>Ga0209540_10003835_pt1 | contig 10111 bp, 20 predicted proteins | sample BarGraIncu01121A_FD_184501 | JGI IMG/M metagenome (GOLD analysis project Ga0209540, IMG submission 184501) | Arctic peat soil microbial communities from Barrow, Alaska - Barrow Graham LP Incubations 011-21A (SPAdes) (version 2) | ecosystem: Environmental > Terrestrial > Soil > Wetlands > Peat... | reverse complement strand
AGTTCTCGAAATGAATGAGGGCGGGAAGAAAACAGTGATCAAGACCTGGTCAAGAAGATCGGTAATATCTCCTGATTTTGTCGGACATACTATAGCAGTTCATAACGGCAATAAATTCATACCTGTTTACATTACAGAAAACATGGTTGGGCACAAGCTTGGAGAATTTGCTCCTACGCGTACTTTCAGGGGTCACTCCGGCAATAAATAGTCAGTAATGTTTACATTGAAAAAATAACAGAAATGGGTTCAAGAAAAAGAAATACATCGGAACAGAGAAAAGAGGCAGCCAAGACAAGGTATCAGGCTGTGCTCCGGAACTGTCCCACCTCACCCCGTAAAATGAGGCTCGTTACTGATCTTATAAGCGGGAAAGAAGTGAATAAGGCGCTTGATATCCTCAAGTTCAGCTCACAGGAGGCATCACGCAGATTGGAGAAGCTTCTCCTGTCAGCAATTGCCAATTGGCAGGCAAAGAATGAAGGAGTCAGGGTTGAAGAAAGCAACCTTTATATTAAAACGGTTCATGTTGATAGCGGACGCGTTCTCAAGAGACTTCAGACAGCACCTCAGGGAAGAGCATACAGGCTGAAAAAAAGATCCAACCATGTAACCCTTGTGCTTGACAGTATGAATAAAGAAGTTGAAAACACATCAAAATAATTCAGATGGGACAGAAAGTAAATCCGATAGGTAACAGATTAGGTATAATAAAGGGCTGGGATTCAAATTGGTACGGTGGAAAAGACTTCTCCGGTAAACTGGTGGAGGATACCAGGATCAGGGAATATCTGAATGCCAGGCTCGCAAAGGCAAGTATTTCGAAAATAATTATTGAGAGAACACTGAAGCTTATAACCGTGACAGTCAATACCGCTCGCCCTGGAATTATAATCGGGAAAGGCGGACAGGAAGTTGACAAGCTTAAGGAAGAACTAAAAAAAATTACCAAAAAGGAGGTTCAGATCAATATTTTTGAGGTAAAGCGCCCTGAACTTGATGCAAACATCGTCGGAAACAATATTGCAAGACAGGTCGAAGGTAAAATTTCTTACCGTCGTGCTATAAAAATGGCTATCGCCTCCACAATGCGAATGGGTGCAGAGGGAATTAAAGTTCTTATTTCCGGACGTCTCGGAGGAGCTGAAATGGCCAGAACCGAAACATACAAGGAAGGTCGTATTCCTCTTCATACTTTCCGTGCCGATATTGATTATGCACTGGCTGAAGCTCATACAAAGGTAGGCCTTATCGGTATTAAGGTTTGGGTTTGCAATGGCGAAGTTTTTGGTAAGAGAGACCTTAGTCCCAATATCGGAGCCAGGAATGCAAAAACCAAGAGCCTCAAGAGGAAGGGAAAGGAAAGAAGCAAATAATTGAGTTTATAATTTTTAAGATATTAAACAATGTTACAACCAAAAAGGACCAAATTCAGGAGAGCGCAGAAGGGGAGAATGAAAGGCAATGCCCAGAGAGGTAACCAGCTGGCATTCGGGTCATTTGGTATCAAGGCGCTCGAGCAGTGTTGGATCACAGGAAGGCAGATCGAAGCTGCTCGTCAGGCTGTTACCCGTCATATGAAACGTGAGGGACAGCTTTGGATCAGGGTTTTCCCTGATAAACCGATAACCAAGAAACCTGCAGAGGTTCGTATGGGTAAAGGAAAGGGTGCTCCGGAAGGATTTGTTGTACCTGTTACCCCCGGAAGGATTCTTCTCGAAGCTGAGGGAGTTCCTTATGAAGTAGCAAAGGAAGCCCTTCGTCTGGGAGCTCAGAAACTGCCCATAACGACAAAATTCGTTGTAAGACGCGATTACGTTGAGTAATAAAAAGAATATATAAATGAAAACATCAGAAATAAAGGAATTAAGCTCATCTGACCTTCTCGAGCGTATCGACACCGAGAAAACAAATCTCGTCAGGATGAAGCTCAACCATGCAATCACGCCCCTTGAAAACACCATGAAGTTGAAAGAGGCTAAATTGACGGTTGCCCGTCTTCTCACGGAATTACGCGCAAGGGAATTGAAACAAAAATCTAATTAGCCGGAATCATCAATGGAAAGGAATCTTAGAAAAGAACGTATAGGTGTGGTTGTCAGCAATAAAATGGACAAATCCATCGTCGTTGCCGTTAAAAGGAAATTTAAACATCCGATTTATGGCAAGTATATAAACAAGACAAAGAAGCTTATGGCGCATGACGAAGAGAATACATGCAACATCGGCGATACGGTTCGCATATCGGAGACCAGGCCTCTGAGCAAAAATAAAACCTGGAGATTAGTTGAAATTATCGAAAGAGCTAAGTAATCATGATACAGCAGGAAACCAGGCTATCAGTAGCCGATAATTCAGGCGCCAAGGAGGTGCTGTGCATAAGGGTTCTCGGCGGAAGCAAGAAGAGATATGCTACAGTGGGCGATAAAATCGTTGTGAGCGTGAAATCAGCCCTTCCTTCAGGCGAGGCAAAAAAAGGAACAGTGAGCAGGGCTGTCGTTGTAAGAACAACCAAGGAGATCCGTCGTGCTGATGGTTCTTATATAAGGTTCGATGACAATGCAGTAGTTCTTCTCACAAACACAGATGAGGTTCGAGGAACACGTATTTTCGGCCCGGTAGCCAGAGAGCTCCGCGAAAAATACATGAAGATCGTTTCACTGGCACCTGAAGTGTTATAATATCTTAATTACACAACGATGCAAAAGAAATTACATATTAAAAAGGGAGATACGGTTACAGTAATAACCGGTGAATCAAAAGGCCAGAAAGGGCGGGTCCTTGAAATTGACAGGGCTAAGAACAGGGCTCTCGTTGAAGGTATTAACATGGTATCAAAGCATACCAAACCCAATGCCAAGGCTCCCCAGGGCGGTATAGTAAAGAAAGAAGCACCTATTCATCTTTCAAACCTTATGCTTGTTGATCCTGCATCTGGTAAACCTACCCGCACTGGCAGGAAACTTAGTGATAATAATAAATTAGTTCGTTATTCTAAAAAATCAGGAGAGGAGATCAAGTAATGTACGCACCTGCGCTTAAAACCAAATATGATCACGAAATAATTCCTGCATTGACAAAGGAATTCGGTTATAAAACCGTTATGCAGGTCCCCAAGCTTGAGAAAATAGTTATCAATCAAGGTGTAGGACAGGCAATTGCTGATAAGAAACTGCTTGAATTCGGAGTCAAGGAAATGTCAGATATAGCAGGTCAGAAAGCTGTTCTCACATATTCTTCTAAGGATATCTCCAATTTCAAGCTGAGACAGCATATGCCTATCGGAATCATGGTCACCCTGAGGAAAGGCAGGATGTACGAATTCCTTGAAAGACTTATTTCAGTGGCACTTCCCCGTATCCGCGACTTCAAAGGCATTAATGCCAAGCTTGACGGACGCGGAAATTACACGCTGGGGATTACCGAACAGATCATCTTCCCGGAGATCGATCTCGACAAGATTGCAAAGATCATGGGTCTCCAGATTACATTTGTTACTACTGCGAAGACCGATGAGGAAGCACTTTCACTTTTAAAGAACTTTGGATTACCGTTTAAAACATCTAAAAATTGATAATATGGCTAAGGAATCAATGATTGCCCGCGAAGTAAAACGCGTAAAACTGGCCCAGAAATATGCTGAAAAAAGAGCCCAGCTGAAAGCCGCTGGCGATTATGTAGGATTAAGCCGCCTTCCGCGAAATTCAAATCCTAACAGACAGCATAATCGCTGCAAGCTGACAGGACGCTCCAGAGGGTACATGAGACAGTTTGGCGTAAGCAGGATAACTTTCAGGGAGATGGCTTCATTTGGTCTCATCCCGGGTATTAAAAAAGCCAGTTGGTAATTAATAATATAATATAAACTACATTAAATAATAAAAGATGACTGATCCAATTGCAGATTTACTGACCAGAATAAGGAACGCCATTTTGGCCGGTCATAAGGTTGTGGAGGCACCAGCATCCAATCTTAAGAAAGAGATTGCAAGAATACTTTATGAAAAGGGCTATATACTAAGCTATAAGGTTGTTACCGGTGACGGTCCCCAGGGAACCTTGAAAATCGCACTCAAGTACAACCAGAAGAGCAAACAGCCTGCCATTAAGGAATTACAGCGTGTAAGCCGCCCGGGGCTCAGGCATTATGCCGCAGCCGATGAACTTCCAAGGGTACTGAACGGACTGGGAATTGCAATCATTTCAACCTCCAGGGGACTTATGACCGATAAGGAGGCGAAAAAAGAGAAAATTGGCGGTGAAGTATTGTGTTACGTATACTAATAGGAGGAAAGCTTAATGTCACGAATAGGAAAATTACCTGTAAACCTGCCCGCTGGAGTCACTGTAACAATCAGCGACACCAATGTGGTTAGTGTGAAAGGACCTTTAGGGGAATTGCGGCAGGCAGTCGACAAGGACATGAAGGTTGAGATTGCGGACAACCAGATAACCTTATCAAGACCGACGGAATCGAAGAATCATAAATCACTTCACGGTCTTTACAGGGCTCTTCTTGCCAATATGGTAACAGGTGTCTCGCAGGGATACAAGAAGGAGCTTGAGCTTGTCGGAGTTGGTTATCGCGCCGAAGCAAAAGGCCAGCTGCTTGAAATGAGTCTTGGTTATTCCCACGATATTATAATGCAGCTCCCTGATGAAGTCAAAATTGAAACTAAAACAGAGAGAAGAAGTAACCCGGTAATTACACTTACCAGTATCGACAAACAGCTTATCGGTCATGTCGCTGCAAAGATCAGATCTCTTCGTCCACCTGAGCCTTACAAAGGCAAAGGAATCAAGTTCGTTGGTGAGCAGCTCAGGAGAAAAGCCGGGAAATCTGCAAGTGTTTAGGTTTGAGTATTAAAAAGGTAAAAGTTTAAAAGATGGCCTTAACTAAGTTGGAAAGAAGAACAAGGATCAAAATGAGGATCCGGAAAAAAATAAACGGTACTGCAGATATACCAAGACTTGCAGTTTATCGCAGCAATAAACAGATTTATGTCCAGGTCGTTGACGACCTGAATAAAGTTACACTTGTGTCAGCTTCATCAAAAGAGAAGGAAGTAGCTGCCAAAACAGGTATCAAGAAGATTGAACAGGCCAAACTTGTTGGAAAGCTGCTTGCTTCAAAATGCAAGGAAAAAGGTATCGAAAAGGCAGTTTTTGACAGGAGCGGTTATAAATATCATGGCAGGGTTAAATCATTGGCTGATGCAGCACGCGAAGGCGGATTAAAATTCTAATGAATTATGGGAAACGGTATAAGAAAAGTAAAAACCAGCGACCTTGAATTAAAGGATAGGTTAGTTAGTATTCAGAGAGTTACCAAGGTTACAAAAGGTGGTCGTACCTTCAGCTTCTCCGCAATTGTTGTTGTCGGAAATGAAGACGGAATCGTCGGCCACGGACTGGGTAAAGCCAGTGAAGTGACTACCGCTATAGCAAAAGGTATTGAAGATGCTAAAAAGAACCTGATAAAAGTGCCTGTGATAAATGGTACAATTCCTCACGAACAGGTAGCCAAGTTCGGCGGTGCAAAAGTATTTATCAAGCCTGCTTCGGAAGGTACCGGAGTTAAGGCCGGAGGTGCTATGCGCGCGGTTCTTGAAAGTGTGGGAGTTAAAAACGTGCTTGCAAAATCCAAGGGTTCTTCAAACCCTCATAACCTCGTAAAGGCAACATTTGCAGCATTGCTCGAATTGCGCGATCCGTACTCGATTGCCGAGGCCAGAGGCATATCAATGGAAAAAGTATTTAACGGTTAGTAAAGTATATTGCGATGGCAAAAGTTCGTATTACACAGGTAAAAAGCAAGAACGGCAGACCCGAAAGACAGAAGAGAACTCTTCTGGCACTGGGAATCCGTAAATTAAATCATAGTGTTGAACATGAAGCTACTCCCCAGATATTGGGTATGGTGGAAAAGGTCAGACACCTGGTTAAAGTTGAAAATATTTAAGGTATAATATATAAGATACAGAGTTATGGATTTAAGTAACTTAAAACCTGCTAAAGGATCAGTAAAAAAAGGCAAGCGTCTTGGTCGCGGACAAGGTTCTGGAAGAGGAGGTACGTCGACAAGAGGACATAAGGGCGCAAAGTCTCGGTCAGGTAATAGTAAAAAAATAGGATTTGAAGGAGGACAGATGCCTCTTCAGAGACGTGTTCCGAAATATGGGTTTAAAAATATCAATCGCCGTGAATATAAAGGCATAAACCTTAGCGTATTGCAGGATCTTGCTGAAAAGAACAATCTTGATAAGATTGACATGCAGGTTCTTGTTTCAGCCGGGATGGTCTCAAAAAATGCTCTCGTAAAAATACTCGGGAAAGGTACTCTTGAAAGAAAACTTGAAGTTCATGCCCACGCATTCAGCAAAACAGCTGCGGCTGCCATCGAAGCAAAAAAAGGAACCGTCGTAAAACTTTAATTTCATGAGACTGATCCAGACAATTAAGAACATTTTCAAGATTGAAGACCTCAGGGCCAGGCTTCTGTATACCCTGGGCATCATACTTCTTTACAGGTTTGGTAAATATGTAACTCTCCCTGGAATAGATCCTTCACATCTTGCAAAGCTTAGTAGCCAGACCTCTTCTGGTGTTATGGGGCTTCTTGATATGTTTTCCGGAGGTGCTTTTTCCCAGGCATCAGTATTTGCCCTGGGGATAATGCCCTATATCTCGGCTTCGATCGTAATCCAGCTTCTGGGTATCGTTTTTCCATATTATCAGAAACTTCAGAAGGAAGGGGAAAGCGGAAGACGCAAAATGAATCAGCATACAAGATATCTTACAGTACTTATACTTATTCTTCAGGCTCCGACTTACCTGGTTAACCTGCACAGGACGCTGACTGACCCCGGAACATTTGTTCTTTCTGGCCCTTTCTTTAATATATCATCTGTCATCATTCTTACTGCAGGAACCATCTTCGTGATGTGGCTTGGTGAAAAGATTACCGATAAGGGTATCGGGAACGGAATATCGCTCATCATTATGATCGGTATCGTGGCCCGTATGCCGGCTAACTTCATTTTTGAAGCCGGAACAAGATGGAAAGGTGCGGGAGGACCTATTGCCCTTATCGTTGAGCTTATTCTATGGTTCGTAGTTGTACTCGGAACTGTTATGCTTGTTCAGGGCACGCGACGTGTACCCGTTCAGTATGCAAGGAGAATTGTAGGGAATAAACAATATGGAGGCGTTCGTCAGTATATACCTCTTAAGGTAAATGCAGCGGGTGTTATGCCTATAATATTTGCCCAGGCAATTATGATGCTGCCGACAATTATAGCCGGATATTCCAATTCCACTTCGGCATTAGCCATTGCATTCTCAAATATGTACGGATTCTGGTATAATCTTGTTACCGGACTTCTTATAGTTCTCTTTACCTATTTTTATACGGCCATTACCATTAACCCGGTTCAGATGGCTGAGGATATGAAGAAAAACGGTGGGTTTATTCCCGGGATCAAGCCCGGAAGGAAAACCGTGGAGTTCTTTGACAATATAATGTCAAGGATTACTCTGCCAGGTTCAATCTTCCTCGCAATTATAGCGATCCTGCCCTCAATTGCAGTTAAAGCGGGGATTACTGCACAGTTTGCACAGTTTTTCGGTGGAACGACCATCCTGATCCTTGTTGGAGTTGTCCTTGACACACTCCAGCAGATCGAGAGTCACCTGTTAATGCGTCATTACGATGGCCTCATGAAATCAGGCCGGGTTAAGGGCAGATCGGGTGCCGTTACATCGATTTAAATAAGTTAACGTTCTTTGATGTTGTATTTAAAGACTGATGAAGAGGTCGGGTTGTTAAAAGAGAGCAATATGCTGGTGTCGAGAACACTTGCAGAGGTTGCTAAATATATAAAACCCGGGGTTACCACGCTTTATCTCGATAGCATTGCCGAAACATTTATCCGCGACCATAATGCGGAGCCGGCATTCAAGGGATATGGTGGCTTCCCGAATACCCTCTGTACATCTGTAAATGATGAAGTGGTTCACGGTATACCGTCTGACTATCGTCTGAAAGAAGGAGACATTATTTCTGTTGATTGCGGTGTGATACTCAACGGATGGGTAGGCGACAGCGCTTTCACTTTTGCAGTCGGAGAGGTAAAGGAAGAAGTAAAACGGTTAATGGACTTTACCAGGGCATCTCTCGAAGAGGGTGTCAAAGCAGCAGTTGCAGGAAACAGGGTTGGAGACATTTCATCAGCAGTGCAGGAAAAAGCAGAAAGCGGCGGATATTCAGTAGTCAGGGAACTGGTTGGTCATGGACTCGGGAAAAAAATGCATGAATCCCCTGAAGTTCCTAATTACGGAAAAAGGGGAACGGGGCCCAAAATGGAAAAAGGGTTGGTGATATGCATTGAACCGATGATAAATTTTGGAAAGAAGGAGACCTACCAGATGGATGATGGATGGACCATCAAAACCGCTGATGGAAAACCTTCGGCGCATTTTGAATACGCTGTTGCGGTTAATAAAGGAAAAGCAAACGTATTGACGACATTTGAATTTATTGAAGAAGTTTTAAATATAATGTAATCGTATGGCTAAACAACCATCAATTGAGCAGGACGGTACGATCATTGAAGCCCTCTCCAATGCGATGTTCAGGGTAGAGCTCGAAAACGGGCACGTTATCACTGCACATATCTCGGGCAAGATGAGAATGCACTATATCAAGATCCTGCCAGGTGACAAGGTAAAGGTTGAAATGTCGCCCTACGATCTTACAAAAGGAAGAATAACATTCAGGTATAAATAGAAATATTAAGATAATGAAAGTAAGAGCATCTGTAAAGAAACGCAGCGCCGACTGTAAAATAGTCAAAAGAAAAGGACGCATTTACGTTATAAACAAGAAAAATCCCAAGTTCAAACAGAGACAGGGATAATTTTAATTAATTTTGCAACTCAATTTAAGAAAAGTTATATATGGCACGTATTGTTGGGGTAGATTTACCAAGACATAAGAAAGGCGAAATAGGCCTTACCTATATTTACGGGGTGGGAAAAAGCACTGCTCAGAAAGTTCTCGATGAAGCCGGCGTTGACAGGAATACAAAGGTTGAAGAGTGGACAGATGATCAGATCAATACCATCCGCCGGATTCTGAATGATAATTATAAGCTTGAAGGCGAACTGCGTTCAGAGACCCAGATGAATATCAAGAGGCTTATGGATATAGGCTGCTACCGTGGTGTCCGTCACAGAATCGGTTTGCCGGTCAGGGGACAGAGTACGAAGAATAATGCCAGGACACGTAAGGGCAGGAAGAAAACCGTTGCAAACAAGAAAAAAGCTACTAAATAAATAGATTATGGCAAAGAAGACTGGAGCATTAAAAAAGAGGGTTGTAAAAGTTGAACCATCAGGCCAGGCACATGTTCATTCATCATTCAATAATATTATTGTTACGCTGACGAACAATTCAGGTCAGGTTATTTCATGGGCATCAGCAGGCAAGATGGGTTTTAAAGGTTCCAAGAAAAATACTCCTTATGCTGCACAGATGGCATCAGAAGAGTGCGGGAAAGTGGCTTATGAACTTGGACTGAGGAAAGTCAAGGTATTCGTCAAGGGACCAGGTTCAGGACGTGAATCAGCTATCAGGGCAATTTCCAATTCAGGAATTGAGGTTACAGAGATTATTGATGTAACCCCTATGCCTCACAATGGTTGCCGTGCTCCCGGAAGAAGAAGAGTTTAATGATTTAATAAATAAATTCTAAAATAAAATTATAGTACAATGGCAAGATATACCGGCCCAAAAACAAGAGTCGCAAGAAAATTCGGAGAACCGATATTCGGTCCTGATAAAAATCTGGAAAGAAAGAATTTTCCTCCCGGACAGCATGGGATGAACAAGAAGAGAAAGAAAACATCAGAATATGGTGTTCAGCTCAGGGAAAAGCAGAAGGCTAAATATACTTACGGGATCCTGGAGCGCCAGTTCCACAATACATTTGAGAAAGCATCACGCTCAAAGGGAGTTACCGGCGAAGTACTTCTTCAGTTTCTTGAGTCACGCCTCGATAACACTGTTTATCGCTTTGGAATTTCTCCGTCAAGAGCTGGCGCTCGTCAG
>Ga0209540_10003831_pt1 | contig 10115 bp, 9 predicted proteins | sample BarGraIncu01121A_FD_184501 | JGI IMG/M metagenome (GOLD analysis project Ga0209540, IMG submission 184501) | Arctic peat soil microbial communities from Barrow, Alaska - Barrow Graham LP Incubations 011-21A (SPAdes) (version 2) | ecosystem: Environmental > Terrestrial > Soil > Wetlands > Peat... | reverse complement strand
TCCGCAAGACTGAGGGAACGCGAAAGCGTTCACTAAGACTGAGGAGCGGTCGGCTCTATTGCCTTGATAGGCGGAGCGTGAGCGGAGCCAGTCAAGGCAATAGCGAAGCATCCGCCGCCTATAGGCTGAACGTGAGCGCAGCTCGCGGTCAGCCTATCGTGCGGATCAGCCGGAGCGAAGCGATCGGCTGTATTGCGCTTGTTAAAATATTCTTACTTCTTAAAACCTTTGAAGGCATTTTTTAGATCTCTTACTAGTATCAAATTATTGTCTGCTCTTTTCGTATTTTCAGCTTCCTGAATTTGCTGTGGCATTTGTTCTGGAATATCTACTACAAACCTTATTTCGTTGTTTAATATACAAACAGCTTTGCCACTCAAAATCTTTTTACCTTTTGGAATTTGATGGAAAAATATCTGAACATACTCAGATTCAGTCAGTTTGTTTACTGGTTTACCGGCAGCAGAATCACCTACATCCATGTTAAAAATCGCTTTATATAAAACACGGTTTCCTCCTAATTGACGAGCCCAACTATCTTGCGAAGATACTGTCAACAAAGCTTGTTGTTCTTTTGCAAAGATTAAATAACCACCGCTATCCATAAAATGCGTGTTTACTTGCTCAGCCGAATCTAAGACTATTTCAACAGTTGCCGAAACTGCGTTAATGGCTTGGTTGTATGGACGTATTTTCTCAGCCTGGCTTCCAAAAAACCATGTGCCAATACCACCGACTAATGCCAATCCTGAACCAAGAAAAACAGCTATTTGAGAAACTGTCCTCCAAGTAATCGGATCCATCATTGATCTCCTCTTTGATACAAGAAATTTCTCGTGCTCGTTCTGATACATACTTTTTTCATTTTAACAGTGTAATACGTGGAAAATATTCCATCATATCACTTCATATAGATGGACGACCATTCCACTTATTTTGTATTTGTAGCACAAAACATGGAATAAAAGACATATTATTTTCCGCTTATTACAAGCCGTTTGCCGAATTCCACTTATTGAGATATAGAAATATAGAATATGGAAAATAAAGCGAAGTTTTATCCGAATCCCCAACTCAAGTTAATGGACCAAATGAGATAAGCTTACCGCTTGTATTTCACGATCCATATCATAGTCGTTGAGAAAACAACATCATCACTGATAACGGATTGAAATGCTGCATTTTTGTTGAGGTTGACGTTTTACTGACTTCAGGAAGAACGCATCAACAAGATGGACCTTATTTTTTCCACTCTAGAGTCGCAAAATTTTGCGTCTCTATAAAATTACGGGTGGTTTATAATATTTTACGCCGATATTATCAGATCTATCGTTTTTCAGTGTCTGCGGCAGAAATTCCATAATATCCTTCGCGGTGATGCCGTCTGTGCCCTTTTTTGCCGTGGCCGTAAGGCCATTGACCAGGCTCTATTTCCCGCCACGCGATCATCTGGGTGAACAATGCTACTTTTCGTTTTCTAATGCTAATTTAAGCAGAAATATTGTATCCGCCCGAAGTTTTGCTTTTGCCCAGTCTTTTTGTCTGTCAGTAAGCATTTCTCCCAGCCCACGCAAAATATTACGTTCAGACATGTTTTCGAGTTGAGCAATACATTTCTGCAATAGTTCCTTGTATGACATTGCCGCTCTTTTTTCGACAATTCCTTTATTGATCAGCCAGTTGTTTTGCAGAAAAAACCACACATCATAAATATCACGGCTTGTTTTGCCGATTCTCTCATGCATCGCCATCAGCTTATGCGCGAACATATCCTCGCGTTCCATCACCTGCATTGCAACGCCAAGATACGTCTTTAATTCATAACAGGAGCCAAATATTCGGCGGTTGACTTCAATTTTTATCTGCGCCGCCATTTTCTCATAGGAAAGCACGACAAGAATATTAAACTTTTTCCTGCGGGATTCTTTTATTGTTCCGTATTTTTTAGCTATCTGTTCAATTTTCACAAAAACATTCTCTTCTTGGGCATCATCGAGTAAATCAAAATCCAGATCAACCGAAAAACGGCTGAGTCCGTGGAACATAAAGGCCGCGGTGCCGCCTTTAAAGCCCAAAACAGGGGCAATCGCAGTATCGGAATAAATATCCTTGAGAATCTGTAACAGGATATTCTTATGTATGGATACGTTTAAGGTCATAAATGTTTAAATGTTATTTTTTCTCCTTAAAATCATTAAAAAATTTGTCAACTTTATTAGCCATTCTTTGATTATTATACAGAGGCAGCATTTCAAATACCTTGTCCCAGTCCAATGCCCCCAGATTGTCAAAATGATAATCAGTATTGATATAAATAGTGTCTAAAAATGCGCGTTCTTTAGTGGCGATGGCACATCCATCTTTATTTATTACGCCCGCAGCATCGGTCAGCACGGCATCTTTTATCTTTCTGTAAACGTATTTCTGGCCATCAATGATAATTTCCCGCGTCAAATAGGAAGCGATAAAGATTTGACTGTAATACTGAAAATTAATGCCGGATCGCGTGAGCACTGTTTCAAAGCTGACATAAGCCGGAGTATATATTCTGCTGGCCAGTTCAACTTTGTCATAGTCTTTGTCCTTGGCATATATGCCCCGGCGAATCCTATAAAGGCCTCCCGTTTTGACATAGTAATTTATCCCGGCAATGGCCGATTTTTTATCAGTCATGCGCCAAATTAAAGAAATGTCCTTAAATGTAAAAACCGTATTTTTTGATCTTAATATGGCGGATATTGGTTTTTTCATACATTTTATGCTCTGAAGGTTTTAATAATTATAATCTTTAGTTCATATTATATATGATTGCTCTAAATATATCAATTAGTCATGTCGAATCCGGCGATGTCGATTAGACCGCTCCGGTCGTTCTTCAGTGCCTGCGGCAGAAATTCCATAATATCCTTTGCCGTGATGCCGTCGGTGCCCTTTTTTGCCGCCGCCAGATCTCCGGCATAGCCGTGGAGAAATACTCCCTTGCGTGCCGCCTCCTCAGGCTTTAATCCCATTCCGTACATTGCCGCAATGCAGCCGGTGAGCACATCACCCGAACCGGCTGTCGCCATACCGGCATTGCCGGTCAAATTGACATAAACTTTACCGCTGCGCGTGCCAATTAGTGAATGTGGGCCTTTCAAAATAATTGTCGCCTTAAGCGATTTTGCTGTATCCCGCAAAAACACAATTTTATTGCCGCTGATTTCCGCCGCTGACTTTCCGGTAAGCCGTGCCATTTCGCCCAGGTGCGGCGTCAGGATTGTCGGCGCTTTCCGGCTGCGGGGCGATTTCCACAAAGGCGTCGAGCAGTTCCTTGACACCGAAGTTATTGATGGCGCTGCCGAAAAAAACCGGTATCTGGCCGGCCTTTAAATAGTCTTTAATGTCAAAAGGATTGGCCGCGCCTTCCAAGAGGGCAATTTCCTCACGGAGTTCTCCGGCCTGGCTGTCCAGCAGTTCATCGAGTAACGGATCGGACAAATCGCTGATCACAACCCCGCCTTCCGAACGTTTTGCCTTGCCCGGGGTGAAGAGATGTAACTTTTTGTCGTACAGATTATAGACGCCCTTGAATCGCTTGCCCATGCCGATGGGCCAGGACAGAGGGGAGCATTCAATCTGCAACTTATCTTCGATATCCGCCAGTATATCCAGTGGCGCCAGGCAGTCACGGTCCATTTTGTTGATAAAGGTGATGATGGGTGTGTTGCGCAGACGGCAGACTTCCATGAGCTTCTGTGTTTGCGTCTCTACGCCTTTGGCGCCGTCGATTACCATCAGCGCGCTGTCTACTGCGGTGAGCACGCGAAACGTGTCTTCGGAAAAGTCCTGATGGCCCGGTGTGTCCAGTAGATTAATTTTATTCATTAAGAGGCACCAACCGCCCTCTCCGTTCATATGAACACAATTATTGTTTAAAATATACTATATGAAGCTAATCAATGACAAGAAGTAAAACACCTTGACGATTTGCTCCTAAAAATGTTATTAGTAACCATCTAACTACAATTCAAAGGATAAAAGCATCCGCGGATGGATTGTTACCGTTGTCCGGAGCGATGAGCGGATTGTTTTTTTATTTCGCCGGACCGGCGATAACAATTAATTTTAATTAGAGATAAAAAAATATAATATCAATAACCAAGGAGGCGATTATGCCAGTAAAAAAAGGAACCACCAGAAAAAGCACAGTAAAAAAAGAGGCTCCAGCCGCGAAGAAAACAATAAAGCCTGACCTGAAAGATTTCCTGGAAGAGGTTGAAAAAAAGGCTTATGAGCTCTATCGGGAGAGGATAAAATCAGGCGTTGCCGGCGATGATATCTATGACTGGTTCCAAGCCGAAAAAGAAATTAAAGAAAAGTATAAATTATAGTTCGTTGCTTATTTCTTGATCAGAATCACGGGTATGAACCCCAAAGCAAGCTTTGGAAACAGATTCCGCAGCAAGCTGCGGGGTATTAAACCCTCCGCTGCGCGGGATTGTTCAACTTACCAATTCCGCTACGCTCCGCTTTCGGAATTGGTGTTTCAACAATAAATTTTGTCCGCCTGTGTTTCCCACTGCCTTCTTCAGTAGATTGTCCATGATTTGCATTTAGTTAATACTGCGCAAACATTATGTTTTGAAGTGTAACTAACACCCTGTTTGTCCTTGACACACAAGAAAGGGTTGCTTTATACTGAGCTCACGTAAATTCATGTTCTATCAAATCTTTCCAGGAGGTGAAGAATCATGACCAGCAGAAATGAAATACAACAGAATCTCCTGGTTCAGTATAATTATGTTGAAACCAAGATCGCGACAGAAGTGACACGCAAGACACTGGTGCTGGTGCTGGCCGGCGGCGAGGGCTCCCGGCTGGGAGAACTAACAAAATGGCGCGCCAAGCCGGCAGTCCCTTTCGGCGGAAAATACCGGATGATCGATTTTACCCTTTCTAACTGCGTAAACTCCGGCCTGCGCCGCATCGGCGTGCTGACACAGTATAAATCGCATTCACTGATCCGTCATCTTCAGCAGGCCTGGAATTTCATGCGCGCCGAGATCGGTGAGTTTGTTGAGATTATTCCTGCCCAGCAGCGTATGAGCAAGGACTGGTACCGCGGAACGGCCGACGCCATCTACCAGAACATCGATATCATTCACCGCCACGCGCCGCAGTATGTGCTGGTGCTGGGCGGCGATCATATCTACACTATGGATTACTCGAAGATGCTGATGCATCACGTCAATTCTAGGGCGGACATGACGGTGGCCTGTATCGAGGTACCACGCCTGGAAGCGCGAGAATTCGGCGTGATGTCGGTCGATGAAAAAATGCACATCTCCCGCTTCACCGAAAAACCGGAGGATCCGGAAGTCATGCCCGGCAAGCCGGATACTGCCCTGGCCTCCATGGGTATTTATGTATTCTCGACCAGTTTCCTGTACGACACCTTGATTGCAGATGCCAAAGATGAAACTTCCGCCCACGATTTCGGCAAAAGTATCATTCCGCACCTTATTCATAACAGCGTGGCGATGGCTTATCCTTACCGCAACGATAAGGGCGAGATAGCTTACTGGCGCGACGTAGGTACCATAGATGCATACTGGAAGGCAAACATGGAACTGTGTTCGATTAAACCGGAATTGAACCTGTACGATAAAAACTGGCCGATTTGGACTTACCAGGAACAGCTTCCTCCGGCGAAGTTTGTTTTTGATGAGGAAAGCCGGCGCGGCGAAGCCATCGATTCACTGGTCAGCGGCGGCTGCATCATCGCCGGCGCGCGTGTCAAGCGCTCGGTCATCTTTTTTGCAACCCGTATTGAGACCTGTAGTCTGGTCAAGGAAAGCGTGGTGTTGCCCGGGGTTTCTATCGGAAAAAACTGCCGCATTACTCACGCCATTATCGACAAGGGAGCCATCATTCCCGATAATACCGTCATTGGTGAAGATCACGTCGAGGATGCCAAGCGTTTCCACATCAGTGAAGAGGGTGTTGTCTTGGTGACGCCGGAGATGATGGGGCAGAATCTCACGCTGGACGGCACACCCATCTATTGATTTACTTATATGATCCATCCGGTGGAGCCCCGCCGACAGGAGTCGGCGGCCCCAAAATCTACCTTCGGCTCAAAGAGCCGAAGGATACTTATGCGACATCCCGTAGCAGAAGGCGCATTCATCCCCCGACAAAATCGGGCGCCTTCTGCGTAGTGGGTAAAATATCCGCACAGAAAAGCAACCTGCGGCCTCATATCATCCGCTCAAAGCTGTTTGCGATGCTTTTGAGTTGACTTTCCGCTGTTTTTCGTTTGGCTTCACGCACCGCATAGTATATTTTGATCTTCGGTTCCGTTCCGGAAGGGCGGATACAAATCCAAGCAGACCGCTCAAGCATCAGCTTGACGGCGTTGGCAGCAGGCAGTTGAATATCCGACACCTTGCCGTCCGCAGCGGTGCTTATGCGTGAAAGATAGTCCTCGATATATTGCACTGCCAGATCACCGACGACACCGATCGGTTTCTCGCGCAGCCCGGTCATTATCTCCCGCATTTTATCCATGCCGTCGAGTCCCGTGAAAGCGATATTCTTCACGCCTTCAAGGTAATAACCGTGTGTCTCGTACAGTTTTTCCAGCACTTCCAGCAGGCTTTGGCCCTGGTTCCTGTAATACTGCGCCGCCTTGCAAAGTAGAAGTGCCGCAAGCACGCCGTCTTTATCAAGTGTGAATGTGCCGGAGAGGAAACCGTAGCTTTCCTCAAAGCCAAAGATGAACTCAGCATCTGTCTTCTCATTTTTTGTAATGAGCTCGGAAATAAAACGAAACCCCGTCATTACGGTATAAGAAGTGACACCATAGTGTCGCGCGATCGCGTCCGCCATGTCAGTGGAGACAAATGACTTGATGATGTAATCAGACGAACGGAGCATGCCTGATGACCGGCGCCGCTCCAGCAGATAATTTATCAATATACATCCGATCTGATTGCCTGTCAGCATCACGTATGTGCCATCTTGTCTGCGCACGGCCGCACCCATACGGTCTGCATCCGGGTCCGTGCCGATCGCAAGTTGGGCCCCCAGGCGGCCGGCCAGTGCAATGGCCATCTTCATCGCCCCCGGATCCTCGGGATTAGGAGAATTCACTGTCGGGAAAAGGCCGTCCGGCGTTCTCTGTTCCTCGACGATAAAAAGATTATTTATTCCGGCGGCTGGAAATACATTTTCGACTGTACGCAACCCCGTACCGTGTAACGGTGTATAGACAACCTTCAGGTCGTCGGCGCTCTCCGCCCCGCACAGTGCTACAATGCGCTCGTAATAAAGCCGGTCAATCTCCTCGCCGATTTCATGGATAAGGCCCTTCGCAACACCCTCACGATAACCGATCCTTTTGACATCTTTAAAGGGATCCAACTTTTGTATACAGTCCATCACCTCAAGGCTCTCCTCCGGGCCGAGCTGCCCGCCGTATGCGGCATAAACTTTGTATCCATTGTATTGGCTGGGATTGTGGCTGGCCGTGATCACGATGCCGCCGTCCGCTTTTAAATGCCGCACGGCGTAAGATAATTCGGGCACGCTTGTGAGCTGTTTGAATATGCAGGCCTTGATGCCATTGCCCGCAAACACGCAGGCCGTTTCTTCGGCGAATTCCCTGGAAAACTGCCGGGAATCATACGCAATGACCATGCACTTTCCTGTCTTGCCGGAAGCCATCAGGTAATCCGCAAGCCCCTGCGTCGCCCGCCCGACGACATAGCGGTTCATCCGTGTTATGCCCGCGCCGATGATACCGCGAAGTCCAGCCGTTCCAAACGGCAGGTCACTGATAAATCGTTCTTTGATCTGTGCGTCATCATCCTTGATGGATTCTAACTCATTCAGCAGATTCTCTTCTTTAACTGAGGTTCTCCAGCGTGAATATGTCTCCCGGTATGTCATCCTGATCTCCTGGTATTGTTTTTCTCTGTTCTTCGATTTTTGGCGCTCTTCCGTTTAGCTAGGCTATTTTTAGCCACACGGCACTCAAGCCCTTCAGTGTAATCTCCAGCAAGGCATCGATAATCGGAAACTGCTTTCTGGTCAACTGGCAGGTGACCTTGTTGTTGAACACCGGGCGTAATATCCGTTGGTGTTCATCGGCAAAAAGCGGATTTCTGCTGAGAAAATCGAATACAACGAGCCGTGAAGTTTCCGAGCGATTGACCGCAACAAAATAGACCCCGTCTTGTGCTGGCCGATCCAGTGCATCACGGCCTCCGACCACGTAGCGCAGTACACCGACACAGTCTGTATCGGAAGCAAAGAACACAGCATGGCCCGTCTGCAATGCATCAGCTGAGTTGCGTAACTGCGCTAATTTCCGGTAATCCTGTGTCAGATCATACGGCGCTTCCTGAAAAGTCTCCCTGTTGAAAGGATCGAGAAAACCGTTCATGCCCCTTTCATCCCCATAATAGATGCAGGGCACGCCGGGAAGGCAGTATTGCAGTATCGCCGCCAGGCGCTGGCGCCGGGAACCTTTTTTGTTCTGGACATCACTGATAACGAAAGAGGCCTGCTGCTCGCGCGAAAGCTCATGAGGATCGATGCGCGCGCTCAGGGCGGTGCGTACCCGCTCCACATCATGGGACGAAAGCAGGTTGGTCAGCGCGTGGTACATTGGTCTGGGGTAATTGGCTGCCTGATCCACCAAAAAGTTTTTCAGGTCTTCAGCATCGGCCCTGCCGTTTAAAAAATCGAGCACGGCTTTGCGCAGCGGGTAATTAGTGACCGAATCGAGCATTCCCCCCAGTGCATAATGGCGCTTGGCACCGTAGCTGTATTTCGTTGTCGCGTCTTCCCAGACCTCACCCAGCAGCACGGCTTCCGGATCCGTCTGCCGTGCAACTCTGTAGATCATTGCCAACACTTCGTCCGGCAATTCGTCGGCCACATCCAGACGGTAGCCTTTGGCGCCGGCCATAATCCAGTGCCGGATGACGCTGTCCTCGCCGGTGATAACAAACTGCTGCCAGCTTTGTTCGAATTCATTAACTTCGGGAAGTGATGTAAATCCCCACCAGCACCGGTATTTGTCGGGATAGTGTTCAAAAGTGTACCAGGGGTAATACTGCGATTCCTTGCTGTTGGCGGCACCCGTAACTTCATAGTTGCCTTCCCGATTAAAATAGATACTGTCGGAGCCGGTGTGCGAAAAAACACCATCGAGGATAATGCGGATGCCCATCCCGGTTGCCTTTTGGCAAAGCGACTTCAAATCTGCTTCGGAACCCAGAACCGGATCGATGTTATGATAGTCAGCAGTGTTGTAGCGGTGGTTGGATGCTGCTTCAAATACCGGATTCAAATATACCAAGCTCACACCAAGGCCCTGCAGGTATTCGAGAGACTCCTCGATGCCCTTGAGCGTGCCTCCAAAGTAATCGCAGGGATTGTAGTCCTTTTCGCCCGGCAGTGGGCCAAAAAGAGGCTTTTCGTCCCACTTTTCGTGATAATGGACGCGCCGTCCTTTTAAACGGTGATAATCGATCCCTTTTTTTGCTGTTTGGTCGTTACTGCGCCGGAAACGATCGGGAAAGATCTGGTACATCACACTCTTCTGGAACCACTGGGGTACATCAAATCCGGCATTATAGACCGTAAGCTGATATGAGGGCGGGTGGGCGTTGTAGACACAGCCGATGCCCCCTGTGCGGCTGCCCTGGGCACCGTAATAAAAGATTTTACCGCCAATATTGACCGTAAAATAATACCAGTAAACATCAGGAACCGCGGGAGCCGTAATGCCGACTTCCCAATAATCGCCAGTGTGCCTCATGAGGTGTTCCTCGCGGAACTCCTTTCTAAAAAGGCACAGATAGACACTGCTCACGTTCTCCAGTCGTGTACGGAAACGCAGTGTGATCGGTGTACCGGTAGTCACAGCCCCAACGGGATTACGGAATAGATCAAGCGATGAATCGTGCAGCATTTCATTTCTGTGGTTGATCAGCATCGTCCCCCTCCTTCCCTTGTCTCAGACGGGATCAAGCCCCCAGATGAGCCGGTTATACTCGTCTATGGTCCGGTCAACGCTGAAATATCCGGCAGAGGCAGTGTTGAGGGCCGCCTTTTTTGTC
>Ga0209540_10003830_pt1 | contig 10115 bp, 10 predicted proteins | sample BarGraIncu01121A_FD_184501 | JGI IMG/M metagenome (GOLD analysis project Ga0209540, IMG submission 184501) | Arctic peat soil microbial communities from Barrow, Alaska - Barrow Graham LP Incubations 011-21A (SPAdes) (version 2) | ecosystem: Environmental > Terrestrial > Soil > Wetlands > Peat... | reverse complement strand
CGGACGCGGCAGGGCCAGGCCCCCGGGCGCGCCGACAGAAGGCCGAGTCAGCAGGACCCTCGACCGGGTATTCTCGGCAGCTTGAAGACGCATCCGGCGGCCTCGCTGCGCGATCGCGGCGCCGGCCGGTTTCAGCCGCGCGGGTGCTCCACCAGGATCAGGCGATTGCCTTCGGAGTCCTCGATGGTGGCGTAGGCGCCCCACGGCTGCGGGTCAGGCTCCTGCGTGAACTTTACCCCTTTAGCCTTCAGATCGGTCCCCAGTGTGTTGGTGTAGAAGCGCTTGGCGCGGTCCTGGTCGGCGACAAAGACACAGACCGTCTCAACGCGGTCGATCATGGGGATCCTCCTGAGTGCTTTTCTAGCCTGCGCAGCAGGCGCCCACATTCTGCCCCGGTGACTGGGGTAAGAATGTGATCTTTCTCACAGAGCATGAGGAGTCGAGAAGCGATTTACTGTTTGACGGCAGCAATGTCATCGGCTAGAATTGTTTATCGGTTGTAAGTCGTTTGCGTGATCACTTGCGCCTTTGGTGGGTTCATCGTAAGTCCATCGTAAATCCATCGTAGGTGCATCCGTGTAACAGGAGGAACTCCCCATGTTCACCCGCATCACGCACAATCGTCTCGCTCTGCTTTGCCTGGGTGTAGTCGTGGTGGCGCTCATTGTCCTGGCGGCTTGCGTGCCGCTTCCCCAGCAGGTCGCTCCCGCCACTGCTGGGGAAGAAGCGCAGGTCGCGCCACCCAGCGGCCCGCTAGCGGCTGGGCCGGCCGGCCAAGATCTTGATTCAGTGGTCAACACGCCCGAAGTGGGTGCTGCTGATCCCACGGTTGCCGGTCCGAACGGCGTGCTGCGCGGCCGAGAAGTCAGGCACGACGTATCACGCGCGCTGCGCGACATCCCGCCCATCCCCGTGAACGCGAAGGGCCCGCCGACCTCGGAGGCAGAGCGCAATCCGAAGATCCCGATCGCGGGACACACGGACCAGCCCGACCAGGTGGTGCAGACCGCCAAGATCCTGGGGCCGACGGCGAATATTCCCGCGCCGAGCACCAGTTGGGCAGGCATCGCGTCGGCCGGGGCGGGCGGCGGGGGGTGTAACTGCGCTCCGCCGGATCCGAACGGCGACGTTGGCCTGAATTACTACGTGCAAACGGTGAACACGGCCTTCCAGATCTGGAACAAGAGCGGCGCCTCGCTCTACGGCCCGGCCAACATCAACACCATCTGGTCGGGCTTCGGCGGCGCCTGCCAGACGCGCAACGACGGTGACCCGATCGTGTTGTATGATAGCATCGCCGACCGCTGGCTGGTGAGCCGGTTCACCGCGGCTTCGCCGTACTATGAGTGCATCGCCGTCTCCGCGACGAGCGATCCCACCGGCACCTGGAACCGCTACGCCTTCCAGCTTAGCTCGACAAACTTCCCGGACTACCCGCACCTGGGTGTGTGGCCAGATGGCTACTATATGACGACCAACGAGTTCGCCGGCGGCTCGACCTATGCCGGTCCTGAGGCGTTTGTCTTCGATCGCGCCATGATGCTGGCCGGCCAGACGGCTACTTTCCAGACGTTCCCGCCGCTGGGCTCCTCCGCCAACCCGATGTTGCCGGCCGATTTTGACGGCAGGACCCTGCCTCCGGCTGGGGCGCCGAACACCTTCGTCGAGTTCGGCGGCTCGCTAACCCTGTTCCAGTTCCATGTGGACTGGACCACGCCGACCAACACGACCTTCATCCAGAACGCCAGCCTGCCGGTCGCCGGGTTCACGGAGTTGTGTCCGACCACGAGTGACTGCGTCCCGCAGAAGGGCACCACTCAGAGGGTGGACGGCATCGGCGACCGGCTGATGCACCGCCTGGCCTACCGCAACCTGGGTGACCACGAGGCGCTGGTCGTCAATCACACCGTCGATGCCGGCAGCGGCAGGGCGGGGGTGCGCTGGTATGAGATCCGCAGCCCGCGCAGCAGCCCGAGCATCTACCAGCAGGGCACCTACGCACCGGCGGACGGCAATTCCCGCTGGATGGGTAGCGCGGCGATGGACTCGGCCGGCAACATTGCCCTGGGTTTCAGCCTTTCAGGCAGCGCGACCTACCCGTCGATTGCGTACGCGGGGCGCCTGGCTACGGACCCCTTGGGCCAGATGACGCAGGGTGAGAGCATCCTGTTGGCGGGCACCGGCTTCCAGTCGGGCACCAACCGCTGGGGTGACTATAGTGGCCTGACGGTGGACCCGAGCGACGATTGCACATTCTGGTACACCAACGAAGTCAATCCCAGCGGAAACTGGTACTGGCGCACGCAGATCGGCTCCTTCAAGCTACCGGGTTGCAGCGGCGCGCCGGTGCGCACGGCGACGCCGACCAGTACTTCGACGCCGACGGCCACGCCGACCGCAACCGGTACGCTCGCCCCCACCTCGACGCCAACCGCAACGCGAACGGCGACGCCAACGGCGACACCTACGGCAACGCGAACGGCGACACCCTATCACGATTACTTACCGGTCGTCACCAAATGAGCCAACGGCGACACCTACCGCAACGCGAACGGCGACACCGCCAGCGACACCAACGGCCACGCCGATCACGGGCGCGAATTTCACGCTGTCGGTCACGCCGACCAGTCGGACGGGCAGTCGAGGCGCGAGGACCACCTATGCGATCACGCTTAGATCGGTGAATGGTTTCACAGGCAACGTGAGTCTCAGCGTCAGCGGGGTGCCCCGGTTCAGCAGCGGGAGTTTCAGCCCCAACCCGGTGGCGGTGACGACGACCAGGGCGGGCACGTCGACGCTCACGGTCAGTGTCAGCATTTTCTCGCGGCGCGGGACCTATAACCTGACGATCAAGGGGACCCGCGGCAGCCTGTCGCATACGAGGGTGGTGACGCTGGTAGTGCAATATTGGAACAGGCGCCGCGTACGTCGCGCAGCACCATGCGACCTCAAGCGGCGTGACGCAACGTCAGCCAGTGGAAAGAGGTCCGATCCTGATGAGGGGTCGGGCCTCTCTGTGTGGTGGGTAGGCCGCGGCGCGACTGGGCAGTCGGACGCGAGGCCCGGCGCTAGGCGGGGCGTCGGGTGAGGGCAATGAAGACGTCCTCGAGGGTTGGCTCGGCCTGCTCCACGGCGGCGCCCTGGCCGTGCGGGCCGAGCGCGGCCAGCAAGGACGCGGCGCTGTGAACGCCGGCCCGGGTGATGGCGTGGAGATGATCGCCGCGCAGCCCGACCTGGCTGACGCCGGGAGTGGCTTCCAGCGCCTGTAGAGCCGGGATCAGTGCTGTCGGATCGAGGACAAGGTCCCAGGCCGGCCCAGGCAGGCAGGCGGTTTTGAGTGCCAGCGGAGTATCTATGGCGAGCAAGCGGCCCAGGTTCATGATGCCCAGGCGCCCACAGTACTCGGCCTCGTCCATGTAGTGCGTGCTAACGAAAACCGTGGTACCGCCGCCGGCAAGACGGTCGATCAGGTCCCAGAAGACGCGGCGTGCGGACGGGTCGACGCCGCTGGTGGGCTCGTCAAGGAACAGCAGGCGCGGGTCGTGCACCAGGGCGATGGCCAGGGCCAGGCGCTGGCGCCAGCCGGTGGAGATGTCCTCGGCGCGCTCCTTGCGGTGCTCCTCCAACCCCACCAGGTGCAAGACCTCGTCAATGCGCAGGCGGCGCCGTGAGCCCCGCAGGTCGTAGATGCCAGCGTAGAAGTCGAGGTTCTCGAAGACGGTGAGCTCGTCGTAGAGCGCGAACTTCTGGCTCATATAGCCGACCAGCGGGCGGATTTGTGCGGGCTGGTGGCGGATGTCATAGCCCAGGACCTGCGCGCTGCCGTGGGTGGGGCTCAGCAGCCCCAGGAGCATGCGCATGGTCGTAGTCTTGCCGCTGCCGTTGGGTCCCAGGTAACCGACCACCTCGCCGGCCCGGACCTCGAAGGACACGTCGTCCACGGCGGTGAAATCGCCGAACTTCTTGGTCAGGTGCTCGGCGCGCACCGCGATCTCAGCCATGCTGGGCCTCGCCGGCATCACCCGCCAGGGCGGCATCCGCCACGGCATCTCCGGGCGCGGCTTGCAAGGCGGTCCCCTCCTGCAGTGCGATGAAAACGTCCTCCAACGAGGGCTGAATCAGGCGCAGGTCATCCACCTGCACGCCGGCGGTGACCAGGGCCGCGCGCAGAACCTCCAGCGCGTTGCCAGGACCTTCGGTGCGCGTGCCGGCGTGAAGGCGCAGGTGCAGGCGATCGCCGAAGGCCGCCACGTCCTCGATGCGCGCATCCGCATTGCAGACCTTCCTGGCGAGGGACTTGGGCTGGGCAACGAGCATCAGAACGCGCCCGGCCATGAGGTTGATCAGCTCGCGCGGGCTGCCTTGCATGAGGAGGCGCCCGCGGATCATGAAGCCCAGCCGGTTGCAGCGCGCGGCCTCGTCCATGTAGGGCGTGCTGACGACTACCGCCACCCCCTCGGATAGCAAGCGGATGATCAACTGCCAGAAGTCCTGGCGAGTGACGGGATCGACGCCGGTGGTCGGCTCGTCGAGCAGCAGCAGGCGCGGGCGATGAACGAGCGCGCAGGCCAGGCCCAGCTTCTGTTTCATGCCGCCGGACAGTTGGCCAGCCAGGCGGTGTTCGAAGCCGCTCAAGCCGACGAAATGCAGCAGCTCGGCCGAACGGGCGATCATGTCGGGACCGCGTACCGAGCGCACAGTGCCGAAGAAGGCCAGGTTCTCCTGAACGGTCAGGTCCTCGTAGAGCGAGAAGCGCTGTGCCAGGTAGCCGACATGGTTGAGCGCGGCGGAGCCGTCACGGCGCAGGTCGCGACCGAGTATGCGCACTTCTCCGCTGCCGCGGCTGAGGACCCCCACCAGCAAGCGCATGGTGGTGGTCTTGCCGGCGCCATCGGGACCAACCAGACCGTAGGCCTGGCCGGGAGCGACCGACAGGCTAATGCCATCCACGGCATGGGTGGCAGTCGGGCCGGCGCCGAAGGTCATGCGCAGGTCGTGCGCTTCCAGCACCCAATCGCTCATTGGCCAAATACCACGTCGGCCGGCATGCCGGGCTTGAGTTTGCCGTCCGGGTTGTCGACCGCCAGCTTGACGGCGAAGACCGTGGTGCGGCGGCCGGCCGGGGTTTGCACGTTGCGCGGGGTGAACTCGGCCTGGTCGGCAATATGCTGCACGGCGCCGCGGAAGGTCTGGCCGGGGAAGGAATCCACGCTGATGCGCGCGGCATCGGCCAACTTCACGACGCCGTAGCGCTCTTCGGGCAGGTAAACCGTCACGGAGAGGTGGCCCAGGTCGCCGATCACCAACAGGGCGCCGCCGGGCAGCGCGACTTCACCGGGCTCGACGGCGCGGCTCAGCACCACGCCGTCGCTGGGCGCTTTGATGGCCAGCCGGCCGATCTGGGTGTCGATCAGCGCGATGTTGGCCTGGGCGGCCGCGACCTGGCCGGCAGCAGCCTGGGCCTGGGCCTCGGCAGCCGCCACCTGGGCCTCGGCGGCCTTGGCTTGCTCAGGCCGAGCGCCGGCCTGGAGCAGGTCCAGGCGGGCTTGTTCGGCGGCGAGACCGGCCTGGGCGGTCAGTAAGCTGGCTTCGGTCTGGCTGACGCTGGCCGAGGCCTGGAGGATGCCGGCCTGGGCCTGGTTGACCCCCGCGCGCGCCTGGTCGAGCTGAGGCGTGGTGGCGCCGCTGAGGACGCCCTCATAATTGCCCTTGGCTGCCTGGAGGGTGAGGGTGGCTTGCTGGAGGGCAAGGGACTGCGGCATGGCGCCGGAATCCGGGCGGCTGGCGATCTTGTCGTAGTTGGCCTGTGCGACTTGCACGGCAGCCTGGGCCTGCTGATAGGCGACCGAGGCGGCTTCGATCTGCTCGGGGCGTGCGCCCTGTTTGAGGTTAGCAAAGCCGGCCGCGGCCTGGTCGCGACCGGCCTGCGCGGCCTGGAGCGCGCCGTGCGACTGGCTTAGCTGGCCCTGCGCGGTGTTCACCCGGCCCTGCGCGGCCACCACTGCCTGTTGTTCGGCCATGATCTCCTGTGGGCGCGCGCCGGCTTTCACCTGGTCGAGGTTGGCCTGCGCGGCGGTATGATTGGCCTCGGCCGCCGCCTGGCTGCCCTGCGCGGCCGCGAGCGCGGCCTCGGCCTGTTTGCGCTGCGCCTGGAGGATGGCATCGTCGAACTGGACGAGGACCTGGCCGGCCTGCACACGAGCGCCCTCGGCAGCCAGAACGTCTTTGATGCGGCCCGCGCTATCGGTGGCAATGGTGATCTCCGTCGCCTCGATGGTGCCGGAGCCTTTCAGCGCGCCGGATTGGGCCTGGGCCTGGCTCTGGAGAACACGATAGCCGCCATAGGCGATGATACCGAGCACGACCAGGAAGAGGATAATGCGGCGGATGTTATTGCGCATGATTCAATATCCTTTGGCTTATCAATCCAGCGTCTTGCGGAAGCGCCAGACGGCGAGGCCCATGATGAGGACGGAGAAGATCGCCAGGGCGCGGATCTCGGGCCAGAGCGCATCGGCGCCGACGCCCTTGAGCACGATGCTTCGGGCGACGATCAGGAAGTAGCGCAGCGGGATGGCATAGCTCGCATATTGGAGCACCTTGGGCATGGCGGCGATGGGGAAGAAGAAGCCCGACAGGAAGATGGCGGGGAGCGTGAAGAGCATCGAGCTCATCTGCGCTTCCCGCTGGGTCTTGGTAATGGTCGAGATAAACAGGCCGATGCCGAGCGTGGTGGCCAGGAACAAGGCGGATAGCGCGAGCAGGAGCCAGATGCTGCCGTTGATCGGCACGCCGAAGACCAGCACACCGACGACGAGGATTTCGACCGCGTCGATCATCGCGATCAGCACGAAGGGGGTGAGCTTGCCGATCATCAGCTCCACCGCGCTCAATGGGGTGACGGCGAGCTGTTCCATGGTGCCGCGCTCCCGCTCGCGCACGATGGCGCTGGCGGTCAGTTGGAGCGTGAGGAACTGCAAGATCATGCCGATCATGGCCGGAACCATATTGTAGGCGCTCACCAGGTCGGGGTTATACCAGACCTGCGTGCGGATCTCGATGGGGGAGCGGGCGACGTTGCCCTGCCCGAGCTGGGCCGCTCGCTGCACCAGCAGGGAGGTCGCCTTGGCCTGGGCGATGAACTGTGCGGCGGACAGACCGGTGCCGGCGATGGTCGGATCGGAGCCGTCGACCACGAAGGCGACCTGGGCGGTCTGACCGGCGGCCACCTTGTCGCCGTAGCCGGGCGGGATGATGAGGCCGGCCCCGGCCTGGCCCGAGTCGATGAGCTGTTTCAGCTCCGCCTCGCCGGTCACGTCGAAGTCGATGCGGTAGTAGTCGGCCGCGCGGTAGGCCGACAAGAGATCACGCGAGGCGGCGGAGCGATCGCGATCGAGCACTGCCAGTGGTACGTTGCGCACGTCGCTGGTGGCGGCGTAGCCCAGCAGGAAGAGCTGGATCAAAGGCATGATGAAGGTGATGGTCAGCGAGCGCGGGTCGCGGAGGGTCTGGATGAACTCTTTGCGGATCAATGCCAGCAGACGGGTGATGCTCACGCGGCCTCCAAGCCCTGCAGAAAGATCGCGACAGTGGTGGCGACCATGGTGTGCGCGTCCAGGCGCAGAGGATCGGGCCGGCCGAAGACCTCCGTCGACAGGACGTAGATCACGAACGGGCCGAGGAAACAATCCGCCGCCGCGACCGGGTCTACCTGGCGCAGCTCGCCTGAGCGCACGCGCGAGTCAAGGTAGCGCACCAGGGCAGTCCTGACCGGCGCCGAGCTGGAGCGGTGCCAGGCCTCGGCCATTGCCGGGTTGCGCAGAGCCTCGCCGATGATCACGCGGAAGAGGCGCAAGTTGACGGGGTCAATCATGGCGTTGAGGAAAGTTGAGCCGATCAGGGTCAGTGCGTCGCGCGGCGGCAGGGCCATCAGTCCGTCTACGGCCAGAACGCTCTGCAGGGAGGGTGAGCGGGCGGCGACAACGTGGCGGAGCAGATCGGCCTTGCTCTCGAAGTAGTGATAGATCAAGCCGGGGGAGCCGATGCCGGCGGCCTCGGCGATGTCCTGGTTGGTGGCCTTATCAAAGCCTCTGGCCGAGAACACGGCGAGGGCGCCGTCAATGATCTGCTGGCGCCGCCGCTCGCGTTCCTCGTCATCGCGAGAGCCCATAAGGTGTTGCTCCTGATGGTTGATTGATTGGTCAATCAAGTATTCTATGCAATCGGCGCCGGCTGTCAAAAATACCTGTGCATCTTCAGAGCCGAGGCGGCTGCTACGCCCTAGTTGGCGGAGCCGGGCAGGATCTCGACGGGCGCCAGCGACAGGCGGTTGGTGGGTAGGACCTGAGACGAGCCGCTGATGGGCAGGTTGAGCATGGTCTGCTGATCGTAGAGGCCGGTGACCAGTTGATAGGCGCCGGGTGCGAGGTCTTTGGCCAGGGGCAGGACGTGCGTATCCGCCAGGATCTCGCCGGCCTCGATGCGGGTGGTCGGGGTAAAGCCGTAAACCGGCTGGCCGTCATGCTGGGCAACCGTGCGGGTATCGCCGGCGTCGCGCAGGTGCACGAAGACTTTGTAGTCGCGGTCGGCGGGGCGCAAGCCGAGCCAGAAAAGGGTGACTTCCAGCGTGTCGCCGGGATGGTAGGCGGGCCGGTCGAAGCGGTAGCCGACCAGTTGCAGGTCATCGGCAAAATTCGCCTGGGTGTCGCCGTGCTCGCCCACGCCGGCCAGCGAATGACCATAGCCGGGGTAGTGCTGAGCAGCACGACAAGCACCATCGCCAGGGCCAGGCCGTGTCTGTAGCGGGACAGCCGCAGGATGATCCCGATCCAGAGCAACAGGCAGAGCATGGAGAGCGTCGAGCAGAGCTGGCGCAGGGGGGTGTTCGCGAAGTTGAGGTTGACTATATGGCTGCCGCCGGGAACGGTGACAGCCAGGAGGCCCAACTGGCCCAGGGCATGTGGTATCACCGGGCGGCGATCGATGCTGATCCGCCAGCCGGGCAGGTAGAAGTAGTGAAAGGACAACTCGAGCGGATCGGGCGTCTGGACCATCAGGGTGGCGCCGAGAGGCCGGGAGCCGATCACCTGGACCTGGGGCGAAAGCGCGGGCGACGGCGTCGGCGCCGAGACCGATTCCGAGCGGCCTGCCGCCACCTGGGCCATGCTAAGCTGCACCGCAGCCGGCTGGTAGTCACTGAAGAGCTCGAAGACGGTGCGGCCGCGCTCATACATGTCGCTGCGGTTGATAGCGCTCTCGTCGTAGTGGCCCTGCGTCCAGGCGGCGATGTAGCCGGGCCCCTGCCTCGCCAGGGAGGAGAAGGCCAGAAGGGCGACGATGAAGGCCATATAGGCGGCCACAAAGGCGGCCGAGCGCACCTCCAGCCGGGAAAGGCGCGGCGCGGAATGCCCGGCGCCGGCCAGAGGCGGCGCCGAGGCGGGCAGGTCCGGTTGGCCGGGAAGCGCGCCGGGCAAGCCAGCCGGCCGGGAGGGCGCGAACTTGTTCAGCCGCTGGAGGGGCAGGTTAGCCAGCGAGCCGATCAGTAGAGCGCCGCCCAGGGACACGAAGCCGAGCAGCCGCCAGGGCAACTGGATAAAACGCACCTGGGGTATCTGGGTCCAGAAACCCCAGGCGACGCGCAGTTGCAGCAGCAAGCAGATGGCGATCAGCACCGTGTAGTATAGCCAACCAGCGGCGCGTGCCGCGCGGCTGCCAGCGCAGCGTGAGGACGGCGCAGAACGCCAGCAGGGCCGGGATGAGAGCCCAGCGCGGCGTCTGCCCGTTCCAGTATTCGGCAGCCAGGCCGTGCTGGACCAGATCGCGCAGGATCAGCAGGTGCTGGGTGGGATGGGCGAAGCTTTCCATCAGCGGGAGGATGTTGACCGCACCGCGCTCGGCGATGGCCGGCAGCCAGAAGAAGACGCTGAGGCCCAATCCCAGGGCGAGCGCGCCGCCGCCCAGCAACAGCCGGGGCCAGTTGCGCTGGGTCAGGAAGAGCGCGGTCAGGTAAACCAGGATAGCAGGTAAGAGGAAAAGGGCGATACTGTTGTTGGCGATCAAGAGACCGGCCAGCGAAAGTCTGGCGAGCACGAAGCGCGCCCGGCCGCCCCGCAGGT
>Ga0209540_10003829_pt1 | contig 10118 bp, 7 predicted proteins | sample BarGraIncu01121A_FD_184501 | JGI IMG/M metagenome (GOLD analysis project Ga0209540, IMG submission 184501) | Arctic peat soil microbial communities from Barrow, Alaska - Barrow Graham LP Incubations 011-21A (SPAdes) (version 2) | ecosystem: Environmental > Terrestrial > Soil > Wetlands > Peat... | reverse complement strand
GAGCCAGGTTCTGACCTCATCGAAAGTGTAGGTGGAGCCTCCCTGCGTATTCACCAGCATGTTGACGGCGAAGATGGCCCCTTCTTCAGGTTTGATCCGATTGGGCTCCATGACGTGATCGCGGACAATCATCCGTCCACCGGATACCATCGCGTGCAGCACCTTGCGGAACAGTTCGACGTTTTGTGCGGGGCTGTTCTGGTGGATGATGGCGGAAAGTATCGCCAGATCGTGTCCGCCGGGCAGTTCGTCTGCGTAAAAATCCCCCGCCACAAAACGGACCCGGTCTGCCATCCCCGCTTCAGCCAGGCGTTCGCGTGCTATGGGAATGACCGCGGGCCTGTCAAAAAGCGTTGCCTTCATTTTCGGCGCGGCCGAAAGAAAAGCAATCGTGTAGGTACCGGAAGCGCCGCCCACATCGATCAGGTTTCTTGCTGTGCCAGGCTTAACAGCCGTCACAATTTTCTGCGCCAGCGGCGCTCCGACCACATGCATCGCCCCGATAAAGGCGCGCATCTCATCGGCATTCCGGGCAGCGGATGCGGGAATTTCGGCCGGTTCGGGGCCTCTGACTTTGGATGTCAGGTTGGTCCAGCTTTTCCACAGATGGTTTGCGTGGTTGATCATCGGCAGAACCGAGTGAGGGCTGCTATCGCTCAGGCAGGCTGCAACATCGTGAGAGCATCGATACGCATCGTCTGGCTCTTTGATCATCAAACCCATCGCAGACAGAGCATCAAGGAGGATCGTCAAGCCCCGTAAATCGGCATGCAGCCGGCCCGCCAGGTTTTTGGCGGTTGAGGGCGCCTCGTCCAGAAGCGTAAAGAGGTTCAACTCGGCTGCGGTGAGAAGTATCCGGCTTTCCATGAACTGCCGGGTAAGCTTCAGAATGTCTTCCGGTTTATGATCGATCGTCATAGGCGCAGCATACCACGGTTAGTTATACTTTGACAGGCAAAACCAGAACCAGGTAAAAGTAATTTAGGGACGGACACAGGGACGGAGGCAACAGAGGGACTTCAGTAAGTGGCGCCTTAATCGTTAGTAATATATTTACAAATAGGGATAAATGAATGTCAGCTTTTGACGCAGTAACTTAGAAATTTAAGGACAGCCGCAACTCGCCAAGGAAACTTAAATACTTAAGGGCGTCCCCATCTCCCCCGAAGATCAATAAATAATAGGGCGCTGTCCCTGATTACCCCTTAACGCCGCAAATTTCCCGATTAATTGTCAAGAGTAAAGATTTGACCCCTATTTTTTCGTATTCCGCTGATTATCAATAAATAACTATCCCCGGAATTCCTATCTTTTGAAATACAGTTGAAGTATGAATCTCCAATCGCCGCAAAGCCTTGAATGGCAAGGGATTGCGGACAATTTCAATTAATTATCGGAATCCCTTTACGAAAAAGTGTATTTGAATTAAGTGTTGTGTCCCCTGAATTCCCCATGTATAATTAGAATTTTGTTGACATTCAAAGGGTTCTGTCTTACTTCTTGAAAAAGAAAAATCGCAGGAGGTTTTTGTGAGAACTATCCTCGCCACTTTTTTGATTCTTTTGTTACTCATTCCCGTCTCAACCTTTGGAGAAGTCCAAACCATCACCCATACCGTCAAACAGCCCTTCGGTGGCAGTCAGTCCGCCGATGACGCCCGTATTGCTGCTGTTGCCAAGGCGCAACGGGAGGCTTTGGAAATGGCGGGGGTTTATATCGAAGCACTGACCATCGTTAAAGATGCAAAAGTGGACAGGGATGAAATACTGGCCTTGACTGCCGGTGTCTTGAAATCGGAGGTCGTATCACAGAAGAACTACGTCATTGGAGAAGGCTTCGGGATTGAAGTAGTCGTGAAAATCATTGTTGATCCATCCGTCTTGGAAAGCAGAGTCAAAAAACTTCTTCGCGACAGAACCTACCTGGAGCAGCTCAATCAGGCCAGAAAAAAGGAAACTGAATTGCTGGATAAGCTGGCAATCCTTGAAAAAGAAAACCGAAGTCTTATGGCAGAAAAGAAAAGCTCCGTTGGTCTGCAAAAGCAATTTCATGAGGTCACTGAGGGGTTAACGGCGGCAGAGTGGTACAAAAAGTCTTTGGCTCTAATGGGCAAGGGCGGCAATTATACCGTTGCGATAGGAAAAACGGCTGTCGAATATTTGAACCAAGCCATACGGCTCAACCCTGATTTCGCTGAGGCTTATGCTGCCAGAGGATTCGCGCACCTCATACTTGGTCAACACAAAAAGGAACTCGATGATTACAACGAGGCCATCCGTCTGAAACCGGATTATGCGCAGGCTTACATGAACAGGGGAACGGCTTATGATAGTTTGGGTCAATATCAAAAGGCAATCATAGATTACACCGAAGCCATCAGATTGACTCCGAATGCGGACTTGATGGGTCACTCTTTTTTGTATGCCAACAGGGGGGCACTTACAACAACCTTGGTCAGTATCAAAATGCAATTGAGGATTATAGTGAGGCCATCCGATTGCAACCGGATTATGTGGATGCTTACATTAGCAGAGCGTTTGCTTGCAACAGACTCGGCCATTACCAAAAGGCCATTGAAGACTGCAACATAGCCATACAACTCGATCCGAATAATGATAGGGCTTACTCCAACAGAGGAACGGCTTAGGTAAGATTGGCCAAAACCAAAAGGAACTCGATGATTACAGTCAAGCCGTCCGTTTGAAACCGGATGATCCTCGGAATTACGTTATCAGAAGCATTACTTATTTGCAGAAAAATTTTACTTTAAGCGGTTGTCGTGATTTGCAAAAGGCCTGCGAACTTGGAGAATGTGAAGCATATGACACGGTTAAAAATATGGGAACATGCCGTTGATCGATTTTGCAACAACTAATCGATTTATCTTAAAAAAGTTTAATCACAATCAGGGACGAATAATGTGCTAAATTTAAGATTTTCCCCTATCTATACGGGGAGATATTAACTTTAGCAAGAAATTGAAATTAATTATGCCAAATCTTCAAATCAAATTAATGTATAATCAGGCAATGAGCATGATGAGTGATACAGATATGCTGGACCAAAAATCTGTAACTTTGTCTGACGCAAGTTATTTGATTAAATTGCTGGCATTTGAAATCTTGATAAAGTGTGTAGTCTTGATAGATACGAGTAAATACAAGCAAAATCATAATTATCAAGAACTATTTGAATCTTTATCCGAAAGCACACGTAAGCGAACTATGATACAAGCCGCTCATTGGTCTGGCAAGTGTATTGAAAACGATGATTTACAAAAACTGTTGGCTATATATGAGAGCAACTTTGTTAAGATAAGGTATCCGTTCGAATCTTATAAAAATATGACCGAACGAGAATATTGTGATTATTCTGATCTATGGATTGAGTTAGGTTCACCCATTGATGAAGCTGACTTTCAATATTTCCCGGATCAACTACGTGGATTGATAAAGGCTTTATCAGAACAAGTCGAGGAGTATCTTGCTAAGACAGAAGTCAATAAAATTCATTAACAATCGCATTGACTCGGTGCAGATTCAGGGGACATAACACTTAATTATTGCCATGAAAAAAATGGGCGTGTTCCATCAAAGAACCGTTAGCGGCTTGGGCTTGTATTAGCCTGGGGTCAGGTCTTGAAATATCAGTTTTTGCGAATTCTGAATTCTGGGGACATAACGAGCCTGTAGGTAGCCTGGGGTCAGGTCTTGAAATATCAGTTTTTGCGAATTCTGAATTCTGGGGACATAACACTTAATTCACCTTTTTATTGAGCTAATACAACAGCGCCCTGTTTTTCAAACACATTATGCGAAATAACTCATTTTAAAACCATGCGCTTCAATATACTCACAATTTTCTTTACTATATTTTAACCAGAAAAACTAAAGATTTTCCGGCGGATAATCACCCTGGTGATTTTTTCAGCAACACAGACCGGCTGCCCTGTTGGGCGCTTACAGTGAATCCCGCCTGCACAGCTAAATTTACTGTTTTTGCAAAGTTGGATTTTGTCACATGAAAAGGCGGTTCCACCAGTAGAAAAGTCCCGTTATCTTTCAGCACAGAAAATAGTTCATTCAAAAATCGCTTCCTGTCCGGCACTTCATGCACCATCCAGAACGCCAGAATAAAGTTGACTTGTTCCTTAATGCCCAGCGAATTCTTAGAGCTCAAATGCCCGACAACACGCTTTTCCACACCTGCCTGTTGTGCCCGCTTTTTAAGAGCAAGGAGCATCTTCTCCTGAATATCCGCGGCGATCACCCGGCCCTTAACACCTGCCATCTTCGCCATGGGAATTGTAAAATAACCCATGCCCGGCCCGACATCCAAAACTGTATCTCCTTCTTTTATATACGGGCTCAGGATTTTATAAGGATTATGGATAAGCTTCCGGAAAATGTTATCAAACGTAAAGCATAACCACCACGGGCAGACATGCTTATCGCGAACAAAAATCAGGTCTAATATTTTGCTCATATTCGTCTCCCGTCATTTATTGGCAACCAAGTTAGTCTCAATCATATTTTTTAAGAGCAGGAAAGTCAAACGTATTTACACAAGTTTTTTATTTGGAAAATACAAAAAGTTATGCAATACTAGTTTGAACAGAACAATCACCTCTAGCCTGAGATTGGGGATACAAACATGACAAAAAAATACATCTTAGCCCTTGATCAGGGCACCACCAGTTCCCGCGCCATCATTTATAACCGCGAAGGAACGATCGTCAAAATAGCCCAAAAAGAATTTACCCAAATTTATCCAAAAGCCGGCTGGGTAGAGCATGATCCGATGGAAATCTGGGGATCGCAAAGCGGTGTGGCTAGTGAAATACTGGCAACAACCGGTATTCCAGCCGAAGAGATTGCGGCAATAGGCATCACTAATCAGCGCGAGACTACCATAGTATGGGAAAAGCAAACCGGAAAACCGGTTTATAACGCTATTGTCTGGCAGTGCCGCCGCACCGCGGGAATATGTGACGAGCTTAAAGCCGCGGGAATGGAAAAATACATTCGCGAAAATACGGGGCTCGTGCTTGACGCTTATTTTTCAGCAACTAAAGTAAAATGGATTCTCGATAATGTGGAAGGAGCAAGGCAACAGGCAAAAAACGGTGAACTGCTTTTTGGCACTATCGACACCTGGTTAATCTGGAATCTGACGCGAGGGAAAGTGCATGTAACAGATTACAGCAACGCCTCCCGCACGATGCTTTACAACATCAAAGACCTTAAATGGGATGAAAAAATATTAAAAGAACTCGACATACCGGCCTCCATGCTGCCCGCGGTAAAACCATCCAGTGAGGTTTACGGCGTTTCGAATGCAAAGATTCTGGGAGCTGAAATTCCTATTGCCGGAGACGCGGGCGATCAGCAGGCGGCGCTGTTCGGACAAGCCTGCTACAGCCCGGGGATGGTTAAGAACACATACGGCACCGGCTGTTTCATGCTGATGCTGACGGGAGAAAAACTGGTGCATTCGGAAAACGGCCTTTTGACCACCATTGCCTGGGGTGTAAACAACAAAGTTGAATATGCTTTGGAAGGCAGCATTTTTATCGCCGGTGCCGCAATTCAGTGGTTGCGCGACGGCCTTAAAATTATCAATGATGCCAAAGACAGCGAGTATTTTGCTATGAAGGTTCAAGATTCCCTTGGCGTTTATGTCGTCCCTGCTTTTGTGGGGCTGGGTGCTCCTTACTGGGACATGTATGCCCGAGGCGCGATTCTAGGGTTGACCCGGGGGACAACGAGAAACCACATTATCCGCGCCACACTGGAATCTATTGCCTATCAGACACGTGATGTTCTGGAACTGATGCGTAACGAATGCGGAATTGATCTTTGCGAGCTGCGCGTGGACGGCGGAGCCTGCGCCAATGACTTCCTGATGCAATTCCAATCGGATATCCTCGGAGTTCCCGTGGAGCGGCCGGAGATAATTGAAACAACGGCTTTGGGCGCGGCTTACCTGGCCGGCTTGGCGGTCGGATTCTGGAAAGATCAATCCATGATTGCCGAACAGCGGAAGGTAAATCGAAAATTCAAACCTTACATGCGTGATGATAAAAAAGAAAAACTCTATGCCGGCTGGAAAAAAGCAGTGAAACGCTCCATGCTTTGGGAAGAAGAGTAAAAAAGTCTGGAGACTGAAGGCTGAAGACCGAAGGTTAAGCGGAAGAGATTTAGAATCAGATGATTAAAACTGACGTGATCATTATCGGCGGAGGCGCCACCGGCTGCGGTATTGCCAGAGATCTGGCGCTGCGCGGTATTCCCCACTGCCTCATCGAAAAAGGCGACTTCGCGGCAGGAGCCACCGGCGCCTGCCATGGCCTGCTGCACAGCGGCGGCAGGTATGTCGTTACCGACCAGATAGCGGCGAAGGAGTGTTACGATGAAAACATGATCCTCAGGAGGATCGGCGAAAAATGCGTCGAGCAAACGGGAGGGCTATTCGTGCGCCTGCCCGGTGATTCTAAACGTTTCCGGGAATTATTTCTTCGGGGCTGTGATGAAGTAGGCATCCCTACTGAAGTCATTTCCTCAACCAAGGCCATTGATCTTGTTCCCAACCTCAATCCCGAACTCGAAGAAGCGATCAAAGTTCCCGATTGTTCCATCGATCCGTTCCGCCTGTGCATGCTTAATATTCGAACTTCGCAGCTGCGGGACGGTATTATCTTCACCCGGCATAAAGTTACGGAAATTATCCAATCACACGGCCGTTGTATCGGCATTAAAGCCACCGATCAGGCAACCGGTGAAGTGAGGGAAATCCGCGGTAACATCATCGTTAACGCGACCGGCGCGTGGGCCAATATGATCGCCTCTCTTGCCGGTTGTGAAGTACCCATAACCATGTCCAAGGGCTCTTTGGTTATTACCAATCACCGCCTGACCAATATGGTAATCAACAGACTGAGGCCGCCATCCGATGGTGACATAATAGTACCCAATGAGGCCGTTTGTTTAGCCGGAACAACATCACTGGCAGTGGAAAACCCGGATAAAATAGGCATTGAATATACAGAGGTAGATACCATCATCAGCGAGGCGGGACGGATGATTCCGCATTTTAACAATACTCGCATTATTCGCGCTTTTTCGGGTGTCCGGCCGCTGCTCAAGTCCAAGAAAATGGACAGCCGTGAAATTTCCCGTGGTTTCCAGATTATCGACCACGCCAACGGTATGTATAGTATCGTGGGAGGTAAACTTACAACATTCCGTCTGATGGCGGAAAAGATGGTCGATACCATAATGGCTTCTTTTAAGCTCAAAAGAGCCTGCGAAACGGCGGAAATACCGCTGGACGGGCAGGAGGAATTGAGCGGTTATCCACTTTCCAAGCGGCTGGCGGATATGAAAGATATTGTCTGCGAATGTGAACTGGTTAACAGGAAGGAAGTGGAACGGATTATCAAACAGACCGGCACACGAAATGTCGGCGATATCCAGCACCGGACGCGCCTGGGCATGGGACCATGCCAGGGTGGTTTCTGCACTTTTCGGGCACTTGGTATAATGAATGATATGAGTGTCATATCGCCCGAGCAGTCTATGGAGATGTTGCGGGGATTTCTCCAGCGCCGGTTCAGAGGAATAAGGTACGCTCTCTGGGGTGATCAACTTCAGGAAGAACAGCTCGTGGAATATATCTATCTGGGCATCCTGGCCATGGAGAAACCACAATGAGCGTTACCGAATACGACGTCATTATCATCGGAGCGGGAGTAGCAGGCCTGACAGCGGGAGCGTTTCTTGCCGGGCGCGGTTTTAAAGTCGCCCTCGTCACCAGCGGGGAACCGACAGCTTGTCTTTCTACCGGCTGCATCGACGTTTGCTCCCGCGATCATAATCCTCTGCTCGGCATTAAGGAACTTCCACCTGCGCACCCCTTTCACCTTGTCCCCGAGCAAACGATCAGGGAGTCGCTTAATAATTTTCAGGCGGCCATGATGGATATGGGAATTCCCTATGCCGGCGCTCTTACAGAAAATCGCTTTGTTCTTTCTGCGCTGGGCACGTTTAAGACTTCCTGCCTCGTTCCTTCAACAATGAAAGCAGCGCCGCAAGACACTAAGGACAGTATACACATCATCTCCTTTCGCGGGCTCAAGGATTTTTATCCCAGCTATATCATCTCCCGGCGCAAGAATACTAAATTTTCAGTATATGATGCCGGTGTTTCCAGCACCATGGGTATCGCGTCACATTTCGAGGAAAAAGAATTTCTCGAATCCTTTATTGTCTGGCTTAAAGGACAAAACATTTCCGAAGATAAGATTGCCTTCCCCGCCGTTCTCGGTCTGGAATCGGCAGCCGAAATTGTCAAAACGATAGCAACCCGTGTGGGAAAGCCCGTCTTTGAAATCCCGACCATACCGCCATCAATGCCCGGCAGAAGGTTGTTCAACGCGCTGAAAGATTATTTCCGCAAAAAGGGCGGCACCATCTACTGGGCCTGGCCGGTCGTGGGAATAGAAAAGGCGGGCAGACTGATTGAAGCGGTTGTGACACAGTCCGAGGGAAGGCCCAACAGCCTTAATGCCAGAGCCTTTATTCTTGCCACAGGATCATTTGTCGGCGGTGGACTTGTAGCAGGGCGGGAAACAATTACCGAAAATATTTTCAATCTGCCGGTACACGTTCCCGGCCCAAGGGAGACATGGTTCGATAATGATTATTTTTCTTTCAACCACGGCATTGGCAAGGCGGGAATCATAGTGGATTCATCTTTACGGCCCGCAGGTTCGCCTATGGAAAATATTTTTGTGTGCGGAGGCATCCTGGCTGATACAGAGATATTGAAAAACGGGTGCGGTCACGGCCTGGCCATGGCGACAGCCCATGTGGCGGCGAAATCCTGCATGGAGTATATTCGATGAATTTCGAACACTGCATCCGCTGCACTATCTGTGTGGAGAATTGTCCCGTATTGCGGGTCAACCCGGATTTCCCCGGGCCCAAGCAGGCGGGACCTGATGCTCAGCGTTTCCGGTCGGACAGGGAAAAAGCGGAGGACAAGTGGGTGCTCTTGTGCAGCCAGTGCAAACGCTGTGAAATGGCCTGCCCATGCGGCGTAGAACCAGCCCAAATCATACTCAGGGCACAGCAGAGATACGGGCTGGAACATCCCCTTTCGCCGGCGCACTTGCTGTTTGCCAATAACTATTATTTGAGCACACTCGGCTCTTTAACCGCGCCGCTTGCCAACAGGATTGCCGCAACGAAAGTCGGGAAAAAGATATTCTCCGCCATGGGAATCGCCACGTATATTCCTTTCCCGAAATTTCGTTTCCGTACATTGCGTCAGGAAAAAAAGACCCGCAGCCGAAGATCCAGAAAAGTTGCCTTTTTTTACGGCTGTTTCATCAATTTTTACCGGCCGGATATCGGCAGAAAAATTATTCAGCTGCTCAAGTCATTTAAAGTGGATGTTGTCTTGCCGCCTCAGTGGTGCTGCGGACTACCGGCGCTGGGAAACGGGAATCTGGCGCTCGCGAGGAGTTTTGCCCTGAAAAACACCGCGTCACTATCCAATTATATCGATGCGGGATACGATATACTATATTCATGCACATCGTGCGGCCTGTGCCTGTTGCATGACTATCAGGGCATTCTGGAGATACCACAGGCCAAAAAGATTACCGAAAATACCTATGACCTCCATGAATACATTCTGAGACTCGTGGATGACAATTACATTAAACCGCAGTTTCAGGAAGTGCCGCGTAAGCTGGCTTATCACATCCCCTGTCACCTACGGGCACTGGGTATCGGTTACCCGGCGGCAAAGCTGATGTCTTTGATTCCCGGTCTCACATGTGAAATTCTCGATGACACCTGCTGCGGGCTTTCCGGCAGTTACGGATTTAAAAAGAGTAATGAGTCTACCGCCATTCAGATCGGGAATCGTGCTGTAGCTGTTATCAAGAAAACCGGCGCGGGGGCAATTGTGGCGGACTGCGGGTCCTGCCGGATGCAATTGGGAGGCCTCTCCGGCCTTGCCACTCTCGATCCGGCGGAAGTTATCAGCGAAGCATTGGGTATTACGCTGGAGAAGAAAAGAAAATCATAATACCACTTCGCTTTCTTTGG
>Ga0209540_10003826_pt1 | contig 10125 bp, 10 predicted proteins | sample BarGraIncu01121A_FD_184501 | JGI IMG/M metagenome (GOLD analysis project Ga0209540, IMG submission 184501) | Arctic peat soil microbial communities from Barrow, Alaska - Barrow Graham LP Incubations 011-21A (SPAdes) (version 2) | ecosystem: Environmental > Terrestrial > Soil > Wetlands > Peat... | reverse complement strand
TGTTTTTTACCAGGCGAAGTTCAGGATTGCTCATTGGTGTAGTTTAAACCTGTGTCCAGAATCCGTTCAAAAACCTTGCGCCATCCCAGCCACTGACCCGAATCTTTCAATGATTCGTTATGCCAAAGGCTAATGAAGGTTCCATCTACTTTTTTAACTTCAATCATTAGATTTTCAATCAGGAGCCAGGCTTCATCCGGATTCAGTTCCAGATAGTTTTTCAGTGTTACATCCATAACCTGAAACGGATGAATCATCAATTCAGTACGTTTGTTGAGGCTCAGATCAAAAAATGGGTAAGCGGTACAGGTTCCGGCCCGAAATCCGGTCAAACTGGCGAATCCCATGGTATAATCGTCGGTAATGCCTGATTTTAGCAGGCTGTGATAGGTATTTGGAAATTTTAGTTTGAGAAAATGCTGCCGGCTTCGGGTTACAGGTTTGTGAATAATTTCTTCCAGTCTGTCTTTTTCCTTCTCAAACAACCAGGGTTTCTGATTCGAAGCATACGAAGGATGAATGCCAACTTCGCAAACCGAAGCCAGTTCGCCGATCAACTGCCTGAAATTCTTGTTTCTGTGCGAAATGCTCTTGTCATATTTATCCCGGTCACCCATCAGGAAAAAAAACTGGAGGTATTTTAAATACCTTTTATAATTTTCAAGAATGTATTTATACGTATCGTACGGATCTTTTTGTAATCGGAGATATACCAAAAGCCGCATTTTTAATTCATTCCACTTTCCGTGAATCGCAGCTTTAGATATTCCACCCAGCCAAATTCCGAAGTTCTTGTTTTTGAAAGCCCAGGCATTGTCAATATCGATGGTGGTCAGGAACTTAAATGTACGCTTGCGCATACTAAATTCCGGGAATAGTGCTGAGATTTCAGCAGCAATCCAATATGCCAACTGATCAACAATTGGAACATGATTCAATTGGTGCCGAACTAAAATATTTTCCAAGTCGGTAAAACGTTCATGTTCATCGGTGCATTCCGAAAGGTATTCCTCGTACCGGGTAATCAGATAAAATGTGCAGGCAAACGGATCAAATGGCAAAAAGGAGTCATCGGAACTTGGGAAAAATAGCTGATAGTGATTGTATTCAATCATATCAATCTCCTGATCAGAAATGCTTTTTTCGAAAAGGAGTGAATGCGCTTTCAGAAATAAACCTGATGATAAATTTGTTTCCGAATAATTGATTTTTGGAAATTTGGATTGAAGAAATTCGGACTGATTGGAGGTAAAAATAATATCCACACCAAGAATGGTTTGAAAAATGAACCCAAAAGTATATTCAATGCGGGGATTAATTTCCGGCACGAAGATCAATACTTTTTGATGTTGCATCCTTTCCACAGGCTATAGTTTATTCAAAGTTACGGCTGACTGGATTCCAGTCTCCAAAAGAATACCGGAACACAATATGATTTGTAAAAGTATGAAAGAAGCGTTGTTTTCCAAAGTATATTCAGGAAATGAAACAAGAATGCAGGACTGTTCATTTTCATTGTGCCCAAAGAAACCCGGACCGGTACAATTTTATCAAACAGAAGAAGTTGATCAGGAATTGCGCAATGTTTCTACTTCTGAAATGGTTTTAGGTTTTGCTTTACCCAACCGGTGACATCCATTTTCGGTAATCAGGAAATCCTCCTCATTTCGAATTCCTCCAAAAGTCCGGAATTTATCGATCTCCTTCCAGTTGAGGAAATCACTGAATTTTCCTTCCGATTTCCACAAATCAATCAATTCAGGAATAAAATAGATACCGGGCTCGATGGTAAAAACGTGCCCTGGACGAAGTTCCTTGGCGAGTCGGAGTGATTTTAATCCAAATTGTGTGCTTTTTGCTTCTCCGTCATAGCCAACCCAAACTTCACCCAAATCTTCCATGTCGTGCACATCCAAACCCATCATGTGACCAGTTCCGCACGGGAAAAACAAGGCATGGGCGCCTGCGGCGACAGCTTCATTAACATCACCTTTCATCAGTCCCATTTCTTTCATGGAGGTGGCAATTGACCGGCATGCTGCCAGGTGAACATCCATAAATCTAACCTTTGGACCAAGACATTGAATGGCAGCCTCGTGCGCTTTAAGGCTTGCGCTGTATATTTCTTTCTGAATTTCGGTAAAGCGTTTGCTTACAGGAAAAGTGCTTGAGAGATCGCCGGCATAATGCATTTGGTTTTCAGCGCCGGCATCGAGTAGAAATAAGTCGCCTTCTTTCAGGATATTTATATGTGAATGATTATGCAGCGTTTGACCGTTGATGGTGGCTATGATTGGAAAGGCAATGTCGCAGTTTTGGGCAAGTGCGATTTGATAAACCTGTGCTGCAACCTGTGCTTCATTCATTTCCGGGCGTGCAATTCGCATGGCAGTCGTGTGCATGTCAACAGAAAGATCAACCGCTTTTTCAATTTCCTCAATCTCTTCGGCTGATTTAATTTCACGCTGGCTGATTACAGCTTTCACCAGTTCAGGCGAAGCATTAATGTTGACCTCATCGGGCCGGATATTCAGGAGACGTAAAAGTTTAATTTTATTTTCAGGACGGTAAGGCGGCAGAAAGTGAATCACTTTTCGGGAAGCCTGTGCTTCTCTTAAAATGGTAAACAATTTAACCAAGGGCTGAGTTTCTTCGATTCCGCACAATAAAGCACGCTGGGCAATGGTTGGCTGCGGCCCTCTCCATACAATGTCATCTATGGTATAATCATCACCAAAGATGATCTGGCGTTGATTGTCTACATCAATAATTGAGGCCAATAAAGGAACATCAATTCCAAAATAGTATAAAAATGAACTGTGTTGCCTGAAAGGGTAAGTATTATCCTGGTAATTCATTGGACTTTCATCATTTCCCCAGAATAGAATCAACCCTGAACCAATCTTTTCGCAAAGTATTTTTCTTCTTTGAATATAAACTTCAGCTTGAAACATGTTTTTCAGTATAGTTAATGCGTTAAAGTTAGAAATATGATTTGAATTAACTGTTTCCGAATAATAAATGGAATATTGGCTATCGGTTTTCCATTTATTTTTGGCCTTAAAATTTCTGCGGTCATTGTTGCCAGTGTGCTGATCTTTTTCGCCAGCCTGGAGTTTATGTTTGCCATTTGTGTAGGCTGTATGATATACACCTATTTGATTCTTCCCTTCTATAAAAAATAGCAATAATAATAGTCTTGCTTTCATCAGCTGCTTCAATGAAAATTGGAGCAGCTTTTTTTCTTTCCAATTTGTAGTTTAATTCATTCCACTTTGGAAAATCTATTTATTAAATTAATGTCAGGGTTGTTCAAATCAGGCATAAAAAAAGCTCCGGCAAAATGCCAGAGCTTCAATGTAGCGGGAGCCGGACTCGAACCGACGGCCTTTGGGTTATGAGCCCAACGAGCTACCAACTGCTCCATCCCGCAATGTATTTTTGGATTTTGAATCGTCTTTTTTAGAACTTTACTTCGCCTATTTTGTCTTGGCTAAGCGGCTGCAAATATAGGCGATACTTTTAGATATTCCTAATCTGGATTGTAAAAATTTTGAGTGTTTGAAGAATTGCTTCGTTAAAAAGTATTAATAAACCGGGCAGCGGACTAGTTTTCTGCAAATTCTTCTAATTTTGCTGTTCGAAAAATCAGATAATGGATAGAAAGGAGATACGAAAGAAAATATTTCAGATGCTGAAAGACCATTATCGGCTGATCATTTACAATGATTCGACGATTCAGACGGTATGGAGCATTAAACTTACTCCCATCAAAGTACTTACACTGGGCAGTTTGGGGGCTATCCTTCTGGTTCTTTTAACCACCGTGATAATTGCGTATACTCCATTGCGTGAGAACATTCCGGGGTACCCAAGTACCAAAGTACGCCAAATGATCATTCACAATTATATCCTCGTCGATTCTTTGGAGAGTGAAATCAAAAACAGAGATAATTACTTCGATAAGTTAAAGACCTTATTCCAGGGCGAAGTTCCGGCTGAAGAATCATCAGTTTCCGATTCCGTGATTAAGACATATAACGTTAAGTTTAAAAGTTCCAATGCCGATTCAATGTTTCAGGATAAATTACTCGAGGAGAAGCTTAGTCTGTCTATTCAGCAAAATCCAAAACGATTGCCAAGTATTGCAAATATCCACTTCTTTACCCCGCTTCGCGGTTTAATCACCAATAAATTTAATGCAAAAATCGATCATTTGGCGGTTGATGTTGTTGGACAAAAAAATGCACGTATTTCGAGTGTCCTGGACGGAACAGTAGTTTTTTCGGGTTGGACAATGGAAACTGGCTATTCGATTTACATTCAGCATGAAAACAATATTATTTCGGCCTACAAGCATAATGCTGAACTATTAAAGGAAGTTGGCGACAAGGTTAAGGCCGGCGATGTAATTGCTCTCATGGGGAACAGCGGAGAGCGGACCACCGGGCCTCACCTGCACTTTGAACTTTGGTACAACGGAACTGCTCTCGATCCTGAAACATATATTGACTTTTAAGCTGATTTATGAAAAAACGTATCGCAATTCTGGGCTCAACAGGATCAATTGGGACACAAACCCTTGAAGTCATTTCCCAAAATCCCGATCATTTTGAAGTTGAAGTTTTAACTGCAAACAACAACATCGGATTACTGATTGAACAGGCGAAACTTTTTCAGCCGAATGTAGTGGTGATTTCCAATTCGTGCCACTACGATCAATTGAAAGAAGCTTTGAAAAATGAACCGGTGAAGGTTTATGCCGGAAGGGAGGCCATTCAGCAGGTGGTTGAGATGGACACCATTGATTTGGTCGTTACAGCGATGGTTGGAAATTCGGGTCTGATTCCAACTTGTAATGCCATAAAAGCAGGCAAACACATTGCACTCGCCAACAAGGAAACCATGGTTGTTGCCGGTGAAATTATCAACCAGCTTGCCATTGAACACCAGGTGAATATTTATCCGGTTGATTCGGAACATTCGGCTATTTTTCAGTGCCTGGTGGGAGAGTTTAATAATGAAATTGAAAAAATATACCTAACGGCTTCAGGTGGACCATTCAAAGGATTTTCGCTGGAACAGCTGGCGAATGTTACGAAGGCTGATGCACTGAAACACCCGAACTGGGATATGGGAGCAAAGATTACAATCGACTCGGCTTCACTCATGAATAAAGGCTTTGAAGTGATCGAAGCCAAATGGCTTTTTGGATTAAAACCTGAGCAAATTGATGTCATTGTTCATCCGCAAAGCATCATTCATTCCATCGTCCAGTTTCGGGATGGCTCGATGAAGGCTCAAATGGGACTGCCCGATATGAAATTGCCTATTCAGTATGCACTTAACTTCCCGGACAGACTTCCTTCAACCTTTAAAAGGTTCAGTTTTTTGGATTACCCGAAACTAACATTCGAACAGCCAAATACAAAAAATTTTCGTAACCTTGCACTTGCTTTTGAAGCTCTGAATCAAGGTGGAAACATGCCTTGTATTTTAAACGCAGCAAACGAAGTGGTTGTGCAGGCTTTTCTTGATGATAAAATCAGATTTCTTCAAATGCCTGAAATCATTGAACAATCCATGGGAAAGGCAACCTATTTAAAAAATCCAAATCTGGACGATTATATTCAGACAGATAAGGAAGTTCGTATATTGGCATCAGCCTTGGTAAAAAGCCTGGCGACGCAAAAGATTTAAAAACAGAAAAATTAGTCGATGGAAATAGTATTGATAAAAGCTGCACAACTTATTCTGAGTTTATCCCTCTTAGTTATTATACACGAATTCGGGCACTTCTTGTTTGCCCGCATTTTCAAAACCAGAGTCGAAAAATTCTACTTGTTTTTTGATCCATGGGTTTCGCTTTTCAAGGTAAAAAAGGGTGATACCGAATATGGAGTCGGTTGGTTGCCTCTGGGTGGATATGTGAAAATTTCAGGTATGATTGACGAATCAATGGATAAAGAAGCGATGAAATTGCCGCCTCAACCATACGAATTCCGGTCAAAAAAAACATGGCAGCGCCTGCTCATCATGGTCGGCGGTGTGGTGATGAACTTCATTCTCGCTTTCATTATTTACATTGGAATTCTCTATGCCTGGGGCGAACAATATTTGCCAACTGCCAATGTGAAATATGGTATTATGGTCTACGAACCCGGCGAGAAAATCGGGTTCCAAAATGGCGACAAAATACTCTCTGTAGATCACATAGTCATTGAAAACTTTAAAAAAATTATTCCAACTGTTTTGCTCGACAATGCCAAAACTATTCAGGTTTTACGAAACGGACAGCAGGTTGATATTGAAATTTCAGATGAGTCTTTGGCTTTGCTGATCAAAAGCAAGAGCGTTTTCGATCCGCGTTTGCCGTTTAATTGCAAAGCAGATAAAATCGTGAAGGACACTCCTGCAAGCAATGCCGGATTGGAAAAGGGCGATGTCTTTGTTAATATTGACGGACAGAAGTTTGATTTTTATGATCAATTTACTGGGTACATCAAATCGCATAAAAGCCAGGAAATTCAGGTCAATGTCTTACGCAATAATGTGGCGAAAACCATTCCGGTAAAAGTTTCTGAAGACGGAACCATTGGATTTTATCCGGATTTTTTGCCAAGTGCAACTGATTTCCTGAAATATGAAACGATTTCTTACAGTTTTATCGAATCCATACCTGCCGGGTTCAGCAAAGGATTCAGCACGATAAGCGACTACCTGAAGCAATTCAAACTGATATTTTCAACAAAAACCAAAGGTTACGAATCACTGGGTGGTTTTATCGCTATCGGCAATATTTTCCCAGGTGCATGGAACTGGTTTTCATTCTGGAATATGACAGCCTTTCTTTCAATAATTCTGGCAGTTATGAACCTTTTGCCTATACCTGCACTCGATGGTGGACATGTCATTTTCCTTCTTTTTGAGATGATTACCGGACGCAAACCAGGCGATAAATTTTTGGAATATGCCCAGATTTCCGGTATGGTTTTGATACTTTCACTGGTTTTATATGCCAATGGAAATGATGTATTTAAACTTCTGAAACAATATTTTTAACTGTTCAAATAAATATCTGAATATCTAATTTTTGTTACTTTTGCAAAAACCATTTAAACTTTATAGTATGAACTTATTTATTATTTGTGGTGCACTTGGTCCTGGAGAGATTGCTCTTATTGTGGGTGCTCTATTGCTGATGTTTGGCGGAACCAAAATTCCCGAATTAATGAAAGGATTAGGTAAGGGAATTAAGGAATTCAAGAATGCCTCAAAAGACGATGAAGAACCTAAAAAAGACTCTGAAAAGCTTGAAAAATAATACAAAAGGTAAAAAATCCGGAGTGCCTGGAGTACTTAAAGTGCCTAAAGTAAGATTGTTTTAAGTATTCCGGGCACTTTGCATTTTAGGTACTCCGAACTTTTTCTCTAAAAGAATTCTTCCGAATTATCCTTACTTTGTTCGATACTTTCCGGATCATCACAATTGATATTCACGGAGAAATTGGCAGGCCGTTCGAATTCCGCAGCATCACTATAATGCAAACTTTTGTCGGCATAAACTTTTCGCATGTAATATCCCCATTCCGGAAGTGCCATACTTGCTCCCTGACCTGATTGCATATCTTCGAAATGAATACTTCGCAATTCTCCCCCAGTCCACGAGCCGTTTACTAGCTGTGGTGTAACACCAATAAACCAACCATCCGAGTGATTTTGGGTAGTTCCGGTTTTTGCTGCAATTTGCCCTTTAAAACCACCATAATTAGGATTCCACCGCAACCGGCCTCCAGATCCGGCATCAACTACTCCCTTCATTAATTCAATCATCAGGTAGGCTGTTTGCTCGTCAATGGCATCGTGCTTTTCAGGCTTAAAGGTTGAAATTACATTTCCATGCCGGTCTTCGATACGCGTTACAAAAATCGGCTGAGTGAAAACACCTTTATTGGCAAATGTTCCGTACGCGCCAACCATTTCGTATAAAGTAACATCCGAGGTTCCTAAAAACATGGATGGAACCGGATCGATGGGACTGTAAATGCCCATTTTCTTCATAATATCGGCAACCGATTGCGGATTGTACTGCTTCATTACCCAGGCCGAAACCTGGTTCACCGAGTGTGCCAATCCCCATTTCAGGGTTACCATTTTATCATCAAATTTTGTTGGGGAAGAGTTTTTTGCCTCCCAAATGGTGCCATCAGGCAAAATAAACTGTTGTTTCACATTCGGAACCTTGCTGCATGGCGACAAGCCGTTTTGCATGGCCAGCGTATATAAAAAAGGTTTTACCGTTGATCCAATCTGCCTTTTACCGCCTTTGACCATGTCGTACATGAAGCGCCGGTAATCAGGTCCGCCAACGTAAGCTTTTACATTTCCGGTTTTTATTTCCATCGACATAAATGAAGACCTGAAAATGCTGTAATAATATTTCATCGAGTCCAGCGGCGATAGGGTAGTATCCCGATCTCCCTTGTAGGAGAATACACTCATCTCAACAGGAAGATTGAAAATCGTCTTGATTTCGTCCCATGATTTGCCGCTGACTTTGGCTAGCCGGTAACGTTCTGTTTGCTTAATTGCCTGATCCATAATTCCTTCAACTGCTTCAGTCGATAAATCGTTGGAAAAAGGTCTGTTTTTTAGGTTCCTCAGCTTTTTGTTGAACCCTGGCTGTAAGTTATTTTTCAGGTGAGTGGTCACCGCGTCTTCCGCATAGCGTTGCATGCGCGAGTCGATGGTAGTAATAATCCTGACTCCGTCGCGGTATAAATTATAGGGTGTGCCATCGGCTTTTTTATTTTTGTTGCACCAACCGTAGAGCGGATTTTTTTCCCAATCGACCGAATCTTCCTTGAATTTCTGCATCTGCCAGGCCCGGTAATCTGCACGTTCCGGTTTGCTGGCATTCATTGCCATTCGCAAATATTCCCTGAAATAAGGCGCCAGACCGGTTTTAAAATCAACTTTATGGTAGTCTAATCCCAGTGGAAGTGATTGTAATGATTTACACTCATCTTTTGAAATATAACCGTACTTCTTCATCTGCCCCAGTACAACATTCCGGCGCTGGAGCGTAAGTTCCGGTCTCCGGACTGGATTGTAAAGCGAAGAGTTTTTTGCCATTCCAATAAGCATGGCGGCTTGTTCGAGCCGTAAAGAATCAGGAGTTGTATTAAAATAGACAGCAGCTGCAGATTTAACTCCAACAGCCAGATTCAGGAAGTCATATTTATTCAGGTACATCGTGAGGATTTCCTCTTTGGTATAGCTTTTTTCGAGTTTTACGGCAATCGCCCATTCTTTAAACTTCCGGAATATCAATTGCAGTTTACTGTCCAGGTTCTCGCGGGGAAAAAGCATTTTGGCAAGTTGCTGGCTGATGGTACTTCCGCCTCCCGAATTGGTGCTTCCCGTAACAATTCCTTTCAAAACCCTGATCAAACCGCGTGTGTCGATTCCCGAATGTTTAAAAAACCGAACATCTTCGGTGGCCACCAAGGCGTTCAATAAATTAGGATTGAATTCATTGTAATTGACAAAACTTCGGTTTTCCTTGAAATATTTTCCCAATAAAACACCGTCAGACGAAACAACTTCGGAAGCAAGCAGGCTTTCCGGATTTTCAAGATCTTCAAAAGTTGGCATAAATCCCAGCCAACCTTGAGCAATCATGAAGAACATCAGGAATAATGCAACAACACACAATGTATATACAGCCCAGAAAATCCGGATGTATTTTTTATATACTGAAATATCTTTCTCCATTAGAAATGATTTCGTTTTGAGGGATCAAAGATAATGAAACCGATGCGAATTTCATTTGCCGAATTCGAAGGTAAAAACAGGTCATTTAATAATCCGTTAACCTGAACTTTATTTCAGGCAAAACAACGATAATTTCGGCCGCTTAATGTTCATGTTATGAGCGTATTTAGTGGCTAAATTTAGTACGATACAGAATAGCTCAGAAATGATCGGGAAAAAGTTGTTTTGCTTCAGTTACGGAGGCTGAATTTGAATAAATTAATCATTTTCAAATAAATAAGGTTTTGAAATTTATTCGATTTAATTTTGAACTTAGCGTTTCCTTTTCTTTAATTTGCACAAAATTTC
>Ga0209540_10003825_pt1 | contig 10128 bp, 10 predicted proteins | sample BarGraIncu01121A_FD_184501 | JGI IMG/M metagenome (GOLD analysis project Ga0209540, IMG submission 184501) | Arctic peat soil microbial communities from Barrow, Alaska - Barrow Graham LP Incubations 011-21A (SPAdes) (version 2) | ecosystem: Environmental > Terrestrial > Soil > Wetlands > Peat... | reverse complement strand
CGGCCCGATGGAGAAGAAGGCGGTCGCAGGCGTGGGCGCCCCCTCGTACACGTCGGGGCTCCACATGTGGAACGGCACCGCGGCGATCTTGTACCCGAACCCCACGGCCACCATCACGGCGGCCAGCAGCATGGGCAGCGTCGCCTTCCCGGCCGCCAGGCTCCGCCCGATCTCCGCGATCTGGGTGGACCCGGTCAGACCGAAAAGGATGGAGAAGCCGTAGATCATCACTCCCGACGCCGTGGCCCCGTAGACCACGTACTTCATCGCGGCCTCGGTGGAATGCTCCTGCCCCTTGAGGTACCCCGCCAGCAGGTACGACGGGATGGAGACCAGCTCCAGCGACAGGTACAGCATCACGATGTCGGTCGCCGAGGAGAGCAGGAACATCCCGAGCAGGGTGGAGAGCAGGAAGATGTAATACTCCGCCTGGCTCCGCCCGGCAAGGTCCCTGCTGTCCATCGACATGAAGATCACCACGAGGGTGGCCAGGGCCGTCAGGACCTTGAAGAAGACCGCGAACCCGTCGTGGGCCACCATCCCCTCGAAGATCGACCGGCCGGCGCCCGTCGGCGTGATTCCCGCGAGGAAGATCGCGGTCCCCACCCCGAGGAGCGCCAGGAACCCGGAAGCCGTGGACCGGGGGCTCTTCGTGACCACGTGGAGCACGACCAGCAGGAGGATCGTCGCCGTGACGGCGAACTCCGGCAGGAAGTACCGCAAGCTGGCCAGGTTGCCCAGGAACACGCTATATCACCGCCTTCACGAGGTCGACCAGGCGCACCGCGGAGGCGTTCAGCAGGTTCAGGATCGGCATCGGCCAGACGCCGATGGCCAGCACGAGGATCCCGAGAGGAGCGAGGCAGAAGATCTCCCGTGCGTTGATCTCCTCCATGGTTGCGTACTTCGGGTTCAACGGTCCGAGGAAGACCCTCTGCAGCGACCACAGGTGGAAGGCGGCCACGAAGACGATGCCCAAGGCCGCCACGATCACGATGGGCCGGAATGCCTCGAAGGAGCCGAGGAAGACCATCTGCTCGGCGATGAATCCGGAGAGTCCCGGCAGGCCGAGAGAAGCGAAGAAGGCGAACGAGATGAAGCCGGTGTAGATGGGCACCACGGCGCCCAGCCCCCCGAAGCCGTCGATCTGGCGGTGGTGGGCCCGGTCGTAGACCACGCCGACCAGGAAGAAGAGCATGGCCGTGATCAGGCCGTGGGAGAACATTTGCATCGACGCTCCCGCCATACCGAGAGGGGTGAGGGCCGCCATGCCGAGCAGGACAAACCCCATGTGGCTGACGGAGGAGTAAGCGACCATTTTCTTGAGGTCTGACTGTGCCAGGGCGCACAGCGCGCCGTAGACGATGTTCACCACCCCGATCACGGCCATCGGCATGGCGAACCATCTCGTCACGTCGGGGAAGATCGGGAAGGAGATCCGCATCAGGCCGTACGCCCCCATCTTCAACAGGACGCCCGCCAGGATGACGGAGATAGCGGTGGGCGCCTCGACGTGGGCGTCGGGGAGCCACGTGTGGAACGGGAAGAGGGGCACCTTGATCGCGAAGCCGATGAACAGCCCAAGGAACAGGAGGACCCGGACATCGAACCCCTTGAGCCATGCGTTGTGGGTCCCCTGCGCCATGTAGTGAAGCAGGTTGAAGGTGTGGCCGCCCGTCTCGGGGTTCGTCGTGTTGAAGTAGAGGGCCAACAGCACGAGCAGCATGAGGACGGAGCCGGCCAGGGTGTAGAGGAAGAACTTGATCGCCGCGTACTCCTTCCTCGGGCCGCCCCATATGCCGATCAGGAAGTACATCGGCAGCAGCATCACTTCCCAGAAGACGTAGAAGAGGAAGAAGTCGAGGGAGGCGAAGACGCCCATCATCCCGGTCTCGAGGAGGAGGAAGAGGGCCATGTACCCCTTGACCTTGTTCGTGATCCCGAACGATCCGATGACCGCGAGGAACGAGAGCAGGGCCGTCAGGAGCAGCAGCGGCATCGAGATGCCGTCCGCTCCCAGGAAGTACTCCACGTTGATCGACGGGATCCAGGAGTAATGCTCCACGAACTGGTACTGGCTGGCCACGTTGACGCCCGCCATGGCCCGGTCGTAGGCGAACCAGAGCTTGACCGCCAGGACCAGCGGGAGGAAGGAGGCCACGGCGGCGATCCACCGAATCACGTCGTCCTTCCCCTTGGGGACGCACAGGAGCACCACCGCACCGAGGATCGGAAGGAACGTCATGAGCGACAGGATGTGACTATCGACGAATCCCACGAAAGATTACCTCCATTCTCAAAAAGCCTTGATCAGGAAAATGACGAGCGCACCGCCCGCCAGCACGAAGACGTAGTGGTACAGCTTCCCGGTCTGCATCCGGCGCAGGATCGAACCGCCGCCGATCGTCGCGCTCGCCACGCCGTTCACGGCGCCGTCGACGACGTAATTGTCGAACTTCCCGACGAGGAACGAAACGAAGACCCCGAGCTGCGCGGCGAGGTTCACCAGGCCGTCCACCACGTGCAGGTCGAACCAGGCGAGGAACTTGGAGAAGGCGATCGAGCCGTTGATCACGGTCGCGTCGTACAGTTCGTCGAAGTACCACTTGTTCAGCAGGAAGTTATAAAGCGGCTTCACGCTGTTCGCCACGCGCGCCGGGTTGATCCATCCGAAGAAGTAGACGACGAAGCCGAGGAAGATGCCGAGCGCCCCCACCGCCACCGAGGAGTACATCGCATAGGAATGGGCCATGTGCGCGAGATGTGCGTCGTGTTCCCCGGCCTCCGCATGCGCGGGCGCCACCGCCTTCTCCCCGTGGGCCGCGGGAACCGCGTCATGACCCCCGCCCTCGGCGGGGGTGGCGGCGTGGGTAGCCTCGCCGGCCATCACAGCCGCGTGCTCCATCGACGCGGTGGCCACCGGCGCTTTCGCGACGTCCGCGACCGTCGCCGGCTTCGTGATCAGCGTCTGGACCCACCCCTTCTCGACGAACGGACTCTTGAACCAGAAGGAGAACGAAAAGATCGCGAGCACCACGAGCGGAACCCACATGTTCGGGGGCGACTCGTGCGCGTGGTCGAACTTGTGGTGGTCCTTCGGCTCGCCCAGGAAGGCCATGATCACCAGGCGGAACATGTAGAAGGCGGTCATCCCGGCGGTGAACAGCGCCCCGAAAAAGAGGACGTAGTGCGCCGGGTTCCTCATCCCGAACTCGAGCGCCGCCGCGAGGATCATGTCCTTGCTGAAGAAGCCGGAGAAGCCCGGCACCCCGGCGATCGCCAGCGTGGCGATCAGGAAGGTGACGAAGGTGATGGGCATCTTCTTCCGCAGTCCGCCCATCTCGCGCAGGTCCTGGGTGTGGAGCGCGTGGATGACCGATCCCGACCCGAGAAAGAGGCACGCCTTGAACGCGGCGTGGGTGGCCAGGTGTGCCAGCCCCGCGGTGTAGCCGCCCACCCCGAGCCCCATGATCATGTAGCCAAGCTGGGAGACGGTCGAGTACGCCAGCACCTTCTTGATGTCGTTCTGCGTCAGGGCGATCGTCGCCGCGATGAACAGGGTGATGAACCCGATGTACGCGATGAAGAGGAACGCGTCGGGGGTGAACATCGGGTAGACCCGCCCGACGAGGTAGACGCCCGCGGCCACCATCGTCGCCGCGTGGATGAGGGCGGAGACCGGCGTGGGGCCTTCCATCGCGTCGGGGAGCCAGACGTGCAGGGGGAACTGGGCCGACTTCCCGATGGCGCCGCAGAAGACCCCGATTCCGGCGATCGTCAGGAGCGTCCCCGAGAGCTTCCCCTGGCCGATCGCCTGGAAGACCTCGTCGAAACCGAAGACCCCGCAGGTGACGAAGATGATCATGTTCCCGATGAGGAACCCGACGTCCCCGATGTGGGTGGTGATGAACGCCTTCTTGCCAGCGTCCGACGCGGACTTCTTCTCGAACCAGAAGCCGATCAGCAGGTAGGAGGAGAGCCCCACGAGCTCCCAGAAGATGAAGATGAAGAAGAAGCTTTCGGAGAGGACGAGGCCGAGCATCGAGAAGGAGAAGATCGAAAGGTAGGCGAAGTAGCGGCTGTACCGGGGGTCGCCGTGCATGTACCCGATGGAGAACAGGTGCACCAGCGTGGAGACGCCGGTGACCACCAGGAGCATCACGGCGGTGAGGTTATCGACGAGGATCCCCACGTTGATGGTGAACCGGTCGGCGACGGTTAGCCAGGGCGTCACGACGTGGTATTTGAAGTTCGGGTCGTACGCCTGGAAGACCTCGAGGAAGATGCCGACGGACATCACGAGGCCCGCGAGGATCGTCGCGAGGCAGAGCCAGTCGCCCTTCCGCGGCAGCCGCTTGCCGACGGCGATGTTGATGAAGAACGACGCCAACGGCAGGAGCGGGATGATGTAGGCGTATCGGATCAACGGTTACCCCTTGAGCTCGTCCGCGGCGTCCACTTCCACGGTCCCCGTGGTCGAGAACATCCGCAGGAAAATGGCCAGCGCCACCGCCGCCTCGGCCGCCGCGAGGACGATGACGAAGACGGCGAAGATCTGCCCGCCCATCATCCGGTTGAGGAAGAAGGAAAACGCCACGAAGTTGATGTTGGTCGCGTTCAGGATCAGCTCGACCCCCATCAGCACCGCCACGGCGTTGCGGCGGGTCATCACGGTGTAGAGGCCGCAGCAGAAGAGCGCGGCGGCGATGACGAGGAGTTTGTCGAGGGTCATCGCTTCCCCTCCTCCATGTCGCCCTTCTCCGGAGCCGGCCGGTCCGGCCGGGACAGGAGCGCCGCGCCGATGAGCGCCGCCAGCAGCAGCACCGATGCGACCTCGAAGGGGAGCAGGTAGCGGGTCATCAGCAGTTCGCCGATGTCCGCGGTGGTCGGGAGATAGACCCCCTTCTTCACGGCGTACGGTGTCGACACGGCGGCGTACGAGAGCACGCCGAACAGGACCAGGCAGATCGTCGCGGCGGGAAGGCAGAAGTGGGTGGGGTTGGTGATCTTCGTGTCGGAGATCCGGTTCGACAGGAAGACGGCGAACAGGAGCAGGACGATGATGCCCCCCACGTAGACCAGGATCTGGGTCGCGGCGAGGAAATCCGCGGAAAGGAGGACGTAGAGCCCCGCCACGCCTGCGAAGGAGAACAGGAGCGCCACGGCCGCGTAGAGGATGTTCGGGAGGATGGCCACGAGGATGGCCGCCCCCACGGTCATCGCCGCGGCGGCGAAGAAGATGTATTCTGCGGGTCCGCTCATTCCTTGTTCTCCCCCTCCTTCGCGGCCTTCGGCTCCACAACGGGGGCCTTGGCGGATTCGGAGGACACGTCGGAGGGTTTCGTCCCAGAAAGGGGGACCTCCGCCGTTTTAGCGGAAGCCTGGGCTCCGGCGGCTTCGGCGGTCCCCGAAGGGGGGACCTCCGCCGCTTCGGGACCGGCCTGGGCTCCGGCTTTCGCCACTTCAGCGGCCTTGGCGGCGGCCTCGGCCACCTGGCGCGCCACGCGGGCCTTGATCTCCGCCGCGTCCTCCGCGATGAAGTGGAGGATCAGCTCTCCGCGGGTCACCGACGCCATCTCGTAGCCGGACGTGTGCTTCAGGGACTTCGGGGGGCACACCTCGACGCACAGCCCGCAGTACATGCACCGCCCGATGTTGATGTCGTAGGAGGCGAGGACCATCCTCTTGTCCGCCCCCCGCACCGACTCGAGGGAGATGCAGTCGACGGGGCACGTCTTCACGCACATGGTGCACGCGGTGCACGTCTTGATGTCGTTGTGGAGGAACCCGCGGTACCCCTCGGGAATTTCCCATCGCTCCTCGGGGTACTGCAGCGTGACCTCTTCCCTCGGGTCCACGCCGTACCGCGCGGTGATCCGCATCCCCTTCGCCGTGGTGACCACGGCCTCGACGATGTCGTTCATATATGCCTTCAGGCCCATGGTCTCATCCGAACAGCGAGGCGATCATCGCCGGGATCCCCTTGCCCTTGAAGACCAGCAGCCACAGGGAGACGCCGAGGAGGTTGACGAACGTCAGCGGCACCAGGTATTTCCACGCCATCCGCATCAACTGGTCCACGCGCAGGCGGGGCAGCGTCCAGCGGACCCACATCATGATCAGCACCATCGTGAACGCCTTCGCGAGGAACACGCCGAGGGAGAACAGGTTCCCCCAGATCCACGGAAGCGTCCCGGCGTTGAAGAACGGGACGTTCCACCCGCCCAGGAAGCAGGCGGTGGACAGCGTCGCCACGATGAACATGTCGCCGAACTCCGACAGGAAGAAGAGGCCGAAGCGGATCCCGGAGTATTCCACGTTGTAGCCGGAGACCAGTTCCGACTCGGCCTCGGGAAGGTCGAACGGGGTCTGGTTCGTCTCGGCCTGCGCCGCCGTGAAGTAGAGGAAGAAGGAGAAGAAGGTGAACGGGTTGTGGAACAGGTTCCACCCGAAGATCCCGAGCAGCCCACTCTGGGAACGGACGATGTCCTGCAGCGACAGCGAGCCGGCGATGAGCACGGCGGGGATGAGGGCCATCCCCACCGGGATCTCATAGGAGACGATTTGCGCCGCCGCCCGCATCCCGCCGAGGAGCGCCCACTTGTTGTTGGAGGACCACCCCGCGAGCAGGACGCCGATCACGACCAGGGAGGTGACCGCCATTACGTAGTAGATGCCGATGTTCAGGTCGGCGGCGATCAGTCCCACGCCGAAGGGGACGACCACGAAGGCGGCGAAGGAGCCGACGAAGGCGAAGTACGGCGCCAGCTTGAAGAGGAGCCGGTCCGCGTTCGCCGGGATGAGGTCCTCCTTGAGGACCAGCTTCACGCCGTCGGCCAGGAACTGGAGCATCCCGTTGGGCCCGACCCGGTTCGGGCCGATCCGGGCCTGGATGTCGCCGGCCACCTTGCGCAGCACCAGCGACCCCACCCCCTCGAACGTCAGGGCGAACACGAGGATGACCGCCGCCACCACCACCATCAGCAGCAGTGTCACCGCCCAAAGGGGGACGCCAGCCAGCAGCGGGACGGCGTTCACAAGGGATATCGCCAGCGCTTCCATCTTATCTGTCGATCTCCGGGAGGATGATGTCAAAGCTGCCGATGACGGCGACGATGTCCGCGATCATCAGCCCTTTCGTGACCTTCTCGAAGATGTTCATCGCCACGAAGGAGCCGGTGCGGATCTTCAGCCGGAAGGGGTTCACCGAGCCGTCGCTGATCAGGTAGATCCCCGTCTCGCCGCGCGGGCACTCGGAGCGGAAGTACACCTCGCCGACGGGCGGCTTGAAGAGGCGGGGCACCTTCGCAAGCACCGGTCCGTCGGGGATCTGCGCGACCGCCTGGCGAACGATCTTGATGCTCTCGCGCATCTCGTTGATCCGCACCATGTACCGGTCGAAGCAGTCTCCCAGCGTGCCGCGCTCCCCGGTCCCGACGCAGACCTTGAAATCGAACTTCGGGTAGACGGAGTACGCCTCGTCCTTCCGCAGGTCGAAGGGGACGCCCGATCCGCGCAGGTTGGGGCCCGTCAGCCCGTAGGCGACCGCCTCCTCGGCGGGGATCACCGCGACGTTCGCCAGCCGGTGGACGAAGATCTTGTTGTAGGAGATGAGGTTGTTGTACTCGTCGATCTTCGGCTCGAAGTAGTCGAGGAACTCCTTCGTCTTCTCGAGAAACCCCGGCGGCGCGTCCCCGGAGACGCCGCCGACGCGGGCGTAGTTGTACGTCAGGCGGTTCCCGCAGATCATCTCGAACAGGTCGTTGACATGCTCCCGCTCGCGGATGCCGTACAGGAACGGGGTGAACGCCCCCATGTCCGCGGTGTACGACCCGAACGCGATCAGGTGGGAGGAGATCCGGTTCAGCTCGCAGACGATGACGCGCAGGTACTCGGCGCGCTCGGGGACCTCGATCTTCGCCAGCTTCTCCACCGCCCACGCCCAGGCGCAGTTGCAGTTCATCGCTGCCAGGTAGTCGAGCCGGTCCGTGAACGGCATGAACTGGGCGTAGGTGACGCGCTCGCCGATCTTCTCGAGCCCCCGGTGCAAGTAGCCGACGTCGGGAACCGCGCGGGTCACCACCTCGCCGTCGGTGGTGAGGATCACCCGGAGCACCCCGTGGGTGCTCGGGTGCTGCGGCCCCATGTTGATCGTCATCTCCTGCGTCGGGAGCGCGTCGGTCCGGGTCGTCATACCTTGATCCCGTGGTAGAAGTCGGGGTACTTGTAATCCTTCCGCAGCGGGTGCCCCTCCCAGTCCTCCGGGAGAAGGATCCGGCGGAGGTCCTTCGAGCCCACGAACGCGATCCCGAACAGGTCGAACGCCTCCCGCTCGTGGAAATTGGCGGCGGGCCAGACGTCGTCCACCGTGGGGAGGGACGGGTTCTCGCGGGGGAGCATCGTTTTGAGGCCGATCGCATGCCGGTGCTTCATGGAGTGGAGGTGGTACGCGACGGCGAACTTCTCCTTGTAGTCCACCCCGGACAGGCACATGAGGGAGTCGAAGGAGAGCGCGGCATCGTCCCGCAGAAACCGGGCGACCGCGTTCATCTCCGCCGGGGCGACGACCACGAAGGCCGGGGAGAACCCCTCCCCCTGCAGCTCGACGACGGCGTCGCCGAACTTCCCCTTCAGCATGTCGAAGATGGCCTGCGCTTCCACCGGGTCGGTTATCCCTTCACGCCTTCACGCCGTAATTCTTCTTCTTCATGATGATCTTCTGCAGCCGCAGGATCCCGTCGATCAAGGCCTCGGGGCGCGGAGGGCACCCGGGGATATAGACGTCCACGGGGATCAGCAGGTCCACGCCCTTCACCACGCAGTACGAATCCTTGTAGAACGGGCCGCCGGTGTTGGCGCACGACCCCATGGCGATCACGTACTTCGGCTCGGGCATCTGATCGTAGAGTCGCTTCACCCGCTCCGCCATCTTGTGGGTGATCGTGCCGGCCACCAGCATCAGGTCCGACTGCCGGGGGGTGGCGCGGAACACGGCGCCGAACCGGTCCATGTCGTACCGGGAGGCGCCCGCCTGCATCAGCTCGATGCCGCAGCATGCCGTGGCGAACAGGAGGTACCAGAGCGAGGACTTGCGCGACCAGTTGACGAACAGGTCCGCGTTTCCCACCATGACGTGCGCCTCGGGCGCCGAAACCGCGGGCCCGGCGGACGCAGCGGGAGTTCCGGGAGGGGTGCCGTGCGCGGGATCGGGGCTCATTTCGCACCCTTCTTCGCCGGGGTGTCCTGCAGGGTGCGGACCCACTCGAGGTCCCCCTCCTTCCACAGATACGCCAGCCCGGCGAGCAGAATTACGATGAAGATGAACGCCTCGATGAAGGCAAGGAGGCCCAACCGCTGGAAGACCACGGCCCAGGGATACAGGAGCGCCACTTCGACGTCGAAAATGATGAAGATGAGCGCCACCACGTAGAAACGGATGTTGAACTGGACCCACGAGGAGCCGTAGGGGATCTCTCCGCACTCGTAGGTGGAGGACTTCACCGCCGAGGGGGCGCTCGGGGCGAACCAGTGCGAGAGACCGAGCATCAGGGCGACGGTGACCGCACCCAGCACGATGAACACGAGGACCGTTGCGTATTCGACCAGCATCGTTTCTTCTTGTCCCGCCCTGGGCCGGAAGATGGCGACGAAACCGCCGCCCCGGCGCGTTTTATTTATTACACGCCGAGGGGGACGGCTTCATGCCTCGGGGATGCGGATTGCATACAATCGACACTACGATACTCAGGAATACTTTCAAGTCAACCAAAAAAAATATTCCGACCCCATGCCAAAGGCGAGCGCCGACTTGTGGATTCTGGGCGAGGGACACTCCTCCAACCGCAGTACAGACAACCTCCAGGAATGTCCCTCGAAAGCGCTTGCACCTCACAGTGACTTATTCTTGCGGCACCATACGCTGCAAAAATCTCTCTGGGGCTGGTGACGAGGGCGCAGCGGGGGTGGCCGGGATATAATGGCACATGGCCCCAGCCACCCGCACATCACCAATCCTCCTTGCGCCGGCGGGGTCTCTCCCGGCGGTCGAGGCGGCGCTGTCGGCGGGCGCGGACGCCGTCTACATCGGGGTGCGATCCCTCTCCCGGGGCGGGCGGACAGGGCTCTCCC
>Ga0209540_10003822_pt1 | contig 10135 bp, 11 predicted proteins | sample BarGraIncu01121A_FD_184501 | JGI IMG/M metagenome (GOLD analysis project Ga0209540, IMG submission 184501) | Arctic peat soil microbial communities from Barrow, Alaska - Barrow Graham LP Incubations 011-21A (SPAdes) (version 2) | ecosystem: Environmental > Terrestrial > Soil > Wetlands > Peat... | reverse complement strand
CGAAGAAAGCCTTAAGAGTGCATTACATCTTCTTGAATATAAAAAGAACATTATCCTACAGGGACCTCCGGGAACAGGGAAGACATTTATAGCAAAAAGATTAGCCTACCTAGCTTCTAGCGTAAAAGATCAGTCCAGAATAAAGATGATACAATTCCATCAAAATTACTCTTATGAAGACTTTATTCAAGGATATAGACCAGTTGAGAGTGGCGGATTTAAACTGAAAAACGGGGTCTTTTATGACTTCTGTATAAAGGCTCAAAGGGATCCTCAAAACAAATATTTCTTCATTATTGATGAGATAAACAGGGGCAATCTCAGTAAGATTTTCGGGGAACTTTTAATGTTAATCGAGCACGACAAGAGAGGCAAAGAATTTGGAATTTCATTGACTTATTCAGAACCAGATTCTGCAAGTTTCTATATACCCGAGAACCTTTATCTGATAGGCACAATGAATACAGCCGACAGGTCACTCGCTATTGTGGATTATGCATTACGCCGACGTTTTGTATTCATTGACATTAAACCTGCGTTTAATCATCCAGGTTTTGACAAACTGCTTAAATCCAACAAAGTACCTCTACCACTTATTGCAAAAATAAAAAGCAGGATGGAGGAGCTCAATAATATTATAGCCGGAGATGACAACCTTAGGAAATGGTTTAGTGTCGGGCATAGTTATTTCTGCTCACCCGTTAATAATCCGAATGATGACTGGTATAAACATATTATAGAGAATGAGATAGGTCCTCTGCTACGAGAGTATTGGTTTGATGATGAAGAAAAGGCAGAGGAGAACACAAAAAAGCTTTTACGTGACTGAAACTACAATACCGATTCAGAACATTTATTTTTTGCTTTGTTATGCCTGGAAACAGCTGGACGAGGCTGAAAGAATTAATGTCAGTGCCTCTGACTATAACCAATATATTGACTTATTTGCTAAAGTACTTAAGAATGGATGTGCCTACATTTTCAAAAGGGGTCTGGACAGGGAGTACAAAATTGAAAAAGATGATCTGAATCTGATTAAAGGCAAAATAGATTTTAATCAGAGTATGAAAAATATGATGATTAGATCACATAAACTCACCTGTGAATTTGACGACTTATCATATGACATACTGCATAATCAGATTATTAAAGCAACAATAAAAAAGGTGCTTAAAGTAAAGCACCTTGACATGAATATTCATTCCGAATTAATTGAGGTATACAAGAGAATGGCTCTGATCTCAGATATATCAGTAACCCGAAACCATTTTAAAAAAGTCCATCTGCATAGGAATAATCTTTTTTACCATTTTGTTCTGAACGTAGCTTATATGATAAATGAGAATATTGTACTCGACGAAAAAACTGGTGATTATGAGTTTGTCGACTTTGTACGGGATGAAAGAAAAATGGCTGTAATTTTTGAAAATTTTGTAAGAAATTTCTATCGTGAACATTTAAAGCAATCAGGTTATAAAGTTAAACCTGAAATAATTATGTGGGATGTCATGGAAGCTGATTCATTATCGCTTGATTACCTTCCAGTCATGAAAACAGATATTTCAATTACATCTTCAACCAGGAAAATAATTGTTGATACGAAGTATTATAAAGAATGCTTTCAAGAGCATTATGACAGAAAAATAATTATTTCCAATCATCTTTATCAACTACTGGAATATCTTGATAATTCTGACGTTCAATCAGGTTCTTATCAAAAATCAGAAGGTATGCTGATTTATCCTACGGTCAAGCAAGAATTTGATTTACACTATACTCTAAAGGGGCATAAAGTCAGTGTCAAAACGATAAACCTAAATCAGGAATGGAGAAAGATAGGTGCAGATCTATTAAGCTTTATTAATTAGATTAATTATTATTTTAGTAGGTATCAATTTCATCTAAATAATACTTAAAATATGGCAAAATTTCTTACTGGCAAAGAGCTTGACGGTGCAATTTCAGATGTGGTATTTAAGGCAGAAAGAGTTCTATTAATTCTTTCTCCATTTATTAAACTAGACAAATATTTCCGTGCTATTTTTGACAATCACGCAAGTGATTCTGATTTACATATTGTAATCGGATTTGGTAAAAATGAAGGGAACGTAAATCGGAGTTTCAATAATGAAGATTTCGAATATTTTAAAAAATTCCCAAATATTTCTATTGTCTATGTCCCAAACCTGCATGCGAAGTATTATGCTAATGAGAAGATGGGAATAATAACCTCAATAAATCTATATGATTTTTCTTTTAAGAATAATGTTGAATTTGGGGTATTATTTGAATCAAATCTCTTCAGTACATCAAAAACTGATATTGAAGCTTGGGAAAACAGTAATAAAATATTAAATAACAGCTTTGCCATTTTCATTAGAAAGCCAAAATTCAAGAAGAAGTTAATTGGGAAAGACTATATAGGGTCTGATACTTTACTTGACTTAACGAATGATCTTATCAGAAACAAAAAGATAGAAAAGAAAAGATTTTTAGATTATGAAACCGAAGATAACATTCTGGAGATTTTTAAACTTGACAAAAAACCAACAAGAGAAGAAATAGAAAGAAACGATTCTAAAAGATCTGAACTTCCCATTGTTAATGAAAAGAAAGAAGAGGTATATGGATACTGTATTAAATGCAAAGATCCAATTGCTTTAAATGTGGCTTACCCTTATTGTAAATCATGTTTTAAAAGTCTTAGTAATTATCACCAGGGAACAGATATAGAAAAATTCTGTCATGCCTGTGGAAAACCCAATAAATCTTCTCAATCAAAACCACTTTGTTATTCTTGCTATAAATAATTTCTCGATTAATGACTGACCTTCAAATCCGCTTATTTGCCTTCGACTGGATTAAAAAACAGACTGAAATTCATGGGGATGTACTGCCACGAAAACTTCTGCATGACGGCTTTAATATTAGTGGAGAGAATTACGGACTAGTTGGCCCACAGGGCATCTGGAAACCAAAGTCTATGCAGCTTCCTATTTCGATCACCTCGATAATTGATGGCCCCTACCCTGATAGTATTGATGAAGGGAGTGGGATTTTAAATTACAGATATCGTGGAACAAATCCCAACCATCGAGATAATGCTGGTCTTCGCGAGCTAATGAAATACAAAATCCCACTTATCTACTTACATAATATTGCTGAAAATAAGTATGTGCCGATGTGGCCGGTATATATTGTTGCGGATAACCCAGCGACTCTTTCATTTTCTGTCATGGCCGATGATATAGCATATATCCAAACTGCAGAACAATCCGAGCAGGCAGCTGAATCGTTGACAAGCTATGCCCGAAGAGCATATATTACCGTCACATCGTTAAGACGAGTCCATCAGAGAGGGTTCAGAGAGACCGTACTTAAGGCCTACAGAAATCAGTGTGCCTTATGCCGACTGCGGCACCCGGAGTTGCTCGATGCTGCACATATAATCGGGGACTTGGAAGATAACGGAGAGCCAATCATTCAAAATGGCCTTTCACTTTGCAAAATCCACCATGTTGCCTATGATCAAAATATAATAGGTATAAATCCTGATTATAACATCAAGGTCAGGAAAGATATTCTTGAGGAGATTGATGGCCCTATGCTGAAATATGGGTTGCAGTCATTAGATAATGCCCTTTTGATTTTGCCAAAGCATGAAGGAGATTATCCCGATAAAGAGAGACTTGATTACAGGTATAATCAGTTTTTAAAGGCTGGCTGATTAGTCCTTATTAAAACAAAAACGCCCCTCCCTGGGCATTGTAATTATTGAATTAGTTGGCATTAGATTTTTCTTATGGCAAAATTTGTCTATAAATTATATTTATATGTTTATTTCTTTCCCCGTTCGACACTAGAATTTATCAATGTCGAATAATTCTGAAATATTCGACATTAAAAAGGATAGAATAAAAAAACTGGTTCCCCGATTTCGTTTGATATACCAATTAATCGTCTTCAGATTTTGATTATCTTGCATCATCGCTGCGTTGATTTTTTATGTGTGCCCTGTTCAGAAACAAATATCGGATTGGTTCAACCCGTTATCACGGATATGATTATTCATCACCCGGGAAATATTTTATTACCATTTGTACAAAAAACAAAATACCATATTTCGGGGCTGTGGAAAATGGGAAAATGATATTATCGGATCTGGGTAGATTTTTACAAAATGAATGGTTAATAACACCTGATATCAGGCCCGATATGAATATCACCCCGGATGAATTTATTATTATGCCAGACCATTTTCATGCAATAATCATTATTGGTGAAAACCAATATAATACCAATCATAATATTGGTATTGGTGGAATCACCATGCATGGTGATTCCACTATCAAATCAATTCAAAAAAATCAATATAAAAATGAATTTGGACCACAATCAAAGAATCTGGCATCAATTATAAGGGGCCTCAAATCCATTGTATCCACATATGCAAGAAAAACAAAACAGGATTTCCAATGGCAATCCCGATTTCACGATCATATCATCCGCACATATACCGAATTGAACCGGATCAGGAAATATATCCGTGAAAACCCTGAGAAATGGATTCGTAAAATAAAATAAAAACGCCCCTTCCGGGGCGTTGATTTTTTATGAAAATAATTTACTTATTTATTTTTTCGTTAAATGCCACTCCACTCCTTTTGATCCGCTGCCACTGTTCAGATTATCACCGCATGTTATGTAAGGTGGAGGATTGGAGCCCCTCATACCTTCCATATTCGTGCTCGTAAAGGAACCGTGGACTTTTATGCAACCATTTCCGATGGGGCAGGTGAAATCTAAATATGCTCCGTTTATGAGACCCTCGAAGCTTCCCCTTGCATTACCGAAGGTCATTGTACCCGTAATATTGTTTCCATTCTGTTTTATGTCAAGGGTCATTTTATCTGTCCTGCTGTGCGACTGGTACGAATCATTATCACTGCTGGTAAGGGTGCCTTCCCACCTGCCATCAATGTTTCGTGCTGCCGAAAGATCACCACGATTCTCTATTTGAGGATTCTGAGACTGAGTCTGTGTTTGAATTGCACCTCTTTTTTGCTGAGCCAGACAAGCCATCGGAATCAAGAATGCAATAGTGAAAAATAAAAACTTTCTCATTTTATTTGATTTTTAGTTTGGGTATAAAATTTATGTGTTGAAATATTTATAATACAAAAAAGATAATAACGCAAAAGAATTATCATTTTTAATCGGATCATAATCAAAGATAAGTAATCTTTTCTTACAACAGTATTGTTTTGCGAATAAGGGGAGAACAGTAACGGTTTACCAAAACCCCCGATAGATCGGGGCAGGCTGTAACAAGCTTATAACCTTTATTGTCCGTGTTAGGTGGCGTTTTTTATTTTTTTAGTTCTATGATTGCTCTGTCAAGTACCACGTCTTTACCATTTAGATAATCTTCAATAGTCTGTTTTACTTCAATGTCAGGTTTTATTCCACTATTCACAAATCGTTTTTCACTAATCGGATAACAAATTCGTCGTGTACAGATTCTCGCGTATCCATCTCCTGGTAATCCTTGAATAACTAATGGAGAACCCGTTGATCCGGCAGTTTCTTCACCAATCAATTCAGGTCTATCCGGCACTTCATAGATATTAACCAGAAAGTCCTCTGCAGCAGAAAAAGTATATCGACCAATTAATATTACAGTCGGACATTTTATTCGCTTAATTGTATCTGAAACAGTTATTGTTTCTGGTTTCTCAAAGCGATAAGCCTTATTTAAAAAGTAATTCTTATACTCTTCTTGCCAGTTCCCGTTGGCTTTTCCTACGCCGTCATTTATCCTGGTTTCCCATGCAAAATTCAGGAAATGGTTTCCTTTAGTCAGATATTTTTGCAAATGCCAAGCCACTACAGTCGATCCTCCTCCGTTTTTTCGTAGATCAATTATTACTCCTTTTGCTTTATCCAACTCCTTTGCAACCTTATCAAATTCTTTAATCGCCTTCTCTTCTGGTTGAAACTGATTGAAACTGATAAATGCAATATCATTATCTATCCACGTTAATCCGACAATGTTTCGAGGATTGGCAATTTTTGGCCCCCAATATTCATCATCAGGAGTACGTGTTGCTTCTCCATTTCGCTGAAGGTCTAGTTTTACAATTGTGCCATCTGACTTTTTGATTGATCCTCTGAAAGGATGATCCCTTAGGTCACTATGCAACTTATAGACTCCTTGCATCCACAAACTTTGGTCAGTTGATGCTGAAACGTACGGGAATATTTTTGATTCAAGATATTGAGCTGTTGGAACACCCTCGATTTCAATTAGTTCTGCACCTATCCAGGTTGAATCTAATTCCGGTATTTTCCGAACTGATGTTATGTAGACTTTTTTATTGAAATCCTTCAATAAGACAGGAAAATAATCAGTATAGGAATAGAAGTTTCCGACAACCTCACTATGTCCATCATGCAAATTAGCCATGAACTTTTGCAAAGTCCTATAGTATTCAAAGTCATTATTTGTCGCTAAAACCAGAGGAATAAATGACTTATAAAGACTATCCAGATCAAATTTTATCCTATCAATATTTACGAAATTGTATTTTGTTTCAGACCAGATCTGACTTAGCCAATATACTTTTTCATTGTTTGTAATCTTATTCGGCAAATCCTTAATCCCGATGATTTCCGTATTAGCTGTATCTTTTGAATTAAGAATTATCTTAAATCTAACTGTATCGTTTTTTTTGATAGAAAATAGAGCACTGTCGACATCAGTTTTAAATTTAACTTCATTATTTTCTTTTGAACAATAAACTTGAAGTCTATCAGGATTTACTTCTGGTGAAATTACCCAACCTGTTGACTGTCCATTAATAATAACGTTAATTGATTTCTTGTTTGATTGAATGACTTTTTGCTCTTGAGTGCAGGAAAAGATAGAAATTACTAATAACAACAATAGAATTTGTCTCATGATGGAATTGTTTTAATTTAAAGCAGAGAAAAGTTTAAGATCAAGAAATAATCTCACATATTGTCCCTTATTACATAATAATTTAAAAAACTGGTTGTCTTAGGTCCAGAATGCCACACAACTGCCCGGCAGCTGAAAGCAAGGCAGAAAACAAGATAAAAGACAACCTGCCTGCCGGTAGGCAGGAAGTCACAAGCAATTCAAGGAGAAAGGTAAAAGGCGAAAGTCGAAAGTTAAATCAAGATAAAAGACAAAAGTCACAAGATAAAAGGGGTACAAGGTGCAAGGTGCAAGGAGATCAAGGCAAAAGTAAAAAGAGTTTTTTAGGACCTGCAGTTCCGATACTGGGTTGCACCTTATAATATTATTCTATCCATGGTAGGAACGCCTGCCTGTCGGCAGGCAGGGTTAGCAATCTGATTTAAAATATCTTCAGTTAAATCTATGAAATGGGCGGCAATTTTATTTCCCCAATTTTTATGGAGGTAGTGAAGAATAGTTTCAAAGTCATTTTCTGATAGAGGAGCCCAGATAATCGGCTTAGGCATGAGAGTATTTCTTACGGAATTTATCAAGGACAACTTTGTTTGGAATTCCTTTTCCTGAGTCGATTTCATCTATTGAATCAAGAATTCCTTGCTTTTGGTTTGCAGAAAGTTTATCCCAATCAGAAATATCTTCTTTACCGTTGATATAGTTCATTAAGAGTCCGTAAAACTCCTCTAGTCTATTCTTTTCCAGGGAGTCGATCTCACGGAAAATCCTGAGTTTTAAATCGGATACTGTCATGATGTAATATATTTTTTCAAAGATAGTGAAAGTTTCTTAAAAGATTTTATGGTGTACAGGGAACGGTTTCGCCCGACACCTGACGGCCCGGTGGTATGGTTTGTTGCCGACAGCGTCGGGGCTGGCATGCGTTTTTGTGGGCAGTTTGTATTTATCATTGAGGCACATCCTCTAAATGCCAGCAAAGAACCATGCCAGCTTCGAGCGTCGGACGGCCAGATAGGAAAGTTACATCGGGGTAGAATCCTAGTACTGGCCGAAGGCAATAAAATATACCGTCCGTGTTATAGGGCGTTTTTATTTATTTTCTCGTCCAGGGATATTAATTTGTCATTGTTCTGCTTAAATGAATCTAACATTCCCATCATAATAGGATTTAGTAATATACTATGTAATTTGAAAATCGTTAATTACTCTGGTTAAAGTCATTGCAAATAAGTCTGCATTGTTAGATATTTGAAATATTAGACTTTCCCCGCTGTCTTTTTCAATTTCTATTCCATCACTAAATGGTTTTATTGAAAGGATTTTGTTGAGTTGAATATTTGAATTCTTTTTATTTCCAATAAATATTATCTGTTTATTAGTTAGAAAAACCTGTCCAGAGTCAATTATTTGTAGTTGCTCGGAGGTAATTCTTTGAACACTAATGCTACCTGCTCTGTAATAAACACCTTTCATGATTTTAATACGAGCAGCTGGCCCTTTATAATTTATTTTGTTTGTAACGGTTCGGTTTTCTAACCAATCTGCATTAGAAGTAAAGTAGCAATATTCATTTTTTTGTAAATTTATTGATACCTCCTTTATCGGTAGGTCTCCATTTTCAATAAGCCAATAAAGTTTAAACTTTTCAACCTTAGCCTTTGATTTCTCGTTCCAATTAACATCAACATCCAAGTTCTTTGCTATAGCTGTAAATTCTTCCCATTCCTTAGGTGAAATTTTCTCGTCGTCAACTATTTTATCAACCAGCGTTTGCATATATTGTTTCGTGCTTTCGTCTGAAATTGTCTCTTCTGTAATGGTCGGCAACCTTAAATTCTTTTTAAGTTTGTCAAGAAATTCTTCTTCTGATTTCTCAATCTTTCCATCAGAAATTACTTCATTATACGATTTTTTATAGATTTCACCAGCAAGTTGATTATGGATTTCTTCAACTTCAGAATCATTTAACATTAACAGTTTTTTTAAATAATTTTGGTGGATAACCTGTTGGTCAGTATTAATCTTGTCTGAAATGCTTTGTTGCAGATATCGTCGATATATTTCTTTTAATCTGTTAATAAATCTTTTTCGTAAATCAACTTTATACTTAACAGAAATTGCTTCAATTTCGGCAGATTTTATTTCTTTTAAAGGTTTTGATGCAAAAAGATTATTGACTTCAATGAAGGCATTTTCTTTTGGCTCTTTTCTAAAAAGTCGTTGTAGAAAACTTGGTTGAATAAGCTTTTCTGTTTTGCAAAAATTGTTCATAATGCTAAGGTTTAAATTTATCTTAACTAAAGTCAAATCTTCTTAGTGTCCAAATAATATTATTTATGCAATTTACAACTTGTCATCCAATTCCACACTTAAATCTCTCGTTAGCTTGAGAATTTATCTTGATTTATCGGTTTTTGGAATTGTCGCAAACTTGGGAATTAACTCAGTATCTCGGTGTATATCATGCCCTATAACTCCTTATATATGTATACTTATTTTAATCTTTTTAGATCAACATTTATGTATTAAGTTACTTTAAGTCATTTTAACCCACACTAAATCTTCTGATGCTTTCGCCCCGTCAGTCACAGTATAAAAAGCGACTAACAAAGGGCTCTTATCCACAGATAGTGCGTTGCTCAAACTTAAATATTCTCCCGGAGTGCATTGCGAAACCAAATTTACAACAGAACTATATCAAAGTCAAGTAAATAATAAAAATAGTTCGGAGAATTGTGAACTGAACAAGGAAAGTTTAGGTCAATTGTCCCGTTGCTGGTATACCTAAAATCATTTTTATATCAATATTACAATCAGCACCAACTGAAATAATATTGTTTTTTCCTATCTTGCATCATCGCTGCATTGATTTTTTATGTGTGCCCTGTTCAGAAATAAATACAGGATTGAATCGACCCGTCTGAAAGGCCATGATTATTCTGGCAACGGATCATATTATATTACGATCTGCACATGCAGGCATATTCTATTTTTCGGGGAAATAAAATCGGGTAAAATTATTTATTCCGAACCTGGTGAAATTTCCCGGAAATTCTGGATGGAAATACCGGAACATTTCCCGTTTGTGGAATTGGATGAATTCATAATAATGCCCGATCATTTGCATGGGATAATTTTTATTGACAATTCAATAAAAAACGTTGTAGTAGAACCGTT
>Ga0209540_10003821_pt1 | contig 10135 bp, 5 predicted proteins | sample BarGraIncu01121A_FD_184501 | JGI IMG/M metagenome (GOLD analysis project Ga0209540, IMG submission 184501) | Arctic peat soil microbial communities from Barrow, Alaska - Barrow Graham LP Incubations 011-21A (SPAdes) (version 2) | ecosystem: Environmental > Terrestrial > Soil > Wetlands > Peat... | reverse complement strand
AGGATAAACTATTATTATCTTTGCGTAGCCGGCAATAATTTTATAAATTGGCTGAATATCAACTAAGAGTGCGTCCTTTGGTGCGGAAAAGAAATGAACTGTATGGTCGTCATCCTCGTCTCTAAAGCGACTATGAGCCATTTTACCAGCAATTAGCATGTCGGCACTATGGGCTTTTTGAATGACTTTTGCCTCATCAATTACACGATTTAATAAATTACCTGGCATGCCCCAGTCGATACCAATTACAACCACCAGATGCTTGTGTATCACTTCTGGTGGTGGTGGAGCAAGCTGTTTCAATATAGCATGAATACGCCAGACTTCAAGAAAGAAAGGGCGGCTATCCATGATATTAGTTTTCATACGGGCAATTGTATGAGCTGATGTCTGTTCGAGCATAGCAGTTAAGTTTTCTAACTCATTCATCACTTTAAGTTCTTTTTTTAAGGAGTCTATTTTTGTCATTTTAGCTCCTTTTCATCAATTTGCAACAAATCATTTAAAGTCTCAATCTTTGCTGATAGGCTTTCTGATTTCTGAATAGGTTTAATACTATTAGCAGCTTTCACGAAATCATCTAAGCACTCCTTTAAAATTACCTTGGAATGGTCATAAGGCATTGTTAAAATTGCACTACTTAAAATATTACTATATGGTTCTTGACGTATAAATGCGAGTATCTGTTGTCTCAGCTCTGACATCTGAGCCTCGCCCCATCTACTTGCTCGCTCTGAAATAACAAGATACATTAAAACAGCTTGTTCTATACTAGAATAATAATCATCATGCCCTTGTTGGAATATTGATCGTGCGCGTAACCCTAGCTCGTAAGCTTCTAATGATTTTGCATTCAAATCAGTTCCAAATGACATAAAGCTTGCAAGTTCATCGTATTTAATCATAATGCCCTTAAGCTTTTCCGATAATACTCTAATCAGCGGCGTTTGAGCCCGGCCACCAATACGTGATACCGAAAAACCACTATCTATAGGAGGTTGGTTACCTTGGTTGGCAAGAGTCTGACGGAATAAAACATGACCGTCAGTAATTGACATTAAATTAGTGGTAATATAATCAGTGATATCTTCAGTTTGTGTTTCGACGATTGGAAGTGCAGTTATAGTGCCACCACCAGCAGCCTCGCTAAATGCACCGGATCGTTCCAAGAGTCTCGAATGAAGGTAAAATATATCGCCTGGGTAGGCTTCACGGCTAGCTGGGCGCTCAAGTAATAATGACATTTGACGATAGACTTTCGCGTGTCTAGTTAAATCATCGAACACAATTAATACGTCTCGCCCCTTTGAGGCAAACCATTCAGCGATAGTCATACCGGCCATAGGTGCAATGTAATTTAACGAAGCAGCTTCAGCGGTTCGCCCCATAATAACCACAGTGTGCTCTAACCCGCCATGTTTTTGTAGTCTTTCTATTCGACGTTTGGCAGCAGCCGTTTCGGAATCAATTGTAACGTATATACATATTAGACCGGTGTTAAGTCTGGCTTGATTACAAATTATATCAATCGCAAGATCGTTCTGGCCTGATTTCTTCTCTCCCAATAATAACTCACGTTGTCCAAGGCCAATTGGTATCTGTGAATCAATAGATAAATATCCCGTTTGAAGTGGACGGTCGATAATTACCCGTTGATAAACTGGTTTAGCGATAGCTTCAATCGGAAAAGATGAATTCTGAGCGACTTCAATAGCACCCATCCCATCGAGCGGTACTCCTAGAGGATTAATTACTCGTCCTAATAATGATTCACTAACATCAACAGTTATTTTATCCGCAACTACTCTTACTAAGTCGCCTTTTTTAACTTGAACAAAGCTGCTGAGCATAGCAATTTCAGCATTCTCATGGTCAAATCCTAGCACTATGCCACTGGCGCCAGAAGAAAAGACTACTACATTACCGAGTCCAACATTCTGCATTCCTTTAACAACACATATTTCACTACGAACGAATTCGACTTTGCCAACTTTATCCATGATTAACCATCGATTGTTGACACTGTTTTAAAATATAAGGTTTGACTGATTGAGTGATCTTAGTATGTAAACTCCGATCAACTATTTTTGTACCGTCTTGGATAACAAATCCAGCAGAAAGCGATGGTATAACTTCATATATAATTCTAGCAGGCTGAGGATAAATTAGACGTAATCTCCCTAAAGTATAGGATTTTGTTTCGTCAGATAATTGAATTGGTGTAATGAACTTTACTTCAGCTATCTGTTTGTATTTTTTTATACAATAATTCAAGAAAATACTACCTGTGTCGTCGACGAGAACTTTTAACATATTATATTTAGCTAACCAATGAATAAAAGATAACATCCCATCCGATACCTCACCTTCGAACAAAAGGTCAATCTTAGCTATATTTTCTAAGCTATACTGTTGTATAGCATCGTGTATGCCAGTAAAACTAAGGCGTTCAACTACTACCAAAAGCTCAGCCAACAACTGATTTATTGGCAAAGAAGAAGTAGCTAAATCAAGCTCATCTAGTATTTGTGTAACTTGTTTAAATAATTTAGGCTCGGTGTTCATTGATATACTCGTCTAATAATTTTTTTATAAGATCTTGGTGCTGATCAGTGCTGAATGTTTCCTTAGTATATTGTTCCATAACCCACTGTATTGTTTCTGCTGATTTACCTAGTGCTTGATTAGCGTAATCAGAGGTTTCGTTGCGTGACTCGGTAATTATATGCTGTGCATCTTCTCTGGCTTTTATTATAATTGAACCAGCTTCTTTATGGGCACCTTCGAGGACTCTTTCCATAACTGTACCAGCATCAGCTATAGCTGATATTGTACCGTCATGGACTATTTTGGTATAAGATATTTGAAATTTTTGATTAGTATCGACTATTTTATCAGAGGCTTCATCGAAATATTTTTTAGCATCCTCTCTGATAACAAAGCCTAACTTGGCAATAGAAACCTTGAGATATCGTACCATAAGAAATAGACGAATAATCAGAACTAAAATGACAAGTGTAATAAACCCCAGAAAAAATATCGCCACCCAAGATAACATCAGGAGTTTAATTCCTCTAGAGGATTTATTAGTACGGCACGTTTTGCCGGAATGACGCCTACGAGCCATCCAATAATAACTGATAGCATAAGTATGATTATAACTGGTTGGACTGGTATTGCAAATACAGATAACTCACCAGAAAAAGATTCCCCAATAGTGGCCACCCTGGCGAAGCCGTTTAAAGCAAACCCAGTGATAATGCCGATGATTGTTCCAAGTATAGCCCCTAGGAAAGTGATAATAATCGATTGTGTGATGAATAACACTTTAACATCATGATGACGCAATCCTGTAATGCGTAAAAAACCTATTTGGCGGGTTTCTTCCATTAACGTGAGGCTGATAATAGTAAATACTCCCGAAACTGTAATTACGAAAACTACTATGCCGAAAATAAATAATACATTATTAATTACGCTAAATAATTTATTAATTTGGTCAATCGTGTCTTGTACACTAGAGGTTGTAAATCCCATTTGCTCAATTGATTCGCGCACGGAAGCGGCTTTTTCTGGCATTGTTAATTGTATTTTAAGTTGTGATACGTTATCTAATCCCTCTGCCCGCAGTTGTTCTATCGGCATATATATTACTGGCAGTTCACCCTTGTCAATAACACCTTTAATTGTATATTCCTTATTTTTTGATTTTTTTGATTGATTGGTTAGTTTGCTAGCATAGTCACTGGTTAAAGTTGCACTTAATTGAATTTTACTATTTAGGGCTTTATCTTGGCTTAGCCCGAGGACATTTAGTACTTTGGAGCTGACAATAATGTTTGTTTCATTTGGCTGGCCTTCAGCACTACCAACAGAGAACTTAGCTGGACTTAAAACGAAATAATCAGATGTTACTGCATATACAGGCATATTTAAGTCTATGCCATGATAAACAGCACTACCTAACAGTCCGACTGTTTCACCTACCTGACTAACGCCACTGATTGATTGAATTTTTGTAATTTGAACTTCATCAAGTTTAACTTGCCCAGAATTACGTTGGTTCACAGTGACAATGTCTTTTGATTCTGAATTATTAATTTCAGTATTTACTAGGTTATGTAATCCTATTTGAAGTCCACATAAAACAACTACAACAGAACTTGTCAAAGCAATACTTCCAATAGCTAAAATAGCACGAAATTTCTTTTTGAAAGTATTCAAAAGTGCTAACCTGATAAAGAATATTCTTCGCATTACGCTTTATTCTCTTCTTCGGATTTTTTAACATAGTTTATAGCTTCACTAATATTCTTAAATGGATTATTTTTATCTTTAATATCCCATAACCTGCCGTCTTGCATGAAGAACCATTTTTTAGAAAGTTTTAAAAAGCTAAGGTCGTGGGTTACCATAATTACAGTTATACCGTTCCTTATTGATACATCTAATAATATTTGCGTAACCTGCTCGACTGATTTAGTATCAAGATGAGCTGTAGGTTCATCAGCGTAAATTATCCAAGGATCTTTGATGAGAGCCCTGGCTAGAGCTGCTTTTTGTTGCTGACCCGAAGATAATTCATTTGGTTTGTGTTTAATCTCTTTTTTAAGTCCAACTTCGATCAATAACTTAATTGCCTTTTTGCGAGCTTTTGATCGGCGCCAACCGAGCAGGTATAGAGGTAAAGCGACGTTATCAATTAAGCTCATTGACTCAATCCAATACTGGGTTTGAGGTAGATAACTAATTTTTTTTCGTCTAATAACAGTGCGTTGTTCCTCGGTAAAACCGAACAATGATTCTCCCTTTAAAAATACCTCACCAACATCGGGTTGCTCTAGACCCAATAACATACTCATCAGCGTTGATTTGCCTGATCCAGATGGTCCGAATATTACGGCAAAATCACCATATCCAATTTGTAGGGTAACGTCTGATACTGGGCTAACCATTTCACCGCCGACCTTATAGACTTTTGATAACCCAAGCGTCTCAATGATTGGAGCTTTAACTTCATGATTGCTTGGTGCGATTTCGTATACTGAGTTAGTAATATCAGTCATAATTAAAACGTAAACAATCTTAGCATTAAGTTTAAGATATTATTAAGTGCGCTGACTTCTTTATCTGGTGTCACTAGCGTGGTCGTTTCTCCGTAAACTGTATTACCATTTAGATCACGTGAAATTATTTGGGTTTTGTAAACATCAGCTAGATTAAGCCCCGATATGATAACTACATGGTTAGTTGTTGGTTCGGTATCAAGCGGTGTTTTGTTCTTGAAACTCTTTTCTTTCATTAGACCATAAGCTAATTGAGATGTAGCTGGTTCGTCTGTTTTCCAAGTTACGATTAATTGGGCTTTATTGCCTTTAGTTGACTCTGTAATCGTAACACCGTAACTTGTATTTGATATAGTTGGAGGGCTAGTATCTAGTTGCGAAGTCCATTTCTGAATAGCTGAGGCCGCAAGGTTACCATATTGATCTCGACCTTCTATGTTTACCTGATAGTCTGTGCTACTAGCTAAATCCTTGATAATTATCTCGTGGTCAGTACCTAAATCGCTAAGGGTTGATTCGAGTCTTTTCCCTAATGCCTCATAACGAACAGTTGAGCTGGTAGGTATGTTTGTTTTCCATGTTATGCGGACTGCGATTGATGATTCACCACTAAGAGGTTGGAATTTGATATTTGAAATTTCTGGTCGAGCTATTGTCTGGTAAGAATAGTCATCGCTTTTGATTAGGCTACCGAAATCTGTCGTTGCCGTAATTCTAAAATGGTATAGAGTACCGCTAGTAAGATCATTTATTTTTATAGTATGATTTGTTATATAATTACCTGAATCATCATCCATAACTAGACCGTAATCAAGTGAAGTGCCATATTCGATACGTGTGCGTGTTGGTACGCTCGTTTTCCAATTTATAAACATCGAGTTTGAGGTAATATCACTAGAAGCGACATCATAAATCTTGGCCGCTTCGGTTGTTTTAAATGTGTAAATTGGCGAGTATGAGTCATTGAGCTGGTAGGTACGGTCATTATCAAAGCTTTGAACTCGGAAATAATAGATTGTTGAGGATTGTAAACCGGTAATAATTTGTTTATGATCGGTCAACAAATCAAGTGAACCCTTGCTTTGGCTTAAATCGCTTGGTGATATTCCATAATATACAAAACTTGTCGATGCTCTGCTTGTTGCCCAATTGATATTAGCTTGATCAAATCCAGTTGTGGCACTTGGCTGAACGACAATTTGTGGAGGTGTTACATAATTGCCCTTTGCAGTTCGCGTAACAATTCCAGATGCGCCACCTTCATTATCGACATTGTCTGACGCTTTTATTCTATAAGAATATGCAATATCAGGTTCGACATCGAGGTCAACAAAAGCTCTAGTGCTAGTATTACCGATTCTAGTGAAATTACGGCCATCTTCAGAACGTTCAACTACATATTCTTTAATACCGTTACCTACAAAAGTTGGCTGATCCCATGTTGATGTCAATGACCAACGATGAGTCACTCGATCTGAGGTGTCAGTCACCACTAAATTAAGTGGTATTCCAGGTGAAACGGTATTTGCGATAAAATTGGTCATTGCAAAGTTGTTCCAATTTGCATTGCCGGCTTCATCCTTGGCTACCATATACATGATGTTAGTCCCCTGTTGGGTTGCGGCTTTAAAAGCCGAAATAAATTTATCTGAAGTACAAGTTGTGTTGAGTGGTGAAGGTAACACATTGATACTATAACAATATATTAATTGGTCTGGATCACCAGAAAATAACGTTGGTAAATCCCAAGTGAAAGAAAATAGGTTTTGGATTGATACTGGTGGAATAGCTCGTAAGTTGGAAACCGGTCCTGGTGGGTCGGTCGCGTAATAAAAAGATACTGTTGTATAGGATGATGAGAAGTTGCCAGCATTATCATATGAGCGTAGATAAAATACATTAGTACCAGAGCGATAAGCTGCTGATATATTATTTAGTGTTTTTCCGGGCTGACAAATCTCTATCGCGAAAGGACCTGAGGTTGCACCAGTATGATAACAATAGCCTGCGATACCAGAGTGTGCGTCATAGGAATTTGGCCATTCGAATGAAAAGTTATTTTTAGTAGTAAAACCTGACGGAGTTACCGTAATCAGGCTTGGGTTAGTTGGCGGCTGCTTATCGAATTTATAAACGTACGGTGCAAAGACATTACTATCGACATTGCCTGTCATGTCTTGAGCTTGGATACGAAGGTAATATGTTCCAGAAACAGATAAGTTAGCCTTAAAGTCGGTATTTTTAACAAATATTCCGGCTGTCCGTGGCGATGCAGTAATGTCTGTGCCTAAATAGACCCAATAGCCAGCAAGGTTCGAACCCAATGGGCCATCAGTGGCACCACCCGGCTGGCCTGGATCAGGCCAATCAAAGAACGGCTGGTCATGGTTATACCAAACATTATTGTCCGCAATCTTTGTTTTTGTGTCATCGGTATACACATCAATAACGCTTGGGTTGGATGGTGGATCAATATCAAAATAATAATCTAGCGAATAACTGTTTACGGTTGGCGTATAGACATTGTCATCGGACTGCAATATTATTTTTATTTGGGTGTATTTACGCGGAATTGAAGTTACACTACCTGAGATGCTTGAAGTATATTGTTTAATATTATTAGCTATAGTCCAATCGTCCCAATTATTGCCGTCGTCTGATGAACGTGTCCATAATTCAACAGTTGTTCCAGATGGTATATTCACTTGTGCTGTTATGCCAGCATAATCATACATACCAGCAACGACAATTGGCTGTGAAATATGCGTGGCAAGACCATTAAATGCCGTAGTGTCACTGGGGTAAGCAAACTGCCAAATATCTGGGGTTGTTTCGCCAGCAAAGGCCAACGCTGTTGTTTCGGATATTTTCAGTATAGTTGATCCGTAATGAAATAGTTCCGGCGCAGCTGTTCCGCTAGACCATGAATCATCGTTAATATTGTATATATAACTGTCTTTTGTTATATTGCCAATTTGTAAGTATAATTTGCCACCCTGTAGCGTCATAGCTGCGCCCTGAGATGTTCTTAATGGTAGTACTGCCTTTGTTAGCCAGGTATTATTAGTTACATCGTAACGGTATACTGACGTAGTGTTATTACCCGCCACGACATAGATTGTATTATTTTCGGCATCATAGGCTGTTGCTCCATTTAGAATACTCCCGGGGGCGTCTGTCTGTTTAGTCCATACACCACCACTTGAATCCGGAACATATTTATAAAAACCTTTTCCATTGCCAATCACGACATAAAAAGAGTTACCGACTGTCACTAGCGAGCTTGGGCCAGGTCTATAAACAGCAGTTGGAACGTCATTCATCCGAAGCCACTGGCCTAAGGTTTCGTCAAATTTATAGAAATCTCTTGTACTTTTTGCAGGCAGGTAATATACATTGCCATTTATATAGCCAAGTGACCCACTTACACCAATTAATGGTGGTGATGGTAGATAAATAGTCTCTCCAGTTACATAATCAAACTTAGCAAATTTTGAGTAGCTAGCAGAGCCTTCTGAGCCTGCGATTGCATAGATATACTTCGACCCATCATAAACAGCTGATGACGAATTTCCGCCAATCCATTGCCATGCATTGATTGGCGTATCGTAAGGAATTCTATCTAAATTACCAAATTGCTTTGTAGTAGGTGTATATTTATTTGTCCATGTATCATAACGAATTATCTTGCGAAAATTTGTACCGCTACCACCTGGCAATATATAAACATAGCGTTTATTATCAGAGGTGACTGTACCATTATAAACTTGATCTGGCATGCCAGGGACTTCTTTCCAACTATCGGTGTTGATATCGTAACGCATTGATTGTTGTTGTGCGTTTAAATTATCAGCTAAATTATGTGTAAATATATACAATCCTCCATCACCACTACTAACGAGGTTGTTTTGAGTAAATGATGCAAGCACGGGAGGGCTGGCTAGTGTACGCCAGTTATCGTTTGAAATAGAATATTTTACCATTGAGCTGCGACCCGATCCAGTCTGAGCCCACCAATAAGAACTACCAAGATAAGCATAAACCGTATCATTGCCATCAAACCATATTCCAGATCCAGAATAATCAATTGAGCTTGGATATGATTGTAGTGGTGTATATTGGTTCAAGGTTGCATCGAATAGATAGAATTCTCTTACACCTGTAAACATAATAACGAATTTATTTTTGCCGATATAAGCTATGTCTGTACCGGCTTGGGCGTTTGAAGGTAATTTTGCTGACATAGGCGTCCAAATATTATTCTCTATATTATAACTATAGAAACTGTTAGTGTTATTGCCAGCGATTAAATAAATATTACCGTTCTTGTCATATGTCATACTGCTGCCACCAGCCACGGTTGTCGGAATTGAATTGAGAGTAGTCCATGTTTGTGTCACGAGGTTATATCGCCAGAATGTATTTGTACTAGAGCCACGAGCTACGTACAGATAATCACCAATAATAACTTGCGTGCCACCAATAGTATTGTCCGTTGGCATAGTCATGCTACCAGTGGACCATGCGCCAGTTGATGTCGATTGGAGCTGTACTGAACCGTTGGAAACAGCCAGATTGGAATTTAGACCCTCGCTGAAATCAGATGACGAAGTTTTTACGACCGAGCCTGGTGGCGATATATAAAAATAGCGATAGCTGAAATACGTAGCAGCCGAGCTAACATTGCCTAAATTGTCCTTAGCTCTTATGCGAAGATAATATACACCGCCAGCCTCCATTGCAGTAGAGACTGTATAATCTTGGGTTGTCTGATAATTTCCATAAACTTCCGGATCGGCATTTGAATCAACACCAAAATACACATAATAGCCTGCAACACCTGAGCCATTGGTCCCATCATTAGCTCCATCCCAACTAAAGTATGGATGTTGGCTTTCACTAGTCTGTCCAGAAATTAGGTCCGTGCCACCTTTTTTATCTTTAGCATTAAATTGAGAAGGTAAATTTGGCGGGGTTGTTTCTTGATCATAATGGATTGAGATATTTGATACCGTTGGTGTAGTCGTGCCATCACTCGAAAGTGATACTTTTATCTGGATATAACGGTT
>Ga0209540_10003820_pt1 | contig 10136 bp, 9 predicted proteins | sample BarGraIncu01121A_FD_184501 | JGI IMG/M metagenome (GOLD analysis project Ga0209540, IMG submission 184501) | Arctic peat soil microbial communities from Barrow, Alaska - Barrow Graham LP Incubations 011-21A (SPAdes) (version 2) | ecosystem: Environmental > Terrestrial > Soil > Wetlands > Peat... | reverse complement strand
CGCCACGACAGAGGCGAGCCAAATGTTCATTCCTCCGTGCCAAAGTGTTGCCATCACAAGCCCGGAGACACTGGCCAGGGGGCCTACAGACAGATCGATCCCACCCGTTAGAATTACAGGCGTAAGTCCGAGTGCGATCACGCCTGTGGCGATGAACGCCTCAGTCATGGTGAGCATCTGGCCGCTGAAGAACGAGCTGGTAACAGTAAAATAGATCACTACTGCGAAGAGCAAAGCGAGCGCACTCCACTCCCAGGGGGTCACCAAAGTACCAAGCCGTGCGACTCTGGACCGAGTCCTATTCGGCTGTCTAAGTACAGTCATCGCGAGCCCCTCCCTAATGGGCGAGACGCCCTGCCCCGGCCTTCCAGAGACAGCGCAGCCAGGATTAGAAGACCCTGACCTCCATAGTTCCAGATAGCTGGGATTCCGAGAAACACCATTGATGTCAGCGTCAGCGTTAGAAACAGACTGGCTAGCACACTCCCGACGACATTTCCCCGCCCTCCACTGATTAACGTGCCACCGATAAGCGCGGCAGCAATTGATTGGAGGTGATAGTTGTCACTCGTGCCGGTAACGGCTGTGGCCGCAGCGACATGGGCCACATACACCAACCCGGCGAAGCCAGCGAGGCAGCCGCTAATCACATAGGTTAGAAACACCACCCACCGCACTCGGACTCCAGCGATCCGTGCTGATGACTCGTTGTTTCCAACTGCCATCACGTTGCGCCCAAAAACGGTCCACCTGAGAACCACCGTGACAGCCGCGGTCAACAGAACCAACAGGACCACCTGGAACGGGATCCACGGCACTAATTCGCCATTGCCGAAGGAGTTGAAATCCCCCGGCACTGACGACACTTGTGCGCCATTCGTAACGAGGAACTGAAAGCCGCCGAAGAGTCCGAATGTGCCCAGCGTGGCAATGATTGGTGGGATGTGACCGACTACGACCAACAGCCCATTGATGACGCCCAACACGATACCAATAGCCAGTGCTATCCCGACTGCAGCCGTGATCGGAAGTCCGCTTTGCTGCGCTAGCATACCGGTGACCACCGCACTCAGACCCATAATCGGGGCCACTGAAAGGTCAATACCTTTAGTGATGATTACAATGGTCTGTCCAATCGTAACGATGCCCAGCACGACGGACCCGAGTAACAGAAACTCCACGTTGGACTGGCTAGCGAATCCGGGCCGATATGCAGTCATCGCAAAGAAGATCACCACGATTAGCAACGTGAGCTGTATTTCCCGTAACATGAGCAGATCTGACCACCGTTTTGACCGGCGGTTGCCCTTGTCTGGTCTCGCGTCTGCCGTTGAGTCATCCATGACATTCGACCCGTGATTGACGGCCAATTGATCATTCATGAGTAGCCTGTGATCCAACGATGTGGTGGCCGATAGTTGCGCGCGTCACTTGCTTTCCAGTCAGTTCCTGGACTATCCGACCTTCGTAGATGGCCAGTACCCGGTCGCACACTTGCACTAGTTCCTCCAGTTCTGACGAGATGACGAGGACTGCGAGCCCTTCGGCGGCGAGACGCCTGATCATTTGCTGGATGTCGGCCTTAGCCCCCGCATCGACGCCGCGGGTCGGTTCGTCGAGTATTGTCGCGTGCGGTTTATTGAGCAACAACCTTCCGAAGAGGGCACGCTGCTGGTTTCCTCCAGAGAGCGAACGAATAGGATTCAGCAACCAACTAGGCTTGAGCTGAACCTGGTCCCCCATCTCAGTTGCAAGAGTGCGCTCAGACCGTTGATTGAGGAAGCCGAATTTGTTCCGCAGACTATCGAGAATGGACGCGGTGATGTTGTGCTGCACGCTCAGGTCGGCGAAGATCCCGTGTTTGGCGCGATCCTCCGGTAGGTAAGTGAGCCCACGGTGCAGCACCTTCGCTGGAGAGAGGCCAGTGATGTCCTTATCGAGGAAGGTGACTCTCCCACTATCTGCCTTGCGCTGACCGACGATGGTTTCGGCAAGCTCCGTGCGACCACTGCCTACTAAGCCAGCCAGACCGACCACCTCGCCAGGATGCACGTCAAGTGAAATGTCCTTGAACCAGCCGCTGGAGTTGAGATTGCGGACACTCAGTACTGGGCCGCCCTCAGTACGAGATTGCTCTATTTGCTTCGCCGGCGTGAGTGAGTGACCCAACATTGCCAGAATGAGTCTCTGCTCGTTCGCCTCGCTCCGATCTACTGAGTCAACCACGCGACCGTCACGTAGCACGGTGATGCGGTCGCTGATGTCCAGCACTTCGTCGGTGCGATGGCTGATGAAGCCAAGGGCGCACCCTTGCTTTCGCAGATCCCGGATGACCACGAACAGACGAGCAACCTCGGTATCTGTCAGCGGAGACGTTGGCTCGTCGAAGAAGATGACATCAGCGCGGTGGACAAGAGCCCGCGCGCACTCGAGAAGCTGTTGTTGCGCGATAGTGAGAAGACCAGCGGCGGCGTCTGGATCGATGTCAAGACCTACAATTGCCAGCACTTCCTCGGCACGCTTACGCATGGTCTTCCAATCGATATGCTTGATCAGGCGACCTCGTGTGAGAATGGCGCCGAGAAACACATTCTCAGCTACCGATAAGTGCGGCATCAACGCCGGCTCCTGGGGTACGAGATAGATTCCGTGACGTAACGCAACCCTAGGGGAGCCCAGCGTTATGGCCGCGCCGTCGAGGCTAAAGTCTCCCGACGTTGCGGTGTATACCCCTGACAAGATCTTTGCCAGAGTAGACTTTCCAGCGCCGTTCTCGCCCATCAGGGTGTGGACCTCGCCGGGTTTGAACGTGATGGACACGTCATTCAGTACTCGGACCGAAGAGAAATCCATATTGGCTCCGACGACTGTCAGCCCCTCACGGAGTCGTCTGTGCTGAGGCTCCGGGGTCGACGCGGTGTTGATGTTGGGGGCCGTCGAGCGCGTCATTTGTCTGTCCCGTCCATGATGGCGATGATGGCGATGATGGCGATGATGGCGCGAGCCTCAAGCAACATCTTCGGCATGCTGCTGTTGTTGCCCATTCGCGCGGAGAAGAGTCGCGGGTCTAGAACGGACCATCGCGAGGTGAGATTGACGAACATATCTCGCCCGGCTATAGCCCGTATAACCAAACCGGCGCGTGGGATGCGGGTCGTCTCGCGCAACGTCAGGCGGCTTGCCCCCAAAGCGTTGACCAAGTCGGTTTCAGGCGGCAAAGCCGAGCCAGGCCTGTGCTTGCCCCTGACAATGTCAACGATGAGCCTGGCTGCAGTCTTGTTTGCCCAGAGTTGTCGCTGTTCCACCATTGGTGAAGACTCCATCGTCGACGTGGTCCACTTCAGTTCGTGCGGGGAGACTGTGATCTTGAGAAGTTTTCGTGTGACGATCACATCTACTCATGGTCGCGGATCTTTGTCAACCCTCCCCCGCGAGCTTGAGAAGGTCTTGGGCTTGGATCGCGGGCACCCGCCGCGTCAGGCCCGATGGGTCTGCCCCGAACTCGAGAAGAACTGCTGGCGAGGATGTGGCAACTGCTGGGCTCCTCGCTCGGAGACCAAGGGCGTGATCGAGCGAACCAACGGGTTCTTCGAGACCTCGTTCATGCCAGGGCGGTCGTTCACCAGCCCGGTCGACCGCACCACCCAGCCGGCCGCGTGGTTGCCCAAGGCGAACGCGCGGATGCTGCGCCGCACCGGTGAGCAGCCCGGGGGTGCGCGTGGTCGAGGACAGAGCGGCGATGGGGTCGTCACCGGCGGCGGCACCGGTGGTGGGCGCGAGGATGCGGGTGCGGTTGGCGAGGGACTACTACGAGACGACGGCGCTGAGCTACTCCCAGGCCGGCCGGACCCGGACCTTGATGCTCGACGCCGGGTAGCTGGCCGCGGTGCGCCGCGCGACCGAGAGGTACCGCAAGGCTCGGGCCAAGCTCGACGCCGAAGCCGATGCCGGGCTGGCCACGCTGATCACCACAAGAGGCCTCGCCCGGGCCGGCCGGTGAAGGCGTTCACCGGCCGGCTGGACCGGGCCCGGCCGGTGTTTCGGGCACCCAGCTTCGCGATCTTCATCGACCTGCTCAGCGGGTGGGTGTGCGCCCCCGGTCGTCGCACCATCACCGCCATGATCACGGTCGCCGACCCGGCCGGCCAGCGGGCGCACGACGCCTACCACCGCTTCGTCCGCGACGGCGCCTGGGCGATGAGCGGGCTGTGGCGGGTGCTCGCCATCCATGCGGTGGCCCGCTTCGCCCCCACCGGCGTGGTCGAGCTGCTCTGCGACGACACGCTCTTTCACAAGACCGGGCGCAAGGTGGCCGGCGCGGGAGTCTTCCGCGACGCGGTACGTTCCACCGTCGGTCGGGTCGTCTACGCCTTGGGCCTGAACCTGGTTGTCGTCGCCGTGCGGACGACCCCGCCATGGGGCGGGTGCCCGATCGCGCTGCCAGTCGACGCACGGCTGCACAAGAAGAACGACACCACAACCACGGTGGCCCACGCCGCCGCGATGATGCGCGAGATCGCCGGGTGGCTACCCGACCGGGAGCTCCACCTGTGCGCCGACGGTGCCTACGCCACCCTGGTCGGCGCCGACCTGCCCCGCACCCAGGTCACCAGCCGGATGCGCCGCGACGCCGCCCTGTTTCAAGGCGCCCCGCCACCCACCGGCAAACGCGGTCGGCCACGCACCAAGGGTGACCGGCTGCCCACCCCACCCGACCTTGCCGCCCAGGCCCACCCCCAGCAGTGGAAGAAAGTCACCGTCGACCTGCGCGGCACAACCGCCGAGCGGCTGGTCCATGTCCGCGACGTGCTCTGGTACAGAGTCAACAAGACCGACATGGTCCGCCTCGTGATCGTCCGCGACCCGGCTGGGGTGGAACCCGACGACTTCTTCGTCACCACCGACCTGACCGCCAGCGGCGCCCAGGTCGCCAGCCGCTACGCCGGACGATGGCCGATCGAGGTGTGCTTCCGTGACGTCAAACAAGACCTCGGCGGTCAAAACCCGCAGTCCTGGAAACGCCAAGGCCCCGAACGTGCCGCCGCCCTATCGCTGTGGCTGCACGCACTGGTGTGGTGCTGGTACCTCGAGACCCACCCCACCGGCCACACCTGGATCCCCCGCCCCTGGTACCCCCACAAGAAGACCCCGAGCTTCCTCGACGCACTCGCCGCCCTACGCCGCACGCTCTGGTCCCAACGAATAACAGCCATGTCAGCCTCCGCACTCGACCAAGGCAAAATCACCGACGCGTTACTCGACACCCTCGCCTACGCGGCATGAACCCAAACGACACTGCGAAAGTCCACGCACCCGAAGTGCGAAGCTATTCCGTCACGAGCCCTTACCGGGGACCGCTCGCCGTCAGAGCTGTCCTTGGGTGGTGGTGCCCGCAGGTCGAGGTGCATAGGTCGCGACCGTGATGGGCCGTTGCAGCTTGCCGGTGACGGCTCTGTTGAGTTCGGTGACGGCTTCAGCGCTGGCGTGTGCGTCGAGGGCGTCCCGGTCTGTCCATTTTTCGATCATCACGAGCTCGTCGGGGGCTTCGTGCAGGGCGTACAGCTCGCAACCGGGATCCTCGGCGTGCACGCGTGCGACGGCGGCCTCGAAGGCAGCGATCACCTCGCCTCGGTGCTCGGCCCTGGGCACGACGGTGGCAATGACGATGACGCTCATCGGGGTCCTTCCGCGAGAGATAGGTGTTGAAGGGTTTGCGTGCCGAGGTTAACGTGTCTCCGTCGACGGTCGACCCGCGTCAAAGGCTTCGATCTCAGTCTCATGGCCGACGAGAGCCGGTGGGCGCAAGCCTGCCCCTCGGTTGTACGGGTTCAACGCACGGTCCATGTAGCAAACTCTACGACCGTGTTGGGAAACTCATAGGCATCGCCCCTAGACCGACCTGTTCCTGCACGCCTGCGGGCCACCGGCGACCGCGGAGACCTGACCACCAGCCCCCACGGGCACCTCACCGACCAGAAATGGAACGAACGGGCGGCGAGGCCCGCACGACAAACATGCCCACCGACCAACTCCGGCCGGAAACCCTCGCTACACCTCACACCCCAAGTTCATCGGTGGATCCAGGGTTATGCCCGGCGCAAGCCGATCGTGGAGCCCGTCTTCGGCCAGGGCGCCACCCTGCAAGGCAAACACGTCCTGCTACGAGGCCTGGACAACGCCCGTGGCGAGTGGCAACTGCTCGCCGCCTCCAACAACCTGCGCAAACTCCACGGACAGCTCGGAACAGCCGGACTGGGAAGGCTCCGACCAGCTATCTGAGAGCCCCTAAGGTGGCTCTTAGGACCCCAAGAGGCACTCAGCCCGTCACCGACCCAGCCCACACCCACGGCGACGACACCAACCACCAGAGCCCCCGCCCTCCCACAGCGACCCCGGCCCAGTTGACCTCAGCCCGATGGCCCTTTCGGACCCACGCTCCCAGTGAGGCTTCGCCTCTGACCGCCGAGGTGCAACTCACCTTGGGTGCTGAGGTATGCGGTCGTGGACAGCACAAATACGCCGCGCCCTGCGCTGGCTCACGTTTCACCCGGCTGGCACCCAGCCTCTGTTGTCCGAACCGCCCTCACTGCGCTGAAATCCCGACTCATCAGAGCCAGGCCGGTCGCCCTACGCGACATGGATGCCTTATGCATCAAGGGTTGGAGCAAGATGTGGTCCAAATCCAGGCTGCACCAACGCGGCGACAACGTCAACCAAAACTCAAGATCAACGTCCGAGTTTGGAACACAAAGGATCGCTAGGAGGCTCGGGACTGGGAGGCTCGGGACTGGGAGGGGGCACCGTTCCAGGCGGTGCCGGTTTCACCCCGCGCGGATAGAAACGGCCGGCCAACAAGCCCGGTCGGCATCGGTGTCCACACCGGTGAGAACCAGCCCAGCTAGCGACTCCGGGCAACCCCCTGCCAGAATAGGCAGCCGCGTCCGGTTCCTAGGTAGATCCAGACGCGCCCCGCCCTCGTAGCTCAGGGGATAGAGCAACCGCCTCCTAAGCGGTAGGTCGCTGGTTCAAATCCAGCCGGGGGCACTGTGCGACAGATTTCGGTCCACGTCGTCGAAGTCCAACAGCCTGGTGTGGAGACTGTCGCGACCGGCCCAGTCAGCGGTCCGCCAGGCCAACGCTTCCCTCGGTTCCACCTGGTGAGCTCCCCAGACGGGGAGACTTGGTGCTCCCAGTCCAAGTTCTGGTTGCAGGCCCAGATCAGTGCCGACCTGGCCGCAACGGCTGGGGTGATGAGGCCTTCGACAATGACGACGGCGGTGCCGCAATCCAGGTGGAAGGTGACAGCGGGTTCTTCCAGGATGGCGTCCAGGACGGTCGGGCCGGCCGATACCAAGGAGCAACCGGTGTGACTCCATAGTCCCCAATACCGGTCGGGGATGGGGATGGCTGTGGGTACGCTCGAGGATCCAGTAAGTCCCGGCGCCCGCAAGCTGCTGGTCGACCCACAGCCACGGCAAAGGTGCCCGGTCGGCCATCGGCCGCCGTACAGCCGCAGGTCCCTCTCGTGCCGTCTCACGCAAGTCAGGCTAGGTCGCCTGAGATCAGGTGCGGTTGACGCCCCTTCCTACGCGCCTGAGCCGAATCAGGGGCGACCGTATGTAGGGCTGGACGACCAGACTGCGCGCAGCGCAATGGCCGCGCCGGTGTGCGGGGAGTCCCACATCATGCCGTTACCGGCGTAGATGCCGACGTGGTAGGCCGGGGAGCCGAAGAACACGAGGTCACCCGGTTGCGGGTTGGAAACAGCCGTCACGGCCTGGCGCTGTTCCTCGGCCGTGCGAGGAATGTTGATGCCAAGCTTCGCGAAGACGTACTGCGTATAACCGGAACAGTCGAAGCCGGCCGTGGTGGTGCCGCCGTAGACGTAGTAGATGCCGGCCAGGCTCGCAGCGATACCGAGAACTCCGCCTGTGCTGGCAGCCACGGGCGAGATCGGGACGCGGGTGCTCGAGCGACTGACATCAACGACCGCGCCCTGAGGGACCGGTGCCGCAACAGGCTTGGGCTTGACCACCCCCGTGAAACCGATATTCCCGAAGCTTCGAGGAACCAGCGGTGCCTGGGCGGCCGAGGGAGCAGCGACCGCAACGGCAACCGCGAGGGCAGCTGGCACGGCGGTCTTGACCTTGGTGGTCGGTGTGGCCGCGGAGGCCGGGAGTGCAAGAGAGGCCACCATGGCACCGGAGATGACGATCACGGCAGAGGCCTTGCTCGCAGGCCTGGCTGAACGCGAGATCGCCGACGAAAAGGATGAGGCAGAACTCAAAGGTTTTGGCGCGCGATGGCGACCGGTGTCTTGGCTCGGCACAGTGAGAGAACCTCTCCTGACGCCTACGAGGTCAGCTGTCGGGTTCGGATGGGAGATTGCATCCGGCCCTCATGAGGCAGACCGACCTGAGTCGTCCACCACCAAGAGGGCTTCACCCCAAGGAGCGTCTCACGACGCCCCAGATGTGGGTCCCCCGCTCCTGTCAAGCGGTTGTATGAGAGTCTTGAAAGCGGTGACAGGACTAGGCGAACCGCATCAAGTACTTCGCCGAAAATGACGAAGCCCGACCACCGTACACATGCAGTGCCGACATGTCACATCTCCGCTGCTGGACCACGAAACAACCCACCCAGTTTCGGAGACCGGGTTGCATTCGGCCAAGGACGCGCCGCTCTGCAGCCCGTGTGCGCCGGACTGCGGAGGCCGCCGGGAGGTCGCGGCAGGCGGCACACCTTTCCAGGTGTCAGGTGCTTAATGAGGTATAGGGGACGGGCTGCGAGTCGCGGTCTTGCGGGAACCACCCCACTGGTGAGCAGCCCGTGACCATGACGTCCTGAGCGAGCTAGGCCGGGGTATCTGCAAACACATGGAGGGCGACGTCCTCGGGGAGCGAGACCTCCGTCGCCGCCTCGGCCCCTTCGCGCACGACGACGACCCAGGCACCCTCCCGGCGAAGGAGCACGCGCCGTCCCGGCATCAGACCAGCCCGGGTCAGCAGGCTGAGCGCTTCGGGGTCGACCTGGGCCGGCTCGCCAATCCTTCGCACTGTCGCGATGTCGGCCCCCTGGTCGACCAGCTCCACCAGATTCGTCACCCCCAGACGGAAGTCCTCATTCAGCGGCTCCCCCAGCTCATCGAGCCCCGGGATCGGGTTGCCATACGGACTCTCCCGATGCTCGCCCAGCAGCGCCAGGATCTTGCGCTCGACACGTTCGCTCACGACGTGCTCCCACCGGCACGCCTCATCGTGGACGTACTCCCACTCGAGACCCAGAACATCGACCAGCAGGCGTTCGGCCAGTCGGTGCTTGCGCATGACACGCACCGCCCTCTGGCGTCCCAGGACGGACAACTCGAGGTGTCGGTCACCGGCGAGCGCCAGCAGATCGTCCCGTTCCATCCGCGCCACAGTCTGCGAAACGGTGGGCCCGGAGTGACCCAGACGCTCGGCGATTCGGGCCCGCAGAGGAACGATGCCCTCTTCCTCGAGCTCGTAGATCGTCCGCAGGTACATCTCCGTGGTGTCAATCAAGTCGGTCACGCACCTAGCCTCTCACTGATGAGCTCGCAGAACGATGGCTCACACGCCGCCCCTTTGCGCGCCAGCGACTAGCGTTTGGCTCATGAGCGAGTCCTTTGTCGTCCCCGCCCGGTTCCGCGGTCCGCCCGAGTCTGGCAACGGCGGCTGGACGAGCGGTCACCTAGCCCAGCTCGTCGATGGGGCTCTGGACGGTGGTGCGGTCACGGTTCGCCTTCGCACGCCCCCGCCGCTGGACACCGAGATGGCGATCTCCTGGGGTGACGACGGCACGGTCGAGGTCTGGGACGGCGAGGTACTGGTAGCCCAGGCCTTTGCGGCCGAGCCACTGGACCCAACCGATGTCCCGACGCCGGTGACCCACGCGCAGGCACTGGCGGCCGGACCGGCATACGAGGGCCTGCGTTCGCATCCGTTCCCCACCTGTTTCGTCTGTGGGACCGGGCGGGACCCCTCCGACGGGCTGTGCCTGCACACCGGCCTGCTTGCCGGGCACAGCACGCTACGGGCGGCCGCCTGGACCCCACGTGAGTCGGCCCCCGAGCTGGTCTGGGCTGCCATGGACTGCCCCGGTGCCTGGGCCTGCGG
>Ga0209540_10003818_pt1 | contig 10138 bp, 6 predicted proteins | sample BarGraIncu01121A_FD_184501 | JGI IMG/M metagenome (GOLD analysis project Ga0209540, IMG submission 184501) | Arctic peat soil microbial communities from Barrow, Alaska - Barrow Graham LP Incubations 011-21A (SPAdes) (version 2) | ecosystem: Environmental > Terrestrial > Soil > Wetlands > Peat... | reverse complement strand
CGCGTGAGCCGTTCTGCCCCGGGGTGCGGACCCGGGTGCGGACGTGGCGCAGCTCGGCGTGGGTGGCGATGAACGCCTCGAACCGGAAGGACCGGAACGGGCCACCGTTGTCCGTGACGATCGTGAGAGCCTGTGCGGAGGCGGTGGGATCGGACGCGAGAGCGAAGAGAAGCGAACCAGGGGCCCCACCGCGGCCCATCCCGGGGGTCGCCACCACGACGAACGCCAGCGTCACGCACAGGCCGATCAACTTTCGCAGCCTCTGAGCCCCGGATCGATGGACGGTCTCGTGATGGCGTGCCATGGAGTCTCCCGGGTCGTCGTCTCTCCGACCGCCGTCTGCATGCGTCGCGGTTCACCCATCCGGGTGATCCCCGCGGCCTGCCAATGTGACAGGTCTATCACCCGAACGGCGTAACGCACTCCACGTGACCGGATGCTGGTCGTGCCCGAGCTGGGCCGGAAGTCAGCTCGTCCAAGCGGATCGGGCAGGTCCGTCGCCACCTGGGTCCCGCGTCCGGCGACACCTCGACGGGCACTAGAATCCAGGGCGCACACCCTGAGCGGGACGGGCGGGAGCGACGCGCCCGCGGACGGGATGCCGACAGCTGGGGGACGATCGACTCGGAGGGACGCCGATGGTGGGCAGGGCGGACAAGGATTCTCTGGACGGGCACCCGTCGCGTCCGTCTGCCAGAGGGGGCAGGGCCGGTGCTCGTGGGCCGCGCGTGCTGATCATCGTGCAGAACCTCCCGGTCGAGGTGGATCGCCGCGTCTGGCTGGAGTGCCAGGCGCTCATCGCCGCGGGCTTCGGGGTGACGGTCATCTGTCCGCGCGGCGAGGACCCTCGACGCAGACGGGTGGTCGACGGGGTGGTCGTTCGCGCCTATCGGCCGGCACCCGAGACCCACGGGACGGCGAGCTTCGTCTACGAGTTCGCCTACTCCTGGATCCGCACGTTCCTGCTGGCCCTGATCGCATCCGTCCGCGAGGGCTTCGACGTCATCCAGGCGTGCAACCCGCCCGACACGTACTTCGCGTTGGCCGCGGTGTTCAAGCTGGCGGGCAAGAGGTTCGTGTTCGACCAGCACGACCTCTGCCCGGAAGTGTTCGAGTCGCGTTTCGGTCGCCGTGGCGGGCTGCACCGGGCCCTGCTGGCTCTCGAGCGGGGCACGTACCGGGTCGCCGATCGGGTGCTGTCGACGAACGAGTCGTACCGGGGGATCGCGATGGACCGCGGCGGGGTGCCGGCGCGCAAGCTGACGGTCGTCCGGTCCGGGCCGGACCCGCAGGCGATGCGCCGTGGCGACCCCGTTCCCGAGCTGCGCCACGGCGCACGCCACCTGCTGGTCTGGATCGGCATCATGGGTCCCCAGGAGGGGCTCGAGGAGCTGCTCGAGGCGGTGCGCCACCTCGTGGTGGATCTCGGCCGCGACGACGTCCACCTCGCGCTGCTCGGCTTCGGGGACAGTCTGGACGGGCTACGCGCCCGGACGACGGACCTCGGCCTCGAGCCGCACGTCACCTTCACCGGGCGCGCCGACCTCCCGATGATCCGGGACTACCTCTCGACGGCCACCCTCGGGTTGTCGTCGGATCCGATGAGCCCGCTGAACAACGTCTCGACCATGAACAAGACCCTCGAGTACATGGCCTTCGAGCTCCCGGTGGTCGCCTATCGCCTGCACGAGACCGAGGTGTCGGCGGGCGACGCGGCGGTCTATGTCGAGCCCGGTGACGTGGTCGGCTACGCGCGCGCCATCGCCGAGCTGCTCGACGACGCCGGCCGGCGCGCCGAGATGGGTCGGGTCGGCCGCCGTCGGATCGAGGATGCATTGTCCTGGCCGCACTCGGCGCCGACGTACGTCGACGTCTTTCGCTCCCTGACGACCTCCCGCCCTGCCGTGGGCCGATGACCGAGGCCGCCGCCCACTCGCCCGGGCGCCCGCTCAGCGTCGTGATCCCGGCGCACGACGAGGCGGCGACACTGCCCAGGCTGCTCGCCGGGCTCCGGGACGACGCTCTCGAGCTGGTGGTGGTCTGCAACGGCTGCACCGACGACTCGGCCGATGTCGCGCGGGCGCATGCGCCCCGGGCGACGGTCGTCGAGATCGCGGCGGCATCGAAGGTCGCCGCGCTGGCCGCCGGCGACGCCGTCGCGGTCGCCTTCCCGCGCTTCTACCTGGACGCGGACGTCGGGGTCGACGCGGGCACGCTGCGCCGCCTGGCGTCCCACCTGGACGGCGGGCCGCACGCCGTGGCGCCCGCCGTGCGCTACGACACGCAGCGGAGCTCGTGGTCCGTCCGGTCGTACTGCCGGGTGCTGCCGTTGCTGCCCGCGGTGTCGACGTCGATCGCCGGCACAGGCTGCATCGGGCTCAGCGAGCAGGGCCGTGGCCGGTTCGACGCCTGGCCGGACGTGCTCGCCGACGACTACTTCGTCGACGGGCTCTTCGGGGCCGGCGAGAAGGAGCGGGTTCGCGACCTCACGTCGGTCGTCGCGGCGCCGCTCGGTATGGGCGAGCTCGTCGCCAGGCGGGTGCGGGTCATCTGGGCCAACCACCAGGTGGATGCCCTCGGGATCAGGGCGGTCCCGGTGGCGCGCGCGGCGGGGCTGGCCGGCGTGCTGCGACGGCATCCCGCACGCCTCGCCGACGTCGCGGTGTTCGCCGCGGTCTCGCTCTGGGTGCGCGTCCGGGTCCGGGCGAGCCGCCGGCGGGGTCAGCCGGTCGCCTGGGGCCGCGACCGCAGCCGGGAGCGGCAGGGGTGAGCGAGCGGATCGCGGTGACGGCCGTCGTCGTCGCCTACGCCAGCGCGATGCACCTCCCGTCGTGCCTGGCCGCCGTGCGCGGCGCATGCCGCGAGCACGACCTCGACATCGTCGTGGTCGACAACGCCTCGCCCGACGACACGCGTGGCGCACTGGCGGGCATCGACGGTGACGTCCGCCTCGTCGAGATGGGGCGGAACGCGGGATTCGCCGCCGCGTGCAACGCGGGGGTCGCGGCCACCGGCGGGGAGTACGTCTGCTTCGTCAACCCGGACGCGCGCCCGCTGCCGGGCGCGATCGACGCCCTCGTGGCCGCCGCGCGGCGCAGGCCCGGTCACCTGCTCTACAGCGGCAAGGTCGTCACACCGACGGGTGCGATCGACGGCGGGTGCTGCAGCGCGTTGCCGTCGTTGTGGGAGTACGTCTGCTTCGCGACCGGGCTCTCCACCGCCTTTCCTCGGAGCCGATGGTTCGATCCCCGGGCCCTGGGTGGCTGGGACCGTGGTGACGAGCGCGTGGTCCCGGCCGTCTCCGGAGCCTTCCTGCTCGCTCGGCGCGAGGCCTTCGCGTCAACGGGCGGCTTCGACGAGCGCTACTTCATGTACAGCGAGGACGTCGACCTGTCGGCGCGTGCCGCGGCCGCGGGGCTTCCGCCGCTGTTCGTGCCGGACGCGGTGGCGGTCCACGACGGCGGAGGTTCGTCGACCGGCGGCGTCAAGACGGCCATGGTGCTGCGGGGCAAGGTGACGTACCTGCGCGCGCACTGGCCACCGGCCCGACGCGCGCTGGGCGTCGGACTGCTCCGCCTCGGGACCGCCGTCCGGGCAGCCGGCGGACGGGTGGCGGGGCGTGGGCAGAAGTGGCGGGAGGCGTGGGCGGACCGACGCGGCTGGCGGCACGGCTGGTGACCCGGGGGGCCCGGGCGGCCTGTCCGGGTCAGCGCGCGGCGCCGCGACCGCCGAGCCTTCCCTAGAATGGCCGTTGCCCCGGGTCCGCACGAGCTCACGAGTGGGGGCGTCCGCGCTGCCCTCGATCCGACCCGCCGCAGCGGGAGTGAAGGACGTATGAACCTCACCGGCGTGCTGCCCATCCTGCTCGGCGACCCCGCGGTCGCGCAGGTGGTCGATCGTGCCCGGATGCCGGCGGCGCGCGGCATGCTCGACGTGGTGGTGCCGGCCGGTGCCAGGCCGCCGCTGCTGGCCGCCGTGACCCGGGCGCTCGCGGCGGCTGCGGAGCCAGACGTCGGCGCCGACCCGCTCGTCGTGGTGACGGCGACCGGGCGCGAGGCCGACGACCTGGCTGTCGCCCTCCGGTGCTACCTGCCCCCCGACGACGTCGCCGTCCTGCCCGCCTGGGAGACCCTGCCGCACGAGCGGCTGTCGCCGCGCAGCGACACGGTGGCCCGGCGGCTCGCCGTCTTCCGCCGGCTCGCCCACCCCGGCGCCGCCGAACGCCACCAGGGCGCCGGCCCGGTGCGCGTCCTCGTCGTGCCGGTGCGCGCGCTGCTGCAGCCGGTGGTGTCCGGCCTCGGCGACCTGGAGCCGGTGTCCGTCGCGACCGGGGACCAGGTGGACCTGGCCGAGCTGGCGGACCGACTGGTCGGGGCCGCCTACAGCCGGGTTGACATGGTCGAACGCAGGGGTGAGTTCGCGGTCCGGGGCGGGATCTTCGACGTCTTCCCACCCACTGAGGAGCACCCGCTGCGGGTGGAGCTCTGGGGCGACACCGTCGAGGAGATCCGGTGGTTCGCGGTCGCCGACCAGCGCAGCCTCGATGTCGCCCCGAGCGGGCTGTGGGCGCCCCCGTGCCGGGAGATCCTGCTCACCGACGCGGTGCGGGCCCGGGCCGCAGAGCTCGTCGAGCAGCTGCCCGGCGCTGCCGAGATGCTGGACAAGATCTCCGCCGGGGTTGCCGTGGAGGGCATGGAGTCCCTCGCGCCGGTGCTGGTGGACCGGATGGTGCCGGTCGTTGAGCTGCTGCCGCCGCGCTCCCTGCTGGTGGTCTCCGAGCCCGAGCGGGTCCGGCGTCGGGCGCACGACCTCGCGGCGACGACCCAGGAGTTCCTCGACGCGGCCTGGACCTCTGCCGCGGCGGGGGGCAGGACCCCGATCGACCTGCGCTCGGCGTCGTTCGCGGACTACGGCCGCACCCGGGAGCAGGCGCTGGCGCGCGACCTCGGCTGGTGGACCCTGAGCAGCTTCGGGCTGGACGCCGCGGCGGCTGGTGAGGATGCCGACGTCGAGCCGGCCGTCCCGGAACCCGCCACCCGCGAGTCGGGCGCCGACGGCGCGCCGAGCCTGCTCGTGGCGGCCCGGGACGTCCGCGCCTACCACGGGGACGTGGCCCGTGCGGTTGCCGACCTGCAGGAGCTCGCCCGGACCGGCTGGCGGCTGGTCCTGGCCACCGACGGCTCCGGCCCCGCCCAGCGGATGGTCGAACAGCTCACGGCCAACGACGTGCCGGCCCGGCGGGTCGCCGCGATCACCGACGCCCCGGTCCCCGGCATCGTGCACGTCGTCCCTGCCCCGGTGGGTCGCGGCTTCGTCGCGACCCAGCTCCGGCTGGCGGTGTTCACCGAGATCGACCTCACCGGACGGCCAGGTGCCTCCACCCGGGACATGCGCGGCCTGCCGGCCCGGCGGCGCAACGCCGTCGACCCGTTGCAGCTGCGCACCGGCGACTACGTGGTGCACGAGCAGCACGGCGTCGGGCGCTTCGTCGAGCTGGTCCGCCGGACCATCAAGGCCGGTCCGGCGTCGGGGACCCGCGAGTACCTGGTGATCGAGTACGCCCCGTCCAAGCGCGGCCAGCCGGGTGACCGGCTCTACGTGCCGACCGACCAGCTCGACCAGGTGTCCAAGTACACCGGGGGCGAGTCGCCGACCCTGAACCGGCTGGGTGGCTCGGACTGGGCAAAGACCAAGGGGCGTGCCCGCAAGGCGGTTCGCGAGATCGCCGCCGAGCTCATCCGGTTGTACTCCGCCCGGATGGCGACGCAGGGCTTCGCCTTCGGCCCGGACACCCCGTGGCAGGCGGAGCTGGAGGACGCGTTCGCCTACGTCGAGACCCCGGACCAGCTCGTCACGATCGACGAGGTCAAGGCCGACATGGCCAAGCCCGTGCCGATGGACCGCCTGGTCTGCGGCGACGTCGGGTACGGCAAGACCGAGATCGCTGTGCGGGCGGCCTTCAAGGCGGTGCAGGACGGCAAGCAGGTCGCGGTGCTCGTCCCGACAACGCTCCTGGTCCAGCAGCACCTGGAGACGTTCTCCGAGCGGTACGCGCCCTTCCCCGTGACGGTCAAGGCCCTCTCGCGCTTCCAGAGCGACGCCGAGGCGACGCAGGTGGTGGCCGGTCTGGCCGACGGCAGCGTCGACGTCGTGATCGGTACGCATCGCCTGATCACCGGACAGGTCCGGTTCAAGGACCTTGGCCTGGTGGTGATCGACGAGGAGCAGAGGTTCGGCGTCGAGCACAAGGAGACCCTCAAGCAGCTGCGCACCGACGTCGACGTGCTGGCGATGAGCGCGACCCCCATCCCGCGCACCCTTGAGATGGCGGTGACCGGCATCCGGGAGATGTCGACGCTGGCAACGCCGCCGGAGGAGCGGCACCCGGTGCTGACCTTCGTCGGCCCGTACGACGAGAAGCAGGTGGTGGCCGCGGTCCGGCGCGAGCTGCTCCGCGAGGGCCAGGTCTTCTACGTGCACAACAAGGTCAGCTCGATCGGGCGCGCGGCCGCCCGGCTGGCCGAGCTGGTCCCGGAGGCCCGGATCGCCGTCGCGCACGGCCAGATGGGCGAGCACCAGCTCGAGCAGGTGATCGTCGACTTCTGGGAGAAGCGGTTCGACGTGCTGGTCTGCACAACGATCGTCGAGACCGGGCTGGACATCTCCAACGCGAACACCCTGATCCTGGAGCGGGCCGACCTGCTCGGGCTGTCCCAGCTGCACCAGCTCCGCGGCCGGGTGGGCCGGGGCCGGGAGCGTGCCTACGGCTACTTGATGTACCCGCCGGACCGGCCGCTGACCGAGACCGCGCACGACCGTCTCGCGACGATGGCTGCGAACACGGACCTGGGTTCGGGAATGCAGATCGCCCTCAAGGACCTGGAGATCCGCGGGGCCGGCAACCTGCTGGGCGGCGAGCAGTCCGGGCACATCGCCGGGGTGGGCTTCGACCTGTACGTGCGGATGGTGGCCGACGCCGTCGCGGCCTTCCGCGGTGAGGTCGACCAGCGTCCCCCCGAGGCGACCATCGAGCTGCCGGTGGACGCGCACGTCCCGCACGAGTACATCGCGCACGAGCGGCTGCGCCTCGAGGCGTACCGCAAGATCGCCGAAGCCACGACGGCGGGTGCCCTTGACGAGGTGCGCGCCGAGCTCACCGACAGGTACGGCACGCCGCCGGAGGCCGTGCAGAACCTGATCGAGGTCGCCGGCTTCCGCAACCTGGCCCGCGGTGCCGGCCTCACCGACGTCACGGCTCAGGGCCGGTACGTCCGGCTGGTGCCGGTCGAGCTCGCCGAGTCGGCGCAGCTGCGACTGATGCGGCTGTACCCGGGCACTCTGCTGAAGCCGGGCGTGCGCACGATCCTTGTCCCGTTCCCGACGACGGCCCGGGTCGGCGGCCGACCGCTGGCCGGCAGCGAGATCCTGGCCTGGGCGCGTGAGCTGATCGCCGTGCTCGGCGGGCCGGCCGGCCTCCCGACGTCGCCTACCATGGGCGGCGCACCGAACGTGACCTGAGGAGGTCGAGCAGGTGAGGCTCAGCAAGTGGGCGGCCGTTGCCGCCGTTGCGCTCGTCGCGACCACTGGGTGCTCCGTTCATCCCGGCGCGGCCGCAGTGGTCGACGGTCGGACGATCACCCAGGAGTACACCCAGAACGCCAGCGAGGACCTCGGCCTCGACGTCGGCCGCACGCTCTCCCTGCTGATCGCCGCCCCGTACTTCATCGATGCAGCCGAGGCGAACGGGGTGCCGGTGTCCCCGGAGGACGCCCGCGCAGCGGTCGAGGACATGCGGACGGCCAACGGGGGTGACGCCAAGGCCCCCATTCGCGCCGGAGCCATCGAGATCATGCGCCTCGTGCTGGCCAGCCAGGCCCTGAGCGTCCTGGCGGACGGCGCGCAGATCCAGAGCGACACGAACGCCCATGTGCTGGGTCTGAAGATGGACATCAACCCGCGGTATGGGGAGATGGACCTGAGCAGCGGGCTGATCGCGCGGCCGCCGCTGCCCTGGATCGTCCCGACGGACGCGTGACCGCGACCGACCGTCCGGCGGCCCTCGCGGCCGTCGAGGACCTCGTCGCGGTGATGGACCGGTTGCGCTCGCCGGGTGGCTGCCCGTGGGACGCCGCCCAGACGCACGCCTCCTTGCTGCCCTATGCGGTCGAGGAGGTCTACGAGGTGGTCGAGGCGGTCGAGCACGATGACCGGGCGGCCCTGTGCGAAGAGCTCGGTGACCTGCTGCTCCAGGTGGTCTTCCACGCCCGCGTCGCCCAGGAGCACCAGACGGAGCCGTTCGGGCTGGCGGAGGTCGCAGCCGGTGTAGCGGCCAAGCTGCGGCACCGGCACCCGCACGTCTTCGGCGACGCCGTCGTGGCCGACGCCGAGGACGTCCACCGGCGCTGGGAGGAGATCAAGAAGGCGGAGAAGGCGCGAGCATCCGTGCTGGACGGCATCCCGGCCGGGCTGCCGGCTCTCGCGCGGGCGCAGAAGGTCCTCGGACGAGCCCGCCGGGCCGGGCTGTCCGTCGACGACGCGCACTCCCTCCCTTCCGCGAGCGAGGTCACCGGCGGCACCGGCGTCGCGGGTGTCCATGACCCCGGCGACGCATCCGGTCTCGGCCGCGCGCTGCTCGAGATCGCCGTCGCGGCCGAGGCCGCGGGCGTCGATGCCGAGGCAGCCCTGCGGACCGCTGTGCGGGACCTCGAGGCGGCGCTGCGCCGGGCGGAAGCGGCGGACGACAGGGACTGAGCCCAACGTCCCGGCGCCGCCCGTCGTCGCGCCGCTACGGTCGGCACGGGTGTCAGTGCGGTCACCCAGGTGAGGAGACATCTCCATGAAGATCGGGATCCCCCGTGAGTCACGACCTGGCGAGCGGTTGGTTGCGGGCAGTCCGGCGACCGTTGCGCAGCTGATCAAGCTTGGCTACGACGTCGTCGTCGAAACCGGTGCGGGCGCAGAGGCCAGCTTCCCGGACACGGCCTACGTCGAGGCCGGTGCCTCCGTCGCTGACGCCAAGGAGGTCTGGGCGAGCGACATCGTGACGGCGGTGAACACACCGACGGCCGGGCAGATCAAGGCGCTCCGCAAGGATGCCGTGCTCGTCGCGATGCTCGGCCCTGCCGCGAACCCGGAGGTCGCCAAGACCCTTGCCGACGACGGCGTGACCGCTCTTGCGCTCGACGCCGTGCCGCGGATCACCCGCGCGCAGAGCCTCGACGTGCTGAGCACCCAGTCCAACGTCGCCGGGTACCGCGCCGTGGTCGAGGCCGCCGAGGAGTACGGCGGCATGTTCACCGGCCAGGTGACAGCCGCGGGAAAGACGTCGCCGGCGAATGTCTTCGTGATCGGTGCCGGCGTCGCGGGTCTCGCCGCGATCGGCGCAGCCAACAGCCTCGGTGCCCAGGTCCGGGCCTTCGACGTCCGTCCGGAGGTCGCCGAGGAGATCGAGTCGATGGGCGCGACCTTCGTCGACGCCCCCGAGGCCCAGCAGGAGGTCGCTGCTGACGGGTACGCGAAGCCGCTGACCCAGGCTCAGCAGGACGCCGCGATGCTGGTCTACGCGGCCGAGGCAGCCAAGGCCGATGTCATCGTCACCACCGCCCTCGTGCGCGGCAAGGCCCCGACGACGATCACCGCAGAGATGGTTGCCACGATGCGGCCCGGGAGCGTGATCGTCGACCTAGGCGCCTCCGGCGGCGGCAACTGCGAGCTGACCGTCGCCGGCAAGAAGGTCGTGAGCCCGAACGGCGTCATCGTCGTCGGCTACACGGACCTGACCAGCCGGATGCCCCGGCACACCTCCCAGCTGTTCGGCACCAACATCGTCCACCTCATGGCGCTGCTGACCCCGGGCAAGGACGGCGAGCTCGTGCTCGACCTGAAGGACCCGGTCCAGCGCGGCATGACCGTTGCGCACAACGGTGAGGTGCTCTGGCCGCCGCCACCGGTCGCGGTGTCCGCCGCGCCGGCGAAGGCGGCGCCCGTGTCTGAGGCCGATCTCGCCGAGAAGGCCCGGCTGGCCAAGGAGGCGGCCAAGCGCAAGGCCACGCGGCGAAACATCTCGTACCTGATCGGCGCGGTCCTCTCGCTCCTTCTGCTCACCTATTCGCCATCCGAGACGGTGGCGCACCTGACG
>Ga0209540_10003817_pt1 | contig 10138 bp, 9 predicted proteins | sample BarGraIncu01121A_FD_184501 | JGI IMG/M metagenome (GOLD analysis project Ga0209540, IMG submission 184501) | Arctic peat soil microbial communities from Barrow, Alaska - Barrow Graham LP Incubations 011-21A (SPAdes) (version 2) | ecosystem: Environmental > Terrestrial > Soil > Wetlands > Peat... | reverse complement strand
GCTCCCGGAAAACGGTATCATGATAAGACCGGAGAGGAGCAGTGATATTACCATTGCTATCAGCATCATTAGAGCAACCCATCCCATATTTGACCAGAAGCCTTTGTGAGAGAGTGAGAATGTCCTCGAAATAGCATGTCCGATATCAGTTCCTTCTGACATCAGAACCGGCAGAATGAACATAAAAACCATTGCCAGCCAGAATGCTGCGAAAATCATTCCTACTACAAAAACCAGCAAACCGATAATGAGAGCGAATGAAGCCATGGCCATAAATAATATCAGAATGATGATGTAGGCCGGAAGGTATTTTAAAGATTTATATGCAGCTGTAAACATATTAGGATGCTCTTCCAGAGCATTGAACATCACGTAATACTGAAGAATTAAATTAAAAACAAGGCTTATTGCCGCCATCTCAAGAAATGGTACCATCATGCTCTTGTATTTCTCCAGTAATTGCATAGGATCATTAGTATAATTGGTAAGATCTCCGAAATTCATCTGGGCTGAGATAAGCTGAACGCATAGCGAAACTACAAATGAAGCCAGGAACAGTGCAATGAAATTCTTTTTGTAAAAATCCCATAATGAGCCCATTGCGCTATCTAAAGTATGGATTCTGTAAAGAGGATGATTGGAGAAATTCGCCATTTTATTCTTATTAAGGTTTATACAAATTTAATATAATCCCGCAGATATAGTCTGGATTTAATTCCATTACAGGACGATCTGCGGGATTGATTTCAGAATAAGGTTTTAGCTGGCTGGTACCAGATCCTTCGTTTTTATTTTAGCCGGAGTAAATATCCCTATTACCCCTTTCAGCCCTACACTCATAACAATGTTATAGAAGAATGCCAGGAAGCCTATTAACAAAAGTGTTCCTGAAATTGCAGCCAGGATCATATAAACATTGAATTCTCCATTTAAATAAAGTGATCTCCTGAGCATTCCTTTCAGTCCTGCCATACCCATAAATGCACCCATTCCGATTCCACCAAGGAGGTGACACCAGAAATGGACATTTACCAGTTTGTGACTGTAAAAGGCAGCACCATTGGTTAATATCGGGAAAAGTAGATAGATCGCTGAATAGAGGGTCATGGTCAGGCCCACAAGTACGGCAACATGAACGTGAGGACCAACTACCCACTGGGTGTTGTGGAGGATCCTGTTGAGTCCCACATCGGCCTGCATAATTCCTGCAGGTACTGCCAGTGCAAAGCCTAGTAATCCTCCAAGAAGGAACTTCAGCGGATTGGTCATCTTCAGTGGACGCGCACTCCATAACGTCGCAAGTGTTATAAAGAATGCAAGTCCCTGTGTTATTAATTCAAATACAGTAACCATCTCTCCGGAAAGAACCTTCAGTATGTTTGGCTGTGCCTGGTCGGAAAGCAGGTGATGCGACCATACAGTCCATGAGACAACCAACTCGACAAGCAAAGCTGCCCTTGCAATATTCTGCATAAAAAGTGGTTTCCCTGTTATCATGGTTGCCAGGAGGTACCATGTTCCGGCAACAAATATCAGAACCAGTCCATCAGCAATAAGGTCAAGTCCCCACCAGAACCAATTTTTATAAAGAAGGGCATCAATTGCAGTTGACTTGAGATCAAACCCAAGGATAGCCCCTACCATATAGACAAGGATAAGTACGCCGGTGAAAAGAATTATTATAGTATTGAATGTCATATCAACACATCCGCGGGCTATTGCTGCCACGGGAAGAGGAACAAGATGCTCTTTTTTATTTTTCCTGAAAAGATTATTGAACCCTGTAATCCCAAGAGCTGATGACATTAATGCGCCAGCAGGCTGCTTCTCCCATCCTTCAGGAGTGTAAGTAATGGTCTTGAAAATATTGATGACGAATAAACCGGTTCCGGCCATCACAATTGCAATACCTGTAATAAAGAATGTTCCTCCCCAAACGCTGAACTGCTTAAAGTCGGCAGGAAGAGGCCAGTAAAGAGTGTAAAGAGGTGCATAATGGCTAATAAAACCCGCCGACCAGAAAACGAATGTTCCGATTGCAATAAGGAGAAAACTCCAATTGCCTAGTTTAATGCTCCAAAGAGGCTTTTTCATAAGAAAGGGGACGAGAAACAGAAACGCTCCGCAGACAATTGAATAAGTCGATCCAAAGATGCCAACCAGCGGATGTGCAGTCATAATTGCAAAGAATTGAGGTTCTGTTATGAATGGTAAAGGCTTCACCTCATACAATCGCATCAGCATACCCTCTATTACAACAAATCCGAAATAAACAAGACCGACAACCACAAAACGGAGAGTAAGTTTCTGCATCGGAGTCAGGGTTTCAGATTTAAAGAGACCCTGTTCACCATCTATAAGTGTCTTTATAAAACTCATAATCAGGTATATTAATTTATTATTAATCAATAATTAATTCTTTGCTGTTGCAGGAACTACCTCTACGGCATCCTTAAGAATCATAAATACGCCTTTTGGTCCTGAATACTCCGTTGAACGAATAGTGTATACTCCTTCACGGTCGAATTTCCATAAGAGATCATTTTTGTGACCTGGTACTACCTGCATTTGGAAAAGCATGCTGTTATCACTTCTGAAAAGACCAAAACCGTATGTCAGATCTTCAGACCTGACATCAAAAAGAACTTTGTCATTTACATTTACGACAAGTTTCTCTGAGGGCATGATGAAATTATGATCCTTTACCGTGATGTTAAAGGTCTTATCGGCCTTTATCTCAGACCTGTTCAGATCCATCTCAGCCCAGGGAATAGTGTTATAAGTAATTATATGCAGAGATAATCCCAGAACTGTAAGAAAACCTACGAAAGTGTAAAACAGAGCAGGTTTTACAACAGTACTCTTGCCTTTCCCTGTTACCTTAAATGCAAACCAGGCGACAAGGAGAATAATTACCAGGCAATAAAGAGTGTATGCTATTGTTTGCCCGGAAAGAACCATTTTAGAATCGATCATATAACCTCCTTTGTAAAGATTTAATTATTCTTTTCTAAATATTGTAATTGATACTTTATGATAGTAATTTATGAAAAATAATTAAGATAAGTTGTTTTTGACAGATTTCCCTATCGGAATTCATTTTCCCTCTCGCCCTCACGCTCTCTCCCCCTGTTCTTTCCGATACCCGATGCCTGCTTTTACCTGTTTATCCGCATTTATATTAACTTCGCAGCCTGTTAATACATTGAGTAATGTCAAGATATAAATTACTGATCGAATATGAAGGCACCCGATACTCAGGCTGGCAGATGCAGAAGGGTGGGAAAAGCATTCAGGGCGAAATATTGGATGCCTGCAAGGAGCTCTTTGAAGACAAGGTCCTCGATGTTTATGGCGCCGGGCGTACTGATGGTGGTGTTCATGCTATCGGTCAGGTAGCTCATCTTGAAGTCGATACTGATCTTCCGCCACTTAGAATAAAATATGGGATCAACGACAGGCTCCCGCCTGATATCTGCATCATTGATGTCGAAAAGGCTGCCGATAATTTTCATGCCCGCCACGATGCTGTTGCAAGAAGTTATGTGTACCAGGTTAGCAGGCGGCGGACTGCATTCGGCAAGAAGTTTGTCTGGTGGATAAAGGACCCTCTTTCTGCCGAAAGGATGAATGAAGCTGCAAAAATATTTGTTGGACTCAAGGATTACCGCAATTTTACTGACAGCGAACAGGAGCAGGGATCCACAAAAACTGAAATAATTCATGCTGAAGTCGTTGAGGCCGGCAACCTGATACTCTTTCATGTTATAGGTTCACATTTCCTCTGGAAGCAGGTAAGACGTATGACAGGTGTCCTTGTAGAGGTTGGCCGGGGAAATCTCTCTTCTGATGATGTTGCTTCATTTTTCAAGGGAACGACTGACATTCCTGCCAAACTTACTTCACCTCCCAGCGGATTATTTCTTGAAAAGGTATGGTACAACAGGGATGAAATAGATTTTACCGTAAATCCTCTGATCAGAATTTAGTTATTTGAAGAGACTCTATTTCGTATATTTCAGCCTGAGGTTTACCGTATTGTCATAGACGAAATAGCAGGCATTATCACATTGATTTTCAATGTATTTTACGTGAGCAGTAATCGAGTTTACTGCGTAATAATATTCTCCGCTGACTTTATAATACCTTGCTGTGAAAGTGAATTTCTTGTTCAGGGGAAGTGTAAAAGTTGTGCTTTTACCTGTTGTGGTAAGGCTTCGGTAAAGTATACTGTCCTCAAGATTGCCCTCATATATATTAATAATTGTAGGGGTATTATAACTATCACTTAGCTTTATATCTACTATTGCGTCAGAAGGTTCATCAGCTTTGCATTTGGAACAATCAATAACCAGAGTTGCCATATCCTCACATGAGAACAGCAGCACCATTAAGATATAAATGAGCGCCCCTGATACCGTTTTTATATATTTATTCAATACCATTTGATATTTTTACCTTGAAACCTTGCTGAGTCAAAAAAGAATTTACGTGTAAATCCAATCCTTATCCATACAGGCCATATACCATAAAAATCACTGGTCATTAAGCTAATACCTGAATAGAAAACATTATTCTTATCCTCCAGTTTGAAGGTCAATTCCGGAATAATCTTGAATTTGCTCTCCGGTGCCTTCGATGTTCCTTTAAACTTGTTTCCAAAAAAGTACGCTCCTGAAAGCGATGGTGAAAAGGAAATATTGCTTTTATAAAGGTTATTGGTAAGCAAAAAATCCTTGAATAATCCTGCATATGCGAGCGAACTTTTATCCAGATATTGAAAATAAAGATGAGAATTTTCCTTTACAAGTACCCTTGTATACCATAGCTTTGTGTCAAATCCGACGATAAAACCGAAGTTTTTGAGGGGTTCCTTAAAAGCAAAGCTTAATCCGGTATACATATCCCTGAAATTGAATTTTGAGGAAAATGATAAATCCATCTGGTTTAAATGTGCATGGTACCCCGAAGGAAGATTATTATTTTCAAGAACAGGGATGATCTCCTTCCGACCATAATTTGCAGCGACATTAAAATAATTTACCGCATCTCTGCCCGGATCACGCCACTTGTCTCCTTTCCTCAGGAGCCATTCAACTGCAGCTTTTTTATCATTTCTAATAGAATTGTCAAGTGCATCCCAGTCATAATTGTTCTTTTCATAGATATCGACTCCGTTTCTCATGAGCAGATCAAACATCAGAGTGTCGCCGTTCTGCGCTGCAATCAGGAATGGAGTATTCCCTTCAGAATCTCTCGATTCCAGATTAGCGCCATTCTGAACAAGCAAATCTGCAACATCATCATAACCTGCCCATATTGCCGACATAAGCGGTGTAGTTCCGTCATATGACTTTAAATCTGTTTCTGCCCCGTAGTAAACCAGAAGGTCAGCAAAGCCGGTAAGACCGTAAAGCGAAGCATAATTCAGGGGGGTTGCACCGTACCTGTCCTGAAAATTTATATCAGCGCCATGCCTGATAAGAGTTTCAACAATCGCCATCCCTATCGAATCAATGATATGATTCGTGAGAGGTGTATTAACGATAGGTTGCTGCAGATCGCGGCTCTTGATGGCAATAAGCAGGGGAGATTCTGATTTTAAGGTTATTCTATTGGGATCTGCATTATTATCGAGTAATAAATCTACCGTATTTACTCGGTAGCCTGAGATTGCAAAAACAAGCGCTGTTCCTCCTTCTGAAGTTTCAGCCTCAATATCTGCTCCAAGATTTATCAACCTGGCAACCTCTTTGGTATTACCCATCGATGCAGCCTTCATGAGGTTGTATTCAAGAGCTCCATTGTAAACGAGGGGAAGATATTCCGAAGTGTCAATTTCGGATACCTGCGCAGGAAGCCTCTCTGGCAAGCAGAGTAACACCCCGGTAAGAAGGATTATTAAGTACTTAAGCAGGTTCCGGTCATATACCATAGATGCAAAGTTAAATTTTTGATTCTTTTTTTAAAGGGTTATCGGTCAATTGTTAATAGATTGTTATATTTTAAAAATCCAATGAAAGTTAATTTTGCGTTTTAATGAAGGGCTGAACAGAATACTTTTTACTTTTGTGCCTTTAAATACATCTGTTTTGTCAAGGATAAGAAAAATATTTCTTGCTACTATTTTGGTTTCGCTGGTAAGTTATAACCCCGGAGCAATTGATAAAAGCGACAGGGTAACTGATAAACTGGTACCAGGTAATGTCAGGCTGACAAATTCCATATCGGTGGGGAAGGAATTTGCAGGTGCCGAGAAAACCGTTTCTTCATTTATGCGACGATGGTCTATTGCAGGTGCCTCGATTGCCGTATCGAAGGATGGGAAGCTGATTTATGCTCGGGGATTCGGATTTGCCGATACGGCTTCCCGCGTCGCGACTCAGCCTTATAGTAAGTTCAGGATTGCCAGCATTTCAAAGCTCATTACAGCTGTAGCAATTATGAAGCTGGCGGAGGAGGGTAAACTTTCACTTAGCGACAGGGTCTTCGGCCCTGACGCAATACTTAATGATCCCTTCTTCAGCAACCCAAAGGATAAAAGAGTATATGGAATTACTGTAGCGCACCTTCTGAGCCATGAGGGCGGATGGACTCAAAGGTGGGGTGACCAGATGTTTATGCCAACAGTGGTTGCTGAGAAGATGGGAGTGAAACTGCCTGTTGATACGCGTACTATTATAAGATTTGCCCTTGACAAGAGACTCCACTTCACACCCGGTACGGGAAAGGCATATTCAAATCTTGGTTACAGCATCCTTGGCCTGGTTATCGAAAAAGTCTCGGGAATGCCGTATGAAGACTATTGTAAAAAATATGTCTTTGAGCCGATTGGGATCTTTGATATGTCGCTGGCACACAACCTCTCTTCACAAAAAGCACCTTTCGAGGTTTCATATTATGAGCCGTCAGATGTTGTTCTGAAACCATCAGTTTATGGTACGGGCGAACAGGTGGAGCCTAGTTCCGGCGGGAACGACATTGAAGCTCTTGGTTCAGCTGGAGCATGGATTGCAACTGCTCCTGACCTTCTGCGCCTGATGCTTACTATTGATGGTTTTGCTTCAAAACAGGATATTCTTTCTGAGCAAAGCATCAGATTTATGACCGACACCGAAAATGGATTCGCACCGGTTGGTTGGAAAGGGACAAAAATTAACGGAGACTGGTGGAGAACGGGTTCGTTCCCTGGCAGCACAGGAATGATGAAGAGAGAACCTGACAGTACGGAATGGGTGGTCCTGTTCAATTCCAGCGCATGGAATGGACCCGAAATTTATTCATATATTAACAGTATGATGTTCAGGGTTCTGTCGCATGCTAAACAGTGGCCTGAAAATGACCTTTTTAAATATTCTTTGATGGTGCCGCTAAAAACAAGTATTGAGGATTCATCAGCAATAAAATAATGTGCTTTTCGGTAAATGTAAACCTGGTTAAGGAAGAGATCGAGGAAAGATATGGAGTGGATTTTCCCGGTAAATACCGCTATGAGCCCAGCTATTATTATCATGCTTTCGGCCTTCCGGAAATACCCGCTGTGTGCTCAGGTAATCCGGGTTCTGTAAGCATGCTGAAATGGGGGCTTATACCCGAATGGGTCAGGAATGCTGAAGATGCTGAGGAGATAAGGTATAAAACCTTCAATGCAAGGTCAGAGAGCATCAGTTCAAAACCATCCTTCTCATCTTCCTTTAACTCCAAAAGATGCCTGGTGCCTGTCAGGGGTTTTTTTGAATGGCAGCATGTTGGAAAGGATAAAATTCCATGGTATATATACCTGCCAGATAATAAGATTATTACTCTTGCGGGTCTTTATAGTGAATGGACCAATACGGGTACAGGTGAAATATTATCGACATTTTCGATTATTACCACCGAAGCAAATGAACTTATGGGTGAAGTTCATAATTCCGGTAAAAGGATGCCTGCGATACTGGACAGGAATTATGAGAAAAGATGGCTTGACCTTTCAATATCTCCATCAGACGCGCTTGATCTTCTGAAACCGTATCCCTCAGAAAGAATGAAGGCACATACAATCAGTCCCCTCGTCAATAACAAATCTGCAAACAGGAACACTCCTGATGTGATCAGCCCATATGATTACAATAGCCAGAAACTTTCTTTCTGAAATTCCCTGACGACTTTACACCTGATTCTTTCCAGATTGCACGATTGCACGATTGCACGATCTCTATCACTGTGCCACAAACTCATATGTCAGGGTTCCTGACTGACTCTTTGGTGAGTTGATATCTCCATTGAACCTCGAAACCAGTGCAGTGCTGACAGCAGTTTCGGCAAGACATGGGTCAATAGCTGTACTGTTAGTTTCAATCACTTTTGCTTCCTCAACAACTCCTTCCTGGTTTACTATTATCGATAATTCAATTCTGCCGGCGCCCTCGCATTTATAGATCGGAATAGGGAGGTAGGTGTGCACGCGACCCTCAAGGGAATAGTATATGCGTGTGGGCCCCTTGTAATTCGCTTCCATTACCTGTGATTCCCTTGGTTTTTCTTCTTTTATCGATTCGGTCTTTTTTTCGATTTTGACAGTTTCTTCTGGTTTTGTCTCTTTAAGCCTCTCCTGCTCATCTATATAGTTATCCTTACCGAGCTTGCCATCTTTGATAAGCTCATCCTTGACCTTATCGATTACATCCGCAGGATTGATTTTCTCATCGGTTTTATTTGCCAGGTTCCTTGCGATATTCAGCATTTCATTATCGCCCTGGAGCACCCTCTCTATTCTGGATGCCGGAAGTTCTACCAGCTTTTTCTTTACATCGGGCTCAGGCACCTGGACAAACTCTACATTGAATTCCTTTGTAATGTTCTTCTTCAGGGTGCCGATTTGATAGAGCATAAAAAGGATGGCAGCAATAAGATGTATTATCACTGTTCCAAGGATGCCGGCTACCCTGCCATCGTAATTACTCATAATCTGCGAAATTATAAATTATTGCCGTTACAATCTAACGGCGGTAATTTATAATTAATTTTACCCTTTATTAGTTTGGGAAAGAAACCTCAGGTTTTAACGTTGACAGATCAAAAAAACTAATTCATTATGATACACGAAATTTTAAAAGACAGATGGAGCCCCTATTCCTTTTCTTCAGAACCTGTTGATAAGATGAAGCTGGATAGCTTATTCGAAGCAGCTGGTCTTGCTCCATCCTCAAATAATGAACAGCCATGGCTCTTTATTCATGCAACAAGGGAAGAAGCAGAGCTCTTTGAAACTTTTCTTGGCTTCATGGTTGAAGGCAACAGGATATGGGCTAAAAATACATACGCAATTGCTATCAGCTTTGCTCGTTTGAACTCATCCTATAATGGTAAACCAAATAAATACGCTTTGCACGATACCGGAATGGCAGTCTCGAACCTTCTTACGCAGGCCACATCTTTGGGGATATTTGTTCACCAGATGGCAGGCTAATCTACCGAAAAAGTAAGGGAGTATTTTAAGCTCAGGGATGATGTAGTGCCCGTTGCCATAATGGCTATTGGCTATAGGGGATTCGGGGAGAATCTTTCGCCGGAACTGTATACAAGAGACGAAAAGAGGAGAGGGAGGAAACCAGTCAGCGAGTATTCATTCAGGAATGCTCTTCCTGAAAAATATGTAAATCCCTGAGATTTATTAATTTCTGGTATGAGGATTCTTTTTCTTTTTGATCACTTTTGACGGCTCCGGCTTCTTGAAATTGTGATTCTTAAAAAGTCCATTCTTGACACCTGTTACAAACTTGGCCCACGCAAAAGGGTTTAGCAGGTTATTAATTGGGTACTGACCCCTTGTCGCCATTGCCGAGAAGTTCTGCTCCATAGCGTACCTGTAACCTGTTTCCGGTGATATTCTTACACCAATCTGGTTATTTATTGCCACGTATATTGATGCCATGTTTTCATTCATATTCTCAATTATGGGATCAACAGGAACTTCTTTTGTTATATCCTTGATGAATTCGCTGTAGTTTTTCCATGGAAGTATGGTGACCGGTTCAATCTCTATAGTATCAATTTCGAGTACGATATCGGCAAGACAATGCTTGTCATTATAATCCGCCGGAATGATAGTATGGTATTTCTTATATCCCAATGCCCTGAAAAAGACTGTATCGCC
>Ga0209540_10003816_pt1 | contig 10140 bp, 10 predicted proteins | sample BarGraIncu01121A_FD_184501 | JGI IMG/M metagenome (GOLD analysis project Ga0209540, IMG submission 184501) | Arctic peat soil microbial communities from Barrow, Alaska - Barrow Graham LP Incubations 011-21A (SPAdes) (version 2) | ecosystem: Environmental > Terrestrial > Soil > Wetlands > Peat... | reverse complement strand
AGCGCGCCGTCGGCACTGTCCTTCATGTGCTGGGGAGCCAGCGCTCGGGCCATGTGATAGGCCGCGATGGCCACGATGGTGCCGAGGGCGATACCACTGAGGCTGAAGGTGCTGCTGAACACCAAGCTCGTGTTGCCGATGCCGATGACGATCCCGGCAGCCACCGGGACAAGGTTGATCGGGTTGGCGAAGTCGATGTCGTTCTCTTTCCAGATCTTCGCGCCGAGCAGGCCGATCATGCCGTACAGGATCACGGTGATCCCGCCAAGCACGCCGCCTGGGGTCGCGGCGACAACCGCCCCGAACTTGGGTGAGAGCCCGACGAGAATGGCGACCAGCGCGGCAACATAGTAGGCCGCGGTGGAGTAGACGCGAGTCGCCGCCATGACGCCGATGTTCTCGGCGTATGTCGTTGTCGGTGAGCCGCCGACCGCACTGGCGAGAATGGTGCCGAAACCGTCCGCGGCGATGGCCTTGCCCATCACTCCGTCGAGGTCGGTCCCGGTCATCTCAGCCACAGCCTTGACGTGGCCGGTGTTCTCGGCGATCAGCGCGATCACGGCGGGAAGAACCAGCAGGATTGCGGCCATCGACAGGGTGGGTGTGTGCCAGCCCACGATCTCCTTGCCGCCGATCATGGAGGTATGCGGCGGGAAGCCGATCCACGATGCGCTGGTGACGCCGTCCCAGTTGACGCGGAAGTGCTCGGTGATCTTGCCGGTGCCCGGGTTGAGGGAGGAGATCATGCCGAAGACGCGGTCGAAGACCCACGACAGGATGGTGCCGAAGATGAGCGCGAGGAAGATGGAGATGCGGCCGAAGAAGCCCCGCAGCCCTACCGCGCAGGCGATCGCGAACACCATGACCAGCAGCGCGACCCACTGGTCCTGGGGCCAGTAGACGTTCGCCACGATGGGGGCCAGGTTGAAGCCGATCAGCATGACCACCGCACCGGTGACGACTGGCGGCAGCACCTTGTGGATGATCCCGGAACCGAGGAAGTGGATCGCGATGCCGACCAAAGCCAGCACCAGCCCGGACACCAGGATCGCGCCGGTCACGGTCGCGGAGTCACCGCCCTGGGCACGGACCGCTGCGACGGCGCCGACGAAGGATGCGCTGCTCCCCAGATAGCTCGGGACCTTGCCGTTGACGATGAGCAGGAAGCAGATCGTCGCAATACCGCTCATCATGATCGCGAGCTGGGCGTTGAGCCCCATGAGCAGCGGGAACACGAACGTGGCACCGAACATCGCCACCACGTGTTGAGCACCCAGGCCCGCGGTCTTGCCCCACGACAGCCGCTCGTCCGGAGCGACGATGTCGTTAGGGCCGAGAGTCCCCTCGTGCAGTTTCCAGCCGATCGACATCTTCTCCTCCAAGGATCGCGTCTTGTGGGTGAAGAAGGTCACGCACGGACGCGCGACGAATCTAACTTATGTTCCGCGCAGACTTGGCATACGGAGGAGCAGCACGACTCATGTGGTGATGGCGGGGATGGTCGCAGGCGTCTCTGAGGTCGTGGCAGTGCGGGTGATATCACGGCGCTGACTGACGCGAGTGCCCGGCTGAGGCCAGACTGGGACTGAGGTGGGGAGGGGCTGAGAGAAGATGGCAGCGGATGGTGGTCGGCTGGTTGCCGCCGGAGTGCGGTCCGAGACCGCGTATGTGGCAGCGCCCGCAGGGCTGCCACGCGCCACGATCGCCGTGTTGCACGCCTGGTGGGGGCTGACCCCGGTGGTCACTGGCGTGTGTGACGATCTCGCCAGGCTGGGGTATGTGGCGGTCGCGCCTGATCTGTACGGGGGAGAGGTGGCGTCGAGCGCCGAGGAGGCCTCGGTGCTGCGCGCGCGGAGACGTTCGACGCCGATGTGGCGACAGATCGTTGCTGAGATCGACCAGGCACGGGCAGACTTCGGAGCGGCAGCGGTCGGCCAGATCGGGTTCTCGATGGGTGGGCACTGGGCGTTGTGGCTGGCCAAGCAGTCCCGGCCCGAGATTCCCCCGATCGCTGCGACCGCCATCTTCTACGCCACCCGTTCCGGTGACTTCTCAGCCAGCCGCTCCGCGTTCCAGTTCCATCTCGCAGATTCAGATCCCTTCGTCAGTGCTGCTGGTGCGGCTCGCCAGGAACGTCAACTGCGCTCCGCTGGTCGTGATGTCGAGCTTCATCACTATCCGGGCACTGGCCACTGGTTCTTCGAGTGGGACCGGCCCGACGCCTACGATGCCGGCGCGGCCAGTCTCGCGTGGCGACGGACGGTGGAGTTCCTCGACCGGGAACTCCCGGCTGGGCTGTCACAGTGAGTCGCTGCCGCACCACTGGAGGACCGTCTCGAGGACCGTCCGTCCTGGGGATCCCTGCCGGACAGCGACAGTTCGCTGAAACGCGGAGCCCTGGGATGCGGGGTCAGGCCTGACCCCGAGGAGTGCCGGATGCTTTGAGGCCGAACCCGTCGGGGATGAGCCCCGGGTCGCCGCCGATGTCGACCATGCGGTTGTCGTGGTCCACGAAGACCACCCGGGGCACGAACGTCCGGGCCTCTGCCTCTTCCATCTGGGCGTAGGCGATGATGATCGCGATGTCACCGGGCTGGATCAGGTGGGCGGCAGCGCCGTTGATACAGATCTGGCCCGACCCAGCCTTGCCCTCGATCACATAGGTCGTCAGCCGGTTGCCGTTGCTGACGTCGACGACGTCCACCCGCTCACCGGGCAGCAGCCGGGCCGCTTCCAGCAGGGACTGGTCGATCGTCACCGAACCGACGTAGTTCGGGTCGGCCTGGGTGACGGTCACCCGGTGGAGTTTGGCGATGAGCATGTTGCGCAGCACAGGGATGTCCTTCAGCCCAGAGAGGTCGTGAGATCGTAGTCAAAGCCTACGTCCCTGAGTGGGCAGTCTCTGAATCACCGGTGACCGCTCCCGTTGCGGAGCTGCTGCGCCGGACGACTCATGTAGTGCCGCCCAGCCTGAGAAGCTGCCCAATGGTCCCGTCAGGGCCGGTGGAGGGACTGGGACCGAACCCCAGCGCTGATTCCGCGGTGAGCGAGCCGGACCAGTTCGACGATGACGGCCACGACCGAACCGAAGACGGCAAGCACCAACAGCAGCCGAGTCAGCGCCGCCCAGTCGAATGAGTACGCCGAGAAGTCGAACGGAAAGGCCCGAAATATCCGGATTGCGTCCGCCAGCCCGATCGCGGACACGCCAACCTGGCAGATCGACTTGAACCAGGCCGGGTCATACAAGAGGTAGGCCACGTTCACCACGGCGCTGGCGACCATTGACGGGTTGATCAACCAGAGAATGCCGACGAAGTCCTGGGTCAGGAAGGACAGTTCCCGCCACCCAGGTCGGACATTCACGACGACCAACATGGCGCCGTTGACCAGGACTGCGACGAGATAGCCGACCTCGCGGGCCCTCGCTGGCACGGCGGCATACAGCCTGCTTCGTGTCACGCGACGATCCAGAACAGGTCACCGATGGCCAGCGTTCACTCCTGGCTCCCTTCGGTGGTGTCAGGTTGCCAAGGGGCGGTCCGGTCGTTGGATTTGGGGACTCGGCTTCAGGGCTCTGCTCCAGTGCAGGGGGTAGCGTGGTGAAAGACCGATCAGAGGCTTCCACCGGGACTCCTTCTGGACCGGTTGAGAGGTGGGCGTCATGATGAGTTCGACTGCTTCCCCGGCCAGCGACGGCTTCCCGAGCATCCCGATGAGCGCCGCAGACGTCGTTTGGATCGTCGTAGTTCTGGCGCTCATCGTTTTGGCACTGGCGATCAGGATCGTCAAGCAGTATGAGAAAGGTGTGCTGTTCCGTCTGGGACGGCTGCAAGGGACGCGAGAGCCAGGCCTGCGAATCATCATCCCCCTGGTCGACGTGCTGCATCGGGTTTCCTTGCGTATCGTCACCCTGCCCATCCAGTCACAGGGCATCATCACTCGCGACAACGTGAGCGTGGATGTGTCCGCTGTCGCCTACTACCGGGTGGTCGATGCGGTGAAGTCGGTGATCGCCATCGAGAACGTGCGCGCGGCTATCGACCAGATCGCCCAGACCACGTTGCGCAAGGTGGTCGGCCAGCACACCTTGGATGAGATCCTGGCCGAGACCGACCGCATCAACATCGACATCCGCGAGATCCTCGATGTCACCACTGCCGCTTGGGGCGTCGAGGTCACCCTGGTCGAGCTGAAGGACATCCAGCTGCCCGAAAGCATGAAGCGGGCCATGGCGCGGCAGGCCGAGGCTGAGCGGGAGAAGCGGGCCAAGATCATCAACGCCGAGGGCGAGCATCTGGCCGCGGCCGCGCTGGGCGACGCATCGGACATCATGATGAGCCATCCGTTGGCGTTGCAGCTGCGCAACCTGCAGAGTCTGGTTGAACTCGGCGTAGACAAGAACACCACGGTGGTGTTCCCGGCGCCGTTGATGAGCACCATCGGAGAGCTCGGCACGTTCCTGGCCCGTGAGAAGGTCGCCGCAGCGGCGCACGCACCGGGGGCGTCGGAGACTCCATCCGCCTAGAGGCGGCTGATCGTGCCATCGTCGGCTTCGCCGGCGAAGTACTGGTTGAGCACGTCTTGGAACACGCGCTCCGCAGGGGTGGTCTGGGCGAACAGCGTCATCGACGACCGCAGCTTCTGGGCGTCGACCGAGCCGAGGACTCTGACGGCGTCTGTCCCCGGCAGCTCCGTCAGGATGCGTGCACACTCCACGAGCCGGGGTCCCAGGATGGGGTGCGCGAGGTAGGCCCGGGCCTCGGGCACGCCGGAGATGGCGAAGTACTGTGCAGTTGGGCTCCGGCCCAGGCCGGCGATCTGCGGGAAGATGAACCAGATCCAGTGGCTCTGCTTTCGGCCGTCCCGGAGCTCATTCACCGCAGTCGCGTAGGCCCCGTCGGCGTCCTGCGCGTCCACGAACCGTCGCAGTTTGAAGTGATCGTTCACAGGCACATGATGCGCCTGGGCTGGTTGCGAAATGCACTCAGTATGCGCAAGGGAGGCTCACTTTGGCCAAGCTGATCTACTCGGGGATCACATCGCTCGACGGTTACGTGGCGGACGATGACGGGAACTTCGACTGGAGTGTGCCAGACGAGGAGCTGCACACCTTCGTCAACGACCTCGAGCGGCCAATTGGCACCTACCTGTACGGGCGCCGGATGTACGAGGTGATGGTCTACTGGGAGACCATCACCACGCTTGCGGACCAGCCTGCCTTCGTACGGGACTTTACCGATATCTGGCAGGCGGCCGACAAGATCGTGTACTCCACAACGCTCGAAACAGTATCGAGTGCAAGGACGCGGATCGAACGGGACTTCGACCCTGACGCGGTCCGGCAGATGAAAGCGGCAGTCGGACGTGACATCACCGTGGGCGGTCCCGACCTCGCCGCCCAGGCGATCAAGGCCGGGCTGGTCGACGAGTGCCACCTGTTCATCACGCCCATCGTGGTGGGAGGCGGCAAGCACTTCCTTCCCAACAATGTCCGCCAGAAGCTCGAGCTGTTGGACGAACGCCGATTCGGCAACGGTGTGGTTCATCTCCACTACCGCACCAGGACGTGAGGAGAGGCTGTGTCGGCATACGACCCGCGACCAGGCGAGCGAGTTCGACATCGAGAGGATGCGCGGCTGGTACCGACTCAAGGACTGGATCGTGGGCATCGATCAGGACGTGATCGTTCCCTCCTCATCGTTGTCGGCGCCCCATGAGGTGGTGTCTTGCGCAAACACGGCGGCATCTCGGTGAGCTGGGAACCATGAGGTCGCGAACTCGACCAGGTCGCGTTGCGGCATCAACTGGGCAGGGGCTTGCCCCACGCGTGCCGAACGGACAAGGCCGCTGCTCTCGGCGAAGGCAGCGCCCACCTGCTCGAAGTCGTCATCGGCCACCCAGAGCTCCATCCACTCGGCCCAGGTCCTCTTCCCATCGACCTTGACGGGAGCCGCGTTGCGGACTGAGTGCTTTCCTGGGTAGTCGCAGCGGTGCTCCGCAAGATGGAGGGTGGTGCTCTTCTTGTGCCCTACGCCGAGGAGCAGGACCCAGCCCTCAAGGTCCACCATGGACTTCAAGGGTGACCGTTCTCCGACCGGCGAGTCGACGTCGTGAGTTCCCACAACTCGGCGTGCGTCAGGTCCGGAAGCGGCGAAGGAGCGATGTGGATGTGAGCTGCGCAGAGTGTTCGGCTGCGAGCGGAACAACTCCGCGAGCGCTCCCATCGTGCGCGTTGGTGTGCGCGCCGCGTCGAAAGCGGGAAGTGACTTCCGCACCTGGGGCCACCAGGCACGGGGCACCTCTGCCTCGTTGAGGTAGGCCGGGTCGCAGAGCTGCCACGACTGGGTGGGCATAACCAGCGTTCCTTGGTCCCCGACGGTTTCGGACAGCGCGTCAAGCAGCGACTGTTCGCCACCGGCCACCCAACCGATGGCTGACAGAGAAGCGTGCACGAGGAGCACCATGCCTTCCCGGACACCGAGATTCTTCAAGTCGGCAACCAGCCTCTCTTTGGTCACCAGTAGCGATCCCAAGCTCTCTCCTCCTTCGTTGGCTGGGCCTTATGGCTGGTTCGAGCACCGCACCGAGAACTGCCGATGAGCACGCGCGTGAACCAGTATGAATCGGGGTGGGAGAATCGATCCCGATGAGTACTGGCGCACGCGTGAACCTGAGCGCTTACCAACCGAACGCCAAGTATGTCCTGCTGCTCGGCCTGATGTGCGCCCTCCCGGCGGTGACCAGCGACATCTATCTGCCCTCACTGCCGGAAGTCGCGCGCGACCTGCACACCACCACCACAGCCGTCCAGCTCACCATGACGGGCGTCCTCATGGGCGGCGCTGTCGGCCAGCTGGTCGTGGGTCCGCTCTCGGACCGTTTCGGACGGCGGCGACCTGTGCTCATCGGCATCGCGCTGCACATCGTCATCTCGCTGCTGTGCGCGCTGGCGCCAGGTATCGGGGCCCTGATCGCGCTCCGTGTCGCACAGGGGTTGTTCAACGCTGCGGCCACGGTGGTGGCGATCGCCGTGATTCGGGACCGTTTCACCGGCTCCGACGCGTCGAGGTTGCTGTCCCGGCTCATGCTCGTGATCGGGGTGGCGCCGCTGTTCGCGCCGACGGTTGGTGGGCTGATCGCAGGGCAGTGGGGCTGGCGCGCGGTGTTCGTCGCCCTCGCGCTGTTTGGCGCCGCGCTGTGGCTCGCGGTGTGGCGCCGGTTGCCCGAGACGCTGTTGTCCGAGCGACGTCGCGCAGCGGGCCTCGGCCCCGCGGTGCGTGGTTATGGGGTCTTGCTGCGCGACCGGCACTTCGTCGCCATCGCGGTGCTCCCCGGGCTTGGTATGGCGGTACTGATGAGCTACGTCATCGGGTCCCCGTTCGTGCTCCGGGAGGGTTATGGGCTCTCGGCGAACCAGTTCGCGCTCCTGTTTGCCATGAACGGTGTCGCGCTCGTGGGGGGCGCTCAGATCAACGCCTCGCTCGTGCGGCGGCTCGCGCCGATCCGCATCCTGCGCTGCGCCCTGCCGCTGCTGCTCGTTGCGGCCGTCGTGTTGCTGATCGTTGCCCTGACCGGGGTGGGTGGGCTGGTCGGGCTGCTCGCGGCGCTGTGGGTGACGCTGGGCCTCATCCAGTTCATCCCGCCGAACGCCTCCGCGATCGCGCTGAGCAGGCACGGCGCGATCGCGGGCACGGCGGCGGCCTTCATCGGCGCGACGCAGGTCGGCGTTGCGGGGGTCGTCAGCCCGCTCGTCGGCGTGCTCGGCGGCGACGCACGCGCCATGGTCCTTGTCATGATCGCCAGCGCTGCCGCGGCACTGCTGATCCTCGCGACCGCCACACCCGCCTATCGCCGTGGGGGTTGGCACCAGCTCGAAGGCTTCTCAACACCGCCAGCCGGTTAAGTTCCGTAGGTTGAGGCATGAGACTGCCATCCGGGGACGGTCGCAGGCTTGATGCCGGATACTTGGTGTGTGTCGAAACAGGTTGCCCGCATGCACTGGCTCGATCGAGTCGATGACCAGACCATTCTCGAAGTCCATCGCGTGGTGAGCGCTGTGGTAGAAATCGGGGGCGCAGTCGGCTGGCTTCAGACACCGACGCGCGCCGGTATCGGTCAGTGGTTGGGTGACTGGCACGCAGCGGCGACGACTGGCCGTGCCGGTCTTGCCTTGTGCCGGGTCAACGGCCAGATACAGGCCGTGGGCGGCTGGCGGGCAGAACCAGAGGGCGCGCTCGGGCATGTCGTGGAGCTGGCCAAGATCATGGTCCATCCGGATGCGCGGGGCATGGGACTCGGCCGTGTGGTGGTCGACGCGCTGATCGATGGCGCGGACAACTTCGGGGCGGAGTTGCTGACCCTTGGCGTGCGCGGCAACAACCATGGCGCGCGGGCGCTCTATGAGGCATGTGGTTTCGAGACTTGGGGAGTACTACCGAACGCGGCCGCTGTGGGCGATCACCGATTCGATGTGGTGAGGATGTGCCGACAGCTCCAGCTCCCCAGGAATACCGTGATTCACGGTTCGACCGCCGGAGGATTCGGCGGATCCTCTCTTCGCCCTGCGTAGCGGCCCACGTCGAATCCGATGCCGTACTGGCCTGGATGGCTTCAGGGAATCAGTTGACTGAGCCGGACGTTGCAGGCATGGTTGAAAGCGCAACGAGCTAGGGAGCCTGCCGTGCCTGCCATCACAGTTCCTGACCTGACCGTCCTGCCGCGCCTGTCCGCGCCGGCACTCCACGTCAGACAACGCCCGGTGGTGTCGATCACCAGCGCGCCATCGGCCTTCGAGGGCTTGGGATTCCCCGTCAAACGGGCCTTCGCCGGTGTCGACCTTGCGCTGCTCGACCCGTTCATTCACCTGGACGAGATGGGCGAGGTCGAGTACGCACCCGGCGAGCCCAAGGGAACGCCCTGGCACCCGCACCGTGGTTTCGAGACTGTCACCTACATCATCGACGGCATCTTCGACCACCAGGACTCCTTCGGCGGTGGCGGCACGATCACCAACGGTGACACGCAATGGATGACTGCAGGCAGTGGGATTTTGCATATTGAGGCACCGCCGGAGAGTCTGGTTGTCTCGGGTGGCCTGTTCCACGGGTTCCAGCTCTGGGTGAACCTGCCCAGGAGCGACAAGCTGATCGCTCCGCGCTACCAGGACCTTCGCTCCGGAGAGGTGGCCCTGGTCAGCTCTCGGGATGGTGGCTCGCTGCTGCGCGTCATTTCCGGTGATGTGGCCGGCCACGCGGGTCCCGGCGTGACGCACACCCCGATGGCGATGGTTCACGCAACCGTTGCGCCCGGTGCCCAGCTCGAGCTGCCGTGGCGGCCCGACTTCAACGCCCTGGTCTACGTCATGAGCGGCGATGGCTTCGTTGGCCCGAACCAGTCGCCGATCGGCACCGGTCAGCTGGCGGTGCTGGGCGCCGGCGATGCGCTGACGCTGTCGGCCGCCACGTCGCAGCAGGTGCGCTACAGCTCGGGGGTGGAGGTGCTGGTTCTTGGCGGAGCGCCGATCCGTGAGCCCATAGCGTGGGCAGGGCCATTCGTGATGAACACCCGTGCCGAGCTGATGGTGGCCTTCGAGGACTACAACGCAGGGCGTCTCGGGAACCCGGTTCCTCACGGTGACATCGGCGGAACCGCCTGACTGTCAGTATCCCTCGACTGGTTACTACGGCCCGACTGACTGGTCTGTACAGCCCCACAGCCCGACTGCTATCGCGCCTCGACCCGTTCGGGTGCCGGCTGTCGGGCTGCCGGACACCAGTCGGTCAGGTGTGACTCCCACCGCTGCTCTATGCGTCCGAAGCGCCAGACGGCCAACGCGATCGCCCAGGTGGCCACAAAGAGGCCGACGATCCAGTAGCCCACGCCGTTGAGGTCGACCGAGCCGATCGTGGCGAGGACCCCGGTGGTGATGCCGAGCTTCTCGGTGAGGATCGAGATGACCTCGATACCGCCGATCAGGAGGGCGACGGCCACGGACAGGGCCGTGATGGTGATGTTGTAGTAGATCTTGCGGATCGGCTTGGAGAAGGCCCAGCCATAGGCGAAGTTCATGAACGAGCCGTCGATGGTGTCCAGCAGGGACATACCGGCCGCAAACAGGATCGGCAGTGTCAGGACTGC
>Ga0209540_10003814_pt1 | contig 10145 bp, 5 predicted proteins | sample BarGraIncu01121A_FD_184501 | JGI IMG/M metagenome (GOLD analysis project Ga0209540, IMG submission 184501) | Arctic peat soil microbial communities from Barrow, Alaska - Barrow Graham LP Incubations 011-21A (SPAdes) (version 2) | ecosystem: Environmental > Terrestrial > Soil > Wetlands > Peat... | reverse complement strand
CTATTGATTTTGAACCGTATGAGACAAAATTCATAGTATTAAGCAAATAACTCTTACACTTCAAATATGAATCTGAATAAACTCACAAAACTATTACTCCCTTTTCTTGTTGTTGGAACAACAACATTCAGTCAAATACCAGGTAAATGGGGCGATCAGCATGATGGAACTTACAATAATCCCATCCTGCCGGGCGATTACAGCGATCTGGATGCAATCAGAATTGGATCTGACTTCTATGCTATCTCTTCAACTATGCAATTCTCCCCGGGCATGGTTGTGCTCCACTCAAAGGATCTGGTAAATTGGAGAATTGCAGGTCATGTGGTTGACAACCTTACCCAAATCTCCCCAGAACTTAACTGGGATAAGATGAACCGGTATGGCAGAGGTATCTGGGCTGGATCAATCCGATATTATAAAGGTAAGTACTGGGTTTACTTTGGCACACCTGATGAAGGCTTTTTTATGAGCTCCGCTACAAATCCGGCCGGACCGTGGGAACCATTGCATCAGCTGTGGAAAGTATCAGGCTGGAATGATTGTTGCCCTTTTCTGGATGATGATGGCCAATTGTATTTTATTGCCACAAATTTTTCATCCGATCCGAGAAACAATAAAAAATATAATATCCATATTTTCAGAATGACACCTGATGGCAGGCAATTGATTAAGGAATCTGATTCCATTATCTACCAATCGACAGGTAGTGAGGCTAATAAACTGTACAAAATCAATGGCCTTTATTATCATTATTTCAGTGAAGTAAATTCCGAGGGAAGAGTCCCAATGATGCGACGTTCAAAAAATATTTATGGTCCATATGAAAATAAACAATTGAACCATGTAAATAAAGCCATAGACAGGGAACCGAATCAGGGTGGGTTAATTAAACTTGAATCGGGAGATTGGTGGTTTTTAACACATCATGGCTCCGGAGGTTTCTGGGAAGGTCGGGTGGCAAGTCTGTTGCCGGTAACATGGGTAAATGGCTGGCCAATAACCGGCAAGATAGGTACTGATTCTATTGGAAACATGCTCTGGTCTTCAAAAAAACCAATAAAAAGTAACACTGGATTCTCTATACAAACAGATGATGAGTTTTCCAATAAAACTCTGAATGTTCAATGGGAATGGAATTATCAACCCCGTGCCGATAAGTGGTCGCTCACAGATAATCCGGGTTATTTAAGACTTTATGCATTTAAACCGCTTCTATCTATAAAAAACGAAATAAATATATTAAGTGTAGGAAATACGCTTACTCAGCGCAGTATGAAAACTGACTCATGTGAAGCTATAGTAAAAATTGAACTGGAGGGGTTAGGCGACGGACAATTTGCCGGAATTTGTCACTTTGCAGGAACATATAGTGCATTTGGAGTCAGGCAGACAGAAGGTGTCCGGAGATTGGTTTATGATAACAACGGACAGGAGACCGAAGGAAAAATTATTGACACTTCTACAATATACCTAAGATCAGTCTGGGGGATAAATGGTCTAAGTCGGTACGCTTTCAGTATCAATGGTAAACTCTTTGAATCGTTTGGGGGAACATATAAACTGACATGGGGTAATTATCGGGGCGACAGGATTGGTATTTTTTCTTATAATTCAATTGAAGAAAATGGGTATATTGATGTGGATTGGTTTCATTATAACTATTGATCTGGCCATGAGATCCGAAATAGAAGTTAAAAGTGACAATGCACCATATCATTAAATTTAGTTAACAAATATCAGAATTGTTATATAATTATTTAATTTTATTTAGAAAACATATTCACAATTGTATTAAATTCAAACATTAAATGTCTGAAATATTTTAAAACATAAATTCTTAAAATTATTAATATGCACTTAAAAACTTTCTTATTCAGGCTTTTTAATAGATGTTTTTCTTTCATAACTTTTTTTTGTTTCATGATATTATATCTGAATGTGTCAATTTCCAAAGGTCAGGTTATTAATATAGACGGAACTGCCGGTGGCAAACGGTTTGATGGAATAGGAGCTGTCAGCGGAGGAGGAGCTACATCAGTCTTACTAAAAGATTATCCTGAGCCGCAACGCAGCCAGGTTCTTGACCTTTTATTCAAGCCAGATTTCGGAGCCTCCATCTCAGCATTGTTGGTAGAAGTACCGGGAGATGGTAACTCTACCCAGGGAACAGAGTCAAGTCATATGCACTCAAGAAATATCGAAAATTACAGCAGAGGTTACGAATGGTGGTTAATGAGCGAAGCTAGAAAAAGAAATCCTTCTATTATGCTGGACGCCAATGCCTGGAGTTGCCCCAAGTGGGTTGGCGACAACAAGTTTTGGTCGCAGGATATGTGTGATTATTATGTTAAATGGATTAAAGGCCTGAAAAATATCTACGGACTTGATCTTGATGCTATTGGTTGCCGCAACGAAAAAGGTGTCAGTGAGGATTTTGTAAAAATGTTTCGTACTACCCTGAATAGTAATGGCCTTTCGAAAGTTAAAATACATGCTTTCGACAACTGGCAAAAAGATAAGTTTGACTGGGCAAGGGATATGAAGACTGATCCTGCATTGCGAGGTGCTGTTGATATTCTTAGCGCTCATACAATGAATGGAAGTCCGACTCCTCCAGACATTATAAAACTTAGTGAAGAGTTGAACAAGCCCATCTGGAATACAGAAGAGCACGTTTATAAAGAAGGTTTTGATTGTGAAATCAGAATGGTTGAATCCTTTAACAAAAATTTCATCGAAAGTGGTGTAACTATGATTGTAAATTGGTATCTGGTAGCTTCTACCTATACTATTGAACCTTATCCCGAAACACCTTCAATAATGGTTGCCAGGGAACCATGGAGTGGAAATTATTACATTCGTGAAGTACTCTGGGCCTATGCCCATTATGGACAGTTTTGCAAAGCAGGATGGCAATATTTAAAGGGTGCCTGTGGTAAATTTGCCGGCGGGGGAACATATGTCACCCTGAAGTCACCAGGGACCGATTACAGTGTTATTGCGGAAACAAAGGATGCCAAAGAGAATCAAAAGATTACATTTAAGATCAGCGGGGGATTATCCCCGAAAAAACTTTGTGTCTGGAGAAGTAATGCCCGGGAACAGTTTGTCAGGTTGCAAGATATAAATCCAGTTAATGGCACATTCGAACTCACTCTTGAACCTCAGTCTGTGTATTCTATATCAACAATTACCGGGCAACGGAAAGGATCCTTTTCCAAAATTCCGGTTTCAAAACCATTTCCTTTCCCCTATTATGAAACATTTGATGAGTACAAGGATATGAAGATATGGGGATACCTGCCACATTATACTGCAGATATATCAGGAGTATTTGAAATCGCTGATCGTCCTGATAATAAAGGAAAATGTTTGCGACAGGTTATTGGTGAAAAAGCCCAGAGCTGGGCTCCTGAATGGATGCCATACACAATACTGGGTGACAAGAATTGGAAAGATTATGAAGTGAGCGCTGATGTATATCTCGATAATGATGGCTGGGCAGGATTAATGGGACGCGTTAGTAATACCGGAAGTGGTTATGGGTGCAATCCTGCCGGGTATTACCTGCGTATGGATATTGACGGAACCTGTTCGTTATACAAGGCAATACAGGGTCGTGGTCGTGGCGCAACAGCGAAGCCTGCCGCGGAAATTCAGCTAGCCACAATTAAGGTCGATAATGTGTCTGGCAATCAGTGGCACAATCTTAAGCTCCGGTTTGCAGGCAATGGCATTACTGGATTTGTTGATCAGAAAAGTATTCTGACAGCAACCGACACTACATATGTAAATGGAATGGCCGGTCTTGTTACAGGAGGCGAAAATAATGCCCGCAATACTGCATTTTTCGATAACCTGATTATAAAATCGCCTGAGAGTGTATATCCTCAACCAACTATATTTTCAAAAAGTATTAAACCAATGTATAAACCCATGGCGAAATAGCTGTTATCTGTCTCTTTGCAACAATTTTATAAGGTATTATTCATTTTAAAAATCAGCTTTTATTAATTATGAGAAAAATTCTACTTGTAACAACATTATTAGCGGGTTTCGTCATTAAGGTTTTTCCTGCAGATAATTATAAAAACTTTAAGGTTGCCGTTTATGCCCGTGCATACGAAGTTCAGAAAATGGACAGCCTGCCATGGCTCGAACCAATTTGGAACGAGATATCTCAACAAGTACATGTTGACAAAATCTATCTGGAAACTCATCGCGACCTGCTTTTAGTGAATGAAAAGACACTTCTGGCAGCTAAGAAGTTTTTCGAAAAGAGGGGTATCAAAGTTGCCGGAGGTATTACATTAACTGTTAATGAAGGCAATCGTTTTGAAACATTCTGTTACTCTAATCCTGAACACAGGAAAAAAGTAAAGGAAATAGTTGAGTACACTGCAAAATACTTTGACGAAATTATTCTTGATGATTTCTTTTTCACCGACTGCAAATGCGAATTGTGTATAAAAGCAAAGGGCAATTTATCATGGACTCAATATCGTCTCAAACTTATGACAGAAGCTGCTCAGGAATTGGTCATTAAACCTGCTAAAGCAATAAATCCCAAAGTTAAAGTGGTTATTAAATATCCTAACTGGTATGAGCATTTCCAGGGATTGGGATTTAATCTGGAAACAGAGCCGAAATTATTTGACGGAATCTATACAGGAACAGAAACCCGCGACCCTGCCAGACCCGGGCAACATCTCCAGCAATACCTCGGCTATTCAATTTTCAGGTACTTCGAAAATATTAAACCTGGTGGAAACGGCGGAGGATGGGTTGATACGGGCGGTTCGTCATATATGGACCGTTATGCTGAACAGCTGTGGCTGACTCTTTTCGCAAAAGCCCCTGAAATAACACTTTTTGATTTCCGGCAAATACAGAGAACAATCCGGCCAACAGACCGGGCTCAGTGGCAGGGAGCCCAGACAAGTTTCGATTTTGATGAAATGATGAAACCTGTCAAACTTGAAAATGGAAAAACAATCACACCAAACACTATTGCACGTGCCGCCGGTTATACTTTCGAAAAAGTTGATCAGTTCCTCGGTAAACTGGGAAAACCTGTAGGCATAAAGAGCTATAAACCTTATAATTCACGTGGAGAGGATTTTCTTCAGAATTATCTTGGCATGGCAGGAATTCCAGTGGAAATTGTGCCGGAATTCCCTGTTGATGCAAAAATGATACTTCTTACGGAATCTGCAAAGTTTGATACGCTTATCGTAAATAAGATCAAGGGGCAGTTAATATCCGGAAAAAACGTAATGATAACATCAGGCCTGCTCAGGGCTTTACGGGGCAAGGGTATAGAAGATATTGTTGAGATTGAATATACCGACAGAAAGGTTCTGGTTAAAGAATTTTCAGGTGGAATGGCAAATAGTCTCGCTAAAACGGAAATTCTGATTCCACAGATACAATATCTTACAAATGATTCCTGGGAAGATATTACAAGTCTGGAATCAGGCAGCGGATGGTCAATTCTTCATCAGGCACGTTATGCAAACGGTTCCCTTTTCGTACTTACAATCCCGGAAAATTTCGGGGATATCTATAATCTGCCGGCTGAAGTTCTTAACCGTATAAGAAATGTTTTGACTCAGGATGTCAAAGTACGTATTGAAGGTCCGGCACAGGTAACTCTTTTTGTATACGATAATGGTACCTTTATTGTTGAGTCTTTTCTTCCTGAAAATGTCACTATAAAAGTTATTACCGATAAACAGACCGGTAACCTCAGTAACCTTCTGACAGGGGAGGAAATCACAGGTAAAGATGCACTGGATGGACGCATATGGGGAAGGGAAAGAGATGCTGTCAAAACATTCGATGTTATTATAAAACCTCATTCATACCTTGTATTTCAGGGAAAATAACATACTAACTGTATCTAAATATTACATACCTATGAAAAAATCTTTTCTTGTTTTCAACCTGGCTATTCTGCAGATACTTACCTTAAATATCCTATCTGCCACTCCGGAAACACGACAGCATTTAATTATTGATAAAGACTGGAAGTTCATTCAATCAGACGTTAAAGATGCTGAAAAACAAATCTTTGACGATAGTAAATGGAGAACTCTCAATCTTCCTCACGACTGGAGCATTGAAGGTGAATTTAAGGAGGATGCAGTTACAAAAGGGCCTGGTGGATATCTTCCGACAGGAATAGGATGGTACCGAAAACATCTTAACATACCTTCAATTGGTAAAGACCAGCAATTCTGGATTGAATTCGACGGGGTTTATATGAACAGCGATGTATGGATTAACGGGCAGCATCTGGGAAAACATCCGTATGGTTATACCAGCTTTTATTACGATCTGACTCCCTATGTTAAAAAAGGTGACAACATAATCGCTGTAAAAGTCGATAATTCTCTTCAGCCAAACAGCCGCTGGTACTCAGGTTCTGGTATTTACAGACATGTATGGCTGAATGCTGCGGGTCCTGTTCATGTTGTTGAATGGGGAACATATATTACCACCCCTGTCGCAGAACCTGCTTCGGCAAATGTTGAAGTACGCACTTCTATTGAGAATAAACTGAAGTTTGCTAAAAATCTGGTTTTAAGATCTGTCGTAATAAACGGAGTTGGCAAAGAAGTTGCAGTTATTGAATCGCCAATAACACTTACGGCTGCCGGAAACACAAATGTTGAACAATCAGTTAAAGTTGATTCGCCTGAACTTTGGTCAATTGAAACTCCATCATTATATACACTTCAGTCAACTGTGATGGAAGGAACGAAACTTATTGATACTTATAAATCTTCTTTCGGTATCAGAAAGATAGAATATAATACAGATAAAGGATTTCTTCTAAATGGAAAACACATTAAAATGAATGGTGTATGTCTCCATCACGATGCCGGTTGCCTTGGCTCAGCAGTTCCTGATCAGGCCTGGGTTAGAAGGTTACAGTTGCTTAAGGAAATGGGCTGCAATGCTATAAGAACATCACACAACCCACCTGCACCTGAGTTTCTTGATCTGTGTGATAAGATGGGATTTCTTGTTATGGATGAAATCTTTGATGAATGGGTGGAAAAGAAAGGTCAGGTAGGGTTCAGCTATCATATTTATTTTGAAGAATGGTGGAAATCAGACCTGCTTTCAATGATATATCGCGATCGTAATCATCCGTCAATTGTTATATGGAGCGCCGGGAATGAGGTTCCTGACCAGGTTGCTGAAACGGGAAGTGAAGTAATGCGGAAACTGGTCGAAACATTCCATAAGGAAGATCCTACCCGTCCTGTAACGCAGGCAAATGACAGAATTGCTGCAGGCGATGGTCCGGCTAAAATTCCTTTCCTTGCTCTGCAGGATATAGTAGGCTATAATTATGTTGACAGATGGAATGAGCGCAGAGAATTATATTACAGTGTTGACAGACACGATTATCCTGAAAGGAAAATGATCGGAACCGAGAATGTTTCTGTCGGTGGACTCAGGGGACAGTATTCATTAGGTACCGACCAATCAGACGGAAGACCAGGCCGGTCAAGAGATTACAGGCTGGGAATGATTCAGGCTGAACAGCTGTGGAAGTTTACTTCGGTAAATGATTATGTAATAGGCGATTTTATGTGGACGGGAATTGATTATCTTGGAGAAGCCGGATGGCCTTCCAAGAGTTCAAGTTCCGGAGTTATTGACCTTTGCGGTTTTCCAAAAGACGGTTATTATTTTTATCAGAGTCAATGGACAAAGAAGCCCATGGTTCATCTTCTTCCACATTGGAACTGGACTGGAAATGAAGGAAAAGTAATCCCGGTTATTGCTTATACCAATTGCGATACAGTTGAACTATTTCTGAATGGAAAATCATTTGGTAAGAAATCTTATGTTTTTCCACAACAGGGACATTCCAAATCCTGGAATGGATATACCCGCCCATATATTGCACCAACAACATCTGATCTGCATCTTTCATGGGATGTTCCTTATGAACCCGGAACCCTGAAAGCAGTGGGTAAGAAAGATGGTAAAATTGTAAGTGAAGAAGTGCGAACTACATCAGCTCCCGCAGCAATACGTTTATCAGCAGATAGAAAGAGTTTTAATGCCGATAATCATGATATTGTAAGTGTCAGGGTTGAAATTATTGATGAAAACGGATTGGTTGTTCCAACGGCAAATAATGCTGTTGAGTTCAATGTTGAAGGTGAAGGAACTATAATTGGTACTGACAATGGCAATCCTCAGGATAAAACCCAGATGAAAAGTAAAAAGCGCAGCGCTTTCAACGGACTTGCACTTGTTGTTATTCAATCGACTGAAAAAGCTGGGGATATTCGTATAACTGCTGTTTCTCAGGGTCTTAAAGATGCTGTAATTCAGGTAGTTTCACAAAAAGCTGGAAATAACTAAATCAATAAAAACTTAATTATAATGATTAAAATGAATAAAAAGTTACGATTGGCAGCAACTGGTTTAATTATTGCTTTTTTGGCTGTTGGAACAAGCCTGGGTCAATCCGGAGTAAATACTATACCAAAAATAGTTGAAAAAGATGGACGCCATGCCCTTATTGTTGATGGGCAACCTTTCTTAATGCTTGGTGGTCAGGCACATAATTCCAGTGGCTGGCCAGGTATGTTGCCGCATGTTTGGCAGGCAATTGAAGCGATGCATGCCAACACCCTCGAAGTACCAATTTACTGGGAACAAATTGAAGCGCAACCCGGGAAATTCGATTTTTCCCTGATTGATACTTTGCTTTTGCAGGCTCGTGAGCATAACAAACGTCTGGTGCTGCTCTGGTTTGCGACATGGAAGAATGGAAGCAGCCACTATATGCCTGAATGGATGAAGCGTGAACCAAAAAAATATCCTAATATTACAGGAAAGAATGGTCAACCGGTCGATTCGCCTTCTCCGCACACTCAGGCTGCTATGGAAGCTGATGCTAAGGCATTTTCAAGAGTGATGGGATATTTAAAGAAAGCCGATCCACAGCATACAGTTTTGATGGTTCAGGTACAAAATGAACCCGGAGCCTGGGGCAGCGTGCGCGATTACTCTCCTGAAGCACAAAAGCTCTTTGAAGGACAGGTTCCTGAAGGACTACTCAAACCTGAAATTCTTAAATCATTAAATAAACCTGTTGTCTCTAAGGGAACATGGCAGCAAGTGTTCGGAACCGATGCCGATGAATATTTTCATGCCTGGTCAGTTGCCCATTACATCGGGTATGTTGCCGCAGCAGGTAAAGCTGTGAATCCATTACCTCTTTATGTAAATGCTGCTCTGCGTGATCCTCTCTCCAATCCGGGTGCAAATACTTATGAAAGCGGAGGCGCAACAGACAACGTAATCTCTATCTGGAAAGTTGCTGCTCCGGACATCGATTTGCTGGCCCCTGATATTTACCTGGCGGAGAGCGAAAAAGCCTTGAAGGTGATCGAATTGTACGACCGGGCCGACAATCCGCTTTTTGTTCCTGAAATAGGTTCAAGCCCTGAATTTGTGCGATACTTTTATTCTGTACTTGCACATGGAGGAATAGGTTTCTCACCATTTGGTATTGATGATAACGGATTGGGTGAAACCAAAGAAGAAACTGAAACCCGTCTGGCTTCCATTGCCCGGGAATATGAAATGGCAGAACCCATGATGAGGGAACTGGCCAGATGGAGTTTTGAAGGGAAGATCAAAGCTGTTGTGGAGCGCGACGATCATGCTGACCAGACAATCGACCTTGGTTCATGGCAGGCCATCGTTTCATTTGGTACCTCAAGAAGAAATAATACTCAATCCAATGCGCGTCCGGTCAGTAAAGCAATGGTTGTTCAACTGGGAGATAATGAATTTGTACTGATCGGGACACAATGTCATTTTACATTTCGACCAACCGGTTCAAATGAAGGAAAAGCCTGGCAATATCTGAAAGTCGGGGAAGGTCAGTATGAAAATGGGACATTCAAACTCCTGCGAATACTTAACGGAGACGAGACTGACTGGGGAGGGCCACGTGTCGGAGCAGTTCCAACAGTGCTGCATGTTACGTTGGTTGCGCGCTGAAATTGTGGCTTAATACTATAAAAATGAAAAAAATAGCGCCATTTGCATTCTCGATTATTTTGATAATAAGCTACGGTCAGGTAGCCGGTCAGATGTCT
>Ga0209540_10003811_pt1 | contig 10146 bp, 9 predicted proteins | sample BarGraIncu01121A_FD_184501 | JGI IMG/M metagenome (GOLD analysis project Ga0209540, IMG submission 184501) | Arctic peat soil microbial communities from Barrow, Alaska - Barrow Graham LP Incubations 011-21A (SPAdes) (version 2) | ecosystem: Environmental > Terrestrial > Soil > Wetlands > Peat... | reverse complement strand
ATATAATGATCTGGGGGATCCGAAAAAAGCAATTGAATATTACCAGAAAGCACTCATAATTGCTAAAGAATCTGAGAACAGAAAAGAAGAAGGAATCCAACTTGGAAATATGGGGAGAGCATACCATAAGCTGGGAGACCCTGGAAAAACAATCGAACATTGTGGACAGGCACTGGGAATTGCTAGAGAAATGGAGAACAGAAGCGAGGAAGGAGTCCTACTTGGAAATATGGGAAGAGCATATAATGATCTTGGCAACCCGAAAAAATCAATCGAATATTACGAACAGGCATTAGAAATTGCTAAAGAAGTTAAAAATCGGAGCGTAGAATTAATCCTGCTTGGAAATCTGGGGTTAGCATTCCGTAAGACCGGGGAATTCGGAAAAGCAATTGAATATTACGAGCAGGCACTCAAAATTGCTAAGGAAACAGAGGACAAGTACTCACAAGGGGTTCTACTTGGAAATATGGGAAGAGTATACCATATGCTGGGAGAACATGGAAAAGCTATAGAATATTACGAGCAATCGCTCTCCTTTGGAAGAGAAATAGAAGACCAAAAGATAATCGATTTTTTCAAAAAAAATCTCGAAGACCTGAAATATTCCAAATAGTGAATTTCACAGACAAGCTCTAAACAAAATAAGTTTTTGAATTTCGAGTAACTGATAGAATATTTAATAGTCGGGTCTTTGTCCAGTTGATGGGTAAAAACCGGATGGATCTTATTAAAAAATAATTCCTCTTATTAAGCTTTTAATAACTTATTATTCTTATAATATATTTAATAAATAAATATCGGCAACAATCTTTTTAATATTTGGATCTCAATATCTTAGCATGATAACAGGCATTCTTGCATCAAATTGGAGGCGTTTTGATAGATGTCGTAAATGACAAAGATAAAGGATTTGCTTCGATGGAGCATCTCCTTGCTGCAAGCCCTTATCCCATATTCAAAGTGAGAAAAGATGCGACTGTAGTTTATGCAAATGAAGCAGCTTCTCATTTGCTAAAGATATGGGGAATTAATAAAGGAGAGAAACTTCCCTCAAATATCATTGTTTTCGTAAAGAAAGCTATCCTGGAAAAAGGAGCCTGCGATATTGAGATAAAAGAAAAGGGTTATTCGCTTACTTTTAAGTCTTCCGAGAGCAGATATGTATATATTTACGGGCTTGACCTCGTATCCCTGAAACTTAAGGAGAAAAAAACGCTTCCGCAGGAAAAGTATAAGGAAATTCTCTCCGGATCGAGGCAGTCCCTTTCATCCGCAGACTTCAAAAAGCTGATTGACCAGACTGCAGAAATGGTAGCTTCGACTATTAAAGTCGAGTCTTGCAGCATTTTCAAAATATATCATAAGAGCGCTGATTTTCCTGCAGCTCCACTCCAGCATTCAGGCACTGCTACGGACGTCCAGAGAGTTTTTGATGTAATTTCTATTAAGGAACTCGGATCCTTTGGACAGACTTGCACATCCGGAGAGTGCACAGGCGGAATAAGTGCTTTTTTAAGAAGTCAGGGAAAAACATGTTTGGCTATAACACTTCAAAAAAGCAGGTATGTTGAGTTTACGCCTGAAGAGGTACGTTTTCTAAGGTATGTTTTATCTCTAATTCTTAAAGTAAAGGAGTGCAAAGATATTGGAACTAAACTTCAGGACAGGACACTTTTTTTAGGAAGATTGCTGCAGAAGGTACCGGATCCTGCTTATTTCAAAGATGTGAGCCAGACCTTTCAGAGTCAGAATGAGCTTTTTACCGCGAAGACTCCTTCAAAAAGAGAGCGTGAAGAAAAATCGATTCACGAGCTAGAGGAAATGATTCCGACTGAACTCAAAGCCATCTACAAAGTCAAAAATAAAGAGCTTCCAGGAAAGGTCGGAGGATTCCCCTTGATAATGCCGGATATCTGTATGTTCAGGGAAAGTGAAGAGACCTTAAAGATGGCTCTTGAAGTACAGAAAGTACTCTGGACAGTTGTCAATAACAGTCCTGCAGTCGTTTTCTTATGGAGAAATGAAGATAATTGGCCTGCTGATTTCGTTACTGAAAATGTATTTCAGTTAGGGTATACCGCTGAGGACTTCACATCAAATGAGATACTTTATGGTAACATTATCCACAGGGAAGATATAGACAGAGTTCAGGAAGAGCGTGAACACCAGATTAAAAAAGGCAGTGAGACATTTGAGTCCGAGTACAGGATATATACAAAAGACGGGACACTTTGCTGGGTTGACGAGAGGACCTTCATCCAGAGGAACAAAGCTGGAAAAGTCACCCATTTCCAGGGTGTAGTTATTGACATTACGGAAAGGAAAGCTGCCGAAGAAGCATTTGAGAAAGCTGAGCAAGTGAAGAAAAAAGAGATTAATCATAGAATTAAAAATAACCTTCAAATAGTCTCTTTCCTGCTTGACCTCCAGGCCGAGAAGTTCAGTGACAGAAGAGTTATTGAAGCTTTTAAGGAAAGTGAAAACCGCATATTATCTATGTCTCTTATACACCAGGAGCTTTACGAATCCGGAAAACTTGACTCCCTTGATTTTTCATCTTATCTCCGTAAACTAATAACCGATCTTATCAGGTCATACAGGACTGAAAACTGCAACATCCAGGTAAATCTTGATGTCAATAGTTTCTTCCTCGAAGTTGACACCGCAGTTTCCCTGGGGATCATAATAAATGAACTGTTTACAAACTCTTTTAAATATGCTTTTCCTGCAGGAACTAACGGAGAAATTAACATTTCGCTTATCGAAGAAAGAAATGGAGAAGAGGATAAGAATGAGAACAGTGTCTCAAGTTATGTTTATTCTCCTATGAGTCCAGATCTCACAGGTTCCCCGGATAACTCAGGAAATTGTAAGCATTTTACGCTTGTCTTTGAAGATAACGGAAAGGGTTTTCCTGAAGATATTGATTTCAGAAGCTCGACCAGTCTGGGTTTGCAGCTTGTAAATGCCCTTGTTGACCAGATAGGAGGGAGTATCGAGCTTGAAAGAAACAGGGGCACAAAATTTAGTATCAAATTCACAGGTTAAGTTCAATAAGACAGCTGCAAGGATGCCGCATAAGATATCTATTTTAGCAAAAGGGGAAGAACCGCAATTTGTAATGTAGAGGAGCCTGGAAAAGAAGCTGGTATTAAAGTTAAGTCTGTATTCCTAAAAGGTATCCCGGCTGAAGAAATCCTTAACTATGCAGAAAATGTCCTCAGGCACTCAAATGTTCCTGTAATGATTGTTCGATGAATGCAGGCCCGAAGGCCTGCTGACTTCTACTTCTGCTGACTTCTACTCACATTTGTTCAATCTTCAAAAATCCCTTCTCCTTTAAATACAGCCTTTGCCTCCTCAAAACTCAGGTCTCCGGGGGGCACAATGATGTCGGATTCTACTATATCTTTCGGATCAATTGGCTCTGCTTTTCCCTTGATCTCGGAAATCAGTCTCGCAAGTTCTTTTCTATATTCTTCGGCTTTTCCTTCCTCAACCAGATTCACAATGTGGTTATCTATCTTGTTCAGTTCATTGAAAAGGTCTTCAGAAGCCTGATACTGTCCTTCGCCCATTATCCTGATAATCATTTTCAGACCTCCTTTTTTTCTTCTGCACTTTTGTCTTCTTCCACACTTTTCGGCTTTTCAGAGCCCTTTCCCGCTTCGCCTTTAAGTTTGGCAAGCTCGGATTCGACATTGCTCTGCGTACTGATCTTTGAGAGTTCCCTACCGATATCATCCTTGCTGCCTGTGAGATCCTGAAGTGTGCCGGCTTCCATAAGCTCATCAATTGCATCCGCACGGGCTTTCATCTCTTCTGTCTTATTTTCGGCTCTTTCGAGAGCAAGGCCCACATCTGCCATCTCCTCGCTGATCCCGGTAACGGATTCGTTTATTTTTACCTGGGCGTCGGCTGCTGAATACTGAGCCTTAATAGACTCTTTTCGTGTCCTGAAGATTTCCACTTTGGTTGAAAGACGCTTTTCTGCAGCTATTAACTTCTCTTCCTGCTTTTCGAGATCTGCAACTTCTCTGTTAATGCCGTCAACCTGCTGAACAAGGGCAGTTTTCCTTTCAAGGGCCAATCTTGCAAGGTCGTCTCTGTTAGCGGCAATTGCGTCTTTTGCTTGTCCATCAAGCTTGTCTATATTCTGCGTCAGTTTTGCACGCTGGAGCTCAAGGCGCTTTTTCGAGGTTGTAACCTCTGCAACCCCTCTCTTAACATTCTGAAGAAGTTCGAGCTGTTTCTCATAGGAATAATCAAGTGTCTCCCGCGGGTCTTCTATCCTGTTAAGCACCTTATTCATCTTTGATTTGATTACCGTTTCCATTCTTGCGAATAATCCCATAAACTTTTCCCCTTTACTATTTTAAAGTCATCAGGTGGGCAGATTTGAGGTTTCATGCTCTTCCGAATGTACGTTGAAACCTTTCTGTACTTTGGAATCTTTGGAATATCTATGCCGTTTATTTGTTTTGGCTAGGATTATATTTTTTAGTTTATCTATTTTTCATTTGTGATTGAATTTGAGGTTCTTTACTTAATTGATCTTCTCCATATTCTGGCACTTTCATAATGGGGTTATTATATAAGTTACCTATTTATATAGGTTGCCTATTTAGATAAGTCGCTTATTATATTTGCAATGAAAAATATTCGCCGCCATGCGAGCGGTTTATATATTCAAAATGCAACTTATCTAAAGATATTATGGCAGCACCTGAGGGTAAGACAGAATTCTTTTATACTGAAAAAAAGCTAATAACAGTAGGCAGTCCTGTTAAACTCCAGATTCTTAATTTACTCAGGGAAGAGCCTAAATCTTTTGACGAAATCGTAAAATTTACGGCAAAAGCCAAATCGACTGTTTCTGTTCATCTCAACAATCTCAGGGCATACGAGCTTGTGGAAGAAAACTATGATCCCGAAGATCGCCGCCGAAAGATTTATTCCCTCACTTCTCGCTACATGGGCTGCTCTCAGGAACCCTCCACAGAGCATTACAACAGTTTGCTGGAAACAGTTGCCGCAAACGGAAATGACAGGTTTTGCTTCACTGAAACCCTGTTTCACGCCCTGTATTTTGGCTTTGAAGCGTATGGGATTGATAATGCGCCTGTCGTAAAGCTCATAGGATATGATATTGGGAAGCACCTTTCTTCCAATTTCGAAGCTGAAACCCTTGAAGAACTCCTGATAGAAATTGCAGGCTTTCTAGAATTCCATGGGAACTGTCGGGTTTCCGTGCTCCTTAAAAAAAGTCCTTCTCTTGAGATCGAAGATGATTTCAAAGCCAGATTGATGCCTGTTATCGGAAAACCTTTCTGCACCCTCAAAGAAGGAATTATTGAGGGAATACTCAAAGAAAAGTTGGGAACGGAGTGCAGCGTTCTTGAGACTGAGTGTTATGGGACAGGGCATGAGCACTGCCTTTTTGAGATTACAATATAAGTTTTTTCTTCAAATTATCATTATCACATATAAATTTTTATTAGTGACGAACGGGCTTTTATTAGGAATCAACGGGCATCTCCGATTACGACTCCCATTTCAGATTTAAGGCGGGGACCTATTGCCGCAACTATGCCCGGACCATCGGTATTTTCCCGACATACAATTGCATGTTCCAGCAGCCCAATACGCTCGATTTCATAGATGTCTCTGCCGTGACCTGTCTTTTTTATCGCACTTTTTATTTCCGAACGGGTGGCTGCATTAACTATAACCCTATCCGTACCTGCCTTTTTCCAGCTCCACCAGAGATCAAGCTGCTTTTTAGTAAAACGGGTTTTTACCTTTTTGTTTACTTCAAAAACCTCGACTTCAACCGGCAAATGGGGTATCAGGCCGAACCTGGATGCAAGCTGTGCCGGTCTTCCGCTGCCCAGGGCTATTAATTCTTCGGTTTCAACCCTGACAGGTATGCCGATATTGACCAGAAAAGCATTGTCTCCAAAAGCTTGAAGAAAACCCCTGTATGTCCTGCCAGCTTCAGCCTTTACTGCAGGAGTCCCATATCTGGAAATCAGGAAATTCGCAGATACCTCTTCATCCTCACCTTCAAGGGAGAACTCAGCCCAGTTTTCCGGAGTAATGGAAATCTCAACCTTAACTTCAAGGTTTTTCAATTCATTCTCAACGAGAGTTTTCAAAAGGTCAGTCATCCTTTCCCGGTTTTTCCCGTAAATGTGTTGAAGTGTTATAACTTTGATCATACTTTTCCTGCCTGTTATTCCAGACACCATGCTCCCAAAGCCAAACTCGGGAAATTAGTCCTCTTGAGCGAGCAAAGCGAGCGATACGGCCCTCGTACTCCCGAACGAAATTCGGGAAATTAGTCCTCTTGAGCGAAGCGTAGCGGAGCGAAAAGGACCGCGTACTCCCGAGGCGCAATTCGGGCTGGACAACTCATTTTAACTCTTCAAGTAAGATTCCAGAAGCCTTTCGCTATCCTTCAGAGCTGAGACGACAGCTTCACTAATAGGACTTTCTGCCATGTCAATCTGGTTCTGGAGCTTTTTAATATCCCGGCTATAAGGGCCGAGTTTTCGTGAGATAGTATCTCTGCTATCTCTGTGCTCTAATGCACCCTCATGGATGCTCTCTATTTTACTTCTAAGTTTCTTTATTTTTTCAAGCATTTCGGCATTAAGAGGATCAAGCTCTTCTGCCTTTTTGAGCTTTTCCTTTTCATCCTCCTCTTGAGTGTTTTCCCCTTCACCTTCTATACCTTCTTCTGCGGCATTTCTTCCAGACTTCTCTTTCTCCATGGTTTCGATAAGAAGTTCCTTTGCAATGATATCCCTGAAATCTTTAAGGGCAGCTTCTACCTCTTTTCCGTACTCTGTAAGCTCGACAAATTTTATCCGTCCCTCGAATGTGAATCTTATGAGTCCGCACTGTTCCATTTTCGCGAGGATTCTTGTTGTATGGGCAAAGGTAGAATCTATCTCTTTTGAAATAACCGAAGCATAGGTCTTTCCCATCGAGCCTATAAATAATAGCGCAAGAGTGGGCTTTTCCTGTAAAAATAACTTTTCTGCATTTTCATCGGACATAATATCACATTTAAACTGAAGTGTTATCAACCTTCAATTTCTAATAATTTACTTATCCTGACACCGCTTTGATTATTTCTTTTGTTTTGTCAATCGGCGCATCAGTCCTGAATGAAGTCCCGCTGAAGTGAGTCCTGGAAGCTTCAAAACCATAGGCCTTAATGGCTTCAATCAAAGTTTCTATTCCGGTTGCAGAAACTCCCAGTTCTTTACAGATTACGTGCTGATCATAGAACATCGGGATATCGAGTTCGTCCCTGCAAAAAGTGATTAATTTTTTTGCTTTGTCCTTTGTGTTTAGAGGATGCACTTCGAGCTCTGAAATAGTTTCATTACAGAAATCAGGCTCTCTGAAAGGCCCTAGCCACATCGGGCCCGCAATTTGCGTGCGTGTTCCGCATACAGGACATTCCATATCGATGTGAACCGCAAGTCCATATACGGATTCTCTATACCCGCAGGTCGGACAATGAATGCTGAAACCCATTAACTTTAGAGTTCTATCAGCCTGTTTTGCTCCGGGAATGATTTCCAGGTAAGTGCGAACATAATGGCGTGTGACATGAGAAAGCAAAGGCGACATTCCCTTTTCATGTCTGGCAAGTTCTCTGGCACAAGCTCCGAGAAGGATTCGCAGGCCCATCTCACTATGATATTCAGTATTAAGAGGTACAGCAGCATATTTCCTGATCCCGGAATTCAGGTGTGCCCCGCACAGGGGTGCCGTGTCTGTTGCCGTAACCGAGAGCATACTCTGTACCGATGCAGACGCTGCATCCAGGAAAGGTGACGGAGTACCAAAAGGGTCGACATCCACGATGTGGAACTTTTTTTCATGGAGCAGCACATTTGCATTCTTACGTGTAGCCAGCGTCTTTTCCTCAAGCCCGTTAATTCTGATATTTTCCTTTATCAGTTCAAAAGCATCCAGATTCCAATCATTCATGGTCGTATGAATTCCCACTTCGCCAGCGATCCGAAGCCCTCTGATTCCCGAAGCTGAAAAAGCATCCGCATAGCGGATTTCTTCCCTGAGGATTCCTTTTCTTGAGAGAAGCTTTTCGACGAGTGCCGCTGTGGCTGCGACATTGATATCGCGGTTCAGTTCCATTTCAGGATTGTAAAAGACCGCAGCTGCCGATGGAGGGAAGGTTGCATCCGGAGGTGGTACCGGAACCAGGACCTTTGTTGTGCCTTCGACTATGGTTTTACAGATCATTTGAAGTTGTTATTTACCGGGATCTTATTTTACAGTAATGGTTATCTTCATTCCGGGCTATTCTTTCACACCGATACTGTAGCTTCCAACTGTTCGTTTTCTCCTTTGTGACAGGACTACCGGAAACAGTACACCTTTTCGTTACTGCTTACCTCCGCTATATGAATCTTCGTTTTGCTATTCATTTTATATTCTCAATTATATATAAGCCTTTATAAATAATAATTCTTTCATATAACAATCTTTTATATCTGAAGTTTTAGCTCTACAGGTTTTGTCACACCTGATTCAAAAATGCCGATTTTTGGAAAAATAATTTTGCTGAGTACACTCGTTTTAACGCAGGATAATAGCTAAATCTGCGGCTGTCTCTCCTATCTCAGGATATCAGAAATAAGGAAACTGACTTTACTTGCAGACTTTATTTGGAATATTAAATAAGCTCATTGTCAGGATTCGTTAAGATCCAGCATAAACCCGCTGGCAATTAGCATTAATCCCGTCGTAGTTGACCGAGATTGCGGGAAGAGCTTTCGGAGCCAAATGCGCCCAAATAGCTGGGCACAGGCTGAGATGCTGAGAGTGCCTTTTGCCGAATTCAACTGCATCAAACTTCCGGGATCGCCGGTAAAAGCAATCCACATATTGCTAAGAGATATGATAATTGGAGGACAAGCAAAGCCCAGTTTTATAGATGCAACAGGATTTCCCTGGACAGGGCACCTGATGCCTGTAGGGAGTTCGATCAACGTGCAAACGTCTATCAAAGATGATAATCAAGCCTTAAAAGTGAGATCTTTAAATCAAGGGATCTAAGAAAAACCTTCTCGGAAAATACTACTGAAAGAAACACTACCAAAAGAAACATTTTGAATGACTTTACAATAGAATGGCTCTGGTTATTCTGGGATAATACCAACCACTTGCTGAATAAAATAATTAAAAAGAAAAGCAATAGACTTGCCAAAAAGGATTCCTTCATTTCCAGGTAATCTATTTATTTGTCTCTAGTAAATCTCTAGAAATAATTAAACTAATTTGATTATTCTTTAACCCAGTTATCAATGGAACTTTTATCTGGAATATTTTGTAGCTATTTTTGTCAGGGTGATGCCACACTGACACTAACATTCATCTTTGGCTGGCCTACAACAGTGAAGTTATAATTTCCGGTCTCATTGAATGTATAAGTAAAGGAGCGCTTGTACACTAGATTTGCGTTCTCAAAGAGACCTTCCTGGCTGACAAGTGTAAAGGATCTCTTTGGGTTTTCCTGCAGGTTCATCCAGGCAACTATTTCCCCTTTTTTGATTTCAAGGCTTGTTGGGCTTGCCTTGTAATTGGCCAGTCTTATCAGGTAAGGAGTATTCTTTAGATCAGGAGTTGATATCATACCTGCTGCTGGAGTTACATTTCCTTCTGGAGTTAAAGTCACTGCAGGAGTTGTATTTACTTCCGGAGTCATGGTCTCTACAGGAGTAACGGTCTCTATTGGAGTTACGGTTTCTGTGGGGGTTGTATTTTTTTCTGGTGATGGCTGTTGATTCCCCACGCACCCTGAAAGTAAAACGGCGCCTAATACGAGAAGCAGAACAATAACCTTTATTTTCATTTTATTCCCTTCGTCTTTTTACGGTAGCTAAACTTTTGCTAAACTTTTGAGTACAATTCAAGAAAGTAGTCGCATATATAACCTATTCTCAAATTATAAAGACATTTCCAAACTAAATATGGATTCTTCAAATTAGGCTTACATTCTACCATGACTATGTCATATTAGACAGTTACTCCAATAGCTGTCATCGATTTCACTGCAAACATAATATTTGGCGTATGAGGTCAATGATGATGCTTTACTTG
>Ga0209540_10003810_pt1 | contig 10148 bp, 11 predicted proteins | sample BarGraIncu01121A_FD_184501 | JGI IMG/M metagenome (GOLD analysis project Ga0209540, IMG submission 184501) | Arctic peat soil microbial communities from Barrow, Alaska - Barrow Graham LP Incubations 011-21A (SPAdes) (version 2) | ecosystem: Environmental > Terrestrial > Soil > Wetlands > Peat... | reverse complement strand
TATCGAGGTCAAATCTGTCAGCAATATTGAAGAACTGTTAGAATTAGTGTTTTAAGGAGAGATGGCAATAATGGATGCACCTCTAAAGATAATGCCGCACAGCATAGAGGCGGAGCAGAGCGTACTCGGGTCTATGATCATCGACAAGGTTGCGATAGGAGAGTCTATCGAGGTCCTTAAATCCGATGATTTCTATCGTGACACGCACAAAACCATATATGAAGCCATTGTGGGCCTTTACCAGAAGGACAGTGCGGTAGATATTATAACCCTGTCGGAAAAGCTGAAGGGCAACAACCAGCTGGACCTGGCTGGAGGCATAACATATATAACTGAGCTTAGCGGATCGGTCATAACAACCTCAAATGTGAGTTCCTATATCAGCATAGTCAAGGACAAGTCGACGCTTAGGAGGCTCATAAGGGCTTCAAACGAGATCATCGACAACAGCTACAACAACCAGGATTCTGTGGAGGACGTTGTGGGCATAGCCGAGAAAAAGATCTTCGATATAGCAAGCAACAGGGAAACGTCAGACTTCGAACCCATGAGCGCCGTCCTTGAGAGGGGCTTCAACGAGATAGAGAAACTCTTCATAAACAAGGGACAGACAACAGGGGTAGCTTCAGGCTTCCATGACCTGGATGCCAAGACATCGGGCTTTCAGAAGGGAGACATGGTGCTCATAGCTGCCAGGCCTTCCATGGGTAAGACAACATTCGCCCTTAATATAGCTGAGAACGCTGCCCTGAGGTCGGGCAAAAGGGTGGCCATATTCTCCCTTGAAATGTCCAAGGAGCAGCTGGCATACAAGCTGCTTTGCTCAGAAGCGCATGTTGACATGCTGAGCCTGAGGACAGGAAATCTTGACGAAAAGGACTGGGAAAACCTGGCCAGGGCCTCAGGTCCGCTGGGAAGCGCGAAGATATTCATAGACGATTCGGCGGGAATCACTGTCATGGAGATGAGGTCTAAGTGCAGAAGGCTCAAGATAGAGCACGGCATCGACATGATCATCATCGACTACCTGCAGCTTATGGCCGGAAGCAAGGGCTCTGAGAGCAGGCAGCAGGAGGTATCCGAGATTTCCAGATCCATCAAGGCGATTGCAAAGGAAATGCAGTGCCCTGTAATAGCTCTTTCACAGCTCTCCCGTGCTCCCGAACAAAGGGCAGACCACAGGCCTATGCTTAGTGACTTGAGGGAATCAGGTTCCATAGAGCAGGACGCCGACATTGTTATGTTCCTTTACAGAGATGAGTACTATGATAAGGAAACTGAAGATAAGAATATTGCTGAATGTATAATATCGAAACAAAGAAACGGCCCTGTTGGCACCATTAAGCTTGCATGGCTCGGCCAATACAGCAAGTTCGGAAACCTGGACACAGTGCACTATGAATAAAAAGATGCCCCGGCGGTTAGCCGGGGCATTTGATGTTATTCTATTACGATTCTCTTGGTTTCGATTTTAGCTTTCTCTGTCTTTGGAAGCTCGACTTTGAGGACTCCTTCGTTGAAAGATGCCTTTATGTTGGTTTCATCTACATTGTCGACATAGAACATTCTCTTGAATTCGCCGTATTTTCTCTCTTTACGGACATAGTTCTCTTTTTTCTCTTCGACCTTCTCTTCCCTTTTTGCCTTGATTGTGAGGTAGTTGTTTTTGTAGTCGATATCCACATCTTCTTTAGCAACGCCCGGAAGATCGGCCTCAACTACATAGCTTGTGTCGGTTTCCTTCAGGTCAACTTTGAACCCTAAGCCCATTTTCTCGAATGCCATAGGCATCATGAGATCATCGTCGAAGAAATTGTCGAAGAAATCTTCACCTTTTTTTAAAAGACGGTTTTTCTTGAAAGGTACCATATCAAACATAACATGACCTCCTTAAATAAATATTTTTGTAACACAATAGTAATCCCTTAGAATATTAATGTCAAGCGGGGGAATTTTAGGTAGAGCAAGGAACTACTTCATTAAATTTGAGATGGATCAAGGACCGGAGGCAATTCGGTGAAATATTGATATATTTCTGAATATTCTTGAATTACTAACAGGGACATGTGGATATTGTGGATAACTTTTGGGCAAATGTAGGCTAACTTGCCTGAGCTGACTAATATTGATATTTTCTGGGGATAGTTGTATAATTATGGTGCATGAAAAATACGCTCTCGTAGCTCAGCCGGTAGAGCAACTGATTCGTAATCAGTAGGTCGTGGGTTCGATTCCCTTCGAGAGCTCCAGTGGAAGTCAGTGATACCAAGGTGTCGCTGGCTTTTTGTTTTCTACATAATAAGTCGAAAATCAAGAAATGGGTACTATTTGGGTACTGATAATACAAAAAGCAACATTGAAAGAAAGTATAATACAACAAAAGAAGCAAGGCGGGTTTAGCCTTGCTTTTCTTTACTCTCTTTGTTGATGAATAGATTTTCAAGTTTATCGGATGCGGTTCTATCAAGTTTCTCCAAAGCATGAGTGTAAATATTAAGGGTTGTGGATATGCTGGCATGTCCCAAGCGTTTTGACACTGTTGCAATGTCAACATTCTGGCTTATCAATAGGGTAGCGCTTGTATGTCTTAGGCCATGAAGGGTAACTGTATCAAGCAGGTAATCCTTTTTCTGATCAGGAGTTATCTTTTCATCATTCATAACATGTTCGTTATGCGTTGTTATAAAATTAGAAAACCACTTTCCCAGAGTTTGAGGAAATATCTTTTCGCCATTAAAGCGGGTGAAGATCCTCTCAGTATCGATCCAAAGATCACCCATAGCTGCTTTATTTACATTCTGCCAGAGCTTATACGCCCTAAGCACCGACATGACTGTATCTGGTAATGAGATAACTCTCTCACTGCTTTGATTTTTTGTGGATTTTGTGAATGTGCCCTGTCCTGGGAGATACTGCGATGCCTTATTAATCTTTAAGGAGTTATCTTCCCAGTTTAAATCAGCCCATTCGAGTGCATTAAGCTCACCAGCTCGCATACCTCCATAAATACATAAATATAACATGGCTTTATATTTGATAGGTTCCTCATTTATCAGCCTGAATATATAGTCTGTTTGGGCAGTGTCAAAATGCGCAACCTCTTTCTTTTCAATCTTAGGAGGTTTAAGCCTAGTAGCAGGATTATTCAATATAAATTGCCATTGGACCGCACAAGTCAGTATGCTTGATATTATTCTGTGGTGGTACAGGATAGTGCGCTCTGATAGCCCACCTGGCTTTCCTATTGAGTCGAATAGAGTGTCTATGGGAATACTTAAAGCCTTGCATATATCGGTTGCTATAATCGGTGATAAGTTTTTTCTTTTCTTCAAATTGTCTATTGTCCTATAGGATATATGCGCTTTCATGATGAGATCATCTAAGACAAGCTCATGGAGGGCCAACAAATTAATGAAATCTTCCTTTGGTCGGTATCTTTTGTCAAGCCTCATACCATCTTCTCGGAGATTATTGTAAAACTCTACCAAGTGCGTAGGTTGCAGCTTGTTCAACTTTATATGACCTAAGGACGGAATAATCCTCTTATAGAGAATTTCCTTATAGCTGAATAATGTTTTAGGGGCCAAAGAAGGCTCAGCATAATCTTTGAGCCACTTGTCAATGAAATCCACAAAGGACATTTTCCCTGCATCAAGATAAGTCCCCTTCTCAACTTCTGCCTGAAAGAGATGAAACTGCTTTTCTGCTTCAGCTAGCTGCTTGTTAGCTTTTAGGTGGCTTAAATCAATCGTTTTTTTCTTGAATTTCTTCTTTCCAGTTTTATCATAGCCGCAAGATATAGTAAGCCTATATGAGCTTTCTCCTCTTTTTTCAATGGCTGCCACTTATTGCATCCCCTTTAAAAATCTATTTTTTAATTTTCTGTTCAGAGATCATTTGCTTCTTGTTTAAATTCATGAAACTAAAATCAATAAAATTTTCAATGGAATCAATAAAAATATCAAATTCCCGTAGAGTCAGTGTCTTTGTTTCCATAGAATCTATTTTTGTAATGGAACAATAAGGTATATCTAGATTATATGTACCCTCATCTATTTCTCCATGGGGATTATGGATATATGATATTTCATAGCCATACTTGGGCAGAAAGTTGGAAGATACTTCATGCCTTTCTTGTGCTTTTTGAACAACGTCAGACTCATCAAGAAAATCAGAAATTGTTGAATTCAGAGCAAGAGATATTTTGTTCAAAATTTCAAAGCTTGGTTCTCTATCGCCACGTTCATAGTTACCAATTGCTTGAACTGAAAGACCGACTTTCTCGGAAAGTTGTTTCATAGTCAAACCAGCATCTTTACGTTTTTTTCTAATATTTTCACCAATATTCATATTCATCACCTCATATTCATTATAAGCATAATAGCGCAAAATGTAAACAATTTGTTTAAAAAATAATCATAAGTAAGTGAATGACTGAGTTATTGAACATAACGGAGCATTGTGATACAATAAAGTTGGTTAAACGAAAAGAGGCATTTGGAGCGAAAAGTATATAAAACGGGAGGTGATGTAGGATGCTCGAAGTTGATTATCAAAAATTATTAATTGCTTTAGCTAAGGCAGGGATGACAGCATCAGATCTTAACGAAAAATCTGGAGTAGGGCGAAATACAATTTCAAGAATAATAAATCACGAAGGCAGTGTTAGGCCTGCAATAGTAGGCAAACTAGCAAAAGTTCTAAATATCGCAGTTGAAGATCTTTTGTAAAAATTTAAAGGATAGGAGAAACGGCATGGGTAAGAAATTTTATATTAAACAAGCACCAGAAATGATTGGTCTTACAGAGTACCAAGCAAGAAGAATGGTTAAGGAAGGTAAATTGCCAGCAATTTACAGTGGAAACAGAATGATCTTGGATGTTGAATTATGTAAGGAATATTTAGAGATCGAAGCAATCAAAAATGTAAATTCAGCTGAAACAATAATTAACAGCTATGGAAAGCTGCGAAAAGTTGAAGGTTAAAAAGATAGGGGAATATATAATAGATGTGACTGAAAGGGCGGAAGGGTAAGACCAATGGGTGCATATCAGGAATTACTAGTGGAATGTGAGAATAGCCCTAGAGAACTGGAAGCAGCAGAGCAGGACGGCAAACAATGTATCAGAAGGAGGTGAAACATATTTGAAACTACATGTAGACCCAAAGGGTTATTCTTCAAAGCCAAGTGATGAAGTAGGGGTTATAAAGAAAAGGTTGCAGAACAGCAACACAATTACAGATATATCTCTCACTGAACTTATGCTAAAAATCAGCCAAGGGCATTGTATCAGTCCTGGCGTGATGATTGGCGGAGCAAAGGCGGAGAATTGGACCGAGCAACAACTTTTCATGGTTGATATTGATAATAATGCAGATGAGGATCTTGCAAATAAATTGAAAATTGACGTTAGCGAATTGAAAGCGGAACAAAGAACGCCCATTCTTCAAGTAAACGAGGCCTTGCAGGTGTGCGAACTTCATAATTTGCCCTTAGCCTTTAATTACTACAGCTTTTCTCACAGCGACCAAAAAACGAAATACAGACTATGTTTTGTGATGGATGAGGTTATAACAGATACAGACACAAGGGGCATGATAATTGAAACGCTTATAAGCCTGTTTCCTCAGAGTGATAAATCATGCACAAATGCAGACCGTATATTCTACGGAACAAATAAAGAGGTTGTTCCGGTTGATTTCGATGCAAGAATCAGCGTAGAGGAGGTACTGGAAGCATATACACCTCCACCGCAGCAACAAAACTATAAAACAAATTATGATGCTGATAGTGAACTTAACCGCTTAAAGAGAGAGTTCGGTTTATTCGAATATATGAAAGAGCGGAATGGGGATATAATTAATAGTGGTAAAAATTACACAATGTTTGAGAAATGCGAAATATGCGGCCATAAAAAAGACCTTGTATATTTTCATGACACAAACAGCTTCTGCTGCTGGGGCGGCGGTGAGAAAAAAGGCGGAAGCATAATTGACTACTTGATGTTGTCGCAGAATATGCCTATTAAAGAAGCTATAGAGCATTTTTTATATGATATGTGCAAAGTGCCAAGGCCTGGAAAGGACACAGCAGGTAAGCTCAAAGACGAAATTATGGCGTATGATTTTAGCGATATAGGAATTGCAACCAGATTTAAAGATAAGCTGAAAGATGAGCTGAAATATGCAGTCGATAGTAAATACTATTACAGATGGCAAAAAAATCAGCACAGATGGGTGAGATATGACAATGAACTACCTGTGTCCACACTTGCAATGGATTTCTGTAAGGATTTAAGACTGAAAGTGAAGGAATACGTCAATAACAACGTGACCGACAAGCAAGAGCTTATAGTGTGGGAGAGGATAGACCACAAACTGGGCAAGGACAGCACTATAACCATGATCAGCAAAAGATATAATTCTTTTTCAGATGTGCACATTCTCTCGACAATGTTCGACAGTGATGTAAGATATATAAATTGCAAAAACGGGGTCATAGACACCATAACGGGGACGCTCCTGGAACATGAGAAAAATCTTTTTATCACAAAGTATGTTGATGTGGACTATATCGAAGGCAGGACCAATGACCTTTTCAAAGGTTCGATTGAGCATATGTTCGGAGGAGACCCAGATGAGATCGAGGCTTTCGAGGTACTACTAGGATATATGTTGAGCGGAAAGGCTAATCAAAAGACATTTCCTATCATGTACGGTGTGGCGAACTCAGGCAAAAGCGGGATCTTTGAAAATATAATAGAAACTTTCGGAAAGAGTTACGTAACCACAATGACCAAGGACCTGATGATGAAGGTATGGAACAAGTCCAACGGGGCTAACCAGGAAATAATTGAACTACAGGGAATCAGGCTTGTGGTCACATCTGAGACGGATGACGGGGACTATCTGGACACAGCATGGGCGAAAAAGCTGGTTGGAGGCGATACCATAAAGGGGCGACCTTTATATAAACCATCCATTGAATTCAGGCCAGAGTTTGTTCCAGTTATCTTCACAAACGACGCCCCGAAATTCAATGGAAATGATGAAGGAATAGTCAACAGGCTCGTGATAATAGAACTGCTGCATGCACTGGATAAAGAGGAAATCAATCCTAATTTCAGAGAGGATTGTCAGAAAGACAAGGAAGGTATTTTCAGTTATCTGGTGAGCTGCACGGTCAAGTACCACAATGTAAACAGGCTGATCATTTCAGACAGATGGCAGCAGACCAAAACCGAGAAGATAGCTGAAAACAATCCATATCTGGAATTCAAAAATAGGTATATCGCAGAAAAGCAGGGGAGCAGTATAGACATGAGGGATCTCCACGAGTTGTTTGAGGAGTGGTACAAACTGACCTATAGCTACAACGTCCCAAGCAGAACAAAGATCACAAGGGAATTAAAGAAGCTGTTGAATGTAACCCAGACACACGGGTTTAATTACGTCAGGGACGCAACCAAGCTGCGCGGTGAATCGCCAACTAAGGAGGACCTCGCGGAAGAAGGAATCCACCCTGACGGTTGGAAATTACGTGCTTTAAGGTAGTGGCTTCTAACAGGGTAGTAGTTTGGGTAGTTGTTTTAAAACAAAAGAGCTACCCTCTCAAACCCAGTTAAATCAATGGGTTGAACCACTTAGGTAGTTAGGGTAGTACTTTATTTTTTAAAAATAATATATAAAAAATATATATGTATATATGTAACAAATAAAAAACTATAAAAAATGAAAAAGTTTTATATTTTGCAAAGTGCTACCCACTACCCGAATTTGTGGGAATCCAGTCATATCAAAGCTTGCTTGGTTTTTGCACAAGGACGGCGGAAGTACTACCCATTATCCAATATTAAAAAATACTCAGGAGGTTATAATTATGGCAAAACAGATGATATAAATGCACTAGAATTGGAAATCGAAAAATACTAAACAGCAAGGAAGTAATAACCTTTCCTTGCAAGCTAAAGAAGGAACTGAGACTACATGGAGGACCAAAAGGAGATAATCAGATATGGAAAACAAACAACCCAAAAGACGAAACCATGCTACTTCTGCCATGATAGGCGTGGTGGGATATACGACAAAGCTAATGATTTATTCCTTCATAAGGCTTGTCTTTTCTGGGCTTATAGCCTGCACAAGGTTCAGCCACCTTGAGGCAATAGGAGAAGGCGAGAGAGCTAGGGCGAATACATTAAGAGAAACAGACTTTTATTAAAGGAAGAATTGTCTATTGCAGAGGATATAAAAGCTCCAGCAAAGGTTCATGGTAATAGTTAAGTATAGTAAATATAAAAGCCCGTGAAACGGCTTAAATAAAGCGTTTAGGCGCAATAGGGGAGGTATACAATATGGTAGACAACACAACTAAAAAAAAGTATCAAGAGGCTGTAAAGAAGGCTCATGCTGACAGCGAGAAGGTGAGCTAATGCAGGAGATACGGGTAAACAATGGATCAATGGTTAAGAGGCTTCTTAACCGTACATTAAACCAACTACTCAAAGATGAGATAACCACGGAAATGGCCAGGACGATAGGATACCTGTCCAGCATCATCCTAAAGGCTCTTGAAACCCAAGAACTTGAGCAGAGAATGATAGAGCTTGAAAGACAGCTCTTGAAAAAGGGTGCGTAACAAATGATGAAACGAAGGATAACAAGGCTTGAGCAGATTCTGAAGCAGACATCAGGAGCCTGTAATGAGGAATACGCCCGAGCCATGAACAGGTTAACAGAAAGCACCAGAAACAGGCTCTTGCACATGATGAGCCAGTACATTGAAGGCCTAGAGAGCGAGGCTCTAAATGAGGCTCAGGTAAAGGCAGATAAGGAGCTTGTGGAGGAGTACGAGAAGATTCATGGAATAGTGCATGCCCACGATGGCTCTCAAGAGAGGATAGAACAAAAGCTCAGAACCATAAGGATAAGAACCATGCCAGAGGCGTAAAGACCATAGGCAGGTAAGGTGCATACGAATAACAGCAAAAGACCCTGGGGAAAACTCAGGGCTTTTTCTTTCCTTAAAAAGGTGTATAATATAAGAACAAATGTTCGCATAAAATAAGAGGAGGGTGGTTCAAATGAAGATTACTGCGAAGCCAGTTGAAATGATAGCCCATACAAATGAAAAGGGCGAGATAAGGCCTTACAGATTCAGAATAAAGCTGGAAGGTGAGCCCCAGCTAGTAATCAATGTAGATAAGATAATATTCAAGCAGGAAGAAAAACTGGCTGGAAATCCGATGATTCTTTACAAATGCCAGAGCATGGATGGTGATGATATTAGGTATTTTGATTTGAAGTATGAGCTGAGCACTTGTCGGTGGATACTGTTTAGGATGTAACATATCAGAACGTGTAACAGCCTTGAGGGAAAGCCTCAGGGCTGTTTTTTATTTCAAATACAGGATGTTTAGGTAAATGTTGTAAATTAACTGAATGTTGCATATAATTAGTGTAGATTGATGGTTTTAATATAAGTGAAGAGGGTGTTATAAATTAATAATAATATAGTAGAATTAGATAAAGAACTTGAAGACGTTGCAGAACAGTGGATTGTCGCCATAATAGAAGGGAAGGATGATACTTTCTTTAAGAAAAGGTTCGAATCCGTTAATAATAAATATATTGATGCGGCCGTAAAAAGCAGTACTGAAGCCTTGACTGAAAGCCTAGAGTAAATTGAATAATTACGGTTGATATGATGGAAATAAGATTAGCTTAAACACTGTCAGAAGAAACACAGGAAGCGCAGGAAGTTACCCAAAGTCAACAAGATTGTTGAAGATATCCCTGAAAAATTAGATGAAACCTATCAGAAAGAGGACGTCCTGCTGGAAGCTCAGCCAGCGAAAATGATAGGATTCTTTGGTTTTAACCAAAAAAAGTGAAGCCCTCCATAAAGGAAAAGCTCCACCAATCACTGTCCTGCACGTCTTAATCTACTTATTTTGTTGTTTGGATTATGCGTTCAAATTTTGTGCCGTCTTTATCACCAAAGCTGCGGTCACGCAAATATACAGGGCTTCCAGGGTAAAGAAGCGTATATCCCACTACTGCTTCAACTGTGGCACCCGGTTTTATGTCTGTATCACCCATTTTAACGGCTTCTGCCTTGTAACTATCAGGGTAATATCCATTTGCG
>Ga0209540_10003809_pt1 | contig 10149 bp, 7 predicted proteins | sample BarGraIncu01121A_FD_184501 | JGI IMG/M metagenome (GOLD analysis project Ga0209540, IMG submission 184501) | Arctic peat soil microbial communities from Barrow, Alaska - Barrow Graham LP Incubations 011-21A (SPAdes) (version 2) | ecosystem: Environmental > Terrestrial > Soil > Wetlands > Peat... | reverse complement strand
GTGAAACCATTCCGCTCTATCAGCTTCCCGGTTGAGATATAACCGAAGTCGTATGCCGCCAGGTTCGCCAACAGAGACAATCCCATATTTGTGGGCGATGTACCATTAGCAATCACAGAGCGTGGTTTCTCTTGATAATTATCCGGCGGAAGCCAGTGGCTTTCTGGCCCGACGAAAGTCTCAAAGAACCTCCATGTCTTTCTTGAGAGCTTGCGCAGGAAGACTGACTGATCCAGGCTCAGCTTTGCCCTCGGCGTATCAAGGGGTAGGCTGATCCACCAGGCAACGGCAGGAGCAAGGCTCCAAGATACCAGCAGCGGCCAGACGAATTTCAGTTCATCAGGATGCATGAAGGCAAGGGACAAGGCCATGGCAATGGCAACTGTTGGGGCTATCCACATCGACTGGTAGAATCCGGTAAGATCACTCTGCCCATTGCTCTCGGAGCTTCTCGAAGAGTTCCATTCCAATAGCAGTTTGTGGGTGAAGAACATTCGCCCTTCGCTGCGCACGATTGCATCCAGACAGAAGAAGGCTTCGTATGGCAAAAAGGTGAGGCTGAGCGCCACCTGGGCCAGATTTCTGGCTATCGATCTCCCTGCAGAATTCAGATGCTGATCCAGGGGTATTTTGGCGGATTTATTCAGGATCCCCCGGAAGCTGGCAATCACCGGCAAAATCAGAACCGATCCCATGACTACAAAGGTCCAAAACTCCGGCTGCAACAGTATCAACCATGCCAGGAACAATAGAAAAATCTGGGCGGGAGGCACCAGACTGCGCCGGAGGTTGTCGAGAATCTTCCAGCGAGATAGCCCTGAGATGGGGTTATCCAACACTATCCCGCCAGGTCCCGGCACTCGCGTAAGAAGCCAGTTGGCGATCTGCCAGTCACCTCTGATCCATCTGTGCCTCCGGCTTACGTCTGAGGTGTAGCGGTAGGGATAGTCCTCATAGAACTGCACATCGCTGACCAGTGCCGCTCTGGCATAGCTCCCTTCCAGAAGATCATGGCTCAGGATCAGGTTCTCAGGAAAACGCCCGCCTAGGGACTGCAAGAAGGTGTCAACATCGTAAATCCCCTTGCCGGAAAAGGAACCCTCCCCAAAAATGTCCTGATAGACATCCGAGACCTCTCGCGTGTATGAATCAATTCCCGGCTCGCCTCCAAAGAGCTTAATAAACCTGGATCGGTCTGCTTCAGGCATGCTTGCGCTCAGGCGAGGATGGAGAATGCTGTAGCCTTCAGCAACGTATCTCTTATTCTCGTCGAACCGGGGCCGGTTGAGAGGGTGAGCCATGGTCTCTACCAGAATCCGGGCAGAGTCGTAGGGCATCTTGGTATCCTCGTCAACTGTGATGACGTACTTTATTCCGGGAAGAATTGATACATTGCCTGTGATTCGAGAGAACCTGTTCTCTGACCCGCTTCTGAGCAATAAGTTGAGCTCTCCGATTATGCCTCTTTTTCGCTCGTAACCTCTCCAAATCTCATCCTGAGAGCTCCATTTGCGCCGGCGGGGGAAGAGAAAGAAGACACTTCCCGGGTAATTTTTGTTCAGAGCCTCAATTCCATTATGAGCTAATAGCAATAGTTGCTCATCCTCCGGCATAACCTCCTGCTCAGCTTCGGTGAGATCTGTCAGAAGGCCGAAGTAGAGGTTCTTATCTCGGTTTGCAAGATATCGAATTTCAAGACCTGACAGCAACTCTGCGACTCTTTCAGGATTGGTCAGCAGTGAAGGCACTACTACCAGGGTGCTTATCTCTTGCGGAATGCCTTTCGAGAAATCCATTCTGGGAAGAACATGAGGCTTGACCAGCATCGTCACCAGCAGGTTTACCAGTCCGACTGCCGGACTGCTCATGCAAAGCACCAGGAATATGGATGCCGGGACCAGCATCCATTCGTTTGATCCTGACTTTGGAGCCTGAGACAGAAGTATATAGGCCGCAGTTAAGGCCGTAGCCAGCATTATTGCTCCTGCATAGCTGAGCAGTGGGAATCGGAGAGCTGTCCTGCCGAAGGAAGCTCTCAGCGACCGGCTCATTCCGACAGTTTTCTCGAGTTTTGGAACTCCCTTATCTATCAGGTAAAATCCAACATGGGCACGTCGATCATCACTTCCTGACGCCTCCAGCCTCTCTTGAGCCAGTTTTACTGCATTGTGCGCCACATCCTCCTCGGAGAGCGAGCAATGTCTTGAAATCCTTTCAACTGCATGACGGTAGCGATCCCGGGTTGCGAAATCCATCTGGCTATACGCGCCTGCAGGGTCCTGTCCGAGTGCTTTTTCTACTGCACTCCATCCCTCCACGAATTCGCGCCAGTCTATGGACTCAAGAAAACGGAAGCTTTCGATATTATTGCCTATGGAAACCTTATCGATAGCCTCTTGTTGAATGTCCTGCTGGATCATCTGCCCTGTGGTCTTTCCCATTTCGGAGAGACGCTCTTCGATCCATGTTAGCGGGAGAGCCAAAGCCATGCTCTGTCCCTCCAGCCTTCGGGCAAATTCAGCAATAAATGCGCCGGTAAATGGCGGATCCGATCTGGCCAGATCCGCCACCACAACGATCATGCTCTTAGGGTCCGTCTCCGCGACCTCAATTATCTTATCGACCCAGTTGCTGGCCAAGCTTCGGTCGTAACTGGCTTTGGAGATGCGTAGAGATATGCGTCGCAGGTTTTCTATTAGCGCCAGGCGGAGCATGATCGGAATCGCCCACAGCTCGCCCAAGTTCAGTATGCTGACCGTCTGATACTCCTCAACGACGCTCTTCAGGCGTTCTTCATCCATTCGGCCATCCGTATGGAGTAGCAGCTCTGTGGCAAGGCTATAAACTCGCGGATACCCGGCCAGCGGCCCGTTAAGCAGGTGCGGGAGATTCTTGCTATAATTCATTGGCAGGTGAAGCCTGGCCATGCGAATCTGCTCTTCTATCTTATAGAAGTTATCAAGCAGCCACTCAGACGCAGGCGCTATTATGAGATTCGATGCGGCAGCATCCGTAAGCAGCCCATAAACATGTAACAGGATCTGTTCGTTCTCATCCAATCTTGGCAAGAGAAGGTCCTTGTTAGGCCTTGGATCGATCTCATCACGCTCTGCAAGCCCTTTTGCATGCTCCTTCATCTGGCCGGTGCTGAAGAGATCAGAATGCAGCGGCTGTTCATAGCTAAACTTATTCAGAAAGGCATCGCCGTTGCCGTGGCCTCCGTAGCGATTCAAGCTCTTGAGAACGATATTTTGGTCTATAATATTAACTCCTGGGTTTTGATGCTTTTTAATTTGCTGACCATCAGGTCTCACAGAGCTACTCAAACTCTAACTAATAAAGGAGTTAGGGCTCTAGTGAGGCGCACGAAGTAGTGCCCTGATAATATTGAATGTATGATGTATAAAGGCATGTCTCTTGAAAGGCCTGAATCCTATTCGAGCCTGTCGATATTGAGCCATTGTTTCCGGAAAAAGCTCAAGTCGGACATAAAGGATAAGTATGAAATTAGGAGATTTTGACGAATGATTTCAAAGAGGCATATTCATGAGCACTGAAATAGATTGGACCGGCACATGGGAGACGAACTATGGAAAAGTAGAGCTTCAGCAGACCGGGAACACTGTAACCGGATCTTATATGATCAAGCAAGGGCGAATCGATGGGATAGTACTAGGCAACGAACTGTCCGGCAAATGGTCCGAGGCCCCTTCCTATGCTCCGCCGAATGATGCCGGGGAATTTGTTATACGCATGGATAAATCTGGCATCTCCTTCAAAGGAATGTGGTGGAAGCTTGCGCCTTTGAGTGAAAAGGAATGGTCCGGCAGAAGAGTATGAGCCATCAGTTGAGTGTTATGGGGATTCGTATGAAAGTGCTTGTAATCATGGGGAGCCCTAGAAAATCCGGCAATAGCTACAGGATAACCAAGCGCATTGAGGAGAAGATGAAGGAACTGGACCCAAGCCTGGAGTTCGTCTATCTATTTCTCAGGGACAGCCATCTCGAACTCTGCCAGGGATGCGGTTTGTGCCTGAACCATGGAGAGAACCGGTGCCCACTTAGAGATGATCGGAAAGACCTGGAAAAGCAGATGCTTGATTCGAACGGCGTCATATTTGTGTCTCCTGTGTACGCCATGAATGTTACGGCCATTATGAAAAACTTTCTGGATCGTTTTGCATACACCCTGCACCGTCCCCGCTTCTTCGACCAGCATGCATTGATCGTATGCACCACCGGGGCAGTTGGACTGAAGGAAGCCATCGATCGCCTATCCGTCATCAAATTCGCTGGTTTCAACCTGGTTCATTCAGCCGGTTTTGTTACGCCAGCAAGTTGTGTATCGAGAAAGTCCAAGAATATAATCGATAGTGATATTTTGAACGCGGCAAACAGATTCTATAGTGCCATGGTCGCCAGAGAACCAGCCCCTCCTGGCCTGATAAATCTCATAGCCTTCCGAAGCCAACAGGCGGCATTCGCTCTTTCTCATGAGTACCATCTTTCGGATTGCGATTACCTCTATTTCCAGGAGAAAGGCTGGCTGGACGAGAAAAGACAGTATTACATCGACGCCAAAGTAAATCCCTTGAAAGGGTTCGTTTCCCTGATTATCGGCAAATGGGTTCGCAGAAGTATGGTGAAAGAGCTGCAGGGAGTTCCCTGGTATCCGTTTGCTTCGCGAGTTGAAAAATAGGCATGTTGAAATTCAATCACCAAAGACGTACTGCACCGCCTGGCCTTAGAATCACCTCACTTGGTTGTCGCGGGGTCCGCAGCAGCAACATTCACTAACATTACCGATGTTAATCACAAACTCAAATTACTATCCTGCTTTAGAAACAATGTTCGCGCTTTGTGCTATAATTCCTAATTTGTGTTATAATATCTTAAATACTTTCAGTTCCTAATAATCATAGGAACAAAACAGTCTCAAAACACCTTCAGAAATGCGGAGCCTGGTGCTTCTTCTTGGGCTCCCCAGGTCAATCATTTGTCGAAACTCAGGTTGGTTAAATAACAGATAGAATCGAGGATATATGGTACTTTGTGAAAATTGCCGGGAAAATGTATCGCCGAATATGTACTTTAACTGGGGTGGTTTCATTCGATGTTGGGGCATCCCCTATTTGATATATTTTATGACAAAGATTCCGCAATGCCCAAACTGCAATTTTCCCATGCCCAGGAGAAACATGGTCTTTGCCATCCGGCCACCTCAATACTTTATCAAATTGGCCCGTATTAATATATTACAATTGACCCAATTTAAGGATAGAATAGTATCCACCTCTTGGAGGTCAAATCTAAATCGCAAATTCGATCCAACCCGGCATTTCGCGAGTATGAATACACACCAAACCACATCTTACAATATGATGATCAACGAAGTTCATAACTCTATTAGTTTAGAGAGCTATAGATTTAGGAAGTAATATCTGTTTCAGGTGATAATCTATGATAAAGAAACTATTAAAATTTGCAATCAGCTTGGCAGCCATCAAATGGCTTGCGAAAAAGATGAGCCATCATCACAGCAACAATGGAAAACAAGTGGAACCTCTACGGCGAAATTGAGACGCCAAATGAAAACGTAGAAAATGAGTTAGCCGCTATTTTTTTTGCTAAATACCCGTAGCATGAGCTTCGACCTGAGGCTCATGAATATTTTCATGACAACCAAAATTGGGATTGGACGAACTTGAAGGCCTTGGATATTGCTTAAGCTCGTCCCAATAGCTTCTGCTCTAAAGGCCCAGGCCCTTTGCGACAGCTGCTGCCAATCCCTCATCTACCTTATCCAGGTTCTTGAGGGCTCGCTTCTGTATCTCTGGTTTGGTCACGTGGATAAGATCAGCTACCAGGTTACCTGCCAGATGTTCCTGTTCTGACTTATCCATGGAGAGGTACCTCAATTTGGCCTGGGAGAAGTCGTCCGTCTTGTGTATCTTCTCACGAGTTACCTTTCCCTGAATAATGGATTCATAAGATACTCCCTCCAGCGGCGTTGCCGTTGGTCCACCCTGGCTGCTCGGCCCAAAGTTGACGGAGCCTTTGAAGATCTGGGTCTGCATGGCCCCATCGCGCTGGTTATTGGCGACATTGGCAAGCGGCTTGTTGGTAGGCAGATCATTGAAGTTGGCCCCCAGGCGATAGCGCTGGGTGTCGACATAGGAGAACGTCCTGCCTTGCAGCATCTTGTCGTCTGAAAACTCGATGCCTGGAACCAGGTTGGCCGGACAGAATGCCGCCTGCTCCACCTGGGTGAAGAAATTCTCAGGATTGCGGTCCAGGATCATCTTGCCAACAGGCATAAGCGGGAATTTGTCTTCCGGCCAAGTCTTGGTGTCATCCAGCGGGTCGAAGCTCTGGTTGAGTTCCTCGGTGATCTTCATTATCTGCACCTTGAGTTCAAACTCTGCATACTCGCCTCTGGCTATAGCCTCCCATAGATCTCGAGTGAGGTAGTCGGGGTCCTCGCCCGCTAACCTGGTCGCATTCTGGCGGTCGAAGTTATGCACGCCAAGTTTTGGCTTCCAGTGGTATTTGACATAGACCGCCTGGCCCTCTTTGTTCACCCACTTGTAGGTGTTCACTCCGAAGCCTTCCACCATCCTGTAGCTGGCAGGGGTTCCTCGATCCGAGAAGACCCAGGTGAGCATGTGTGTCGCTTCAGGGGTCAGGGATATGAAATCCCAGAAGTTGTTGTGCCCTGTGGCCGACGATGGGATGTTGTTATGCGGTTCGGCTTTCACGGCATGAATCAGATCAGGGAACTTGATGGCGTCTCTGATGAAGAAGACGGGCAGGTCATTGCCTACAATATCGTAGTTGCCCTCCTCGGTATAGAACTTCGTGGCGAATCCCCGGACGTCCCTTACCGTGTCTGCAGATCCTCTGCCGCCGGCGACTGTGGAGAACCTGACAAAGACGGGCGTCTTCTTGCCCGGGTCCTGCAGGAATCTGGCTTTGGTGTATTTGGCCATGGTTTTGTGGACCTGGAAATAACCGAAGGCTCCCGCGCCTTTGGCATGCACGACCCTCTCAGGAATGCGCTCCCTATCGAAGTGAGCTATCTTCTCGATGAACTGGAAGTCCTGCAAAAGAGTCGGACCGCGCTCCCCGACGGTCTGAGAGTTTTCGTCATCATTGATGGGATGACCCTGGTTGGTGGTCATATTAGTCGTATTTGTGTTGGATTTGTTTGCATTCTCTGCACTTAGAGTCAGTGGCATCATCGTGGCAATAAGCATGGGCAATAATATCTTTTTCATATCAAAACCTCTCTTCTCTTGCGATCTCAATAAGTCTGTTGCACCTAAGCATTATCCGTAATGTGCTTAGGGCAAGTAATACACAATCCTAAATTCCAAGCCGCAATACTGCCAGGTGGAATGATCCTCCCAATATAAGCGTTAACACCGCCAGAATGATGAATACGATTATCAACCATTTGGCATTATCCTTTGATATGCCCGCACCGCGTACTCCCAATACTGCAAGTACCAGAGCTATTACAAAGAACACTATCGCCAAATAAAGTAAGTCCGCTATTTTTATACACACCTCTTCATCGATTATTGCTTAATCTCATCTATCGATTTCGATTCTTCGCCCAGATCTACCTGAATTAGTTGTATATTGTTCAGTTCAGTGCATCAGCCGTCTTATTTACTATGTTCAACTTTCGCATTCTTTGCATCCGCTTTTACATAAGCTACCTTCTTCTCAGCCTCATTATGCTCGAGATTGGCCTTGATCATCTCCACATCAGCATTTTCATCAACTTTTGCATATGCCATCCTATTCCCTATATCAGACATTGCTTTCTTAGTATCGACTTTCATCTTCTCGATCGTATCATCTGTCATTTATAATTCCTCCTTTCTTGTATCTAAAATGGTTCTAGATCTAATAGGATGCTATTGCATAAAAAGATTTTTGTACCTAAATCTTAAAATACATAAGATAAGTACAGACATCGCTGTAAAGAGCAATGAAAGAAACTAAATTTGACCTATCAGAACCTTTAGTCAAAAGCTCGAAAAATAATGTTCGTGCTTTGTGCTATAGTTCCTAATTTGTGTTATGAAATCTTAAATACTTTCAGTTCCTAATAGTAATAAGTACAAGACGATTTCAAAGTACATTCCGAACTGCAGAGCCTGACCTATCTCGGGCTCTAATTGTAATCATTTGCAGACCTGTGTTGATTTAGTAGAGATGGAGGATATATGGTATTTTGTGAAAATTGTAGGGAAAATGTTTTGCCGAAGACGTATTTTACCTGGAGTGGGTTCATTCTTGGTTTAGGCCTCCCCTATTTGATATACATTATCACAAAGATACCACAATGCCCAAACTGCAATTTTCCTATGCCCCGGAGAAACATGGTCTTTGCCGTCCAGCTCCCACAGAACCTTATCAAATTGGCAAGGATAGGTGCATTACAACTGACCCATTTAAAGGATAGTTTAACATCTGCCTCTCGAAGGTCCTCTCAAAATCACAAATTCGATCCGTCCCAACATCTCGCAAGTTCGAACGCGCACAAAACTGCATCGTTCAATATGATGGTCAACGAAGTCCGTAACACTATTAATTTAGAAAGCTATAGCTTTAGAAAGTAATATCCGTTAAGGTGATCATCTATGATAAAGAAATTATTAAAATTTGCAGTCAGCTTGGCAGCGATCAAATGGATTGCGAAAAAGATGAGCCCTCAACACGGCAATAACGAAAAACTAGTGAAACCTCTACGACGAAATTGAATGGCTAAATGGAGTATAAAAATGGGCTAAGCGGCAATATTTGTGTCTAGAGGCAGATCCGTGAGTCGCGTGCGATCACAGTGCATGGCACTTTAGAAATTTTAAGACTGCTTAAACAGATCTTCAATTTTCATTTAACCGCCAGGAGATACTATGGATACTATTCCGGGATGGGACGGGCCTCTGCAGAGATCGGGTCGAGATCAGATATGCTATTGGAGAATTGTCGGTCAGCACATGGGTCAGAGTTCGGAACAACGTGTAAGCGAATTGCTAAGCCTTGGCGTCTTACCAAAGCGGATGTTTATAAAGGTAAAAGATTCCGATTTTTGGGGGGGTGTTCTTTTCATGCCTGATGCAGGAGAATTGCTACCTGGAACGGCGGAAAAATTGAAAAACCCATGGGAAGTAGTCCTCGAATCGGGAAAATGGATACGATACGACTTACATCTCGCTACCGAGAATGGCGATTTAGTCATTGAGCATGGTGATCTCAAATTTGTGCGTTTGGGCCCGGGAACACCCTTGAATGAAAATATAGGATCAATCCAGGAGATGGCCGCCTGGTTGGATATGCAAATGGAGTCCTATGGAGACGTATCCAATGTCAGATAATTGTTTTGTTCGAGAATAGAGGTCAATACTTACCATTTGGCCTAAATAAGCATATAAAAATTCTTCAACAAGATTTTTCATCGGCCATTTGCCTACCAAAAGATGAGAGGCGGAAAGCCTCACATCTATTTCTATGTCATGCTCTGTAAACCGCTATCCTGCCAATGAAGCGCTATCTTCGATCTCCTCAGGATGAGAACCGGCCTGGTTGCCGAGTTGGCTACATCATAGGCAGTGCTTCCTATCTGGCCCCTCTTCATAGCCACTGCGCCCTGGGAGCTCAAGGCGATGAGGGAGACGTCCTCTTTTTCTGCCTCGGAGCGTATTACTTCCACCGGATGTCCCACTACGACTTTGGTGGTGACCTTCATGCCTCCTTTGTCAAGATTCATGGCGATCTCATTGATCTTCGCAGTTGCCTCGGCGACATAGGCATCGATCTCTTCATCGGTCTCACCTTTGGAGACTGCGTTCAGCAGTATCAGTTCTCCTATGCCGCTTATGCCTTTTAGGAAGGAGAGGGCTGCCTCTGCGGGTTGGGAGAAGTCGGTCGGGAAGAGCACCCTGGCGAAGACCCTGTCGCAGAACTTCTCCATCTCTCCGCCTTTCACGGCCTTGTAATGCATGACCAGTAGATGGGCATCGCCGAAGCGCAGCACGCCCCTGGAAGAGCTTCCCAAGAGAGCGCTCTGGATCCGGTTTCTTCCGTGCGCGCCCATGGCCACCAGGGATACCTTTTCATCCTCTGAGACCTTTTGA
>Ga0209540_10003807_pt1 | contig 10154 bp, 8 predicted proteins | sample BarGraIncu01121A_FD_184501 | JGI IMG/M metagenome (GOLD analysis project Ga0209540, IMG submission 184501) | Arctic peat soil microbial communities from Barrow, Alaska - Barrow Graham LP Incubations 011-21A (SPAdes) (version 2) | ecosystem: Environmental > Terrestrial > Soil > Wetlands > Peat... | reverse complement strand
CAGGGTCTCGTCGAAGCCCCCGATGGCCTCGTGGATGTCGCGGCGTACGAGGATGCAGAAGCCGGGCGCGTGAGGCGAGACGTACTGCATGGCGTCGAGGTAGAGATTGGCCACCTCGCACGCGAAGATGTTGCGAGGATCGCGCTGGATCGGCTCGATGAACGACGTCGCCACGGAGAGCTCGCGCTCCTCGAACTCCTCGAGCGCCGCGGCGATGAAGTCGTCATCGAGTTCGTCGTCGGCATCGAGGAAGACCAGCAGGTCGCCGGTTGCCGAGCGGGCACCGGCGTTGCGTCCGACCGCGGGCCTGCCGCCTTCGGCGACGAGGGCTCCGCGACCCTGCGCGACCGCACGTGTGCCGTCCGTCGAGCCCGCATCGGCGACCACGATCTGATCGGCGCGGCGCGTCTGGCGACCGAGCGCGTCGAACAGAGCCGGCAGGCGCTCGGCCTCGTTCAGAGCGGGGATGACGACGGTGAGGGTCAGCGCCACGTCTCAACTCCTGGATGTCGGGTGCGGACAGTCTGGCACAGCAACGCACAGGGGCCCCGGCGGCATCCGACCGGGGCCCCTGTGGGACGTGTGCGGACGTGACCGCTACCGCGGCCAGCCCGTCCTTACGCTGCTGACTGCCGAGAAGTGCTTGGGTAGCGCGCGGACCGCATCACCGCGTGCGGCCCGCCGGTCGGGACACGACGCAGAACGGCCCCGGATACCCGGGGCCGTTCGTGGTTCCTATGGTGCGGGCGAAAGGAGTTGAACCTTCACGGGGTTTCCCCCACATGGACCTGAACCATGCGCGTCTGCCATTCCGCCACGCCCGCGTGACGTGCAAAGGGGAGTCTAGCAGGGGCGCAAGAGCGCGGCAATATACGCAAGAGCGGCATGATGGACGTTAGATGAGCGGCGAACATTAGACGAATCGTTAGATGAGGGCAGGCGTTTGGTCAGGGGAGTCCCGCTGCTCTGCATCACGGTGAACGAACGTCACTCGCTCCTCGTCTAGCGACACCGATTCGACCTTCCAGCCCGCGGTCAGCCACTCGTTAGCGTTGACGTGCCTTCCGTTCGTGTCGTTCCCCCACCATGCGGGGTACAGCCTTGCCGATGCGGGCAGCGTGTCTCCGATGATGCATGCGATGTCGTCGAACGACACGGTCACGGAGTCGTTCCCCTGCTCATTCAGGTAGTCCACCAGCGGTGCGTACTTGCTCACGACACGCCCCCCTCGGTCTCGTGACGAACTCCGACGCTCGGGTCTACGCCGAGCCTCAGCGTCCCCCTACAGCGCGTCGGATGCCCTCGATGTCTCTCATGCTGAACTGCCCCGTGGACTTATTGCCCTTCACGAAGAGCTGCGCCGAGCTATTGTACGCCATTGACCACTGGTGCTCGTCCATACTACTCCCCTGAACGGCGTTACCGAGCGCCCCCATCATCACCGCTTGGTGTGACGCGCGCAAACCGTTGCCCCACACGCCGCACGTGTGCCGACGTCCCGATCGCACGCCCTCGCCACGCTACTCGTCGACGAGCGACAGCTCCGGATCCTCCTCGTCCCCCTCGAGCGCCTCGATCACGTCCTCGATGGAGAACACCGGAACAGGGTCGAGCCCCGCAACGGTAGGGCCTTCGTCCCACTCCGCGCTGTTCTCGTACGTGGCCTCCCAGGGCGACAACGACGGGCGAAGCGGGTCGAACACGAACTGCGACGCCGCCCAGTTGAGGGCACTGCTACCTCCCAAGTCCATCCCCGCACCTCCTCCTACATCCGGGAACGAGCGCTACAGAGGTCTTTGTCGGCCGAAGTCGCTCGGAGGTTGAGCGGTCGCGCTACCGCGATGCGCGAGCGGCACGGCCCGAACGAACGCTAGAATGGGCGCGCGACAGACGTCCGATGACTTCGGCTGGGGGCGCGTGGACGCAGGACTCATCCTGGGACGGTACCGGCTCCTCGCCGAACTCGGCGAGGGAGGCCACGGCGCCGTCGACCTCGCCTTCGACACCAAGATGGCGCGTCGTGTCGCGATCAAGCGCATACCCGTCACCCGTCGCGGCATCCAGATCCTCTCGCGCACGACGGGACTGCGCGAAGCGCGCACGGCGGCGCTGCTCAACCACCCGAACATCGTCACCGTCTACGAGTGGGACACGGACGACGACGAGGCGTTCCTCATCATGGAGCACGTCGACGGGGCATCCCTGGCCGAGTTGCTCGACCTCTACGCACCGCTCGACATCGACGAGGCGGCGGCGGTGCTGGCACCGATCGCGGATGCCGTGGCGTTCGCCCACGACAACGGTGTGCTGCACCTCGACCTCAAGCCCGAGAACGTACTGATCACCCGGGACGGACTGGTGAAGGTCGCGGACTTCGGCGTCGCCGCGCTCACCAACGCCGCCGGACAGGCGCTCTCCGCGGGCGGCACGCTCGGCTACATGCCGCCCGAACAGCTGCGCGGAGAGGCGGTCGACGCGCGCACCGACGTGTGGGCATTCGCCGCGCTCGCCTTCACGGTGCTCACCGGCGCCGTCCCCTTCGCCTCGGAGTCGATCGAAGGCTCGCTGTTCAAAGCCGAGCGTGGCGGCACACCGATCCCGGGGGCGTTCGAACCGTCGGTGCCCGTCCCGGTCAACGACGCCATAGTCCGCGCGCTCTCGCCCGATCCGGCCCGTCGTCAGCCGGACCTGCGCACCTTCGCGGGCGACCTGATGGTCGAGCTGGGGGATCCCGTGGCGGGCCGGGACAGTCTCCGCTCCCTGGCGACGGAGATGACCTTCGACGAGGAGTACGACGAGGACCCGTCGCTCGTGCGCCTCGGATTGTGGGACCGGCTCGCCATGCGTTCGGGCGTCGCGGAGCGGGTCGTCACCGCCGCCGCTTCGGGGTGGCTGGCGTGGGCCGGGATGGCCCCGCTCGGGTTCCCGTGGCTCGCCCCGGTCGCGGCCATCATCATCGCGGCGGCCGCGGGCTACTTCGCGCCCTCCCTCGGCCTCGGAGCCGGGCTGGTCGTGCTGGCTGCGGGCGCCTTCCGCATCGGCTGGCCCCTCGGGCTCGCCGTCGCGCTCGCAGGCGCCCTGTGGTGGATCGCGCTCGGGCGCACGCGCGCGGGAGCGGGCGCGCTGCCCGTCTTCGCTCCGCTCGCGGGGGTTCTCCGCTTCTCCCCCGCACTTCCCGTGCTCGCCGGCTTCTTCATCGAGGGCGTCTGGACCACTGGAGCCGCGTCCGCCGCGACGGGACTGGTCATGGTGGTCTTCTCGATCGTGAGCCGTTCGGGGGTCATGGCCGATGTCGCCTGGCCCGCGCTGGTGGCGCCCCTCTCGGCACCGTGGCCCGCGAGCGGGCTCACCGGGGCCGTACTGCTCCGGGGCGCGGCCGTCGTGCTCGCGTGGGGCGTTGCGGGTGTCCTCTCGTCGCTCGGAGCCCGTCGGGGAACGCGCCTCGGTGCGCTCACCGGCGCCCTCGCGGGGCTCGGCGTGTGCGCCGCTGCACTCGGCCCCTGGATGACGGTCGGTTCACGGATGGCGCCGGGCGCCCTGCTCCAGATGGGCATCGCCTCTATACTGGTCGTAGCCGTCGTGGCTCTCGGACCCCCGGTCCGGGCGGGCGACACGGACGATCAGGACGTGGAATCCTAAGTGAGCATCCTCTCCGATTTCGAAGACCGCGTCGGCGGCGCGCTCGAGGGCGCGTTCGCGGGCATGTTCCGATCCCCGGTACAGCCGGTCGAGATCGCCAAGACGCTGGGCCGGGCCATGGACGACGGCAAGACCATCGGCGTGAGCCGCGTCTACGCTCCGCTCGGCTACACGGTCGCGCTCTCTCCCGAGGACGCCGAGAAGTTCGGCCCGTTCACGGCGACCCTCGCGGGCGAGTTGGCGACCTACCTCACCGGCCGGGCGCGCGAACGCAACTACCACCTCACGGACGCGCCGAAGGTGTCGTTCATCGTCCATGACGACCTGCGGCTCGGCCGCTTCCGGGTCAGCGCCGAGCTTTCGGCCCCCGAGTCGGAGGAGCCTCTCTCCCCTGCGGAGCCCGCCGCCGCCTGGACCGAGGACGTCCGCAACCCCGCGGACGGCATGGCGACCGTAACGGTCGGCGACCACGATCACGACGTCCTGCTTCAGGGCGAGCGCATGCTGGTCGGACGCCTCGCCTCGTGCGCGGTCCGGCTCGCGGACGCCAACGCGTCGCGCGAGCACGCGGCCTTCGTGCGCGTCGGCGACGGCTGGGCGATCGAGGACCTCTACTCGACCAACGGCACGCTGCTCAACGGCGAGCCCGTCGCTCGCGCGCTGCTGCGCGAGGACGACGTCATCGAGGTCGGCCTGACGCGCCTCACCTTCCACGAGCCGAGGCGGTAGCCGATGGTCGACGTCGCGCTGCTCTTCGGGCGCATCCTGCTGCTCGCGCTGCTCTACCTGTTCCTCTTCGCCTCGGTGCGCGCGGGGCTGGGACTCATACGGCGCGGCGACCAGGCGCAGCCCGAGCGGCCCCTGACCCTCGTCGTCGTATCCGGGCCGCCCGAACTCACCGGCGTGCGCATCCCGCTGGACGCGCTGGTCCGGATCGGACGCTCGCCCGACCTCGAGCTCGTGATCGCGGATGACTTCGTGTCGACGACGCACGCCCGGATCGTTCCCGCCGCCGGCGGCCCGGTCCTTGAGGATCTCGGCTCCACCAACGGCACGCTCATCGGGGGACACCGGGTCACGCAGGCGGTCCCGCTGCGCGCCGGAGACGAGATCGAGGTCGGCCCCGTGAAGCTGAAGGTCTCGCGCTCATGACCGCCTCCCACATCCCCGGCGTCGGGGCGCTGACCGACCCGGGACTCACTCGGCCGCAGAACGAGGACTCGATGCTCGTCGAGCCGCCCCTGTACGCCGTGGCGGACGGCATGGGTGGTCACCGGGCCGGCGAGGTGGCCAGCCGCGTGGCGCTCGAGGAGCTTCTCGCCAACGCGCCGCGCTCGATCGACTCCAAGGCGCTCGCGCGTGCGGTGCGCGCCGCGAACCGCGCCGTGATCGATTCCGCCGAGAAGACGCGCACCCGCTCGGGCATGGGCACGACACTGACGGCCGCGATGGTCGACGGGACGCACATCGCGATCGCCCACGTGGGCGACTCCCGTGCCTACCTGCTTCACGACGGGCGCCTCACGCGCATCACGGACGACCACTCCATGGTCGCCGACCTCGTGCGCCAGGGCGCGCTCACCGAGGAGGACGCCCGTTTCCACCCGCAGCGCAGCGTCATTACCCGCGCGCTGGGTTCCGACCGCAACATGCTCGCCGACCTCTACGACGTCGAGGCGGTCGTGGGCGACAGGCTGCTGCTGACCACCGACGGACTGACCGGGATGATCCCCGACGACTACATCGGCGAACTACTGGCCGCCGAGCGAGACCCCGACGCGGCGGCCGCGAAGCTCGTCGAGGCCGCGAACCGGGCGGGGGGCTACGACAACATCACGGTGATCGTCATCGACATCGGCGACGTCCGTGCCGTCGACGCGACGCCGGCGCGCGGTTCGAAGGAGGCCCGGCGGCGCGGCGCCGCTCCCCTGTTGTGGATCGTCGCGGCGCTGGCTCTTGTCATCGCCTGCGGTGGCGGAGCGTGGTCCTACGCCCGCTCCCGTGCCTACCTGATCGACCAGGGCGGATACGTCACGGTGTACCAGGGAATCCCCGGCTCCTTCGCCGGGATCGGGCTCAACTGGGTCGTGCAGACGACCGAGGTACCGGTGAACGAGCTCGACCCGCAGGTCGCCGCTCGCCTCAAGGAGGGCATCCCGTTCGGCAAGCTCCCCGACGCCCTGGAACGCGTGAACGAGCTGCGAGCGAGCACGATCCCTACACCGCAGGTCCCGACTCCGAGCCCTGCAACCACCGCGACCCCGGCACCGTAAGGTGGCGGCGGCGATGAGGTCCAGGCGGACGATCGAGCTGATGCTCCTGCTCGCCGCAGCAGTCCCGGTCCTGCTCGTCTTCGCGCTGGCCGCCGGCGCCGCCCGCGGCACGATCGCCCTCTCCGACTTCCTCGCGCCGGCCGGGCTGCTGCTCGCGTTCGGCGCGGCACATGTCGCCGTACGGCGCTTCGCCCCGGGAGCTGATCCCGTGCTGCTGCCGGTGACCGCGCTGCTGTCGGGCATCGGCCTTGCGATGGTCGGTCGGCTCGACCCGGCGCTGGCCGGACCGCAGACCATGTGGCTGTTCGTCGGCGTCGCGGTGCTCGCTCTGACACTCGCCTTCGTGCCACCTCTGGAGCGCCTGGCGCGCTACAAGTACACGATCATGCTGGCCGCGCTCGTGCTGCTGCTCGCACCGGCCCTCGTCGGCACCGAGATCAACGGCGCGAAGCTGTGGCTGCGCTTCGCAGGGATGAGCTTCCAGCCGGCGGAACTCGCGAAGATCATGCTCGTGGTGTTCCTGGCCGCCTATCTGGCCGAGTTCCGCGAGGTGCTCTCCGTCTCGACGCGCAAGTTCGTCGGGATGCAGATGCCGCGGGCCCGCCACCTCGGACCGCTGCTGTTGATGTGGGCCGTCTCGCTGGTGGTATTGGTCGCGGAGAAGGACCTGGGCTCGTCGCTCCTGTTCTTCGGGATCTTCCTCATCATGGTCACTGTGGGAACCGGCAGGTGGTCGTACGCGGTCGTCGGCACGGTGCTGTTCGCGCTCGGCGCGACCGCGGCCTTCTTCCTGTTCGCCCACGTCCGCGTTCGCATCGACATCTGGCTCCACCCGTTCGCGGACGCCGCGGGCAAGGGCTACCAGGTGGTGCAGTCGCTCTTCGCGTTCGCCGCGGGGGGCATGACCGGCGTGGGGCCGGGACGCGGGCTGCCGACGCGCATCCCATTCGTCGCCACCGACTTCGTCTTCGCCGCCATAGGCGAGGAGCTGGGGCTGCTCGGCGGGGTCGCGATCATCACCGCCTACCTCGTGCTGTGCCTCCGCGGGCTGGCCACCGCCGTGCGTGCGCGCTCCGACATGGCCGCGCTCACCGCTGCCGGCCTGGTGGCCGCCTTGGGTCTCCAGACCTTCGTCATCGTCGGTGGCGTCACCCGGCTGATCCCGCTGACGGGCATCACCCTCCCCTTCATCTCGTACGGCGGGTCGTCGATCGTTTCGAACTTCCTGCTGTTGGCGCTGCTCATGCGTGCAGGCGACGACACACCTGAGGACGGGTCCGACATCGTGGCGAGCGGGCAGACAGGCACGCTGGGGCGGCTCGCCCTGTCGCGGAGGCTCGTGGGTGTCGCATGGCTCCTGGCTGCCCTCACGGGGGCTCTCGTGATCAACCTGACATGGCTCCAGGTCGTCGACGCACGCACGTTGAACAACAACACGGCCAACTCGCGCAACCTCGACAAGGAGGCTCGCGCCGAGCGCGGTGCGATCACCACCTCCGATGGTGTCGTGCTGGCGCGATCCGTACGGCAGCCCAACGGACTGTTCAAGCGGACCTACCCGGCGGGCACGCTCGCCGCCCACGTGACGGGCTACTACTCCGTGCGCTACGGGCGCTCCGGCATCGAGTCGGCCGGCAACGACGTCCTCGCCGGGCACCGCGACTACGCGAGCTTCCAGGACGTGATGGACGACGCGCTCGGCCGCTCCGTCCCGGGCAACGACATCGTGCTCACCGTCGACAGCCGCATCCAGAAAGCGGCCGAGAAGGCGCTGGCCGGACACCGGGGCGCCGTCGTCGCGATCGACCCGACCACGGGCGCCGTCCTCGCGATGGCGTCCTCCCCCTCCTTCACACCTCAGAACGTCGATCGCGACTGGGCGACGCTCTCGAAGGACGCGGCCTCCCCGCTCGTCGACCGTGCGATCTCGAGCGTCTACCCGCCCGGCTCGACATTCAAGGTCGTCACGCTCACGAAGACGCTCTCGAGCGGCATCGCTGCGCCGACCACCGTGCTGCCCGCCCCCGGCGTGCTCCAGATCGGCGGCGGAAAGGTGACCAACTTCGAGGGCGCGGGCTACGGCTCGGCCACGCTGCGCAAGGCGACCCAGTCCTCGATCAACACGGTCTTCGCCTACCTCGGCGACAAGATGGGGCCGGTGGCGCTGGTCGATCAGGCGCGGGCGTTCGGCTTCGACGCGTCGCCTGCTCTCGAACTCCCGGTGGCCCCGTCGCTCATGGCGGACCCGGGGGCGATGACGAGGTGGGAGACCGCCTGGGCCGCCGTCGGTCAGCCGGTGGGCTCGCACGCCGTCAACGGCCCCGTCGCCACGGCGCTGCAGATGGCGCTGGTGGCGTCCGGGATCGCGAACGACGGCGTGGTCATGCAGCCGTACCTCATCGACCACACGGCCGACGCGGCGGGCGGCGCGATCTCCACGACCCGGCCCCGCGTCCTCGGCACGGCCACCGATCCCGCGACGGCCGCGACCGTGCGGGACATCATGCTGAGCGTGGTCGAGTCGGGATCAGGCGGGCGGGCACGTATCTCCGGTCTGAAGATCGCGGGCAAGACGGGCACGGCCGAGGTCGGTAAGGGCCGCGCGTCGGACGCCTGGTTCATCGCATTCGGGCCGGCATCGGCGGGCGCGAAACCGCGCGTCGCCGTGGCGATCATCCTGGAGAACGCCGGGGTCGGCGGGCAGGTCGCGGCCCCCGCCGCACGGATCGTGCTCGAGGCCGCTCTGAAGCACTAGACGGGCACGACGCCGTGACGAGGTTCGTCAGCACGGCGGTGCGGTAGAATCTATCCGATAAGCGGATGTGAAGAGCGGGAGCGCCCACGTGGAAGACATGGTCTTCGGTCGCAGGTACCGGGTAACCGAACGCATCGGCACCGGGGGGATGGCGGACGTCTACAAGGCGGTCGACGAGACCCTCGGGCGGACCGTCGCGGTCAAGGTCATGCACGCGCGCTTCGCGAGCGATCCGGAATTCGTGGATCGTTTCAGGCACGAGGCGTCCGCGGCTGCCAACCTCTCGCACCCCTCGATCGTCAACATCTACGACTACGGTGTCGAGGCCGGCACCTACTACATCGTCATGGAGCTGGTGCGCGGCACCGACCTCAAGGCGGTCGTGAAGCAGCGCGGCGCGCTCGACCCGATCAAGGTCGCCGAGTACGGTGTGCAGGTCTGCGCCGCGCTCACCGTGGCGCACGGCTACGGGATCATCCACCGGGACATCAAGCCGCAGAACATCGTGCTCACCCCTGACGGGGCGATCAAGGTCATGGACTTCGGCATCGCGCGGGCCGTCGACTCCGACGCCACCCAGACCGGCTCGGTACTCGGGACGGCGCAGTACGTCTCGCCGGAGCAGGCGCAGGGTCGCAGGCTCGGACCCGAGAGTGACCTCTACTCGCTCGGCGTCGTACTCTACGAGCTTTCCACGGGGCGCCTCCCGTTCGACGGGGACACCCCGGTCTCGGTGGCCCTCAAGCATGTGAACGACGTGCCCGTGCCACCGCGCAGCGTCAATCCCCAGATCCCGCCCGCGCTCGAGGCGGTCATCCTCAAGGCGATGGAGAAGGACCCGACCCGGCGCTACCGCTCGGCCGACGACATGCGGGACGACTTGCAGCGCGTCGTCGCGGGTCGCGCCGTCGCGGCGCAGCCGCGCGTGGACGACACCACGGTGATGCCGATCATCGACCGCTCGACGACCGCACCGCAGATCACCCGCCAGCCCGCCAAGCGGCGTGAGACGAACCCCTGGATCTGGGTCGGCGTGGCGGCGCTCGTCGTTCTGCTCGGACTCGGGATGGCATGGGGCCTCGGACTGATCGGCGGCGGACTGCGCGTGCCCGAGACCACCGGCATGAGCGCGGTGGAGGCCAAGAAGGCACTGATCGACCTCGGCCTGAAGATCGGCAAGGAGGACGTCGTCGCCGATCCCACGGTCCCCAAGGACGCGGTGATATCCACAGACCCGCCGGCGAACGCGCAGGTCAAGAAGGGTGACGCGATCAACCTTCTGATCAGCTCCGGACCGGAGATGGTGACCGTGCCATCGGTGGTCGGATCAGCTGAGGCCAGTGCGGTCACCGCGCTCCAGGCCGCGGGGTTCACGGTCGACCCGATCTTCACGCGTGAGTTCAACTCGAAGTATCCGGCCGGCGAGGTCTTCAAGACCGACCCGGCCCAGGGCACGGATGCGCCGAAGGGTTCGAAGGTCAGCCTGT
>Ga0209540_10003805_pt1 | contig 10154 bp, 6 predicted proteins | sample BarGraIncu01121A_FD_184501 | JGI IMG/M metagenome (GOLD analysis project Ga0209540, IMG submission 184501) | Arctic peat soil microbial communities from Barrow, Alaska - Barrow Graham LP Incubations 011-21A (SPAdes) (version 2) | ecosystem: Environmental > Terrestrial > Soil > Wetlands > Peat... | reverse complement strand
CGGTCTGGTGCCGACCAGGCTCATCTCGCCATTTAGCACGTTCCAGAACTGCGGCAGCTCGTCCAGACTGGTCTTCCTGAGGAACGCCCCCACCCTGGTGACCCGAGGGTCGTTTTTCATCTTGAAGATGGCGCCCTCCATCTCGTTCAGGTGCATGAGTTCCTGCTTGCGCGCCTCGGCATCCAGAAACATCGAGCGGAATTTCCAGCAGGTGAAAGTCCTGCCGTTCTCCCTGACGCGGGTCTGGCCGAAGAAGAGCGGGCCGGGGGACTCCAGCTTGACGGCGATGGCGATGAGCGGGAAGAGACAGGTGGCAATCGCGAGCCCCGCGCAGGAACCGACGATGTCCAGGCAGCGCTTGTACAGGAGCTGGTTCGCATCTACCGAAACGGAGCGAAAGGTAAGAAGCGGAACCTCGCCGTGCAGCATGCCCAGTTCCTTCTTTCCCTCGAATTGGTAGTAAATGTTCAGGACGGTCCTGGAGGTGATCCCCATCTCGTCCAGCGCGTTGATGTAATCTGCCAGCTCGAAGCGGGCTTCCTCCTTGGAATCGCAGAAGATCACCTCGTCCACGGGGTGCGCCTTGCAGATGCTCACCAGGTCTTGAAGCGACCCAAGCACGGGTGCGCCCTGAAGCGTCCCTACCCCATGTTCCCGCGTGCGCAGAAGGCCCACGACCTTGAGACCCCACCCCTTGTTGCCCTCCAGGAGACCGAGGATTTTCTGGGCACTCTTGCCGGTCCCGACCAGCAGGATGTTGCGGTAGTTATAGCCTTCCAGGCGCAGCACTCGCAGGGCGAGGCGCACCAGTAACTGTTCTACTGAGAGCATGAGAAAGGAGAGGAGGAGAAAGGTTAAAAAGAAGCTTCTGCTATAGCCGCGGGGCTCTACGAGATAGATGAATGAGGAGGTTATCACACCGCCGATGGCGGTGACGAAGGCGAGTGAGTACAGGATAGTCCAGGGCGTGCTAAGCCTCTGGGAATCGTAGAAACCGTAGCGCTCCAGCAGGATGAGCCAGACGGGTACGACGACGAGCAGCAGCCAGGTGTAATAGTCGAGACTCTGAAGCCCACCGAGTTGCACCCTCAAGTTGTAAGAAACCAGAAATGCCGTGACGACAAGTGCAGCATCAGAAATAATGTTCGCTTTCTTTAAGAAACCTGCACGCTCCTTCAACATACATCCCCCCGCAACACAGCCAAAGCCGTCATATCAAGAGGAAGCGGAGCATACAGCAGTACACTACAACCGCCACCTCGTAAAAAGCACTACGCTTTATACATGAAAAAGCGCGAAGATACAAGACTTTAAGATGGCTCCATACGAGTAGCCGATCATTAATACTAAAAAAGAGTCTTTGTGCGGAATTTTGTGACTGGAATATGAATATGGAGGCAGGTTTCAAACAGAACAACCGGCGGAACAAGTAAAGACTATTCATGAACAATAATACAGCACACAGAGCCGACAGGATACGCAACACGTACTATGAAAGAATACCTATAAGCAGCAAGCTTATGTATATCAGTAGACCGAGAGACCTCCTTCCCGTCAAGATGAGGGTCGGGGTTGGGTTTCTGCGGGGTCAGCCCGGTTGGCGAGATACCAGATCCCCCTCCTCGTAGCGCTCCATCAGGAAAAGCGACGCCTGCGCCACGTCGTCGACATGGACGACAGTCCTGACCTCCAGCAATGCTGTCAACTGGTCAATCGGCTCAATGGGCAGTGTTCTGACAATGATGAGCGTTGTTCACGATGCTGTCAGTTTCGTGGCTGTTGGAGAAGGGGGGACTTTGATCAAGTACTACCAGTCGAAAGACCTGGAGAGAAGGGGGGCTTTCTTTGCTCCAGAGAAACCAGGTCATGCCCGATGGAGGGGCTGATCGAACCTGCATGCCTGCCTGCACTGGGCCTTAGACTACGCGAGCCGGTACGCCGCTTGCGCTGTCGTGACGGACCGTATTGCCTTCCCCAGCTTAAGTGTGACGATATCGCTTTCCGGCGACACATGCTGCCTATAAAATTGACAGGAGTTCATGACCAGACTATGGTAGCAAATGTGTAGTTTTTTTTCGATAGGACTGAGAGTGTTATGCCTACAGTGCTAAAGAATAGGTGGAACTCGTTTTCATTTCTAAAATGCCGCGAAGCATTGCCGATCGGATACGATCTGAACTTGGGTTGATAGCCGGAAACCCGGAGGGGTACGGCGGGGATTGGAAACCGTTATCCGGCAGCCCCTTCTGGCGTCTCCGCGTCGGAGGGTGGCGGGCGATATGCGAACTACGCAATAACGAACTTATCCTGTATGTCCTGAAAGTAGGATCAAGAGGAGACATTTACAAATGAACGTACAAATCATCTCCAGCGGTAAAAAACCGCAGTTTGCCGTCATTCCTTTTGATGAATGGCAGAAGCTCCAAGATCGCCTTGAAGACCTTGAAGACATCGCTGACGCCGGTACGCTATCCGCGCACATCGCGTCCGGCGAAGATGAAACTTTCCCCGGCGAATTCGTCGACAGGTTGCTGTCCGGTGAGCATCCGCTGACAGTCTGGCGCGAATTTCGCGGTATGACGAGTGCGGCCCTAGCTTCAGCCTGTGGCGTATCCGCACCGGCAATCTCCCAGATAGAGAGTGGCAAACGTGAACCGTCAGCGTCTTTGTTGAAGCGGATGGCCTTGACCTTGCGTTGCAACATGGACGATCTTATGCCGGCTGCCGACTAAGCATGGGCCCAAACATCAAACCATCTCTGAGAAAAAATCCAGAAAGTCCCGCCCGCCCCAGGCGTTGAGTTACTGCACATTGAGCGTTCACAGCCTGGCCCACTCAGCGCCCTGCCCTGCCCTGCCGCTTCCCCGCATTCAGCGTCACGTCCTGTTTGTTTTTTATGCTCATTAAAAGGTGCCTGTCCCCCTCGGGACCTCAGATAGCGTAGGGTGGGCCGTGCCCACCCTACGGCTGCAGGAGCCAACGACAGCTGAATAGTTATATATCTCCCTTGTCTGCGGCTGACCCCTCTTTAGTTCTCTCTGGAGCTTACCCCCGGTTGGCGAGATACCAGGCGTAGGTCCCCTGGAGCCCCTCTTCCAGTTCTATCCGGTGACGCCAGCCGAGCCCGTGGATCTTCGAGACGTCGCTTAGCTTACGCGGCGTCCCGTCCGGCTTGGAGCCGTCGAAGCGAAGCTCCCCGGTGAAGCCGACCACCTTTCCGATGGTCCGGGCTAGATCCCCGATGCTGAGCTCCAGGCCGCTGCCGATGTTGACCGGCTCCCCCTCCTCGTAGCGCTCCATCAGGAAAAGCGACGCCTGCGCCACGTCGTCGACATGGACGAACTCGCGGAAGGGCGTGCCGCTCCCCCATACGGTGACAAAAGCGTCCCCGGCGACCTTGGCCTCGTGGAACTTCCTCATCAGCGCGGGGAGCACGTGGGAGGTCTTCAGGTCGAAGTTGTCGTTGGGCCCGTACAGGTTGGTCGGCATGGCGCTGATGAAGCGGGTGCCGTACTGGCGGTTGTAGGACTGGCACATCTTGATCCCGGCGATCTTCGCTATGGCGTACGGCTCGTTGGTCGGCTCCAGCGGCCCGGTCAGAAGCGATGCTTCGCTGATCGGCTGCGCTGCGAGCCTCGGGTAGATGCAGGTGCTCCCGAGCATAAGCAGCTTGGTGACGCCGCAAAGGTACGCGCAGTGGATCACATTATTCTGGATCATCAGGTTATCGTAGATGAACTCCGCCGGATAGCTGTCGTTGGCGACGATCCCCCCGACCTTGGCAGCGGCGAGGAAGACGTAATCCGGCCTCTCTGCAGTGAAGAAAGCGGCGGTCGCACCCTGATCGCGCAGATCGAGTTCCCCGCTCCCCCTGACTACCAGGTTGCCGAACCCTTCAGCCTCAAGCTTTCTAACGATAGCCGAGCCGACCAGGCCCCGGTGCCCGGCAACGTAGATTTTGGCATCCTTATCCATTGGCACGAAGCTCCCTTTCCGCGATGCCAAGATCTGCGTCCGTCATCATCTCGACCAGGGCCTGGAACGATGTCGTCGGCTCCCAGCCGAGCACGGCCTTCGCCTTGGCGGGGTCTCCCAGGAGCAGGTCAACCTCGGCCGGGCGGAAATAGCGCGGGTCGATCTCGATCACGACCTTGCCGGTACTTTCGTCGATACCCTTCTCGTGCACCCCCTCGCCCTGCCAGGTCAGAGGCATGCCGAGGCGGGCGAAAACCAGGTCGGCGAACGCCCGCACACTGTACGTCTCGCCAGTTGCGATGACGTAGTCGTCCGGCTCCGAGGCCTGCAGCATGCGCCACATCCCCTCCACGTAGTCCCCAGCGAAACCCCAGTCGCGCTTCGCCTCGATGTTGCCCAGGAAAAGGGTACTCTGCAGCCCCAGCTTGATCCTCGCGGCAGCCCGGGTGATCTTCCGGGTCACGAAGGTCTCGCCGCGGCGGGGAGATTCGTGGTTGAAGAGGATGCCGTTGCAGGCGAACATGTTGTAGCTCTCGCGGTAGTTGAGCGTGATGTAGAAGGCATACGCCTTGGCGCAGGCGTACGGGGAGCGCGGGTAGAAGGGGGTGGTCTCCCTCTGCGGGGTCTCCACCACCTTGCCGTACAGCTCCGAGGAGGATGCCTGGTAGAAGCGGGTGTTGAGGCCGGTCTCGCGGATCCCCTCGAGGATTCTGACCGCGCCGAGCCCGTCCACCTCAGCGGTGTACTCCGGGATGTCGAAGGAGACCCGGACGTGGCTCTGGGCGCCGAGGTTGTAGATCTCGTCCGGGCGCACCTCGCGCAGCAGGCGGTTGATAGAGCTCGCGTCGTTCAGGTCCCCGTAGTGGAGCAGCAGGCGCGTGTCCGCCTCGTGCGGGTCGCGGTAGATGTGGTCGATGCGGCCGGTGTTGAAGGACGAAGAGCGACGGATCATGCCGTGGACCTCGTAACCCTTCGAGAGGAGGAGTTCCGCGAGGTAAGAGCCGTCCTGCCCGGTAATGCCTGTGATAAGTGCCTTTTTCATTTTGCCCCCATTGACTGCAAATTTTGGATTTTGGATTTTGCATTTTGGATTAAAAAGCAGTCCATATCTTCGAATTTCGAATTTTGCATTTTGGATTAAAAAGCTGTCCATATTTTCCAATTCACTAGACTACAAATTTTGGATTTAAGATTAAAAAGCATTCCATATCTTAGCATTTTGGATTTTGGAGTATGGAACAGCTCACATACAATACTTAATTGCTTCTTGCAGTTTTAACAATAGAAGTAAGAATATTTATAATAGATATCGATTCCAACAAGAGAAGTTCAATTTCTTTTTCATCGATTGTTACGCTATCTCGCAGCAAGCGGAGCCAATAGTTAGATTCCCTCGCCTCTTTTGATGCTATTGACATCTTAGAAATGAAATCAGCTTTACTCTGACCAGCAAGAGCCTCTTCCACATTCGCCCCGATGCTGGTCCCAGAGCGGAGCAACTGTTTAGACAAGACAAACTCATTGGCTTTACAAAGTTTCCGATAAAGGCAAATCACCTGAAGAGCAAAAGCGTAGCTTTTTTCTCGGATCAAATTGTCTTTCACGATTCACCACTCCAAAATTCAAAATCCAAGATTGCTTCTTTGAATTATTCATCAATCCAAAATCCAAAATCCAAAATCCAAAATTGCTTCTTTGAATTATTCATCAATCCAAAATCCAAAATTCAAAATTGCTTTAAAAGTTCTTCAGTTTTTTCACGCATCAGCGCGGCGTCCCCGCGCGACTCGACATTCAGCCTAAGAACAGGTTCCGTGTTTGAGCAGCGCAGGTTGAAGCGCCACTCCGGAAACTCCATGCTCAGGCCGTCGGTCTGATCGACGATTGGTGCCAGGGGGAGATAGCGCTCGTTCACCCTGGCGATGGCGGCCCCGGGGTCCGTAATGGTGCGGTTGATCTCGCCGCTCGCCGGGAAAAGGCGCATGCGCTCCCCCACCAGTTCGGACAGAGTCTTTCCGGTCTTGCTCATGATTTCCAGCACCAAAAGCCAGGGGATCATGCCGCTGTCGCAGTAGGCGAAATCCCGGAAGTAGTGGTGGGCGCTCATCTCGCCGCCGTACACCGCGTCTTCGGCGCGCATCCGCTCCTTGATGAAGGCGTGTCCCGTCTTGCTCATCACCGCGGTCCCGCCCAGCGACTCCACGATGTCCACCGTGTTCCAGGTGAGGCGCGGATCGTGGATGATGCTTGCCGCCGGGTGCTTGGCGAGGAAAGCCGCGGCAAGGAGCCCCACGATGTAGTACCCCTCGATGAACAGCCCGGTTTCGTCGAACAGGAAGCAGCGGTCGAAATCGCCGTCCCAGGCGATGCCGACATCCGCACCGTGCTCCTTGATCGCGGCCACGGTTGCCGACCGGTTCTCCGGCAGCAGCGGATTGGGAATGCCGTTGGGAAAGTTGCCGTCCGCTTCGTGGTGGACCTTGATGAAGGAGAACGGAAGATTCTTTTCGAGCAGGTCGATCACCCTGCCGGCGCAGCCGTTGCCCGCATTCACCACGACCTTCAGGGGGCGCAGTGCTGATGCATCAACGTACTGCAGCAAGTGTGCTAGGTAGGACGGTGCTACCTCAAGCTGGCTGACGATCCCTTTATTCCCGGGAGGCGCGAAATCATTACGCTCGACCAGTTCCTCGATATCACGCAGGCCGGTATCGCCGCTGATCGGCCTGGAGCCCTCCCGCACCAGCTTCATGCCGTTATAATCCATGGGGTTGTGGCTGGCAGTCACCATGACTCCGCCATCCATCTTTTCGTGGAAGGTGGCGAAATAGACCTCTTCCGTGCCGCAGATGCCGATATCGAACACATCCACGCCGCTGTCGGTGAATCCTTTTGACAAGGAGGTGCAGAGCCCTGCGCTGGAAAGTCGAATGTCACGGCCCACGATAACCCGTTTCGGTTTTATCAATGCGGCATACGCCCTGCCGATGCGGTAGGCGATGTCTTCATTCAATTCTCCAGGAACCCTCCCCCTGACATCGTACGCCTTGAAACAGTTCATCACTCCCCCTCAAATTCTCAATTTCGCTAAACTGGAAAATAACGTTGGCGACCGGGGTGAAAAATAACCGTGACGGTTGACAAAGAGCCGCACCCCCGTCGAAGTGGATAATACCTTTTCTAGGGGGTGGCTGTCATCTGCAATAATCGATGATAGACCCCGCAATCCCTTATCTGTCCATGTGGAGCTTTGCCCCCTCTGTCAGTTCCTCACACAGTGCGGACCCACCTCAACCATATCTTTCTGGAAATCAAGGTCACGAGCCGTCTGGGGGCCAAACTCTGGGCCACGGATTCCCTCTTCATCCGCAGGCAGCAATAACCAGCCAACTGATCCTAAAAGCGTCGTCCCGTAATTTTAAATACCCATATTTTTACGCCCTGTTACAATTGCGATCTATCGGCATGCTCTCAAATTATCAATAGTTATGATAGGTATTCGCCGCTGCACGCATCATCACTGGATTATTTATGTGTCTAAGCGTAGTGAGGTGAGCTCACGGGCAGAAGATAGCGGTCGCGCCACCATGGAGATATAAGCAGCTAAAAACCCAAGATCTCGGCCATGTGGTTCTCCCGCAGAAATGGTCGCACCTACCTCACTCAAAAAGCGTATCCCCCCCCCAAAAAATACTCCTCTTCAGTACTCCGGATATCGTATTGCCCTCCCCCTAAAATCGCTTAGACCTAATGTTGGGCAAAATCAATTCAGCAAAAGCAAGTTAGCACTGCGAAAGCCACCGTGGGTTTGCTGAAAGAAAATTGACACGCAAAAAATTGCCGTCAAAAGCTGCCAGGAGAAGCAGGGAAGAAATGGAAAAGTCATCGGTAACCGGAGGTAACTTCACTGACCAACTTCGGCAGTGAGCCCCAACCGGGGAGGAGGATGCGATGTGCAAACAGATTTAGAGATACGCCAAACGGTCGGTCATCCTCATCGTTCTGCTGTATCTGGGGGGAAGACCAGCATGGACGAAAGGGTTGGCAAAGCGCGAGATGCGGATCAACGGAGTTCTCATAGACGTGAAGGGGAAGTAGACGGCTGTGCTGGGGATCATGGAACCAAAATGCGCAGGCTGTGGGCCCACCCAAGGTCAACCAAATGGCGCGATCCCGGAAGAAGGAGAAAACGAGTATGGAAGACCTAGGGAGCAAAGGGCACCGATTTAATGGCAGCGTAAGCTCCTGTTCAAAATTTGTGACATGTCATGGGAATTCGCAGGACGGCGTAACTTGCTGAAAAACGTCATTTAAAACAACTGACCAAGAATACCTGTTCAGCAACGGATCACGTTTTATTGAAAACACGAATCAATAGCACATCAGCTTAACCATAAAAACGACTACATTACAGTCAGTTACTATCAAATCAAAGCTTGATCCAAACATGGACCTCCTCTTGTAACACTAAAGAAAAAAACGGAGGCTGATAATGCGAACAATAGAGAGGAATTTGGCTATAAACCCACAACAAATATGCTATAATGCCGCCAAGATGACTTTCTTTCTTTTCTTATTATTCGTGCAGATGAGTTGCGGCAGTGCGGCAGGGACTACGGGTTCCTCCATTACAGCAGTGAGCTCAGTGGCGAAGTTAACGCCTGACAACGGTAGCGCCGAGGTTCCCACCTCAGGTATCGTCAGCGTATCTTTCAACTCTGACATGGATGCCTCAAGCCTCAACAGCAACACCTTCCAGATTTCTGGCCCCGACGGTGCAATTTCAGGGAGCATAAGTTACGATGGAGCAAGAACGGCAACATTTGCGCCAACTGCCCCGCTTATGCCTCAGGCAAACTACACAGCGACCCTTACCACTGGGGTAAAGGACAACAACGGTGTCGTTTTAAGCAGTAACAGCACATGGAACTTTAAGACCGGCAATGACGTGCTGGCGAGATCAGCGCAGGATGTTATCCCGACGACATTGTTTGGGCTTCACATATTTAACTCAACGACGGGCACGCAGTGGCCAACTTCTAAATTCGGAGCTTGGCGATTATGGGATGCAAAAGTAAACTGGATGGATTTGGAGCCCAACAAAGGCGAATGGCACTTCGAAAAACTTGATAAGTATGTTGCGCTTGCCGAGAAAAACGGCGTTGAGATAGTATTAAACTTTGCATACTCCCCAACTTGGGCCTCTGCGCGTCCTACAGAAGCTAATTGGGGGGCCGGCCATACAGCAGAACCAACAAATATAGAAGACTGGAAAAACTATGTCCGAACTGTTGCCACCCGGTACAAAGGACGCATACATTACTATGAAATCTGGAACGAGCCTCAAAATAAAGGCTTTTACACAGGCTCTGTGGAAAAAATGGTTGAACTCGCGCGCGAAGCATATGCCATAACCAAGGCGGTTGATCCGACAGTATCAATTATTACACCACCACCAGATAGCAACTCAGGTTTGTCTTGGCTTGATGAATACCTATCAAAGGGGGGGGGAGATTACGCGGACATTATAGGCTATCATTTTTATGTAGCCGATGGAGCTCCCGAAGTAATGCTTGATCTCATCAACAAAGTAAAAGCTATAATTGCCAAATATCACGTTATAAAACCTCTATGGAACACAGAAACCGGCTGGCTCGTACAAAACCATTTATCCACTGTTGCCCCTATCCTAGGATTCAAGAACGTGCTGTCAGATGAACAAGCCTCGTCATATGTAGCACGAGCCTTTATCCTTAATTGGGCGTCAGGAATCGACCGGTTCTTTTGGTATGGATGGGACAGCAGCACAATGGCTCTGGTTGAAGCCGATGGAAAGACTCTTAAGCCACCAGCAATTGCATACAATATGGTCTACTCATGGCTCAATGGTGCTAAGATGATTTCCTGCGGGAAAAGCACCCAAGGGACTTGGGTAACAGATATTGTACGCGACGCTGGCTATAAAGCATGGATCATATGGACTGAGAGCGATAGCGAAACTTTTGATCTGCCCAAAGAATGGTCGGCAGTGCAAATGAGGGATCTGGCGGGGTGTTACGTCCTTCTCTCTTCCATAGAGCCTAAGTCCTTTCGTCCCGCGAACCTTCGGGTTGCTTCCTGACACCACCCCTCAAATACCGCGGCACAATAAGCATGTAAATCTGCCTCCTGTCCTTTAA
>Ga0209540_10003804_pt1 | contig 10157 bp, 8 predicted proteins | sample BarGraIncu01121A_FD_184501 | JGI IMG/M metagenome (GOLD analysis project Ga0209540, IMG submission 184501) | Arctic peat soil microbial communities from Barrow, Alaska - Barrow Graham LP Incubations 011-21A (SPAdes) (version 2) | ecosystem: Environmental > Terrestrial > Soil > Wetlands > Peat... | reverse complement strand
CAACCTTGCATCTCCCAGTGTGCCATACCTACACCTGCCTTTGCACCTGTGCCGGCAAGCCCTACAAGGTGTTCCGAGCCAATGTTTGCAGCAAAGATAGCCATACCAATGATATACCATGGTTCGCCTTTACCAAACAGGAAATCTTCGCTGTCGGCACCCTTTTGCTTACGATTGTGTTTTTGTACCGAACGCCATACAGCCCATGATACAGCACATATTCCGACTGCGATAATTACCCAGTCGAGCCAAATAAATTCATGTGAATTCCAATTCATTTTTCGCTTTTATTAAATTTTTGATTAATAATTGTTTTATTTTTCTACGCCAAATTTATAAATACAAGTACTCTTGTAAACTTTCCCCGGTTCGAGAATTGTTGATGGCCATTGTGGTTTATTTGGACTGTCAGGGTAATGTTGAGTTTCCAAACAAATTCCGGTACGTTGTTTATAAACAATACCATTTTTACCTTTCACAGATCCATCAAGGAAGTTTCCGGTATAAACCTGAATTCCGGGTTCATTTGTAAATACTTCAACAGAAATTCCACTTATTGGTGAAGTTACTTTGGCTGCAAGTTCTGTAACATCGCCGGCAGTATTTAATACCCAGTTATGATCGTATCCATTTCCGTTTTTCAGTTGAATAAAATCATATTTGTTAATGTCGGTTCCTATCACTTTTGGAGTTCTGAAGTCCATCGGTGTACCTTTTACCGAATCAATTGCTCCGGTAGTCATAAATGTACTGTCAACCGGTGTATAACCATCAGCATTGATATAAACTGTATTATCAGTTATTGGGTTAACCGGATTTCCCGAAAGATTGAAATAGGAATGATTACACATGTTAATCACTGTTTTCTTATCGGTAGTAGCCTCAAAATTAATTTTGATTGCATTCTCTGCTGTCAGAACAAAAGTAACTTTTGCAGTCACATTACCGGGAAAGTTTTGATCACCATCAGGAGATAAACGAGTCAATTCTATGGTTGTGTCATTCACCTGATTTACTTTTTGATAAACCTGATATTGCCAGCCTTTTGGACCTCCGTGCAAACAATGACCGAAATTATTAGGAATCAAATGAATGGTATCGCCGTCCAACACAAAACGAGCTTTGTTAATCCGGTTGGCATAACGACCAATTGAAGCACCAAAATCACTCGGAATCTTTACATAATCAGCTACGCTGTCAAATCCTAAAACCACATCCTGCATTTTACCTGTTTTGTCAGGAACCATTATTGAAACAATTCGTCCACCGAAATTGGTGATGCACACTTCCATGCCAGCCTTATTTTTAAGCACATACAAACCTGTCGAATCTCCATTAATAACTTTCGTGAAGTCGGATTTAACCAACCCTGAAAGCGTTTTTTCGCTTTTTTCTTTGCAACCAAAAATAAGAAGAGGAAGCAAAGCTAAATAAATCAGTTTTTTCATGAGTAAATATATTTAATGATAAAAAACCCCTAACCCCTAAAGGGGAACTAAGCAAGTATTGGTTTCCATGTTTTTCTCTATCTTCATATTATAAGTAAAGATTGACAGTTGTAACTAAGTTCCTCTTTAGGGGTTAGGGGTGGTTGTTTTTATTTAGAAAATAATTCTTTTTCTGTAAATTGACCCAGTTTGATATAGTCTTTATACAGTTCGTTATACAATGCTACATTAGCCGGATTTGGAAGGTATTCCTGAGCAAAGCCCATTCCCATTGCTTTCTGAGCATCTTCCACTTTATCGTAAACGCCGGCCACAACTGCTGCAAACATTGATGCACCGAAAGCACAAGCCTGTTCAGCTTTAGCAACTTTTATCGGCATATTTAATACATCAGCCATGGTTTGCATTACAAAAGGTGATTTCAAAGCAATACCGCCAATACCAATTATCTCATTGATAACTACTCCATTTTCAATAAAGCGGTCAACAATTGCTTTTGATCCATAGGCAGTTGCTTCAACCAATGCTCGGAAAACCAATGGTGCAGAACTACCCAGATTTATACCTGTGATGGTGCCTTTTACCATTTGATTTGCATCCGGAGTACGACGACCATTCATCCAATCGGTTGCTAAAACGGTAGATTCTGAAACAGGAACTTTAGCAGCTTCAATAGATAAGGCAGGGATAATTTGATCCAACGTTTCGTCAATCAGTTTTTGTTTTGTAGCTTCATCAATCAAGGTTGATTTTGCCAAAATATTTTCAATAGGCCATGCCACAACGCTTTTAAACCATGCATATACATCCCCGAAAGCAGATTGTCCTGCTTCAAGACCCACCATACCCGGAATGACAGAACCATCAACCTGTCCGCAAATACCCGGAATAAGTTTGTCGCCCATTTCCTTATAGCTCGAAACCATAATATCGCAAGTGGATGTTCCAATGATACGAACCAGTGCACCAGGCTTAACTTCAGCACCAACAGCGCCCATGTGAGCATCAAATGCTCCGGCTGCAACAGCAACATTTGTTGTCAAACCTAAACGTTTAGCCCATTCTTCAGTAATCATTCCTACTTTTTGGTCGCTGGGGCAAGTGTCGGCATATAACCTTTGGCGAAAACCTGCAAGAACAGGATCAAGTGCAACTAAAAATTCTTCCGATGGAAGACCGCCCCATTCATTCAGCCACATTGCTTTATGACCTGAAGCACAACGGCTGCGGTAAATATTGTTTGCATCATTTGTTCCAGTGATTAAAGCAGGTAACCAGTCGCAATGTTCAACGATTGAATAGGCTGCATTACGGACTTTTTCATCAACACGCAGGACATGTAGTGCTTTTGCCCAAAACCATTCCGAAGAATAGATTCCACCTTCGTATGAAGTATAATCCACATTCCATTTTGCAGACAAATCATTTATTTCCTGAGCTTCTTTGATTCCGGTGTGGTCTTTCCACAATACAAACATCGCGTTTGGATTTTCGGCAAATTCAGGTAACATTGAAAGTGGAGTTCCGTTTTTGTCAGTAAATACAGGAGTACTACCGGTAGTATCGAAAGCAATTCCAACCACATTTTCGGCTGTCCCTGCAGGACATTTTGCCAAGGCAGCTTTTACTGTATATTCAAGTCCTTCAATATAATCCAATGGGTGTTGGCGATATTGATTGGCAGTTGGAACACAGTATTTGCCTTCCATCCAACGTGGATAATATTTTACTGCCGAAGCCATTTCAGCACCTGAGATAGCATCAACTACTACCGCACGGCACGAATCGCTTCCATAATCTAAACCTATTACGTATTTCATATTTTTTGAGTAAGTAAGAGGCAAGTGGTAAGAGGCAAGTACTTGCGTCTTACCTCTTACTCCTTACTCCTGATTATTTATCTAAGTGCTTTATTCAACATGTAATACACTTCGTTATTACGAATGTCTTGTTTGAATTGACGGATATTGGTGTTTTTGTCGATAATCAACATTTCCAAATCAGCAATTTCTGCGAGGTCTTCCATCATCTCGGTTGTAATTGAGAATGAGAAGCTTGAATGGTGAGTTCCACCTGCCGTAATCCATGCACCTGCACCTACTTCGAGGCTTGGTTGTGGAATCCATAAAGCACAAGCAACAGGTAATTTAGGCAATGCTTGTGGTTCGATTACTTTTACTTCGTTTACAATCATACGGAAACGGTTACCCATATCAACGATAGTAGAAGCAATTCCTTCACCTTCGTGAGTCTGGAAAATCAAGCGGGCACAAACGCCGGCATCACCAATTCCAAGGAAGTGAACTTCGATACGTGGTTTTGCTTTAGCGATTTCAGGATTAATTTCCAACATATGCGATTGAAGAATAGCACTGTTAGCTCCGTTGAAGTTCAATACATAATCTTCAAGGAATGAACATCCGCCCGGCAAACCTTTTGCCATAACCCACATTGTACGTGTAAGAGCAGCTGTTTTCCAGTCGCCTTCAGCTCCGAAACCGAAACCTTCGGCCATCAAACGTTGAGAAGCAAAACCCATCAATTGAGACATTCCTTCTAATTCGTTGAAACTGGTGGTAAAAGCAGTTGCGCCTTTATCTTCCAGAAAGCGACGTAACCCGATTTCCTGAGCAGCAGCCTGACGTACTGAAATATGTTTCTCAGCACCTTTTTTGCAATCGTCGGCAAATTCGTAATTTTTTTCGTAGACAGCTATCAATGTATCAATTTCAACTTCGGTAACTGCTTCTACATAAGGAACAAGTTTCGCAATCGGTGCATTATCTACATGGTAACCCAAACGGATTTCAGCTTCCACTTTGTCTCCATCGGTAACAGCCACATTGTTCATGTTGTCACCGAAACGGATTATTAGCATGTTTTGTGAATCTGCCCAACCGGCACAAACACGCATCCACGAAGAAATTTTCGCTTGAGTAGATTGATCTTTCCAGTAACCGACAACAATTTTGCGAGGTTTGCGTAAACGGCTGGTAATAAATCCAAATTCACGATCTCCATGAGCTGATTGATTCAAATTCATGAAATCCATGTCGATTTCGCTCCATGGAATTTGTTCGTTGAATTGAGTGTGAAGATGCAACAATGGTTTTTTATAATCCATTAAACCATGAATCCACATTTTAGCAGGGGAGAAAGTGTGCATCCAGGTAATAAGACCGAGACATTTGGTATTGCCGTTTGCTGCACGCATAATATCTGCAATTTCAGACGATGAGTTAGCAGTTCCTTTATAAACTACTTTTACAGGAAGGTTACCCGATTGGTTCAACCCTTTTACCATTTCATTTGAGTGTGCGTCTACTTTTACGACCGCATCACCTCCGTACAGCAGCTGTGCTCCTGTTACGAACCATACTTCTAAATCTTTGAATTCCATGATAGTTTGATTTTATTTGTTTTGTCTTTTAATTATTTGATATATGTTGAGAAATAAATCACTGTCAACTGTTTACTGACCATAATATGCTCCCGGTCCGTGTTTGCGATAAAAATGTTTTTTAATCAGGTGTGGATTCATGGACAGATTTGGATTTACGCCGTAAGCGATATAGGCCATTTTGCCAACTTGTTCCATTACTATTGCATTGTGTACTGCATCGTGAGCATTTTTACCCCATGAGAATGGACCGTGGTTTTTTACTAATACACCCGGAATAAAGTCAGGATTCAATCCGTTGAATATTTCAACTACCACATTTCCTGTTTCCAGTTCGTACTCACCTTCAACTTCGGCTTGCGTCATGTCGCGCGTACAAGGAATGGCATCGCTGAAATAATCTGCATGCGTTGTTCCAATGTTTGGAATGTCACAACCGGCCTGAGCCCATGCTGTTGCGTAAGTAGAGTGGGTGTGAACGACACCGCCAATGTTCGGGAATGCTTTGTAGAATACAAGGTGTGTAGCAGTGTCCGACGAAGGTTTAAGTTTGCCTTCAATCACTTTGCCGTCCAAGTCAACCACTACCATATCTTCGGCTTTCATGTCTTCGTACGAAACGCCCGAAGGTTTGATAACCACTAATCCGGTAGCTCGGTCAATAGCACTCACATTTCCCCAAGTGAAAATAACTAATCCGTGTTTCACCAGATCCAGATTGGCCTGAAATACTTCTTGTTTTAGTGCTTCTAACATAATTATTTCTATAAAATTATTAATAAGGGTAATAAGTACACTTATTGAATTAAAAAAAATCAAATCGAAAAATGGAGTCCTTGTTGTATTAACTGATCGTATTTATCTTTTATGAATCTGTAATAATAAGCTCCTTTTCGGGAATTGCTTTTATCTTTTTCATCCAGTTTTTCAAGGATATCCATTGCCAGAATTTTTTTTCTAAAATTTCGTTTGTCAATATCTTCCTGATAAATTGACTCGTATAAACTTTGTAAAGTTGGTAAAGTAAACTGTTCCTGCAGCAAATTAAAACCTATCGGCTTAACCGCAGCCCGGCGTTGCAATAAATTCAGAGTATTCTTTACCATCAGTGAATGGTCGAAAATAAGTTCTGGAAGTTGCGTAATTTTCACCCAGCGAGCATCATATTTTTCGGCTAGCGAAGTATCAAACTTCTCAATATCAACAAGTGCATAATAAGCGATGGAGATTACGCGTTCCAAATCACGATTTATCTCACCAAAAGCACCAACCTGCTCCATGTAAATATCTTCAATGCCTGTATATTCGTCTACTACCCTTTTGGCTGCTTCATTAATGCTTTCGAATTTATTCACGAAACCACCCATTAACGACCAACCACCCTGCATTGGTTCAAACGGTCGCTTTGCTATAAGTATATGCAATTCGTTTTCTCTGAACCCCATTATTATACAGTCAACAGCAACGTAATGCTTGTCTTTATTTTGATAAAATGCTGCAGTCATTCGAATTAGGGGGAAATAAATATAAATAATGTATTGATTACTTGATATTTAATATGATTTAAATTGCTCTTAAATTACAAGTGTAAATTAAACACTTGTTTTTTGAATATGATTCATTATATATTATGTTTTACAACACATTTTATAAAGAGAAATAGTGTATCCGATATAAAAGTCATATCTTAACACAATTCAGTAATTGGGAAAATTTAAATATTAAATTCTTTGGCTTTTCAATACTTTCTTCCAATTCAGAGACTTAAAGTTTTATTAAACGGATATGTTGAACGACTTGCTTACTTGCTCAGTTGCCAGATTGAAAATTGACCGCAATTCAACTTTATGAGGTAGGGTTTTATGGAATAATCATCTGAATAGCATTCGGAATAATACTGATTTTGAACGGAGAAAATCCGTTTACAATAATCCCATCGGCTTCAAGCAAAGCGGCTTTGTCGCATTGCACCAGCAAACTTTGAGTCTGGAATGATTCTATTACCGGATGTTCCAACAATTTTCCATTAAAAATCCGGAGCAAAGCAGTAATAATATCCCAGAGAGTGGGTTTTTTAGCCATCATCACATCCATCAATCCATCGTAGGGTACCGCATTCGGATTTTGTTTCATTCCGCCGCCACTATAACAACCGTTGGCCACATTCATGGTAAACATTCCATTGGTGATATTTCTTTCATCCGAAAAGATCCTTACTTTATGGGCTTTGTAGGTGAAAACAGCTCCGAGCAAGGCCAACGTATAAAGAAAGGAGTGACTTCCTAAAACAGCTTTCAACCGGTGAGTGAGATTCACAACCGCTGCGTCGAGCCCTAAACCGATAGAATTAATAAAAAAATGAGATTCTTTAATGCCTTCCATATCATATTCCACTTTGCCAATATCAATCGACTGCGTTTTCCCTTTAAAAAATACGTCGATTGATTTGTTATAATCGCGTGTTAAACCCCAAAACCGACCCCAGTCGTTGCCCGTTCCGCGTGGAATTAATGCAATTTTCAACGAACTTGTGTTTTCGATATTCGCACTGAAAATGCCGTTTATCACTTCACTCATGGTGCCGTCTCCACCCAAAACCATTATGTTTTTATAGTTTTTATCAACAAAATATCGTGCAATCTTCGATGCATGACCTGCAAATCGTGTTATCCTGTAATCAAATTCAATTCCGGCATGTTTTAAAGCCAGAAAAAGATATTTTCGTTGTTGTCGGAATTTCTTTTTCCCCGATTTAGGGTTAATTATGATGGCCCAATGTTGCGGTGTGATTTCCATTTTACTCTGTTATGTCGTGATATTAGCTTCGCGTTATTTGTTCGCTGCGCTCACGTTATTAACTCACTACTTTCGTGTTATTAGCTTTGTTGTCGGAATAATCATAACAAATAACAATTAATAACGCGGAGCAAATAACTATAAATAACTAATTTTTAGTCAGATATAAATCCAACAATGTCAATGCAGCCATTGCTTCTACAATAGGCACAGCACGAGGTAAAACGCAAGGATCATGTCGACCACGAGCTTCCAGTTCCACTTCGTTGATATGAATATCAAGTGTATTCTGTTTTTTCGAAATAGTAGCTACAGGTTTGAATAATACCCGAAAATATATATCTTGTCCGTTGCTGATTCCGCCCTGAATTCCACCAGAATTATTTGTTTTGGTCGTTACTTTGTCGCCAACTTTTACAAACGGATCATTCATTTGCGATCCTTTCATGTTTACACCTTCAAATCCACGACCGTAATCGAAGCCATGAGTAGCGTTAATGCTCAACATGGCTTGTGCCAGTCGAGCTTGCAGTTTATCAAAAATCGGTTCACCCAATCCAACCGGAACGCCTTTAATAACACAGGAAATAATGCCACCTATAGAATCGCCTTCTTCTTTTAGTTGTTTGATATATTCAATCATTTTCTCAGCGGTTTCAGTTTCCGGACAGCGAACCACATTACTTTCGATTAATGACAAATCAGCTGTTTCAAAAGTTTGCTTCATGGCAATGTGACCAACCTGTGAAGTGAAAGCGGTAATTTCAATTCCTTGTTTTTTTAATGCCAGTTTAGATATAGCTCCTGCCACAACACGTGAAGCCGTTTCGCGCGCAGAACTTCTGCCTCCGCCACGATAATCACGTATTCCATATTTTTGTTGATATGTAAAATCGGCATGCGAGGGTCGATACACTTCTTTCAAATGGTCGTAATCTGAACTGTGTTGATTTTCATTCCAGATAACAAAAGCAATCGGTGTTCCCGTAGTTTTTCCTTCGAAAATCCCCGACAGAAATTCTACTTTATCACCTTCTTTACGCGGTGTGGAAATGGCTGATTGCCCTGGACGACGACGATTTAACTCCTTTTGGATAAATTCTTCATCAATTTCAATTCCGGATGGACAACCATCAACAATCCCACCAATACCTTTTCCGTGGGATTCGCCAAATGAGGTGAATGTAAATAACTTTCCAAGTGTGTTCGACATAATATTTTGAAATGAATTATAAGTTTAGTTAGGAAAGTTCAGAATATAATCTTCAGTATAAAGTACAAAGTTATTCAAAAGTTTTAAATACTGATTACTTTTTTGGAAAGGATTTATATCAAACTATAAAAGCAATGGATATTAAACGGTACGAAACCCCTTAATATCCACTATTTAAATTGTTGATTATTAATTAAATTAGTTACAGCCGCAACTGCTTCCGCAACTGCCAGCTTTTTCTTCTTTATCGTCGCATCCACAACTTCCATCATTGCAACTGCCATCGTCGCATCCACCTTCTCCACAACCATTACAACCACCGCCCATAAGTGCAGCTAATTCTTTTTCGGTAGCTTCGCGAACTTCAAGAACAGAACCTTTGAAGTGTAGATTTTCACCTGCTAATGGGTGGTTTAAATCAACTTTAACATGATTGTCGGTAATTGTTACAACCTGAGCATTGATACGGTTTCCTTCGCTATCCATTAACGGAACTACATTGCCTTCGAAAATCATTTCTTCGTCAAGTTTACCATCAATTTCAAAAATAGTACGATCTAGATCTAAAACGCTTTCGTCATCATAAAGACCGTAAGCATCTTCAGTATTAATTATGAAATCAAATTTGTCACCGGCCTGCATCCCAAACAAGTTTTCTTCAAATTTGGGAAGCATCATGCCTACACCGTAAATAAAACTCATTGGTTCATGAACAGTGGCTTTTTCCATCAATTCTAATTCTCCTTCTGTTTCGCCATCTACATACAATTCGTATTCTGCCGAAACTGCTTTGTTTGCTGTAATTTTCATTTTTTATTTATTTGGTTTAAAATTATTATTGCATGTTTATATTAATCAGTCTATAATTGTTTTTCAAATGAAATTGTTCATTGTAAAATGTTAAATGAAATAGATTTAATACCAGGTAACGTTCGTTGTGCCATAACCGCTTTGTTTGTCGTATTTCAAATCCTTAAGCATACTGGAGTTCACGCCGATACGAAATGTGTACGATTTAAATAGTCCGAAAGGAACTATACTTCCCGACATGGTCCAACAATGCAAGTTTCTGGTAACGTTTACATTGGTGTAAGTAAATTGATTTGCTTTAAAATCATAGGAAGTGGTTGCAGAAATATTCCAATTTTTTGTTAATGAAACATGACCCGAAACACTTAAATTATGAGTAAAGCCCATTTCATATTCCATTTTTGATTTGTCGAAAACGGCAGTATTCCCATAATTTATTGAATAATTAACACTTATATCCCATGGAATTGTAACTTTCTGATAACCATCT
>Ga0209540_10003803_pt1 | contig 10158 bp, 10 predicted proteins | sample BarGraIncu01121A_FD_184501 | JGI IMG/M metagenome (GOLD analysis project Ga0209540, IMG submission 184501) | Arctic peat soil microbial communities from Barrow, Alaska - Barrow Graham LP Incubations 011-21A (SPAdes) (version 2) | ecosystem: Environmental > Terrestrial > Soil > Wetlands > Peat... | reverse complement strand
GCGCTGTACGGGTGGCGCCTGTCGCCGTTCACGGGGAAGACGGAGGCGCATTACGGCACGACGTTGGCGGCGCCCGAGGGCGAGCCCGTGCTGGCGGCCGGCGCGGGCCGCGTGCTCTTCGCCGGGGTCGTCCGTGAGCGCGCGACCAACGACTGGACGCGCATGGGCAACGTCGTCGTGATCGACCACGGCGGCGACGTTGTGACGGTGTTCGGTCACCTTCGCGACATCGCCGTCAAGCGCGGCCAGAGCGTGGCGCGCGGCGACCGGCTCGGGACGGTGGGGCAGACCGGCTGGACGCGGGTGCCGGCCCTGTACTACGAGCTGCGCTGGCCCACACTCGGCGCAAGCCGGCCGATCGACCCCGGCCTGGTGACGCTGTCGCTGCCCGTCGAGGACCTCGACGCCCGCCTCGTCGATCCTTCCGCCGGGCTCCCGGCCGACTATCCGGCGCTGGAGCGCCTCCCGGCCGGCGGCGCCGTTCGCCCGATCCGGCGTCGCCCGGTCCGCAACGACCCGCGGCGCAGCGGCCGCGTTCCACGTTGAGTCTCTGCGCAGGCGCCGTGTTGCCGCTCTTCCGGCGCGGTGATAGGCTTCACGAGCGGCGCGCCCGCGCCGGGAGGGCTGGATGGCCGGAACACGCCTGAAGCGGACACCCCTGTACGAATGCCACGTCGAGGCAAAGGCGCGCATCGTTCCGTTCGCGGGGTACGAGATGCCGGTGCAGTACGCGGGGGTCCTCGAAGAGCACCGCGCCGTGCGCACCGCGGTCGGGCTCTTCGACGTGTCGCACATGGGCGAGATCGAGGTGACGGGGCGGCGGGCGCTGGACTTCGTGCAGTACGTGACCTGCAACGACGCCGCGAAGCTCACGGTGGGGCGGGCGCAGTACTCCGGCCTGATGACGCCCCGCGGCACGTTCGTGGACGACCTGCTCGTCCACAAGATGGCGGACGACCGCTACTTCCTGGTCGTCAACGCGGCCAACAAGGACAAGGACTACGCCTACCTGTGCGCCCAGTGCGCCGGCTTCGACGGGGTCGAGGTGCGGGACCGGTCGGACGAGTACGCCCAGATCGCGGTGCAGGGGCCGAAGGCGCTGCCGACGCTGCAGAAGCTCACGTCGGTCAAGCTCGACGAGATCAAGTACTACCGCTTCGTCGAGGGCACCGTGGATGGCGCCGCGGCGATTATCGCCCGCACGGGATACACCGGCGAGGACGGCTTCGAGGTCTACGTGGCGCCTGGGGATGCGCCGCGCCTGTGGCGGGCGCTGCTCGCGGCCGGAGACGAGTTCGGCATCGTCCCCGCCGGCCTCGGCGCCCGCGACACGCTCCGGTTCGAGGCGAGCATGCCGTTGTACGGGAACGATATCGACGATACGACCACGCCGTACGAGGCGGGTCTCGGCTGGATCGTCAAGCTCGACAAGAACGGCTTCCTGGGGCGCGAGGCGCTGCTGCGGCAGCACGGAGACGGCGTCCGCCGCACGCTCGTAGGCTTCGAGATGACCGGCCGCGGCATCGCCCGCCACGGATATCCGATCTGGGCCGGCGGCAAGGAGGTCGGCGCGGTCACTTCGGGGACGCACGCGCCGACGGTGGGCAAGGCGCTCGGCATGGGGTACGTGCCGGTCGCACTCTCGGCGGTTGGCTCTGCGATCGAGGTCGAGATCAGGGAGCAGAAGGTCGCGGCGCGGGTGGTGGAGATGCCGTTCTACCGCCGGGCGCGCTAGGGGATTGAGAGGGGAGCAGGCCATGGCACAACCGAACGATCGCCTCTACACGAAGACGCACGAATGGATCATCCTGGCTGGCGGCGAGGCAACCGCCGGGATCACCCAGTACGCGCAGGAGCAGCTCGGTGACGTGGTGTTCGTCGAGCTCCCGGCGCCCGGAAAGAAGGTCGAGAAGGGTGCCGCCCTCGGCAACATCGAGTCGGTCAAGGCGGTGTCTGAGGTGTTCGCGCCGATGGCGGGCGAGGTGTCGGCGACGAACGGCGAGCTCGAAACCCATCCCGAGCTCGTCAACCAGGATCCCTACGGACAGGGATGGCTGGTTCGCCTGCGAGTCGCGCCGGGGGCGGCCGACGGCCTGATGGACGCCGCGGCGTACGAGAAGTTCCTCGCCGAGGAAGGCGCGCACTGATGCACCGGTACCAGGCGGGGCAGGGCGACCGCCGGGCCATGCTCGATGCGGTCGGCTGCGCCTCCGTGGACGAGTTGTTCGTTTCGATTCCCGCCGAGGTCCGTTGCGGGGCGCTCGACCTCCCTCCGGCCCGGAGCGAGGAGGAGGTCCGGCGGGAGTTCTGGGCGTACGCGGCGGCCAACGCGGCCCCCGAGTGCTTCGCGAGCTTCCTCGGTGCCGGCGTGTACCGCCATGTGACGCCGGCGGTGGCCGACGCGCTGCTGCAGCGTGGCGAGTTCTTCACGGCCTACACGCCGTATCAGCCGGAAGTCAGCCAGGGCACGTTGCAGGCGATCTTCGAGTTCCAGACCTACGTGTGCCAGCTCACCGAGCTGGACGTCGCGAACGCGTCGCTCTACGACGGCGCGACCGCGGTCGTCGAGGCGGTCCTGATGGCGGCGCGCACGCTTCCGCAGCGACGCCGCGTGGTCGTGGCCGGAACGCTCCACCCCGACTGGCGCGCCGTGCTCGAGACGTACTGCGAGCCGATGGGGATCGCGATCACCCAGGCCGGGTGGGGTGGCGACGGCCGGGTGGACGCCGGCGCGCTCGAGCGCCTGCTCGGCGACGACGTGTGCGCGGTCGTCGTGGCGTCGCCCAACTTCCTCGGCGTCGTCGAGGACCTTCCGGCGCTTCGAAAGGCGATCGCGGCCGCGGGCGCGCTCGGGGTGCACGCGGTGGCCGAGGCGACATCGCTCGGGATGCTCGCCCCCGGCGGTCGCTTCGGCTTCGACGTCGTGTGCGGCGAGCTGCAGGCGTTCGGGATCCCGGCCGCGTTCGGCGGCCCGCTGCTCGGGTTCTTCGCCGCGCGGCAGTCACACCTGCGGCAGATGCCGGGCCGTCTGGTGGGCGAGACCGCCGACTCCGCCGGGCGACGGGGCTACGTGCTCACCCTCTCGACCCGCGAGCAGCACATCCGGCGCGCCAAGGCGACTTCGAACATCTGCACCAACCACGGCCTGATGGCGCTCGCCGCGACGATCGTGCTGTCGTTGCTCGGCAAGAAGGGCGTGCGCGAGGTGGCGCTCGCCTCCCACGCGAAGGCCGAGTACGTCAAAGCCGGGCTCAGGGCGCAGGGCGCGGGGAGCAGGGCGAAGCTCGCGTTCCCGGAGAGCCCGGCCTACAACGAGTTCCTCCTGCTGCACGCCGACCCCGACGGCCTCCTTGCGCGCCTGAAGGGCGAGGGGATCCTGGGTGGGGTCTCCACCACGCGGTTCGGCGCCGCCTGGCCGAAGGGGATCCTGGTCGCGGCCACCGAGCGCAACACGCGGGAGGAGTGCGACCGCCTCCTCGACGCGTTGCGGAGGCTGGCATGAGCGAGACGCGTACGCTGAGGGAGCGGGAGGGGCTGATCTTCGAGCGCTCGTCGGCCGGCCGCGTCGGCTACCAGCTCCCGCCCCTGGAGGTGCCGCAGGCGGACCCGGCCTCGACGGTGCCGGCCGGGCTGCTGCGCGGCGAGATCGACGGGCTTCCGGAGGTGAGCGAGGTCGACGTGATGCGCCACTTCACCCGCCTGTCGAAGTGGAACTACAGCGTGGACGAGGGACTGTACCCGCTCGGCTCGTGCACGATGAAGTACAACCCCCGCATCAACGAGGAAGTGGTGCGCCTCGCCGGCCTCGCGCAGCTCCACCCGCTGCAGCCCTCGGACCAGGTGCAGGGCGCGCTCGCCCTGATGTGGCAGCTCGAGCAGGCGCTGCTCGCCGTCACGGGGATGGCGCGAGTCACGCTACAGCCCGCGGCCGGCGCCCACGGCGAACTGACCGGGATGCTGATGATCCGCAAGGCGCTCGCGGCGAGGGGGGAGCGCCGCGCCAAGGTGCTGATCCCCGACTCGGCGCACGGCACCAACCCGGCGTCCGCGGTGTTCGCCGGGTTCGAGACCGTCGAGGTCGCGTCAACGCCCCATGGCACGTTGGACCTCGCCGCCGTCGCGCGGCACCTCGACGGCGGCGACGTGGCCGCGCTCATGGTCACGGTCCCCAACACCCTCGGCGTCTTCGAGCCCGAGATCGTGAAGGCCGCGGCGATGCTGCACGAGAAGGGCGCGTTCCTGTACATGGACGGCGCCAACCTCAACGCGTTCGTCGGCATCGCCCTCCCCGGCAAGATGGGCGCGGACGCCCTCCACATCAACCTGCACAAGACGTTCTCGACGCCGCACGGCGGCGGCGGGCCGGGCGCGGGACCGGTCGCGGTTTCGCAGGCGCTGGTGCCGCACCTGCCGGTGCCGATGGTCGAGCGGGAAGGGGACCGCTACACGCTCGCCTACGACCGCCCGGGGACGATCGGCAAGGTGCGCGGGTTCTACGGTAACTTCGGCATGCTGGTGCGGGCGCTCGCGTACATCCGGTCGCTCGGCCGCGACGGCCTCAAGTCGATGGCCGAAGGCGCCGTGCTCAACGCCAACTACCTCCGCACGCGGCTCGAGGGCGACTACCACCTGCCCTACGACGGCCCGAGCCTGCACGAGGTCGTGTTCGACGACTCGATCCAGGCCGCCTCCGGCGTGAAGAACATCGATATCGCCAAGCGGCTGCTCGACTACGGCTTCCACCCTCCGACCATGTCGTTCCCGTTGATCGTGCACGGCGCGCTGATGATCGAGCCCACCGAGAGCGAGGGCATCGACGAGCTCGACGCGTTCGTCGCCGCGATGAAGGCGATCGCGCGGGAGGCGCGGGAGGAGCCGGACCTGGTCAGGGGCGCGCCATACTCGACGCCGGTGCGTCGGCTCGACGAGGTGAGGGCCGCGCGCCAGCCGGTCCTGCGCTGGCGGCGCCCGGACGATTGATCGGGGCGGCCCGGCCGCTGTGGCCGGTATGGCAGGGGGTGCATGGATGCAGCGCACGCATGTGTTCGTGGACTATTGGAACTTCCAGCTGCGGTGGAACGAGCGCGCCGGCGAGGCGCGCTGCAACTGGACGCACCTGCCCGCCGTGCTGCTGGACAAGGTGCGCTCCCTGCCGATCGCGGACGACCTCGACTACCAGGGCATGCGCGTGTACGCGTCGTGCGACCCCGACGACGAGAACCTCCGCCGCTGGCTCGAGAACTTCCTCGAGCGGCAGCCCGGGACCAGCGTCGTCGCCCTCGAGCGCCGGCGCCGGTTCGACCACATCCGCTGCCGCGCGTGCGGGTACGAGACCGGCAACTGCCCGTCATGCGGCCAGGCGCTGGTGTGGTCCGCGGAGAAGGGCGTCGAGTCCGCCCTGATTACCGACCTGTACGAGCTGGCGTGGTCGGACGCCCTCGACGTCGCGGTCGTCGTCTCCTCGGACAGCGACTTCGTCTTCCCGGTGGCCGGACTGCAGGGGCGCGGCGTCAAGGTGGTCAACGCCGCCTGGCGCGGCGCGGGGCAGGAGCTCGCCCGCGCGAGCTGGGCCACCCTCGACCTCGACGAGTTGATCCCCGCGCTGGTCCGGGAGCCTGGTAGCTCGGAACGGAAGCCCATCATGGGGGAGCGCAGGGGCGGGGCGAGGAAGAGTGAAGAGTTGAGCGTGAAGTGTGAAGAGTTGAAAGACGGTTGACGGCAACCGGGGAGCGCTACGTCTTCCTTCCCGGTGCGGGAGCGACGGCACTGGAGCGCGGCGGGAAGAGCAGCAGGACGAGCGCGGCGGCGAGCATCGGCAGGTCGCGCAGCACGAGCAGCCAGGCGTTGCTGACGTCCTCCGCGCTGGCCGAGAAGCAGCCGCAGGCGACGTTGACGCCGCGCACGGCGTTGATCCCCAGTGCCACGATGAACATCGTGAGCAAGCCGCTCGCCAACAAGGCGGCGGCGCGGCGCTTGTACCCGCTAAGCAGGCTGGCCCCGGCGAGCAGCTCGACCCAGGGCATATAGATCGCCAGCAGGTTGATCGGCCCCGCGGGCAGGATCCGGTACCCCCAGATGATCGTGACCAGAGGACGCGGGTCGACGAGCTTGCTCCCGGCGGCGTAGAGGAAGATGCCCCCCATGACGACGCCGAGGATGCGGTGGAGCCAGGGGTTCCTCAGGAGCGTCACGGCGCCACCCCTTGGATCGGCAGGCCGCCGCCCTGCCACGCCATGAAGCCGCCCATCAGCACGTACGGCCGCGCCACGCCGCGCCGGTGCAGCTCCTGCGCGAGGAGTTGCTCGACGTCGGTCTCGTCGCCATCGCCGTAGACGAGCACGGCGTCCGCGGCGCGCAGCTGGGCGATCATGACGGGGGTCAGCTGGAACTGGAGGTTCGTGTAGTTGATCCGGCGCGCCCCCGGGACGTGGTTGGCCGCGAACTCCGCCGCCGAGCGGGTGTCGAGGACGACGACATGCGGCAGCGAGATGCGCACCGCATCGGCCGAGGCGGCATCGATGAACTGGAAGTCCGCGCCGGCCTTCGGCGGCTCGCTCCCCTTGCCCCACCACGCCAGCCGGCGTCCGGGAACCAGGTTGGCGGCCGTCCCGAGCACGAGAGCGGTGATGAGGATGAGCGCGGTGTCGCGAACGAGTCCCCGCATCGGTCGGGAAGTCTATCATGGTGCCGATGCGGGTGAGGGGACGGGTGTTCGCGTGGGTCGTCGGGTTGGCGGCGCCGATTGCGATCGGCGTGTGGGCGACCTCAGGGAAGGCCCCGCTTCTGCCCGCCGACGGCGACCACACCGTCACGCAGGCAGAGGCAAAGTGTCTGGGCTGCCACCTGCGCGCCGGCGCGCACCCGCGCCCGGCCGGACACCCGCTGCGCGACGACTGCTTTTCCTGCCACCGCGATCACGTCGGGGTTCTTCACCCCAGGCGGGGAGCGCCGACGAGCCTCCCGGGCGGGTGGCGGGACGACCCGGTGCTCGCCGGGCGAGCCGCCGGAGGAGGGAAGGGCCGATGAACGCGTACGGATTTCGTCGGGTTGTCCAGCTCACGGCGGCGGCCGCGGCCGCGAGTGTGGCGGCCGCGTGGTCGCAGACGGCCCCGGCCCCGCCGGCGCCGCGCTTCCCCGGTGTCGCGACCACGGTGGCGGTGAACCGCTCGAACGGCAAGGTCGCGGTTCTCGCCGGCGAGCAGCTCCAGCTCTTCGACAGCGTCTGGACGCCATCGCCGAGCGCGCGGATCGAGCTGCCGGGGAAAGAGCCCCGCATACTCGAGTTTTGCGGGCCGAACCTGCGCTACGTGACACACGGCGTCCAGGGGATGGCGCAGGTGTTCGTCGCGATCACGGCGGACGGGCGGGAGCGCCTGGCGTGGCCGAACTCGGGGCTCTCCGAACTCTTCCCGACCGAGGCCACCCGTCTCACGCTCGACGGCAAGGGGTTGTACGGCTTCCTGCCCCTCGACCCGCAGGCGCGCGAGTACTTCGGCCTGCCGGGCGACATCCCCACCGGCGCCGGCGTTGCGGTGACGTTTCGCTTCGCCGGGGAGAAGTTATTGGCGCGTGCTTCGGCGGCGTTCGCCGGGGTCGTCGCGCTCTCGCCCGACGACATGCTCCTGACCCTCGGCGGCGGCGGGCTGATGCGGTACCGCTCGCCGGGCGGCGTCGCCTGGAAGCGCGAGGGGAGCGGCGGCACCTGGCGGATCGCCGACGTGGACCTCGCTGGCGAGGTGGTGGCGTCGATCGACGGCGAGGGCGCCGTCGTGGGAACCCGGACCGAGAGCGGCGAGCCTTGCTTCCGCTGCGCACTCCCCGCCGCGAGGGTGCTCGACGCCCGCCTCCTGCGCGACTCCAGGCTGCTCGTGCTGCTGACGGGCCCGGAGCGCCGGACCGCGATCCTCGACACCGCGTCGATGAAGCCGGCCGGCGAGCAACCGGCCGAACTGTGCGCGCGACTTGAGCTGACGGCGGTCTACGAGGGCTGGTTGAGGACGGCCGTCTCGCTCGCTGATTTCCTCGACGTCAGCGCCCCCACCACTCCGGGGCTGCTGCTGCGCGGCGCCGGCGGATGGTACCTGGTGGTGCGCAGCGACCGCCCCGCGGCGGCCGGCCCGGCGACAGAGAAACCGTGAGCGCCCGGGGCCGGCCGCACAGCCGGCGCCGGGACAGGCTCGACGGCAGGTCGTCCTCCTGCGCGACGGTGGTCACACTCTGACATTACCGGAGCGCGCAGCCGGCGGGGTGGGCCGCGTCCCGCAGGAAGTTGCGACAAGGCGCATGAGATCACTTCGCATGATTGCGAAAACATTGCACTTCCGTAACGGAAAACTGACCGAAACCCGCTTCCCATATGACAGTTCTCTCCTCATACTTCACGTCCGGGGGGGAACGATGCGACGCTACGTGGTCATTGGCTGCAACCAGACTGGTGCGGGCCCGGAGGAGGTCGGCCGGGCGCAGATTCCCGCCGATGCGGTCGCGGGCGCGCTTCCCGGCCTCAAGGCCGAACTCGGAGCGCAGGAGCTGGTCTACCTCGCCACCTGCCACCGCACGGAGTTCTACCTCGCCTACGACGGCCCACTGTGTCCGGGTCGCCTGCTGATGGCGCTGTCCTCGGCGTTGCCGCGGCTCACCGGCGGGGCGTCCTCCCTCCCGGCGCTCGAGAAGTGCCTGGCGGAGCACGAGCAGAACGCGTCGAGACACCTGTTCCGGGTGACGGCAGCGCTGGACTCGCTGATGCCCGGAGACAACCAGATCCTCGGCCAGGTGAAGGGGGCGTTCCGGCTCGCGAGCGATCTCGGCGTCGCCGGCTCGCGCCTCTCCGCCCTCTTCACCCAGGCGTTCCGCGCCGCCAAGCGGGTGCGGACCGAAACCGGGCTGTCGCGCCACCCCGTGTCGCTGCTCTCGCTGGCGGAGCGACGGCTCGGCCGGCGCCTGGCCGCCGCGGCCGGCCCGGTGGCGGTCGTCGGCGCCGGCAGCATGGCCGGCTTGGCGGTCGAGCTCGTCCGCAAGCTGGACCCGGCCCGCGGCATCGTGGTGTTCAACCGCGGCCGCGACCGCGGCGAGGCGCTCGCCGCCCGCTGCGGCGGGACGTTCCGGCCGCTGGAGTCGCTGCGGGCGAGCGGCGACGGCTTCGCCGCGGTGATCACGGCCGCCTCCTCGCCGGTGCCGTTGATCGACCCCGGGCTGGCGGCACTTCTCGCGCCGACCTTCCTCCTCGACCTCGGCATGCCGCCCAACCTCGCGCCTGGGTGCGGCAGAGCCGATGGGATCGAGCACGTCGATCAGGTCGCGCTGCGCCTGGAGGCGGAGACGAACCGGTCGGCTCGCCACGCGGAGATCGCTCAGGCCGAAGCGATCATCGAGGAGCAGCTGCGCGAGCTGGCGTACGAGGTGATGGAGGTCGAGCTGTCGCCGGTGGCCCGCCACCTCGTCGCCGCCTTCCGCGAGCTCGCGCGCAACGAGATGACGCGTATGATGGACGGCGGGTACGACGTGCCGCCGGAGCGGCTCGACGAGGCGGTGGACCGCCTGTCCCAACGTCTCGTGCGCGTGCCGCTGCGCGGCCTGCGCGAGGTGGCGTGGCAGCACTCGCCGGACGTGCTCAGCATCTTCCTCGCCGCGGTGGAGAAGTGAGTCCTGTGTTGCGGATCGGAACCAGAGGCTCCGACCTGGCTCTCTGGCAGTCCCGGCGTGTGGCGGCGCTGCTGCGCGAGCTCTCCGGGGCGGAAAGTGAGTTGGTGGTCGTCCGCACCAGCGGCGATGCCGACCGCTCGCGCGCGCTGCACGAGCTTCCCGGCAGCGGTTTCTTCACCAGGGAGCTGCAGGCGGCCCTCGCCGCCGGCACGGTCGACCTCGTTGTCCACTCGCTCAAGGACCTCCCGACCGACGAGCCGGCCGGCCTCGCGGTGGGCGCGGTGCTGCTGCGCCAAGACCCGCGCGAGCTGATGCTGGCGCGCCCCGAGGCGGTCGGCAACGGCGGTCTGGGCCTCGCCCCGGGCACGGTTGTCGGTACCTCGTCGCTGCGCCGGGCCGGGCAGGCGCTGGCCCTCCAGCCCGACCTGGCGATCCGGCCGCTGCGCGGCAACCTGCCGACACGCGTGCAGCGCGTGCGCGACGGCGCCGTCGGCGCGATCCTGCTCGCCTCCAGAT
>Ga0209540_10003802_pt1 | contig 10159 bp, 9 predicted proteins | sample BarGraIncu01121A_FD_184501 | JGI IMG/M metagenome (GOLD analysis project Ga0209540, IMG submission 184501) | Arctic peat soil microbial communities from Barrow, Alaska - Barrow Graham LP Incubations 011-21A (SPAdes) (version 2) | ecosystem: Environmental > Terrestrial > Soil > Wetlands > Peat... | reverse complement strand
CGGCTTCTCGGCCTCCAGAGTGACGACGGAGGCAGTCGGCTTGGGCGTCTCTGTGGAGGGCGCGGGTGTGAGCTTGGCCGCGGTGGTCTTGGCGACCACGATCTGGCCGTCACTCGTGAACTTGAGTTCACCGGCGACCGGGTACTTGGTCGGTGTGTCCTTCGCGATCGCTGTGATCGCGGTGCCGCCGGGGGTGTTGAGCACGCCCGCTGCTTGGACGTTGGCGCCGTAGCCCGCGCCCGTGACCGAGAACAGGATGAAGATCGGGACCATGATCGCGAACTGTTTGACCCAGTACTGCATCGCTTGGACGAGCGTGACGCCCTTCATCCCACCCAGGATGACGTTGAGTGTGATCACGACGCCGACGACGGCGACCCCGACCCAGTAGGGAGATCCGAGAAGCTGGGCGAGGGTGATCCCGGCGCCCTTCATCTGCGGCATCATGTAGAAGAAGCTGATCGTCAGCGCGAACGCGACCGCCATCTTGCGCATTCCCTTGCTGTCGAACCGCCCTTCCGCGAAGTCCGGGATGGTGTAGGCGCCGAATCTTCGGAGCGGCCCTGCGATGAACAGCAGCAGGAAGACGTATCCGGCCGCGTAGCCCACCGCGTACCACAGGACGTCGTAGCCGAACTTCATCACCATGCCGGCGATGCCCATGAAGGACGCAGCAGAGAGATACTCGCCCGAGATCGCGGATGAGTTCCAAAGAGCGTTCACGCCGCGCCCCGCGACGTAGAAGTCGGACGTCGTTCGCGACAGACGCGTCGCCCACAAGCCCATGGCGATCGTTGCGATGACGATGCCGACCACGAACAACAACGGGATGATCTCCACTCCCATGCTAGTGCCCCCCCGCATGCCCGAGACCGGCGGAGCCGTCGGCGGGCGTGTCGTCGTGCTTGGGCAGGGTAGCCACGTCGACCATCCCGATCGCTTCGTCCTCGAACGCGTTGGACCTCTGGACGAAGACCCATGCGAGCCCGATCAGGATCGGGAAGATGGCGAAGCCAAGGAAGAACCAGCTCACCGTCATCCCCAGGAACTCGTGGTTCATGACGTCGGGCAGGTACCTGTTGAGAAGCGGGACGACCGCGATGATCGTGACGAACACTGCCGCGATGCTCGTCGAGAGCATGAACTGCCGGCGCATCAGTGTCGTCACGAACTCCTTACTCATGAGGTCCATCTTGGTTCCCATGCAGACATCCTCCTTGTCGCGCCGCGGCGCGGCGACCTCGGTGTTCCGCGCACGAGTATGTGGGCGACGCCGTGCAGGCACATCGGCGCGCCCCGCCGGGGGTTGTCCCGGACGGTGAACGGCGGCGCCGGCGCGGCGAACGGAGAGGGGTCCGAGGGCCGCGCGCACAGGGGGCAGCCCCGGTCACTCCAGCGGGTGACCGGGGCTGCTGTCGTGCATGCCTCATCGCGAGGCGGCGGGGCTAGATCTCGTCGGGCATCGCCTGCATCGCCGGCGACGCCGTGCCGTGCTCCGCTGTGTAGGCGGCGGACTCACCCGAGTGGATGTCGATGTGGTAGGTCTCCTTGATGAGGAAGAGGCAGACGACTGCGCAGACGATGGTGACGCCCATCGGATACCACAGCCCTGCATAGTTGTTGCCGGTCGAACCGAGCAGGCTGAGGCCGATGATCGGGACGAGTCCACCGAAGACGCCGTTGCCGATGTGGTACGGGAGAGACATCGACGTGTAGCGGATGTTCGTCGGGAACAGCTCCACGAGGAACGCGGCGATCGGGCCGTAGACCATCGTCACCCAGACGACCTGGATGAACACGCACAGCGCCAGGACCCACGGGTTGTATCCGACGTACGGGAACAGGAACTGCTGGAACGGGACCACGGCCGCGGGGTTCGCAGCGACGGCTGCGGCGCTTGCGGTGGCGGCCACGGCGGGCGCGGCGTACGTCGCCGGCGCGTAGGCGGCCATGAGGCCGTAGATCGGATACCACGTGAGCGCGGCCAGGATCATGCCGGTGAGCATGATCGGCTTGCGGCCGATGCGGTCGGACAGCGAGCCGAACACCACGAACAGGGGACAGGCCGCGAGCAGTGCGCCGGCGACGATGATGTTCGACGGCATGAGCGCGACGTGGAAGACCTTCTGCAGGTAGAACAGCACGTAGAACTGGCCCGTGTACCACACGACGCCCTGGCCCATGGTGGCGCCGAACAGCGCGAGCAGGACGTACTTGAGGTTGACCGGGTTGCCGAAGCTCTCCTTGATCGGGTTCTTGGCGAGCCCGCCGGACTTCTTGACCCCTGCGAAGAGCGGGGACTCCTTCAACGAGACGCGGATGTAGAGCGAGACGATGACGAGAACGGAGGAGAGCAGGAACGGCACGCGCCAGCCCCAGGCATTGAATGCAGTCTCACCCAGGTAGTTGCGGGTGATCAGGATGACGCCGAGGGACATGAAGAGCCCTGCCGTGGCCGTGATCTGGATCCAGCTGGTGAAGAAGCCACGCTTGCGCTCCGGGGAATGCTCCGCGACGTACGTGGCGGCGCCACCGTACTCGCCACCCAGCGCGAGGCCCTGCAGGATGCGCAGAGCGATCAGGATGACTCCCGCTATCGGACCGATCGTGTCGATCGTCGGGAGCAACCCGACTGCGAACGTGCAAATGCCCATCAGGCTCATCGTGACCATGAAGGTGTACTTGCGTCCGATGAGGTCGCCGAGCCTGCCGAACACGATCGCCCCGAACGGCCGAACGACGAACCCGACGGCGAAGGCCGCCAGCCACGCGATCATGTCGCCGAGCGGGGTCCCGGTGTTGTAGAACTTGCTGGCGATGACGGTCGCCAAGCTTCCGAAGATGTAGAAGTCGTACCATTCGACCATCGTGCCCACCCCTGCGGCTGCGATGACCTTGGCGATCCCCTTTTCCGAGACCTCCGTCTTCCCTGCAACTGCTTTCGCCACTTCCGTCCCTCCTTAAAGGTCTGGTACCCGGCCGTCCATAGATTCGTCGAGCCATGGATACCGGATCCGGTGGGGAGACCGATGGCCATGGCGGGCGTGCCTGGACGGAAGCACCTCTTGTGACGGAATAGTACGTGCGCACGAGGGGCTCTCCGAAGGGTTCACCGTCAGTGGACGCGCAGCACCCGCAGACGGCCCATCTGGGTCGGTGGACGGTAGCGGGAGGACGACGGATGCGCGAGGCGGAGCTCCGCGCTGGGAGCGCTACAGGCGGGCGATCTCCTCGAACAACGCGTCGACGATCTGCGCCTCGGGGACCTTGCGGACCACCTCGCCCTTCGCGAAGATCAGCCCCACTCCCCTTCCGGCCGCGACCCCGATGTCGGCGTCGCGACTCTCGCCGGGGCCGTTGACGATGCAGCCCATCACGGCGACCTTGATCGGTGTCCGGATGGCGGATAGCCGGCGGGAGACCTCTTCGGCGATGGGAATGAGGTCGATCTCGCAGCGACCGCACGTGGGGCAGCTCACGAGCTCGGGGCCATGGCGGCGGATGTCCAGCGACGCGAGGATGTCCCACGCGACGCGCACCTCCTCGACGGGATCGGCGGTGAGCGACACGCGCATGGTGTCACCGATGTCCTCGTCGAGCAGGATGCCGAGGCCCACTGACGACTTCACCGTGCCACCGCGCAGCGTGCCCGCCTCGGTGACGCCGAGATGGAGCGGGTATGGAACGAGGCCGGCGAGCTTGCGGTAGGCGTCGACCGTTGCGCGAACGGAGCTGGCCTTGGCAGAGACCACGATGTCCGTGAACCCGCGCGACTCGGCATGCTCGCAGAACGCGACGGCGCTGGCGACGAGCTTGTCGGCCAGGTCCCAGTCGCGGCCTTCGATCTCGGACGCCAGCGAGCCCGCGTTGACCCCGATGCGCACAGGGATCCCTGCCTCGCCTGCGGACTCGAGCACCGCGTCGACGCGCTCGAGTGATCCTATGTTCCCCGGGTTGATGCGGAGTTTGGCAGCGCCGAGACGCACTGCCTCGATGGCGAGGCGATGGTCGAAGTGGATGTCGGCGACGACCGGCAGCGGCGACGCCGCGCAAATCGCGCCGAAGGCCTCGAGCGTCTCCGCGCGCGGGATGGCGACGCGCACGATCTCGCACCCCGCGTCGGCCAGGCGACCAATCTGGGCCAGCGTCGCCGCGACGTCGCCGGTGTCGGTGTTGGTCATCGACTGGATGGCGATGGGTGCTCCGCCCCCCACGGGGACCGGACCGACCATCACGCGGCGCGTGTGATCACGCAGAGGGCTCACGTCGAAGCCGTCCTTTGCTGGAGCGGGGCGATCGGTGGCTAGCCCGGGTGGACGATGTAGCGGACCACGTCAGCGTACATCAGGTAGAAGACCAGGGAGAACAACAGCAGGGCGCCCGTGGCCGAGAAGGCCAACGACACCTTTCGCGGGATCGGACGGCGGGCCACCGCCTCGATGAGCTCTGACGCGACCTTCCCTCCGTCGAGCGGCGGAATGGGGAGGATGTTCATCACGCCGAGAGAGAGGCTGAGCAGCGCCATCATCCACGCGTAGGACAACGGGCCATCGGCGACCGCCCGCGCGACCTCGTAGGAGATCCCCACGACGCTCCGCGCGCCTTGCAGCGAGGCCGTGAAGGTCCTCGGGTTGACCAGGTTGCCCACTGCGGCGAAGACCTGCCCCGTCATCGAGAATGCTGCCTTGACGGCCTCGGAGGCCGGCATCGGCACGTCGATGGTGGATGCCGTGACGCCGAGCATCCCGCCGCCGCCCGGCCGTGCGGCCAGGTGCGCGGTGAGGCTGAGTGGCTTGCCGGAGCGCCGCACCACGATCGTGACGAGGGAGCCCGCCTTCGAGGAGACCATCGCGCGGGTGACCTGGCTCCATTCGGTGACGGTGACGCCATCGACGGAGGTGATGATGTCACCGGCGCGCATCCCGGCCACCGCTGCGGGCGTTCCCGCCGCCACGGCATCGATCGTCGGGATCGGCGTCGGGACGCCCCACACGGTCAGTGCGACCACGAGGATGAGGACCGCGGCGGCGACGTTGGTAAGCACGCCCATCGACAGGATCGTGATGCGCTTCCACGTGCTCTGACCGCGATACACGCCCGAACGCACCCGTGCAAGTAGCCGGTCGTCGTCCTCGCCGGCCTGTCGGGAGACGATCGGGGCCACGACGAGTTGTTTGGCGGGCGAGAGCACCGCTCCGTAGTCCTCGAGCGTGACGAGTAGGGCGGATGCATGATCGTGGTCGATCCCGAGGACCGTCGCGAGATCTTCGGCGTCGGTATGCTCCCGGCCGACCACGACCCCCAGTGCGCCTGCGAGCAGCGGGTCCTCGGCTCCTGGTTCCATCCCGGCGATGCGCACGTAGCCACCGAGCGGGATCATCGTGATGCCGTAGCGGACGCCGCTGCGCTTCGATCTCCAAGTCAGCGCCGGCCCCGGGAGGCCGAGCATGAACTCATGCACCTTCACCCCGAAGGCGCGCGCCGCGAGGAAGTGACCTCCCTCGTGGAGCAGGATGAGTATCGAGAACGTCACGATCCCCCAGAAGAGGGCCGCGCCGCCGGAGGGTAGGTTGGTTGTGGAAGGCATGGGTCGGATCGTTCCTCTCAGTCGTGCTGCGTTCTGCCCCGCGCTCCCAAGGGAGCAAGGCGGCTGCCAGATGGTCTCTCGCGCGCAGGCCGAAAGCCGACTACGCGGCGTTGACGAAGGCCTCCGCGCGGGCGCGCGCCGTCGCGTCGACCTCTTCGAGCTGCTCGAAGGATTCGACGTTGTTGTGCTCATGTTCGTTCATGACCGTCTCTACCACTGCATCGATGCCGGTGAAACCGAGCCGACCCGCGAGGAAGGCGGCAACCGCGACCTCGTTGGCCGCGTTCATGGCGGCAGGCATCGTCCCTCCGACGCGCCCGGCCTCGAGCGCGAGCGCGAGACAGCAAAACACCTCGAGGTCGGGTGCCTCGAACCCGAGGCTGCCGAGCATCGTCAGGTCGAGCGGCGGGACGGGCGCATCCCAGCGGTCGGGGTGGGACAACGCGTACTGGATCGGGACGCGCATGTCGGCGACGCCAAGGTGCGCCTTGACAGAGCCATCGGAGAACTCCACGAGCGAGTGCACGGTCGACTGCGGGTGGACGACGATGGAGATCTCGTCGTATCCCACTCCGAAGAGATGGTGGGCCTCGATGGTCTCGAGCCCCTTGTTCATGAGGGTGGCCGAGTCGATCGTGATCTTCGGCCCCATGGTCCAGCGAGGGTGCGCGAGGGCCTGGGCGACGGTGACCGACGCCAGGGCGTCGCGCTTCCACCCGCGGAACGGACCTCCCGAAGCGGTCAGCCACAGCCGTGCGACGCGCGCCTCGCTCTCCCCCACCAGGCACTGGAAGATCGCCGAGTGCTCTGAGTCGACGGGCAGAAGCTGCCCGGGCGCGGCGAGCGGCATGAGCAGGTCACCACCGACGACCAGCGACTCCTTGTTGGCGAGCGCGAGGCGCTTCCCCGACCTGAGGGCCGCCTCGGATGCGCGCAGGCCAGCCGCCCCGACCAGGGCGTTGACCACGACATCGACGCCGTCTGCCGAAGCGAGTGCGGCCACGGCCTCGCACCCGGTGGCGCACGAGGCTCCGCGGGGAAGGTCATCCGCGCACGGCGCGTGCGCGCCGTCGCCTATCGCGGTCGCGCGCACGTCGAACGCGCGCGCCTGCTCGGCGAGGAGCGTGCCGCTCCGATTCGCGGCGAGCGCCACGATGCGCACACGGTCGGGATGGCGCGAGGCCACGTCGAGGCACTGGCGGCCGATCGACCCCGTCGAGCCGAGGACGGCGACGCGCAGCGGGCCGCCCGCGGTCATCGGGCGCCCGCGAAGATGAGAACGTAGTACACGACGATCGACACGACGATCATCGAGTCGAAGCGGTCGAGGAACCCTCCGTGTCCGGGAAGCAGGCGCCCTGAGTCCTTGACCGCGACCTCGCGCTTCATTCGTGACTCGACGAGATCGCCGAAGAGCGCGGCACCTGCCGCCACGGCCCCGGTGAGCAGGAAGACCCACGCGGGCAGAGGAGAGCCGGTGGTATACCAGCCGATGCCCCACGCCGCGATGGTCCCGACGGTGCCGCCGATGAATCCCTCCCATGACTTCTTGGGGGAGATGTGGGGAGCCAGACGGTGCGTGCCGATCGCGGAGCCGATCAGATACGCGAACACGTCCATGGCCCACACGCCCGCCAGCGTGATGATGACGAGTTCGGCGCCCGAGTCGAGCGCCCGCATCAGCACGAGATGGGACAGCGTGAAGCCCGCGTAGACGGCGCCGAACACGGTGGTGGCCGTGTCGGAGGCGGTGACCTGCCGGAACAGGATGTGCCACGTGAGCGCCGCGAGGATCAGGGCGCCCATCACCGCCGTCAGCCCGAGCGAGCCCAGGTCCGCAGCGCTCGTGGCGCCTCCGGGGATGGCCCGCGAGGCGTAGACGGCTGCAGCGATGGGCATCGCGGCGGCGGCGATGACACCGAAGACCTCGTTGGGCTTGCGGTGCCCCGTGCGCATCATCGCGTAGAACTCGCTCGCGCACACGGCGGCGATCGCCGCGATCACGAGCGCCCACAGCAGACCGTCCCCCTTGCTGAGCAGGTCGGGCCATAGATCGGCTCCGAGCAGAACCACTCCGAGCGCCGCGGCGGTGATGGTGCGTACGCCGAAGTCACGAAGCGCGCGTGGCGCCCTGATTACCTGCCTGATCGGAGCGTCTCTCACAGTCCTCCGAACCTCCGCTCGCGTCCCTGATAGTCGACGATCGCTTCGAGCAGGTCGTCACGCCCGAAGTCCGGCCACAGCGTGTCGGTCACGATGATCTCGCTGTAGGCGATCTGCCACAGCAGGAAGTTCGAGATGCGCACCTCGCCGCTCGTGCGGATGAGCAGCTCGGGATCGGGCACACCGGCCGTGTAGAGCCGAGCGGCCACGGCCGCCTCGTCGACATCCGCGGGGTCGAGCGTCCCGGATGCGACGTCGTCGGCGATGCGACGCGCGGCGTCGGTCAGCTCGGCACGACCGCCGTAGTTGAGGGCGATGAGAAGGTCGAGGACGTCGTTGCCGGCCGTGCGCCGCATCGCGCCCCGGAAGGCCTCGGCCGTGCGGGGCGGCATCTCGTCGAGTCGCCCGATGACGCGGACGCGGACGCCCTGGGCCATGAGGTCGGACATCTTGGCCCCCAGGACCTCGACGAACAATCCCATGAGGGCGGACACCTCTTCGCGCGGTCGGGACCAGTTCTCGGTGGAGAAGGAGTAGAGCGTCAGGTAGCGCACGCCGCACTCGATCGCGGAGGCGATGGCCTCTTTGATCGCGTTGGCTCCGGCGCGGTGACCGGCTACGCGGGGCAGCCCGCGCTTCGCCGCCCACCTGCCGTTCCCGTCCATGATGATGGCGACATGGGAGGGGATGCGGCCCGTGTCGAGGCGCGCGAGAAGCCCCCGGCCGCGCGAGGAGTCGAAGAAGTCGGTGGGCGTCGGCTTCGGCATAGGCGGAGATCAGACCTCCATGATCTCCTGTTCCTTCTTCTTGAGAAGGGCGTCGATCTCAGCGATGAACGCGTCCGTCTTCTTCTGGACCTGCTCCTCGCCGCGGCGCGTCTCGTCCTGCCCGATGTCCCCGGCCTTCTCCTGCTTCTTGAAGGTGTCGTTGGCGTCACGGCGCGCGTTGCGGACCGCGACGCGCGCCTGCTCCGCGTAGGTGTGGCAGAGCTTGACGAGCTCGCGGCGGCGCTCCTCGTTGAGCGCCGGGAACGGCACCCGGATGACGGTGCCATCGTTGCTCGGGTTCAAGCCGAGGTCGGAGGCCATGATCGCCTTCTCGGCGGCCTTGAGGATCGTCTTGTCGTACGGCGAGATCACGACGAGCTGTGGCTCCGGCGAAGAGACCGCTGCGAGCTGCAGCAGCGGGGTGGAGGTGCCGTAGTAGTCGACGTGGATCTTCTCGAAGATGGCGCCGGACGCGCGCCCGGTCCTGACGGTCGTGAACTCGTGGCTGAGCGCGGAGATGGACTTGGCCATCTTCTCCCCCGCTGCCGCGATGATCGCATCGGGCATCAGTTGCCTCCTCTGACGATGGTGCCGACGTGTTCCCCTGCGAGTGCGCGGACGATGTTGCCGTCCGTCTCGATGTTGAAGACGATGATCGGGAGCTTGTTGTCCATCGCCAGCGTGATCGCCGTCGAGTCCATGACCGTCAGGCCGCGGCGCAGGACCTCCATGTAGGTGAGTTCGTCGAAGCGGACCGCGTCCGGGTGCGTGCGCGGATCCGCGTCGTAGACCCCGTCGACCCGCGTGGCCTTCATGATGCAGTCCGCGCCGATCTCGAGGGCGCGCAACGCCGCGGTGGTGTCGGTGGTGAAGTACGGGTTCCCCGTGCCGGCGGCGAAGATGACCACGCGTCCCTTCTCGAGGTGGCGCATGGCCCGACGGCGGATGTAGGGCTCCGCGATGGACTGCATCTCGATCGCCGACATGACGCGGGTGAAGACGCCGGCCTTCTCCAGGACGTCCTGGACGGCCAGCGCGTTCATGACCGTCGCCAGCATGCCGATGTAGTCGGCCTGAGCGCGGTCCATGCCCTTGGCGGAACCGGCCACACCCCGGAAGATGTTGCCTCCCCCGACCACGATCGCGAGTTCGACGCCCGCATCGCGCGCGGTGCGGATCTGGATCGCCAGGTCCTCGATGATGGCGGGATCGATGCCGTAGCCGGCGTCGCCCATCAACGCCTCACCGGAGAGCTTGAGCAGGACGCGCTTGAACCGTGGCTCCGCCATCGACTGACCCCCGTGCTTCCTTGGCCGTCGCGCGCCCCTGTCCGTTCGGGACGGCGCGTTCCTACGGGACATTGTAGAACGGGGCGGCCCGTAGCGGACCGCCCCGTTCACCGAATCGTTGCGAAGGACCTACGCCTTGGCGCCGGCCGTCTCTCCGAGTACCAGGCGCTCGAAGCGCACGATGGAGAGAGGCTTGCCGAGGGCCTTGGAGGTCTCGGCCACGAGCTGCTCGACGGTCTTGTCGGGATCCTTGACGAAGGGCTGCTCGACGAGGCAGACCTCCTTGTAGAACTTCTCGATGCGGCCCTGGGCGATCTTGGCCTGGATGGGCTCGGGCTTGCCCGACGCGGCGG
>Ga0209540_10003801_pt1 | contig 10161 bp, 8 predicted proteins | sample BarGraIncu01121A_FD_184501 | JGI IMG/M metagenome (GOLD analysis project Ga0209540, IMG submission 184501) | Arctic peat soil microbial communities from Barrow, Alaska - Barrow Graham LP Incubations 011-21A (SPAdes) (version 2) | ecosystem: Environmental > Terrestrial > Soil > Wetlands > Peat... | reverse complement strand
GACCGGGAGCACCTCGGGGAGGTGCGCGCCGGGGAGTTGATGGCGGCGGCGGAGATCCTCGGGATCGCCAACGTCCACTTCCTCGGGTTCCTCGACGGGCAGCTGGCGAGCGTGCCCCGGGAGCAGCTGGTGGAGCGCGCCGTCGAGCTGATCCGACGGGTGCGCCCCCACGTCCTTGCGGGGTTCGGCCCCGATGGGGTGTCGCGCCATGCGGACCACAAGGTCATGTGCGAGGTGGCCCTGTCCGCCTTCGACCGCTCCGCCGATCCGACGTGGTATCCCGGCGACGGCGCCCCCTGGGCGCCCCTCAAGCTTTACCAGTTCGAGATCGCGCAGGAGATCTTCGCCGGGTGGGACGCCCCCCTATCCGGGGTTCCGCGAGCGAGGCTCAATACCTTCATCGACACCTCGGCCCAGGTGGAGACGAAGATCCGCGCCTTCCATTGCCACAAGACCCAGGCGAAGGACATCCGGCGGCTCCTCGAGCGTCCCGGCTACCGGGAGTTCGCGCGGGAGGAAACGTACGTCCTTGCCAGGACGCGGCTTCCGGGGCTACCCTTGCCCGAGGACGACCTGCTGGCGGGAATTCCGGACGAGGAGCACTGAGGAAGGGGCGGCACGGTGGATGTAGGGATCTTCGGAAACACGGGATCGGGGAAAAGCACGTTGTTCCGTTCGCTTTCCGGCGTTGCCGAGGGAAGCTCCCAGGGGAAAAACGCGGCGGTTTGTGCCATCAAGGTCCCGGACGAGCGGGTCGACCGGATGGCGGAGATCTTCCGGCCGAAGAAGGTCACCTACATCTCGATGGCGTTCCACGACATCGACGCCGGGGAGACGGACCCCCTCTCCCCGCAAGCCCTGACGGAGCTTCGGGGCGTCGAAGTCCTCGCGCTGGTCGTCCGGGCCTTCGCGGACGACTACCACCCGGCGCCTCCCGGCGGTCTGGACCCGGCGGCGGAATTCCGCGAACTCTCCTCCGCCATCGTCCTCTCCGATTACCTCGTCGCGCAAAAGCGGATCGAGCGGATGACGAAGGAGGCGAAGCGGGACGCGGAATGGACCACCCTCCACAAGGCGATCGCGGCGTTCGAGCAGGATATTCCCCTTCGGAGCGTCGATCTGTCGCTCGAGGAGGAACGTGTCCTCTCGGGGTTCCGGTTCGTAAGCCGCCTCCCGACGCTTCTGATCCTGAACGTCGGGGAAGGGGAGGAGACGACGGATACGTACCCCGACGTCACGAAGGAGGCGGAGCAAGCGAAGGTCCCCCTGGTGCGCCTGTGCGCGAAGGTGGAGGAGGAGATCGCCCAGCTGTCGCCGGCCGAACAGGCCGACTTCCTGAAGGAGATGGGGATCGCCCGGTCCGCCCGGGACCAGCTCGTTCGCGGCGCTTTCGAGGCGACGCGGTACATCTCCTTCCTGACGGTGGGGGAGGACGAGGTGCGCGCCTGGAACGTGAGGGAGGGAAGCACCGCCCCGACGGCGGCGGGGAAGATCCACTCCGACCTGGAAAAAGGATTCATCCGCGCCGAGGTCATCTCTTCCGACGATTTCCTGCGGTGCGGGTCGATGGCGAAGGCCAAGACGGAAGGAAAGCTGCGGCTCGAGGGAAAGGAGTACGTCGTCAAGGACGGGGAGATCGTCCACGTCCGGTTCAACGTGTGAATCCGCCGGGGGAATATGTTTGATTTTTCAGTAAAGTTTTGGAATTTCGACGGCGATAAGGAGCTCATGGGCTCTGCAACCCACACCCCGGACGTCATGGAAGGCGACGCAAAGGTCCGCGTCCTCGTAGTCGACGACGAGGAATTCCTCCGTTCCATTGTCCGGGAACGATTGGAAATCGCTGGATATTCCGTTGAAGAGGCGTCCAACGGGACCGAGGCGCTGTCCATGCTCGAGAGCAGCGGCCCATTCAACGTTCTCCTCACCGACATCCGGATGCCCGTCATGGACGGGATCACACTTCTTGGCGAATGGGGGGAGAGGTCCCCGGGGACGGCGGGCATCGTCATGTCCGCCAACGCAGAGCTCGACACCGCCGTCCACGCGCTCAAGATGGGGGCGTGCGACTACATCACGAAACCGTTCAACTTCGACGTCCTTCTGATCACCATCGAGAACGCGCTCCGCAAGAAGGATCTCGAGCGGCAGCTCGACGATTACCGCATGAACCTAGAGGCAAAGGTGAAAGAGCAGACCGACATCATCAACTCGATGTACGTCCGGTCCATCGATGCGATGATCAAGGCGCTCGAAGCGAAGGACTTCTACACCCGCGGCCACTCGCAGCGTGTGACGCTTTACTCCATGGCCATCGCCGAGGAACTGGGGATGAAGGGGCAGGAGCTGGAAGACCTTTACCGGGCGTCGGTGCTGCACGACCTCGGAAAGATCGGCGTCCGGGAAGCGATCCTGAACAAGCCCGGGAAGCTCTCGGAAGAGGAGTTCGTGGAGATCGTCCGCCATCCAGAGACGGCCGTCCGGATCCTCGAGCCGATCCCATTCTTTCGCCCTCTTCTCCCCGCCATCCTGCACCACCACGAACGGTTCGACGGGAAGGGGTACCCCTCGCACCTCGCGGGGGCCAGCATCCCTCTCGCGTCCCGCATCATGACGATCGCCGACACCTTCGACGCCATGACCTCCACCCGCGCGTACAGGAAGGCGCTCCCCATCGCCGACGCGATCGCCGAGATCCGGCGCTGCTCCGGAACCCAGTTCGACCCCGACATCGTCCCAGCATTCCTCGCCTGCCAGTCGAAAATCGTCATCCCCGGCGACGTGAGCCTGCCGGAGGGGTTCGAGGAGGCGATCCCCTTCGAGTACCGGCAGCAACCCAACTGAATTCCGAGAGGGTGAACCGATGGCGGAGTCGGTCGGGACGGGACCCGAGACGTACCTGGACGAGTCGCAGCGAAAAAGTCTGCTCGGGATCGCCCGCAGGGCACTGGACGGGTACCTCGGGGCGGGGAAGATTCCACCCGAGGAAGGGGCGCGGGGAAAGTTGACCGCCCCCGGAGCCGCTTTCGTCACCCTCACGAAAAACGGGCGCCTGCGCGGCTGCATCGGTTATACCGAGGCGGTGGCGCCGCTCTTCAAGGTGGTCCAGGAGTGCGCGGTGGCCGCGGCCACCGAGGATCCGCGCTTTCCCCCCGTCTCCCCGAATGAACTCCCCTCCCTGCGCGTCGAGATCTCCGTCCTCACTCCCCTGGTCCCCATCCGGCCCGAGGAGGTCGAGGTCGGCAGGCACGGGTTGATGGTCGCGCAGGGGGGGATGCGGGGCCTGCTGCTGCCCCAGGTCCCCGTCGAGTGGGGGTGGGATCGGGAGACGTTCCTCGACCAGACGTGCTTGAAGGCCGGCCTGCCGCCGTCGGCGTGGCGGCACGGGGCGACGCTCCGGGCGTTTACCGCGGAAGTGTTCGGCGAGGATGAGATAACGGCGACGTGATCAGCGGGGGCGTCGGGAGGCCAGGTGATCCCGAAGCCGCGCCTTCAGCACTTTCCCCTGGGCGTTCCGCGGGAGGGCGGCTACGAACTCGATCGCGCGCGGCACCTTGAAAGGGGCCATGTTCCGCCGGCAGTGGCCCAGGATCTCCTCCGTGCCTTCCTTTGCTCCCTCCCGCAGCACGAGCACGGCCACGGGCACTTCACCCAGCGTGTAGTCGGGCAGGGGCACCACGGCGGCCTCCTTCACGGAAGGGTGCTCGCACAGGATGTTCTCGATCTCCCGCGGGGAGATCGAGATCCCCTCGACGGTCAGGGTGTCCCGTTTCCGGTCGACGATGTAGATGTACCCCTCCTCGTCGATGGAGGCCACGTCCCCCGTCCGGAGCCAGCCGTCCCGCAAGACCATCGCGGTGAGCGCCGGGTCGTTCCGGTATCCCTCGAAAACGTTCGGCCCCCGGGCCACGATCTCGCCAACCCCGTTCGGGGCGATCTCCCGGCCGTCCTCGTCGACTACCCGGACCTCGACACCGATCGATTCTTTTCCGACGGACATGAGCTTCCGCATGTAGGGGGTGCTCTCGTCCAGCGAGTGGTCCTCCTCGTGCAGGACCGTCAGGATACCGGTGGACTCCACCTGGCCGTGGGATTGGACGAGGCTGCACTGGAAGAACCGGATGGCGCGCTTGAGAAGGTCCAACGGGATCACCGCGCCGCCGTACAGGACGGTCCTCAGGGTGGACAGATTGAACTTCCCCGAAGAGGGGAAGGCGAGGATCTGCGCCATCATCGTCGGGGTGAGGAGCACCCGCGTGACGGACCGGCGTTCGATCGCGCGCAGCGCCGCCTCCGGGTCGAACTCGGGCTGCAGGACGATCGTCGCCCCCACGTAGAGGAATCGCAGGAGCCGCCCCGTCCCGCCGAGGAAGGGGAGGAAGGCGCACGAAAGGAAGACGTCGTTCCGCGAGAGGGAAAGCTCGAGCGCAGAAGAGGCGGAGGCGGCCAGCAGGTTCCGGTGGGAGAGCATCGCCCCCCGCGGATTGCTCGATATCCCGCCGTCGTAGACCACCATCGCGATGTCCGTCTCGAGGACGGGTGGAGACGGGTCGGGCGCGTCGCCTTCCCCCCTCTTCGGCAGATTCGGATCGTCGATCCGCACGAAGCAGGCGATCTCGGGCAGGAAAGGACGGATCTCCGCGACCCGGTCGCGGAACTCCTCGGTGAACAGGAGCGCCTTCACATCCGCGTCCTTGAGAATGGCGACCAGTTCACGTCCGATCAGCAGGTGGTTCAGCGGGACGAGGGCGGCGCCCGCCCGTGTCACCGCGAAAAGGGCCTCAAGGTAGAGGACGGAGTTCTGCGCGAGGATCGCGACGCGGTCCCCTTTGCCGATCCCCCCCGAAAGAAGCACGGCGGAGTAGCCTCCAACCCGGTCGCGCAGTTCCCGGTAGGTCACTTCCTCCTTCGACGAGACGAGGGCGACCCGGGAGGGATGGGTGCGGGCGTTGTGCTCGAGGACGTCCTGGATGAGCAAGGGATTCCTCCGGTTTCCCCTGAAAGCGGGTGAGTTGAAGGTAGCAGACGGGGAAGGTTCTTTCAATCCCGCGTGGTAGACTGCGACAAACGATCGCGGGGAGAGGCAAGGGATGGAAATGGACGATTTCGATGTGTACCCGATCTCCCACAACGGGCGCGTCTACAACATCATCACCGCCATGGACCTGACGTTCCGCGAGGTGCGGGGAATGATCGACACGCTCGTCGCCATGGGAGCGTTCGCCGCCGGGTCCGATGCGCGCGAGCACGGGGATCTCTTCACCTGCGCCGTCGAGGGATTCGTTTTCGAGGTTGACGTCCAGGGGTTCGATGTGATGGTCTACCGCCGTGAGAAGGTTTAATGCCTCAATAAAGTGAACTGAAGCACTCGCGACACCGAGGGGCCAATTTCCTTGAATTGCGAGGTTTGGCCCGCCTAAAATACCCGATTGTATCCGCACCACCAACCAGCAGAGGGAGGAATTATGGTCACGACACTATCCCCAAGCGAAAGCTACAGCATCACGATGCGGTTGGAGATCCAGAACAAGGTCGGCATGCTCGGCAAGGTGACCACGGCGATCGGCGAGGCGGGCGGCGACATCGGCGCGGTCGACCTCTCCGGGCACGGGAAGGGAACGGTGATCCGGGACGTCACGGCGCGTGCGCGCGGGATCGACCACGCCCAGGAGATCATCAACACCGTGAAGGCGATCTCCGGGGTCAAGGTCGTGAACGTCTCCGACCGGACCTTCCTGATGCACCTTGGGGGGAAGATCGAGGTCCACCCCAAGGTTCCGATCAAGACCCGGAACGACCTGTCCATGGCGTACACCCCCGGGGTGGCCCGCGTCTGCATGGCGATCGCGAAGGACCCGAAGAAGTCGTTCTCCCTCACCACCCGCCGGAACTCCGTCGCCGTCGTGTCGGACGGGACGGCGGTCCTGGGTCTGGGCGACATCGGCCCCGAGGCGGCGATGCCGGTCATGGAAGGGAAGGCGATGCTCTTCAAGGAGTTCGGCGGGATCGACGCCTGGCCGATCTGCCTCAAGACGAAGGACACCGAGGAGATCATCCGGATCGTCAAGGCGCTCGAACCCACGTTCGGTGCGATCAACCTCGAGGACATCTCCGCGCCGCGCTGCTTCGAGATCGAGGATCGCCTGAAGGCCGAGATGGGGATCCCCGTCTTCCACGACGACCAGCACGGGACGGCGGTGGTCGTGCTGGCCGCGCTGCTGAACTCCCTGAAGATCGTCAAGAAGCGGATCGAGGACATGAAGATCGTGGTGGCGGGCGTGGGCGCCTCGGGCGTGGCGTGCAGCAAGATCTTCCTGAACGCCGGGGCGCGGAACATCATCGGCGTGGACCGCATCGGTGCCATCTATAAAGGGCGCAAGCAGGGCATGAACTTCATGAAGGACTGGTACGCGGGGCACACCAACCCGTTCAACGAGAAGGGGAAGCTGACGGACGTCATGGCGGGAGCGGACCTGTTCCTCGGGCTGGCCGGCCCGGGGCTCATCACGGTGGACGACCTGAAGAAGATGGCGAAGGACCCGCTGGTCTTCGCGATGGCCAATCCCGAACCCGAGATCCATCCGGAGGAGGCGTCGCCGTACGTGCGGATCATGGCGACGGGCCGCTCCGACTACCCGAACCAGATCAACAACTCCCTGGTCTTCCCGGGGATCTTCCGCGGGGCGCTCGATTCGCGGGCCTCCTGCATCAACGAGGAGATGAAGCTGGCGGCGGCGTACGCCATCGCCGCCTGCGTGGGGAAGGAGGAGCTCTCCGAGGACTACATCATCCCGTCGATGTTCAACCGGAAGGTCGCGCTGGTCGTCGCCAGGGAGGTCGCCCGCGCCGCCCACCGGACCAAGGTCGCCCGCCGCACCTCCAAGGCCTTCATGGAAATCCACCTCGACTAAGTGGCCCATTTCATGAAAAAGATCGCTCGCTGATGGCGCCGATCAATCCGCTGATCTTCCGCGAGTACGACGTCCGCGGCCTGGTGGGGAGGGATCTTCACCGGGACGCGGTCGTCCTGCTCGGGAAGGGGTACGCCACGCTCGTGGCTTCGGGTGGTGTTCGGACGGTGGTCCTCGGGCGCGACTGCCGCCTTTCCTCGCCCGGGTTCCGGGACGCGATCGCGGAGGGGCTCCTCTCCGCCGGGCTCAAGGTGATCGACGTGGGCGTCTGCCCGACGCCCCTCCTTTATTTCGCCATCCACCATTTCGGTGCCGATGGCGGTGTCATGATCACGGGCAGCCACAACCCCCCCGAGTTCAACGGCTTCAAGCTGTGCGTCGGGGCCGGCACGCTTTACGGGGAGCGGATCCAGGAGCTGCGGCGCGTCATCGAGCGGGGGACGTTTCGGGAAGGGAAAGGAGAAATCGTCTCCCGGGAGATCATTCCCGAGTACAGGAAGTTCGTCGCGGGGAACCTTTCGATTCCTCGGAAACTCAAGGTCGTCGTGGACGCGGGAAACGGAACGGGCGGAGCGGTGGCCCCCGCCCTGTTCCGTGAGATGGGGATGGAGGTCACCGAACTGTTCTGCGATCCGGATGGCCGGTTCCCCAACCACTTTCCGGACCCCACGGTCCCGGAGAACCTCCGGTTCCTCGTGGAAAAAGTGAAGGCGATCGGGGCGGACGTCGGGGTCGGGTACGACGGCGACGCCGACCGGATCGGGGCGGTCGACGAAAAAGGGAACGTGATCTACGGGGATTACCTGCTGGTCCTGTTCGCGCGGGAGATCCTGTCGCGCAAGCCGGGAGCGACGATCATCTCCGAGGTGAAGTCGTCGCAGAACCTCTACGACGACATCGTGCGGCACGGCGGACACCCGGTGATGTGGAAGGCGGGGCACTCCCTCATCAAGGCGAAGATGAAGGAGGAAAACGCCGAACTGGCGGGAGAGATGAGCGGGCACGTCTTCTTCCGGGACCGGTATCTGGGGTTCGACGACGCCATCTACGCCTCCGCGCGGCTGTTCGAGATCCTTGCGAAGGAAGGGCGTCCGTTGAGCGCCCTCCTGTCGGACCTGCCTCCCGTCGTGTCCACCCCCGAGATCCGCGTCGATTGCCCCGACGAGATCAAGTTCCGGGTCGTGGAAGAGGTGGCGCGGATCGTGGCGCCGCAGGCGCGGGAGGTGATCGACGTCGACGGGATCCGGGCCCTCTTCGACGGCGGGTGGGGACTGGTCCGGGCCTCCAATACCCAGCCGGTGCTCGTGCTGCGGTTCGAAGCGAGGGACGAGGCGGCCGTGCGGCGGATCCGCGGCGTGATGGAGGAAGCCGTCGAGCGGGCCCGCGCGGCGGTCAGCGCGTGACTCCCTCCCCGTGACCTTCCTCCAGTCGATCTTTCTCGGGCTGCTCCAGGGCGCGACCGAGTTCCTTCCCGTGAGCAGCTCGGGGCATCTGCTCCTCGCCCAGCGCCTCTTCGGGATCCGCGAGCCCGAGCTCGCGTTCGATCTGCTGCTTCACCTCGGGACGCTGGTCGCCGTCCTCTTTTTCCTGCGTTCCGAAATCGCCTCGATCCTGTCCTCCCTTTTTCGCCGCCGGGACCCGTGGGCGGCGCCGTCGTCGTGGGGTCGCCGCGATATCTGGCTGGTCATCGTCGCCTCGATCCCCACCGGCATCATCGGGATCGCCTTCCACAAGACCGTCGAGACGGGGCTCACGTTCGGAGGCGTCGGCGCGCGCTACCTCGTCCTGACCACGATGCTCCTCCTGACGAACCTGCGGTTCCGCCACAAGGCGGACCCCGACCGGATCGACGGGTGGGAGGCGGCGGCGATCGGCGTCATCCAGGGACTGGCGGTCTTCCCGGGGCTTTCCCGTTCCGGGTCCACGATCATCCTGGCCCTCCTGCTGGGAATCGCCCCGCGCCGCGCGGCGAAGTTCTCCTTCCTCATCTCCCTTCCGGCGATCCTCGGCGGTGCGCTCTTCACCCTCAAGAAGGGAGTCTCCCACCTGCCGGGCGTCGCCCCTTCCGTCGCGGGTTTTCTCGTCGCCCTCGTCGTCGGGTACCTCGCGCTCCTGCTCGTCGAGCGCCTTGTCGTGAAGGGACGCTTCCAGCGCTTCGCCCCGTACACCGCCTGCCTCGCGGCCCTCTGCTTCTACCTGCAGTACCGGGGCTGATCCCGCCCGGAACTCAGTGTTGGCGTTGTTCATCGTACAAGTTGGAGAGGAGGGGGAGGAGGACATGACGGAAGCGGCGGGGATCCGTTGGAGTGATTGGGAGCCGGGAGCGCTGGCGCGGGCGGGTGACGAGGGAAAGCTCATCTTCCTCGACATCGGCGCCACGTGGTGCCACTGGTGCCACGTGTTGGACCGGACCTCCCTCGCCGACCCACGGGTGGTCCGGATGCTGAACGACGATTACATCCCCATCCGCGTGGACACCGACCGGAGGCCGGACATCAACGACCGGTACAACCAGGGCGGGTGGCCCACCACCGCGGTGCTCCTGCCGGATGGCCGGCTCCTGACGGGCGCGACGTATCTTCCCCCGGACGCGCTGGCCGGCCTGCTCGAGAAGTGCCGGGACTTCTACCGGCGGGATCGTGAGCGGGTCGACGCCTACCTGCGGAACGCGGGGGACCCCGCGGACGAGGGAGGGGCGGAGCGGTCCGAAGCCCCGGAGGCGCCACGGCCGGAAGACCTTCCGCTCGTCAAGCACGCCGTCCTCGCGCAGTATGATCCGGCCTACCCGGGGTTCTTCCGGGAGCCGAAGTTCCCTGTCACGGAGATCCTCGCTTTCCTCCGGGATGCGTGGATCGCCGAAGGGAACCACGAGGCGGGGGGGACGTTGGTGGCGGTGCTTCGGAGGATGGCGGAATCGGAACTCCTCGATCGGGTGGAAGGCGGATTTTTCCGGTACGCAACCCGCAGGGACTGGACCGTCCCCCACTTCGAGAAGATGCTCGCCGATAACGCGGAACTGCTTTGGCTGTATGCCTCCGCGTACGAGTTGACCGCGGAGGAGTCGTTCGCCGCCTCCGTCCGCGACATCCTCCGTTTCCTCCTCACGAAGCTGTACGATCCCGCCACCGGCGCCTTCTTCGGAAGCCAGGATGCCGACGAGACGTATTACCCGCTGCCGGAGGAGGAGCGGGCGCTCCGGGTCGCCCCGTCGGTCGACCGGCGCGGCGCATTCGCCGCTCCGTACGGCAGC
>Ga0209540_10003799_pt1 | contig 10166 bp, 11 predicted proteins | sample BarGraIncu01121A_FD_184501 | JGI IMG/M metagenome (GOLD analysis project Ga0209540, IMG submission 184501) | Arctic peat soil microbial communities from Barrow, Alaska - Barrow Graham LP Incubations 011-21A (SPAdes) (version 2) | ecosystem: Environmental > Terrestrial > Soil > Wetlands > Peat... | reverse complement strand
TGTTCCCTGCGTGAAGGTTTGCAGAGCTCGTCCGCGAACCGCAGATCGATGGCTTGTGAGGCGGCTTGCACGGACTGCCCATGCCGACCACGCCGGAGGCGGTGCTACTGACCTGCGCGGAAGGGGGCAGCCGTGCCGGCGGTTTCACGCAGGCGGCATGCTTCTTGTTAGCACCATCGCACCATCTCCCAAGCGAGCCATGGCATATAGGTCAGAGTGCGCGGATTGTCTCGGTTGGAGGAAGGATCACCCCGGAGGACCGCGCGGTAGGCTTTCAAGAGCCGGACGCTTCGCTCAGCAGAGCGAACCTGAATCCGACCGAGAGAACGGAGATGGGACGTGACTGAAGAGCGTGAGCCCGGCCAGAGCATCGCGATCGCCTCGGTGCCGAATCTCCGCGACCTCGGCGGCTGGCCGACGCGTGACGGCGGACAGGTGCGAGCCGGACTCTTGTATCGCTCGACCGAACTCGACAAGCTCGCGGGAGCGGACATGGCGGCCTTCGCAGGGCTCGGCATCCGCTCGGTCTACGACCTGCGCACCGAGGCCGAACGCACGGCCCAGCCCGATCGGCTGCCACCGGGCACCGAGCACGTCGTGGTCGACGTGCTCAAGGACTCGGCGGACGCGGCGCCCGCGCAGCTCTTCAGGGTGCTTTCGGATCCCAAGGCGGCCGAGGAGATGCTCGGCGGCGGCAAGGGGCTGGCGCTCTTCGAGAGCGGATATCGCGGGATCTTCAGCCTTCCGAGCGCACGCGCGGGATACCGCCGGTTGTTCTCCGACCTGACCCGGGAGGAGCACCGGCCGGCCCTCTTCCACTGCACGACGGGCAAGGACCGCACCGGCTGGGCGGCAGCGTCGCTGCTGATGCTGCTCGGCGTGCCCGACGACCTGGTGATGAAGGAGTACCTGCTGACCAACGCGCAGCTCCTGCCGGCGGAGAAGCCGCTCATCGACCGGTTCCAGGCACAGGGGGGCGACCCCGACGTGCTTCGCCCGGTGGTCGGCGTCGCACCGCAGTACCTGGAAGCGGCGCTCGACGAGATGCGCAAAGAGTTCGGCACCATCGGGGGGTACTTCACAGAAGGACTGCAGATGGACGAAGGCGCCCAGAAGGCGCTTCGCGCCGCGTTCGTCGAGAGCTTCTGAGCGAGCGGCTCGACCACGTGCGGGCCTCGTTACCAACCTCTGCTGCAGGGGAATACGAAGGCGGTACCCGTCCCGTGCGCCGGGCGGCCGCAAACGACCGCGGCGCGTTCCTAAGGAGACTCATGGAGAGACGCAGGTTGGGCAGTCAGGGGCTTGAGGTCTCGGCCGAAGGGCTGGGCTGCATGGGCATGTCGGAGTTCTATGGGCCGACCGACGAGACCGAGGCGATCGCCACCATCCACCGCGCCCTCGCCCTCGGGGTCGACTTCTTGGACACCGCCGATATCTACGGGCCGTTCACCAATGAGTGGCTCGTCGGCCGGGCGCTCGCCGGACGCCGCCACGAGGTCGTGTTGGCGACCAAGTTCGGCAACGAGCGCCGCGAGGACGGCAGCTGGGTGGGCGTGAACGGGCGGCCCGAGTACGTGCGGTCGGCCTGCGAGGCGTCGCTGGCGCGGCTCGGGGTCGACCACATCGACCTCTACTACCAGCACCGCGTCGACAAGACGGTGCCGATCGAGGAGACCGTCGGCGCCATGGCGACCCTCGTCGGCGAGGGCAAGGTACGCTACCTCGGCCTCTCCGAGGCGTCGCCCGCGACCATCAGACGAGCGCACGCCGTACACCCGATCACGGCCCTGCAGACCGAGTATTCGCTCTGGTCGCGCGACCCCGAACAGGCGGTCCTGCCGGCGGTGCGCGAGCTCGGCATCGGCTTCGTCGCCTACAGCCCGCTGGGGCGCGGCTTTCTCGCCGGCCGGTTCCGCAGCCCCGAAGACCTGCGCGACGAGGGCGACTTCCGCCACCGCCATCCGCGGTTCCAGGACGACAACCTCACGCGCAACCTGGAGCTGCTGGGGCGCCTCGAGGAGATCGCCCGCGGGAAGGGCGTGACGCCGGCCCAGCTCGCGCTCGCCTGGGTGCTGCACCGCGGCACCGACGTGGTGCCGATCCCCGGCACCAAGAAGCGCCGCTACGTCGAAGAGAACGTCGCCGCCGCGGCGATCGAGTTGAGCGACGACGAGCTCGCGCGGCTCGACGAAGCGCTGCCGCTCGGCGCCACCGCCGGCCAGCGCTACGCCGACATGAAGACGATCGACGCCTGACGGCGGCCGGCGGCCCGACGACGGCAGCCGTTCAGGCCACCGGGGTCAGCGCGCAGGAAGGCCGGCGAAGAAAGTGAGCAGGCGCGCCCAGGCGTCGCGGGCCGCGTCGACCGTGAACGAGGGTCGCGTGTCGTTGAAGAACGCGTGCGGCGCGTCGGGGTAGACGTGCGGCTCGTAGTCCTTGCCGGCGGCCTTCATCTTCTCGGCGAAGGCCGACACGGTGTCGGTGATGCGCGGGTCGGCGGCGCCGTAGAAGCCGATCACCGGGCAGGCGATCTGCGACACCAGGTCGTCGGGGGCGGGCTCGCAGTAGAAGACCGCCGCGCCAGCCAGCGTCGGCTCGGCGCAGGCGAGCTGGGCCGAAAGGCCGCCGCCCATGCACCAACCCACCGCGGCCACCCGCCCGTTGCAGGCCGGATCGTCGCGCAGCGCCGTGAACGCGTCGCGCAGCAGAGCGACGAGCGCGCCGCGGTCGCGTGGCGCGAACAGGGCGCCGAGCGACTCGCCGACGGTGGTGCGCTCACCGGATGGCAGGCCGGCGAGCGCCTCCTTCCGGGCCGCCTCGTTCCACCAGGTGCTGACCGGCAGTGAGTTCAGGAACGTTTTGACGGCCGCCACGCGCGGCGGTTGGAGCGCCGCCGGCCGGCCGCCGAGCGAGTATAGGTCGGGCGCCAGCGCGACGTAGCCTGCCGTGGCAACACGCCCGGTGAGGTCCTGGATGTGATCGTCGACTCCCCAGATCTCCTGAATGAGCAGTACTCCAGGCAGCCGCTCGCCGGTCGCGGCGGGTCGCGCCCGAAACGTCGCGCACGTCCGGCCGTCGCTTGAAAAGTCGTTCCAGCCGGTCTCGAGCCGCATGAGTGCCTCCCTTTTCCCGTTTGTCCGTCGACGACGGACACTGCCCGGCGTCGGGCTGCCGCCCGGCTGCCCGGCTCACCGTTGTAGTGCAACACTGCTCGCCCGAGCGGATAGCATCAACCGCTTGCGTGGCCGGCTGTTGACCTTGGCCGCGGCATCCTGCCCCCTGATTCTGGAGCCACCGACACGACATGCTCGTGATGAGCGCAGATATGGTGGGCTGGGAGAGCGCCTGACGGGAGTCGGCCAGTGAGCCGTCTGCAGCGAGAAAAGGGCCACCACGGGATAGCCAGTGTGGTACGGCCTTCGCACCGAGCTTAGGATCGAGCGATGGTGACCGTGATTGCCTCCGGGTCCTCGAGGCGATGGATGGCCCATTTCTGCACGTAGAGAGTGCCGATCACCGTGGGCTGGTCGCTCTCGGGCTCCTCGTAGCGCACCGTGTTCTTGGTCTCTTTGGCCCAGCGCAGGGTCACCTTCAGCGGTTCCATGTCTTCTCCCTCAAGATGTGGCTGGGCGCCAGCCTATCACCGACGCCAAGGCCAGCGGCTTCGGTAGGGACCGAGGCTGATCCCGTCCTTGAAGCATGGCCAATGACCTCCTGGCATCACGCCTGTGGAGCGTCGCGCACGTGTGGCCACGCGCAGCTGCTAGAGTGAGCCTCGTACACGACTCTTCGTGATCGATCGGAGGCACGTAGTGAGCTACTCGGTGATCGACGTCAAGGACTTTGAGGGCCGACGCACGCCGGTCGCGCAGGCCCTCGGCGCTGCAGCGATCAAGGCAAACCAGTTCGACTCACAGCCTGATCAGGTCGGCCACGACCACGACGAGCTGAAGTCGGGCCAAGAGGAGCTCTACGTGCCGCTTCGTGGCACGGGCTACCTGCAGATCGACGGCGAGAAGGTTGAGCTCGAGCCGGGGCGCTACGTGCTTGTGGGGCCGTCCGCACGGCGCCAGGTGGACGCCGGGCCAGAGGGTCTCTCGTATCTCGTGATCGGCGCTCGCGTGGAAGGTGAGACTGGCTGATTCGGCGGGGCTCGGCGCAGGCGGAAGGTGACAGCGCAGCCGCTGAATGCCCTCCCGCAGCCGTCGGCGATCCGCCGGCAGGGCCAAGAGATTGGCGGCACACGCCGCACCTCTGCCCGTACGACACGACGTGCAGACTTGTGGCATGGCCTCCGGCGGCGCGCGGCGTGTTCGGGGCCGTGGCCATCCGTCTATCGCGAGGCCGCGCTAGTTGGCGTTGGTCTCCGTCAGGGCAGGCAGGCACGACGATCGACCCGGCACGGGGGAAGCCTCAGCTTGCTCTCTCTGCCGCGGCACCGCATCGATCTCGACTGCTCTGCATGTCAGGCGGCGCCCTGCTTGACTCCGGGTGTCGCTGTGCGCGAGCATCAGCTCCATGGCTAATCGCGGCTGGCAGACTCACTGGCACAAGCACCCGGCGGTACGCTCCGGCGATCAACTGACCCTCGGTGAGCGAGCCGCCGACCGGATGCGCAACACGATGGGCTCCTGGCCCTTCGTCTTCTGCTTCTTTGCCATCATGGTCATCTGGGCCCTGGTCAACACGGTGCTCTTCCACCGCGTCCTGCAGCACAAAGCCTTCGACCCCTATCCCTACATCCTGCTCAACCTGTTCCTCTCGATGTTGGCCGGTGTCCAGGCGGCGGCTCTGCTGATCGCCGCCAAGCGGGCCGACGCGATCGCCTCCGAGGTCGCCCTTCACACCGAGAAGAACACCGAGGATCTCAAAGCTCTCATGCAGGAGAACACCGCCCTGACCATGCAGGTCAAGGGGAACACCGATCTGCTCGAGGAGATCCACCGTCACGTCGCCGCACTGGGCGCGCCGCCCGTACTTCCGGACGAGAGCGACGATGCGGAGGGCCAAGCGCCCTCCAGGTAAGCCGCGCCGATCGCGAGCTCGGCTGATTCGCGCTCGGAGTCGGCGGCGCAGCCCACAGCGAACTGCAGGTGCTGCTGACGGCTTCCAGGCACGGCTCTGGGCCCGTGGGCCGCGAGCCCTCACGCTCTCGGCGGCGCCTCGGCAGAGGACGTAAGGTGCCAGCGCAGAGCGTGGTCCGGTCGGCAGGACACGTCTTCATGACCTGTGCGCACCGCTGCTGCGCCGCGGCCCTTGCGCGGCCTGAGCCCCGCTCCGTCTGAGTCGCGCGGCGGCGCGGCGCCCAGCTAGGCTGGTCAGGGGCGCGCCAACGAGCGCCTCAGACCCCATCCCCGACCGCCTCCTCCACCACGAGGCCCACGTGCGCGGCCAACGCCGGGGCGAGGGCGAGCAGTTGCAGGGCGTCGATCGTGGCGCCGCGCAGGCACCCCATTCCCTTGAGGCCACCGAGCTCGTTGTCGCGCAGGTCGCTCCCCGTGAGGTCCATGTTGAAGAGCTCCAGGTCCCCGAGGTCGGAGTCCACGAAACGCACCTCGCAGAGATCGCTCTCCATGAGCAGCGCGCCACGCAAGTCGCAGTGCTCGAGGAGCGCGTGAAGACGACCCAGATGCGAGAGCTTGGCCAGCCGCAGTTGGCACGCGCGCATGACGACCTCGGAGAGCCGTCCGCCCGAGAATGCTGGCGCCCGTGAAGCGGCAGTCGAGGAAGGCGACCTCGCTGAAGGCGCAGTCCAACCAGCGCGAGTTGGCGAAGTCACAGGTGTCGAAGACGACCTGCTCGCAGCGCAGGCGACGCAGCTCTGCGCCTTCGAGACGGCAGCCCTTGACACGGGCCGTCTCGAGCGACAGCTGGGTGAGGTGCTCGCCGAGGAGATCAAGCTCGACCAGCTCGACGTGGGAGTGCTCACGCTGGGCACGCAAACCCTCGGCGGTAAGTGGGGCCAGCCCCGGCGGCAGCGTCGGCATGTCCGGCGGAGGCTGCCGGCGCCGAGAGGAGTTGCGCCGCCGCTGACTTGATGCGCTCATCTCTGCCTCCCCGCCACAACATCCTCCTGACCGGCAGTACTCACCGCGGTCAGGTCGCCCGGCGCGCGCAGAGTAGCTGAGCTACTTGCGACGTCGGGCTCTTGCCTCGGCGATCATGGACGTTGGGGGTGACGGATGGGGTGCGGCGACCAGTTCGGCGGGAGTGCTAGGTCGCCGCGCGCCACAGCTCTCCCAACCATGCCGGCGCCAGGGCCAGAGAGCCTGCAACTCGCCGGCTTTCTGATCGCGGGCAGTCCAACCAGGCCCGTGCCGCCGGGGCCAGCGGGTCGTCGCCGATCGCCTGGCCGGACTTCTCGCTTGCCGACTACAGCCCGCCGGCAGTCACGCGAGAACGGGCTCTCGGGCTATCCTAGGAAGTGATCGAGATCAGCATCGACTGCTAGCCGCCGGCGGGCCAAGGGCGGGCTGAGATCGAGGCAGAGGTCGGGAAGGCGCTCGCCGGGGTCGAGGAGGGCGCGGGGTTCGAGTCGCCGTACGTCGCCGAGGACGACTCATCACCCGCGCCGACGCCGCCGTCCGACGCCATTGGGGTCGTCATGCGCCATCTGGTCCCCGATGCCGAGATCGCCTTCGGCCACGGGGTGGGGTTCACCGACTCGAACTGGTTCCACGCCGCATACCCCGAGACGGTCGCCTACGGGTTCAACCCCCACCTCGTCGACAGCCACGACGACGTGATACGCCGCTGCCACGGCAAGGACGAGCGCATCCGCGTGCGCGAGTTCGCGCTGCAGGCGTTGCACGCCGAGCGCGTTGCGCGCGGGCCGCTGAGCTGACGCGACCGCTCGGGGCGCGGCTACTCGCTCCCGGAGGCCTCGGCGGCGGTGGCCAGAAGGTCGACGACTCGGCGCGCGTAGCGATCATCCGGGTCGAGAGACGGGTTCAGGATCGTGACGTCGGCGCCGAGCAGCGCCGGTGAGAGCAGCAGCGGCCGCAGCAGCTCTGCTGTCTGCCGCCAATCGGGTCCGCCGGGGAGGGGGTCGTCGACCGCCGGCATCGCCTCGCCGTCGATCACGTCCAGGTCGAAGTGCAGCCAGAAGCGCCTGGGGCCGGCTGCGAGCTCGGCGGCCACGCGCTGCCCCGTGCGCCCGGGGCCGTCGGCGAGGAGGCTCGCCGACTCGATGATGCGCAGGCCGGGCGCCAGGCGGCGCGGGTCGGGCGACCCGTTGTCGCGGGCGATGGCCGAGTCTCGGACGCCGAGCGCCACCGCGTCCTCGTCGCGGAACAGCGGCGCGCCGGGCGCGTCCGGGAGGAGTCCTGCAGGGCCGTGGCCGGTGACGATCGCCAGCTCCATGTCGGCGACGCAGCCGCTGAGTGAGGAACGCCCGTCGTAGAAGTCCTCGTGGCCGTCGACGAAGGCCAGCCCGGCTCGCCCGGCGACCTCGCGCACGGCGAGGCCGGCGCCGAGCAGAACGGCGCAGCAGCCGCCGACGACAAGCGGGCGCTCCCCGGAGCGCAGGAGGGGGAGGAGCGCGTCCCTCAGGCGGAGGCTGACGGCTGCCACCTCGGCCGGGCCGCGCACCCCGGTGACCGGGTCGCGTGAGCCGCGCACCGGACCGGCCTCCACGTCGCCCAGATCGCGCACCCCGAGCGCCGCGATGAGGCCGCTCCGGCGCAGCGCCGACGGCATGCGGTTGCAGCCTTCTTCCAGGCCCTCCGAGTCGATGGGCACGCCGAGCGCGCTCGTGAATACCGTCGTCAACGTGGTGGATGCCTCCCGCTGTGGTCTCTCTGGTCGCTCATACCCGGGTCCAGGATCGGCCACTCTCGCGCGCCGCGGCGATCCACGAGTGCAGCTGCGGTTTCTGCAAGACGGGGCGCGGCCGCAGCGGAAAGGGCACGAAGGCTACCTACGGTCGCTGGCTGGGTCCCTTTGCCAGCCCCACAGAGGCGCAGGCCGCCGCCGTGTGAGGCTGATCACCGAGCAGGAACGGCGGGAAGTCACGCAAACGGCCACATCGTCCGATACAAGTGGCGAATCGCCGCGACCGCTGGAGGCACCATGGAGTGCTACATGATGAGCCGCTCGCGCGCCAAGGCGCTCGCCGAGGCGCTGCGCAAGAAACATCGTCGGCGCGCCAAGGCTATCGACGCCGACTCAGTGCGCATATACTGCATCACGAACGCCGAGCAGGAGCGTGAGCCACTCGACGACGACTGGCTCGAGACCGGGCCCATCTCGGAGCTCGTGGCCTGGATCGACATCGAGAAGCTGCTCGGCACTCGTCACTGAGCGACGGGACCGACGGCCGACGCCTCTACGAAAGGTCGCCGGTCTGCACGTCGCAGCGCCCGCTGAGGAAGGGCTCGCACCCCTCGACGGGCAGCGGCTGCGCGAAGAAGAAGCCCTGGATCTCGTCGGCGCCAAGCTCGCGCAGCAGGGTGAGCTGCTCGTGCGTCTCGACCCCCTCGGCGACCACGGTCATGTTGACGGCGTGCGCCAGGGCGATGATCGCCGCCGTGAGGGCGCGCTCCTTGGGGCCGTCGAAGATGCGCATCACGAACGAGCGGTCGATCTTCAGCGTGTCGAACGGGTACTGGGCGAGCAGCAAGGTCGAGGAGTAGCCGGTGCCGAAGTCGTCGAGGGTGACGCGCACGCCGAGGTCCTTGAGCTTCCCGATGACGCGGCCCGTGGCCGCCGCATCGGCGATCGCGGTGCGCTCGGTGATCTCGACCTCGAGCTGCCCGGGCTCAAGCTCGTGGCGTGCGAGCGCTTCATGCACGAGTGCGATGAGGCCCTCATCGGCGAGCTGTTCGGCGGCCAGGTTGACGGCCACGCGCACGCTGAAGTAGCCGTCGTCGCGCCAAGCAGCGAGCTGACGGCAGGCCTCGGCGACGACCCAAGAGCCGATCGGCAGGATAAGGCGCGTATCCTCGGCCAAGGGGATGAAGTCGTTCGGCGGGACCAGACCGCGCTCGGGGTGCTGCCAGCGGATGAGCGCCTCGAAGCCCGAGATGCAGCCGCTCTCGGCGCTCACCTGGGGCTGGTAGTAGAGGCAGAGCTCCTCGCGCTCGACGGCGCGGCGCAGGTCGGCCTCGAGCGCGATATGCTTGCGCGCCTCTGCCTGCCAGGCGCTGTCGGCGACGCGGGGCTGGTGCTCGCCGGCCTGAGCTGCGCGGCTGGCCGCCGTCACGGCGTGGGCGATGAGCTCCCCAGCCTCCTCCCCGTTCTCAGGGTAGTAGGCGACCCCGACTCCCGGCGTGAGGTGCAGCGACTGGCCGGCGAGCTCCCAAGGGCCGTCGAAGAGCTTCATCAGGCGGATCGTCAGGCCGAGGATCTGGGGCAGGTTGCGCACCTGCGGCATGACGATCGCGAACAGGTCGCTGCCGATGTAGGCGAGGGTGTCGGACTTACGCGCGAACAGCTTCAGGTGATCGCTCACCATGCGCGTCAGCTCTTGGCCGGCGTCGAGCCCGAGGACGGCGCGCACCTCGGTCGTCTTGTTGAGGTCGATGACGACCAGCGCGGCGCGGTGCTCGTAGCGCTGCGCCTGGGCGACCGCGACCTCGAGTCGGTCAGTCAGCAAGAAGCGGTCGGGCAGGCCGATGCGGGAATCGTCCGTCTTCAGGCTCGCCGCCTCGTCCGGCCCGTCGGCTGGCGTCGCACGTTCTGTCATCATCCGGGCCCGCTCCCCTCGTGGTGGCCGTGCGCACTTCCGTCGATGGGATTATCGACCTAGGAGAGTGACTTTCGTAGCTCTTGCCGTTGGGCGAGTCGGGTACTGACTGTGCTCGCCCCTTGGGCGCCGCGGAGGTGTCCCGTGTCAAGGAACCTGGTCGCTCTCCATAGCCCGCGGCCGATGTGCGCTTCGCTCGTGATAGATGTGGCATCCCGGTACACTGAGCATCGTCAGCGATGGGAATAGGCCAACACCACGGCCGCGCCTTGGCCGTTGGGGACGAACAGATCGACGGGAGGCTCGATGAATCTCTCACACACGGGATCGAGCGAGGCGCTTGAGACCAAGAACCGCTCGCGAGATGTCGCCGCCGGTTCGGGGGTCTGTACGCGCTGCATGGCGGACTGCCACGGCAACTGCGACGTCTTCAAGTCATCTTTTCGCGGGCGCGAGGTCATCTACCCGGTGCCGTTTGGGG
>Ga0209540_10003797_pt1 | contig 10168 bp, 9 predicted proteins | sample BarGraIncu01121A_FD_184501 | JGI IMG/M metagenome (GOLD analysis project Ga0209540, IMG submission 184501) | Arctic peat soil microbial communities from Barrow, Alaska - Barrow Graham LP Incubations 011-21A (SPAdes) (version 2) | ecosystem: Environmental > Terrestrial > Soil > Wetlands > Peat... | reverse complement strand
ATCGGGAACATCTTTATAAACAAGTTCTTTATATTTCTCAGGTACCAGGGCCTTCATTATATCTGGATTAGTTTCAAAGATTTTTTGAAGAACAAATATAATAAAAACATGCCGGGAATAATGGCGTTGAATATGAAATGAAAATTTTATCAACAGGTATATTAACCAGTAGGGTCATGCCATGGCATGACCCTACAATTATTACCCGAAGATGAATGTAGTACCACGCCATAGCGTGACCTTGATCAGGAATTAATTCTCTATGTTCGCGATCAGGAAATATACAATCTATTTAACCTCCTCTTTCGCTACACTGATTATTTTGATTTTAGCCGGTTCTGCAACCAAATCACTGATTTTAGGTCCAAAAGCCTTAAAGTAATCGCTGGCAAAATGGGCATCAACTGCAGCCTGATTCTTATATTCTTCAACAAAAACAAACTTCGAGTTATCATATGGATCCTGATAAAGCTGATAAGATTTGCAGCCGCTTTCTTTATTTGACTTTTCTATTATCTCCTTAGCGGCGTCTATAAAGGCTTTAACCTTGTCTGGTTTCACAGTTAACTTCGCTACAATCATCATTCCATAATCTGTAGTAGTCGTTTGTGTTAAATTACCTGTACTCTTAGCGTTTTCTCCTGTTTTTTTACTTCCGTAGGTGCTGGAGATTAATGCAAGGCTGAATAAAAGAACTAATAATTTTACTTTCATGATTTTTCTTTTTATTTATTAATATTCAAGTGTATTTCGCTTACTGATTTAATTGCCCTGTCGGAGAAAAAATCTGATGCAGCAAAAATTCTGAAGTGACCTCCGTCTTCATCAGCCTTTGTTTTGATAAGCATAAATTCCTGTTGATCATTCCGGTTGAATAGTTCGGAATAGGAAACTGCACTCCTGTAACCATCTATACCAGCGATACAGATCATACCTGATTTCAGATTCTCCCGTGTGACAGGATAATACTTCAGAAGGAGTTCTTTAAGCAGGATACCGACAAACGGCGTAGTACTGTGAATGCCTTTCCCTCTGCCATAAAAAACTGTATTAAAGATAACATTAGTGAGATTTGCCGGGAGAGTCTCTATTTGCTCAACCTTTTTTGAAGAACTGAAAATATCTATCCGTGATGAATACATCGGCGACATTCCCTGCTGAACAGTAAATGAGTGGGGATATGACTTAACTGTAATCTTTGCAGGGGAAGAGATATTTCTTTCGGTTACAAGATCACTTGCGGCCACAATTTTGCTTTCATCTGGCAGCGGCCACAGTTCTTTTGTCTTTGATGGCACTATTCGTGACACACTGCTGGCAATCAATATCTTATGAAGATCATTCGGATAATATATTTCGCCCCAGCTGAAGACTATTTTTTCCCCTTTCTCATTTTCAATCTCGACATACAAGTCTATAATGGGTTTGAATTCGTTAATGTTTACCTTTTTAAGTATCCTTTTATCGAGAATATCGAATAATGAATACCCATCATATCTATAAGCGCCTATAAACCTGTCACCGCCGGCACTGTCGAGCAATGTCTCTTTTACAATGACGGAACGAACAGGCAGATTTGTAAAATCGACCTTACCAGGATTAGCTATTTCACCATCAATGAACAATTCCTTTACCGGAAGCGGATAGGTTTCAACGTTATCGTAAAAATTATTGGTCATGTCTGAGCTATCTATAAATTGAATAACAGGTTGTTTATTATCCGTTATTTGTTTTGATGTCTTGTTACACGATATCAAACTTAAGAAAATAAAGAAGAAGAGGAAAACACTTTTCATGGTTATATTTATTAATTACTGTTATTGATTTTCTTCTAAACACATCGCCTTTCACATATAATACAAAATACATATAGCCATTTAATCCACCCCGGGCCTCCGGAGAGCGGATCTTACTTCCCTGACTTTCCCCCATTCTCCCCTTCTCCCAATCTCCCCTTCTTTGCCTTTGTTCCTTTACGCCTTTGTAATTACTCAACGATCACAACGATTATATCCATTACGTTGGTCATGGTCGGACCGGTAATGATATGTCCACCGGCCTTTTTAAAGAAATGGTATGAATCGAATCCGGTGAGATGCTTCTCAGGGTTAATATTCTTTGAAAGGGCTTCAGCTATAGTATCTGAATCAACTGCAGCCCCTGCAACATCTGTTGTTCCGTCATTGCCATCCGTTCCTGCTGAAAGGATTGTAATTCCGGGTTTGCCCCGAAGCAAAAGGGCAGTCAGTAACGCTAAATGCTGGTTTCTTCCTCCGGCCCCTTTTCCTGTCATTTTAACCGTTGTTTCACCTCCGAATAGAAGACATACTGGCTTCACTTCATTTTCATCATTTTTAAATTTTAATGATGTTTCAACTATATACTCTGCAACCGTGGAGATATCTCCCTGCAACTGATCGTCGATGATTACAGCATTAATGTTGAATTCCAGAGCTTTTCTCTTCGCTGCCTCGAGTGCCAATTTATTTGAACCTACAAGGATGTTGAAAGTCTTACTAAAAACCGGATCTCCTGGTTTTGGAGTTTCAGCTCTCTTTCCTGCAACTCCCTCATTCAGAAAATTAAGTACTGCGGGAGCAACCGATTCTGTCAGATCATACTTAGCCAAAACACTCAGTGCCTGCTGAAATGTTGTTGGATCCGGAACTGTTGGTCCGGATGCAATTACATCAAGCGGATCTCCGGGTACATCAGATAGAATAAGATTAACGAGAGTAGCCGGGTAAACAACCCTGGCCAGCTGACCACCTTTAACACCAGATAAATGTTTACGCACTGCGTTAATTTCCGTAATACAAGCCCCGCTATTTATCAGAAGATCATTAAATTTAATCATATCATCAGAAGAAGAACCTTCTGAAATATCGGGAAGCAATGATGAGCCTCCACCAGATAAAAGACAGATTACAAGGTCACTCCAATTTGCCATTTCAGCAATTTTCAATATTTCCTTAGTCGCTCTTAATCCATTTGCATCCGGTACAGGATGATTTGCTTCTGAAACTTCAATATATTTTAATTTACACGAATAGCCATATTTTACCACAATATGCCCATCAGTAATGAGCTCACCAAGAATCTTTTCTACCTCTGCCCCCATCATTGCGCTGGCTTTCCCTGCACCAATAACGTATATATTTTCCATTGTTTCCAGTGAGAAAATCAGGTTGCCGATTTTAAGGCAATTATCTTTTAAAGACATCTCCCTGGTTATCAACCTGTCAGGGAGAACACTTTCTACTCCTGCCAGAAAAATCGTTTCTGCAATTGTTTTGTTATTTAATTCATTAATTCCCATCCAAATTTTCACTCATTTATAAAATCAGGCCTATTACAAAATAATTAAAGATGTGATCCAGACACACGCAAAAACAACAATTCCCATAACAATAGTTGAAGATGAGTAAACTTTTAAAGTTGTGGCAGGATCGACATCAGAAAAATTTGAGATAACCCAGAAGTAAGAATCATTGGCATGAGATACGATCATTGAGCCTGCGCCCATCGACAGCATGGAAAGCAATCTGCCCCATTCTGAATCCAGACCGAGCAGGGATAACATCGGAGCAACAAACGATGCTGTTGTGATAATTGCTACAGTTGAAGAACCCTGAGCAGTCTTCATGATAACTGCTATGAGAAATGGCACCATAATGCCAATGTTTGTTCCGGCCAGCAGCTTGCCAATTGCTTCGCCAGTACCTGTTGCCTTTATTACCATCCCAAACATTCCTCCTGCAGCGGTTACAATCAGTATTGGACCCGCCTTTTCAATTGCTTCTCCAAAAACGGAATTCATCGATTCAATTGTCTTATCCTTAATTAAGAACAATGCCAGAACAACACCAATAGACAAAGCAAATATCGGCTCTCCGGGAAAAAAGAATATTTTTGAGATAAGAGTTTGTCCACCTATATCCACCAGATTAAGTAATGATTTGATCGTTATCAGTAATAATGGAACAACGATAGGGAGAAACGATAATAAAGCAGATGGGAGATTATTTTGAGTCAGGTGAGTGTCAATTTCAACCACTTTCGCCGGCGGATAGTCTTTACCTTCTGTCATTCTTCTGCTCCAGAAGAATGCAGCCAGAGCTCCCGGTATCGCAAAAACAATACCAATAAGTATCAGGTAGCCGATATTTACTTTTATCATGCCTGCTGCTGCCAGAGCACCGGGGTGAGGCGGGATGAGACAATGTACAGAATAAAGTGAAGTTGCGAGTACTGTTGCCATAAAAGGCATAGCAATCTTCGATTTTGAACTGAATGATTTTGCAAGACCACTTAATATGATAAATCCCGAATCGCAAAAAATAGGTAATCCTGTGATAAAACCTGTGATACCTAATGCAGTAGCACTTCTATTTTCTCCGGTTTTTGAAAGAATATATTTTGCGATACTGATAGTTCCTCCGGTTTTATCGAGCGTGATACCAATAATTGCCCCAAGGATTATGAGAAATCCTATAGAAGCCATCGTATTCCCAAATCCTTCCTTAATTGTGCTCACGATTATATTTGCCGGCAGAGTGGTAAAAGCCAGAAACAGTGAAACGAGGAAAAGGGCAATGAATGCTTTTAATTTTAACTTTGAGGTAAGGATTACTATAGCTACAATACTTATACCTACCAGTGCCGATTTTAGTAAAATGCTCATGAATCAGGCTTAAGTAAAAAAGAGATAAGCAACAAATATCGCTGCAGTAAATCCGGCAAGATCAGCTAGCAAACCGCATCCTATTGAGTACCTCGTATTTTTTATACCGACCGAACCAAAATAGACTGCTACTATATAAAAAGTTGTATCGGTTGTTCCCTGCATTGTGCATGCTAATCTTCCAATGAATGAATCGGCTCCATTGGTCTTCATGGCATCGATCATAAGACCTCGGGCACCACTTCCTGAAAGTGGTTTCATGAACGCAACAGGCAGAGCGCCTGTGAATTGAGTATCTACACCCATCCATGCAAAAAACTTTGCTATACCATCGATAATGAAATCCATCGCACCCGAAGCTCTGAAAATTCCAATTGCAACAAGGATTGCTACAAGGAAAGGTATAATCCTGATTGCAGTATTAAATCCCTCTTTGGCTCCCTCTATAAATGCATCATAAACATTCACCTTTTTAATGAATGCCAGGACGATAAAAAGAATAATAATCGACATGAGGATAAAATTTGCCGCAAAAGTCGAAATAGTTGATATTTGTTCTTTAGGAAGCCGGCTGAAATAAAATATTATACCTATGATTATTGCAGTAAGTCCCCCCAGGTATGCAAGAATTATTTTATCGAAAAGATTTATCTTCTGAATTATAGCAACACTGATCATCCCCGTAAGTGACGCAGCAAAAGTCGAAATCAGTATTGGAATAAATATATCAGCCGGATTTACTGCACCGAGCTGGGTCCTGTAAACAATAATGCTTACAGGGATAATAGTGAGACCTGCAGCATTCATAACAAGGAACATAATCTGAGCATTGGAAGCAGTCTCCTTATCAGGATTGACATCCTGCATCTCCTTCATTGCCTTAAGTCCAACCGGTGTAGCAGCATTATCGAGTCCAAGCATATTTGCTGAAATATTAAGCATAATGGATCCATAAGCCGGATGACCCTTTGGTAGCCCGGGAAAAAGTTTTTCAAAAAGAGGACCCATGAATCTGCCAAGGATTGCGACCACTCCACCTTTCTCTCCCACCTTTAAAAGTCCCATCCAAAGCGTAAGAGCACCCGTCAATCCGAGTGAAATTTCAAAACCGGTTTTTGAATTTGAAAAAACCGAATTTACCAGATCATTGAATATCTGTGTATTACCTGCAAAGATCAGCTGACCCAGAGCAACAAGGAACCCTATAATAAAGAACGCAATCCAGATGTAATTTAATGCCATACCGATAGTTTGGGATGCTAAGATAATTATTAGGAAAGACAAAAGACAAAAGTATAAAGACAAAAGTGAAAACAAGGAGAAAGTTGCGAGGTACAAGATGCAAGGTGCAGGGGGGTATTTAACATCGACCATGCCACGGGCACAACATGCAACATGCTTTATTCAGACGGCATCTTCTCCCAATAAAATACATATTGTAATAATAATTATGCATTTTTTAAATACATTTGTCTATACAAACCAAAAAAACTATGGCACGGTTTACCAGAATAGATGTCATCATTAAGATGCGGGAAGCAGGTATCATACCTATTTTCTATCATAAGGATCCTGAAGTATGCAGAAATGTAATTAAAGCTTGCTATGATGGCGGTATTAAAGTTTTTGAATTTACCAATCGTGGTGATTATGCACATGAATTATTCTCTGAGCTCAATAAATGGGCCGAAAAAGAAGTTCCAGGGTTAGTAATGGGAGCAGGATCAATAGTTGATGCCGGGACTACTTCCTTATATATACAGCTTGGTGCTAATTTCATTGTTTCGCCTGTACTTAATCCTGATATGGCAAAAGTATGTAACCGGAGAAAAATTCTGTGGTCTCCGGGTTGTGGAACGCTCTCAGAAATAAATTATGCCGAAGAACTGGGTGCCGAGATAGTTAAAATATTCCCAGGGTCATCAGTAGGTGGACCTGATTTTGTCAGAGCAATTAAAGGACCATGCCCCTGGACAAGTATAATGCCAACTGGTGGAGTTGAACCAACCCTTGAAAACTTAACAGAATGGTTTAATGCAGGTGTAACATGTGTTGGCATCGGTTCAAATCTTATCACAAAAGAACACATCCTCAAAAAAAACTGGGCTGGTCTTACAAAGAGAGTTTCAGCAGCAGTTAAAGTAGCAAGAATGTTTCATGTGGATTAATCTTTTTCATTCTATGCGATCCCCTCTCTTTGGCCCGCTGTGTAAATTGAAAAGCACAAACTGATACAGGATTACACAGAACCAGGCTGTTTACTTCCTTATTTAGAACAATATAACAAAATCTGTAAATATTTCTTAAAATTATGAAAAAGTGGAGATTGTTTTTTTTGACATTTTTTTGCGGGAATGTAATTTTCGTGACTATTTCTGCACAGGATATTTCTCTTCCAGCGCCTGATAAAATGGGAGGTAAACCCTTAATGCAGGCTTTAAATGAAAGGCAATCAACCAGAACATTTACAAAAGATAACCTGACCCGGCAGCAGCTTTCAGATCTGCTATGGGCTGGCTGGGGTATAAACAGAGCTGATCAGAAAAAAAGAACTGCTCCATCATCAAGGAATGTTCAGGAGATTGATGTATATGTAGCTCTGCCAGAAGGCCTTTTCCTTTATGTTGCTGAAACAAATTTGTTAAAGAATATCAGCAACAAAGACCTTAGAAAATTATGTGGAAGTCAGGATTTTGTTGCGGATGCTGCATTGAACATCGTTTATGTAGCCGATATGAGTAAACTCGGCAAAAAAGAGGGTGATGAAATAAAAGATTCTGATTTGCTCGCCTCCTATGCCAATACTGCATTTATCGCACAGAATGTTTATCTCTATTGTGCCTCTGCGAATCTTGGATGCGTAATAAGAGGTATGGTTCCAAAAGAACAACTCGCTCCGGAGATGGGATTGAGGACTAATCAGAGAATAATACTCTCTCAGACTGTTGGTGTACCACAAAAATGAGTGGAAAAGTGAAATACTAAACTCTAAGTAATATTTTAAGATGTTTAGCCGGTTCTTTTTCCAATAAATCGAATCCCTCCTGTGCTTCTCCAAGATTTAGTATTCCGGTTATCATTTTACCAGGGTTAAGTGTTCCTTTATCAAGGGCTTCAATTGCTTTTGAAAATTCACCATGACTGACTCTTGATGCAATAATCTTTGCCTCCTTCCAGATCAGTTCTTTCATCAGAATTTCTGATGGATGGTCAGAAAGTCCGAGAACACAGACTTTCCCGCCTCCCTTTATTGCATTAATACAGGTTCTGACAGGATTATATCTTCCTTCAACAGGTGTTTCATGGCCTACCGATTCAAATGCAATATCCACTCCTTTACCGTGGGTTAATTCTTTGATATATGTTATGGGATCGGTATCCTTTAAATTTATAGTATAAATATCCGGAAAGGCAGATGAAGCGAGTGAAAGTCTTTCATTCAGAATATCTGCAATTATAATCTTCCCGCAAGTAATTGTTTTTGCTGCATGGAGAATTGATTGTCCTACTTTACCGGATCCCACAATAAGGATATCATCATTTTGACCTAATCCGGCTCTTGAAGATGCATGAAATCCTATGGAAAGTATCTCAACAAGTGCAGCAAATTCATTGGATATATGGTCTGGTATTTTATATACCATCTTTTCAGGGACCGAAACATATTCGGCAAATCCTCCGTCTAAATCAATACCAATAAGTTTCAGCGATGTACATGCCGGGTAATGATCTTCCCTGCAGGCAATACAATTCCCACACCAGATTATCGGATCGACAGTTACTTTGTCTCCGGGTTTAAAAGTCTTAACGCTTTTATCTACTTCTTCTATCACTCCGGCAAATTCATGCCCCGGAATAAGTGGTAATTTGGTTCGCGGATGGAACTCCCCTTTGAAAATATGCTGATCGGAGCCGCAAATACTTGTATAAATAACTTTTATAAGAATATGATTTTCCTTTAATTCAGGTTTCCTGACCTCTTCAATGGCTATCTTCCCATACTCTCTGATGACTGCTGCTTTCATAACTAATTCTCAATTCGTTTATTTATTTGCTCACATTTTCACCATAAATCATAAATAGACTGCGCAAAAACACCCCCCGCCCCTTTCAGGGATTTACCTCACCCTAAATCCCTCTCCCATTCCCCTCTTCTCCCACTCTCCCCTTCATTCCCCCGGTGCCCTGTAAAGTTCAATATTAGAAACAGCCGGACAAACTTTTGATTTACTGATAGTTACTTTAATTTGAGTGGTTTTTGTAACCGGAAATTTACGTATAACCTTGTGACCTATGGTGGTACCATCAATTAATGGTTTCCAATCACCATTAATAAAAGCAGAAACCTTAAATTCCTGGACTCTCTGACCCAGCTTAATATATTCCTGAAGTATAATCCGGTTCACTTCAGTTTCAGGCCCCAGATTGATAATCAGATCACCGGATGTCTGAAGATCACTTGTAGCCCAGTAAGTTTCCGGATTCCCGTCATTTACATTTGAAGCTTTAAATCCTTTTCCCCTGAATGATGTTGCAGTTACCTTCTTTCCTCTGGCAAGATCTGAATTAAATTCATTTTTCAGCAACTGCCTGAAAGCCAGCAGGGATTTGATATCATTTTCGTGAAGAAGTCCTCTCCTGTCGGGAGGTATATTCAGAAGAAGATTACTATTTCGTCCGACTGAAGAGTAATAAAGCTCCATCAGGTTCTCAGGCGACCTGACGAGTGAATCCTGATTCTGATGGTAAAACCATCCGGGGCGGATAGAAACATCAACTTCGGCAGGCACCCAATAATTCCCGTCTTCATGACCTTCTCCCAGGATTTTAGCAAAGTCACCTCCGGGATACATATCATCCTTTTTCAAAAGGCACCAATTTGTCAGGCTGCCCATACCGCTTTCGTTACCAACCCAGCGGATATCTGGTCCGGCATCACTGAACATAACCGCAGCAGGTTGAAGCTCCCTCACAATTTTATGAGTATTTGTCCAGTCATAATAAGTTTTGTTGTCAATTTTTCGAATCTCCTTTGCACCACCATAATATCCATCGCCTCCGTTGGCACCATCAAACCATACTTCGAAAATATTACCATAATTTGTCAGGAGTTCCCGAAGCTGATTACGGTAGTAAGTCAGATATTCAGGACTACCGTAAAATGAACTGTTCCTGTCCCATGGAGACAGATAAACTCCAAGCTTCAGATCATATTCATCACAAGCCGAACGAAGTTCCTTCAGAACATCACCTTTGCCACCCTTCCAGATGGAATTTTTAACAGAATGGCTTGTGTAGTTTGACGGCCAGAGACAAAAGCCATCGTGATGTTTGGCAGTTATAATGATGCCTTTCATACCGGCATCGCTTGCAACTCTTGCCCATTGCCGGCAATCGAGTTCAGAGGGATTAAAAACCGACTCATTTTCATCTCCGTAACCCCACTCTTTATCAGTGAATGTATTTACCGTAAAATGAACAAAC
>Ga0209540_10003794_pt1 | contig 10171 bp, 8 predicted proteins | sample BarGraIncu01121A_FD_184501 | JGI IMG/M metagenome (GOLD analysis project Ga0209540, IMG submission 184501) | Arctic peat soil microbial communities from Barrow, Alaska - Barrow Graham LP Incubations 011-21A (SPAdes) (version 2) | ecosystem: Environmental > Terrestrial > Soil > Wetlands > Peat... | reverse complement strand
GACCTCCTTCGGCAAGATCGAAGTTAGCGGGCCCGGCGCTCTAAACCTCCTCCAGCGCCTGGCAGACAGCGATGTTAATAAACCGGTTGGGAGCGCAATATATACCCAGTTCCTCAACACCAACGGCGGCGTGGAGGCTGACTTGACCATTACGCGCCTGGGCGAAGACCGCTTCTGGGTTATCACCGGCTCAGCTTTCATCGCCAACGATTTCGGCTGGATCCAGATGCACGTGGATGAAAAGGATGGCCCGCTTACCATTCGCGATATCACCACAGAATGGGCTTGCCTGGCAATGTGGGGTCCGAAATCACGGGATGTGCTGAAGAAAATAACGTCGAGCGATATTTCGAATGGGACTCATCCCTATCTGCATACCCGGCCCATTGATATCAATGGGGTTACGGTTTTGGCCCAGCGGGTCAGTTATGTTGGCGAGCTTGGCTGGGAACTGTATATTCCCGCCAACCGCGCTATGTTGGTATGGGATGCGCTCCTTAAGGCAGGCAAGGAATTCGGGATGGAAGTCGGTGGCTACAAAGTTCTCGATTCTTTGCGTCTCGAAAAGGGGTATCGCTATTACACAGCCGATGTCACCATGTTGGAGACGCCTTACGAAGGCGGTTTAGGATTTTGCGTCCACCTAGACAAGGGAGATTTCTTCGGGAAGGACGCCCTCGTCAGGCAGAAGCACGAAGGCTTGAAACGCAAACTTTGCACAATGGTTCTGGACGGCAGCGAGTACACTCAAATTTATGGCGGCGAAGCGGTGTATCACAATGGCGAGGTCATTTCGCGTGTCCGCAGCGGCGGATTTGGATATACTTTAAAAAAGAATATTCTGTACGCGTATCTTCCAACAGAATTAGCGAAAGTTGGAAATCGCTTCGAACTTAACTTGATCGAAGGACGTCGTCAGGGAGAGGTGACCGCCACGGTCCTGTTTGATCCAAAGGGAGAACGCCTGCGCGTATAAGTGAAATTTCCCATCACCTTTTATCGTTTGAAAGGGCTTCACCTATGTTACCTTTAAATTCTCAGGATTTAGCGTCGTTAAAAAATTTGTTGGACTCCCGCCAGCCCGATCATGGCCTGCCGCGCCAGTTCTACCATGACGAATTGCTATATCGCGCCGAAATGGAATATATATGGCGCCAGGGGTGGCTTTTCGCCGGTCACTCTTGCCAGATACCTAATCCTGGTGATTATTTTCTGTACGACGTGGAAGGGGATTCCGTTATAGTTGTCCGCGCTGATGATGGACAAGTGAATGCCCTTTATAACGTTTGCCGCCACCGCGGCTCGATCATTTGTGAAGAGCCGGAGGGCAACGTCAAGCGCTTCGTCTGTCCCTACCATCAATGGACATACGACCGTAGAGGACGGCTCCTGCTCCAGTACGGCATGCAGGAAGGCCTGGATAAATCCCAGCTTGGCTTGCATCGCGCCTATGCCCGCGAGGTCGAGGGGATGATCTTCATTAGCCTTGCCCATGAGGACCCGGTTGACTTCGATCCGGTCTACGAAGCAATTGCTCCTGTAGCCCGGCCCCAGGGTATGGCACGCGCGAAGGTCGCCAAAGTCATGGATTTTGACGTCGCTTCCAACTGGAAACTCGTCTGGGAGAATAACCGGGAATGCTACCATTGCGCTGTGAGCCATCCCCAGTACATCAAGGCTAACTTCGATCGCTATAATGCCGACGATACCATCCCACGCATAGCCGAAAGCTTGAAAGGGGTCACAACCCGCATGGAGTCTAAGCTTGCCGCACAGGGAATGTCCATTCGCGAGGAAACCGGTATGACTGAGTTTCCTGACCCTGATCATGGCATTTGGTACGCGGCCAACCGCACGCCTCTGGTGGAGGGTTTCGTTAGCGAAACCCTCGACGGCAAACAGGTGGCTCCCCTGATGGGCGATTACACCGATCCCGATGTCGGAACGTTGCGGATACGTTCGCTTCCCAACTTCTGGATACATGCCAGTTGCGACCACACCGTTGCTGTCCGCCTCACGCCCAATGGGCTCACCCACACCAGCATCCGCATGATCTGGCTTGTGGACGGCAAGGCTGAAGAAGGCCGGGATTATGACCTCGAGAAAATGCTTCCATTCTGGCTGATGACTGCTGAACAGGACTGGGCGATTTGCTCTAATCAGCAGCGCGGGGTGAACTCGCACGCCTTTACTCCTGGTCCGCTTTCCACTTACAAGGAATACAACCTGGATCGATTCCTGCGCTGGTATTTGCAGGAGATGAAAAACACCTTGGGAAAATGAAAGATATCAGTCCCGTCTACGTCGGCTTTGGAATGCTCACCCCGGTAGCCATAATGGTTGTCGAGCAGCTGCCCGAGCACAACACCGGCGCCCTAGTCAAAGAGGTTAATGAGTTTGTCTTTGACGACGCTGCTATCATCGCCTGCCTGCTGCGACAGTGGGATGTTGCTTCTGCCATGATTGGCACGACGGTGGGGGATGACCCTCGCGGCCACATTTTGGCGGACCAATTAAAAGCCTGGGGGGTGCAGGGGGAAGTTCGCCATTCAAAAGAAATCCGGACACCCTGGGAGGTGGATGTTTCGGACGAGACGGGTGCACGCACGTATTTTTGGGAAAGGTCGCCGCAGATTTTAAACACACTTGACGGAGCCGACCTTTCCCTGCTGGACGGGGCGCGCATGTTGTATGTCGATTGGTATGATGGCGATCACATTGTGCGGGCAATGGACGAAGCCCTTCGCTTGCAGGTGCCGGTCTTTTTGAATTTCGAACACGGTCATGCCGATCCCGAACTGCTGAAACGGTATGGGGGCCGCGCCACCATTTGCCAGGCGGTCACCGACGCAGCTCAGCGGGGAGATGTCCCACCCCTCGAAGTGGCAAAAAAAATATTAAAAACAGGTGTGCAAACTGCCCTGATAACCATGGCTGGTGAAGGATGTTTGGCATTAAATGGCTCACAGGCAGTTCGCGTCCATGCGCCATCTGTTTTTGCTGTAGACGGTTGTGGAGCGGGAGCCACCTTTTCTGCTGGCTTCATTTATGGGGAGTTGAAGGGCTGGGAATTGGAAAAATCAGCCCGCTTTGCCACTGCAGCCGCTTCCCTCAAGGTGACACGTCCCGGGTTACAAATGTTTTCGATCAATGAGATCGCAGCATTGGCGGCAAAACTTTCGGTCGAATATCCCGCGACTGCATTGCATACTGATCATTAGGAGCGTTCTTTGATTAACTTTGCCACCCTTCTTACGCAGCAACAGGTTGAACGCACTCATTCTGCTTCATTGGAAATCCTTGAAAACGTCGGCATCCTGGTGCGGAACGAAAAGGCTCGCACGATCTTCACACAGCATGGTTGTCAGGTGGATGCTGGATCACAAGTTGTAACATTCCCTTCAGCGGTGGTTGAAAAATACCGCACCATGCTTCCGCCCACTTTTACTTTTCACGGCCGCGATCCCAGCTATGACCGCACGCTTCCGCAGGATGGACCGGTTATCGTTACGGGTAGCTCCGCACCGGATATTATCGACCCGCTAACAGGTCGCGCTAGGCGTGCACTCTCCAGCGATATCGCAAAGATTGCGCACCTCATTCAGGAATTGCCCGCGTATGATGTTTTCTCAATCTCCACGTTGGCTGATGACGCGCCGCGCGGTCAGTTTACGCTCGCCCGGCTCTACCCATCTCTCAAACATTGTCTCAAACCCATCCGCAGCACTACCCGCGACATGGACGATGCTGCGCCGGTGATGCAGCTTCTTTACGCAATTGCCGGCAGCGAAGAAGCCTACCGCCAGCGACCCTTTGTAACTCACCATTATTGCCCGGTAGTTTCGCCTCTAACCATGGACCAGCTTTCAACAGAGGCGGTCATCTTTTTCTGCGAAAAGGGATTGCCGGTCTACCCAAGCATTGTTCCCAACGCCGGGCTGACCTCGCCGATGTCCATGGCGGGGACGCTGGTGCAGGGCAATGCGGAGTTCCTTGCCATCTCGGTGTTGATGCAAATGGTGCGCGAGGGCACTCCCACCATCTACGCAACTCTGCCTACCGTGGCTGACATGCGCACTGGCGCGTATGCCTCGGGTGGCATCGAATGCGGTATGCTGCACATGGCTTTTGCACAGATGGCTCGATTCTACAACGTGCCGTGCGGTGGCTACATTGGTTTGTCCAATTCCAAGCTCAATGATGCCCAATCCGGTTATGAGACTGCCATGTCCACTGCGGCAGGTGTGCTGGCGGGTGCGGATATGCTCAACATGGGTGGGCTGCTCGACGCATTGAAGGTGTTTGATTTTGCCAAGGCTGTAATTGACGACGAAATCGCGCAGATGCTTAAACGGTTGAAGCGTGGTATCACTTTCAATGAAGATGAACTTGCCCTCCAGGTTACTGCACAGGTAAAACCCGGTGGGTCATTCATGATGAGTCCTCATACTGCCCGGCGGATGAAAACCGAGGCCTTGCTCACCCGCCTTGCTGACCGGGATGCGCGCGAAACTTGGGAGAAAAAGGGTTCTCTCGATACACATGCCCGCGCAATGCAGCGCGTAAACGAGATTCTTGGGCACAATGATGCTGACCTGATTTCCACCGAGGTCGAGACACGCCTTCACCTTCTGTTCAAAGATTTGGTTCCTGGGTAAGCGAAAGGATTGACTATTTACACTTGCGGTTGATCAGCACGAGAAAGGTTTGATTGAAAAGGGATGCCCGATGAAAATATTTTTCGCTACAGACGTGCACGGCTCTGAAATATGTTGGAAAAAATTTCTGGCTGCGAGCAAGTTTTATGAGGCAGATACCCTGATTTTGGGTGGTGATATGACCGGCAAAGCCATTGTTCCCATAATCGCCCAGGGCAACGATAACTTCAAAGTGACTTTGCTGGAACAGGAAAGTATCCTGCATGGAAAAGAAGCAGTAGACAAGATGGTCCAAACTATCCAGAACCGAGGTTATTATCCATACGTTACGAATCCGGATGAAGTGCAGAGCATTGTGGATAAACCGGGGAAATCGGATGAGCTCTTTCTCGACCAGGTAGTAAAAACCATGCAGCGCTGGATGGAATATGCCGATGCGAAATTGACCGGAACGGGCATTCACTGCTATGTCTGCCCGGGCAACGACGATATTTTCGAGATCGATGCAGTAATCTCAGCCTCGAAATGCGTGCGCAGCGTTGAAGGGCAGGTTATTGAGCTCGACGAATACCACGAGATGGCCAGTTCCGGATGGTCGAACCCCACTCCCTGGCACACTCACCGCGAAGAACCCGATGATGCGCTGCTTGCGCGTATTGAAGCAGTCATCAGCAAGGTAAAAAATCCGTCACAGGCAGTTTTCAGTATCCACCCACCGCCTTTTGGCAGCGGTCTGGACGAAGCTCCGGAACTGACCAAGGATTTGCGTCCCACTTACGCCGGTCGTTCAATGATTCCGGTTGGCAGCCGGGCTGTCATGACCGTGATCGATAAATACCAGCTATTGCTTGGGTTGCATGGGCACATCCACGAAGGCAAGGGCACGCGCAGATATAAGAAAACTCTGTGCATCAACCCCGGCAGCATGTACGAGCAAGGCATGTTGAACGGTGCAGTGATCGAGCTTAAACCTCAAAAGGTGGGCAACTACCTGTTGACCACTGGGTAGGGTTTGGTGTTGCTTGTGCTCGGAAAGGAGGCTCCTAAAGGCGATAATATGATTTGGGAGATTTGCAGGCTTATCCGTTCGTAAACTTTTCTTTTGGATGGTCTCCGATAATATTACCCGGGGATCGAAGGAAATTATGAAAAGGAGGTTCAGATGAGTGACGTTTCCCTGTTTGTACGCAAGGCAAGCGGCTTGGTGAGAGCCTGGTCGGTGTTTGACGCGTTCATTTATGCCACTTTCTCCATCAACCTGATAACCCTCGGTCTGTTCATCTTCTCCTACTGCTATTACCTCGGTGGCAGCCTGATCACTGGCGTGGTGGTTGGCGCAATCTTCACTGTCTTCGAAGTGATCGTTTACGCCAGCCTGATCTCTGCGATGCCGCGAGCTGGCGGTGACTATGTCTGGCAGAGCCGCATCCTGAATCGCGCAGTGGGTTTCGTGCTAACCGTCACTTGGTGGTGGTTCATTCTTTGGCTGTGGACGCCGCTCTATGGTCAGATGCTGACCTATGAGGTGTACACCCCTCTTTTAGCTGTCGCTGGCTTTAAGGATGCCGCCTTGTGGTTCACCACTACGTCAACCGGCCAATTTGTCGGCATGCTTTCCGTCTGCCTCATTGTTTTCATCTACATTGCAGTTGGCATGAAATGGTATGCCCGCATCCAGAAGTTCTGTTTTTAGGGTGGGCTTGCCGGCCTGGCGATAGTTTTTGGGCTGCTCCTGTTTGGGAACAATGCGACCTTTATCGCCAATTTCAACGCTCTCGCTCCACGCTTTGGTGCAGCAGCGGGGGATACTTACAATGCCACTCTCCAGGCTGGTGCAGCAGCTGGCACGGTTGCCGGTCCGCTCTTTCCTTTGGCTCTTGGCGCCAGCATCTTTTTGGTCCCAATGTTGACCTTCTTCAACCTGTGGCCGAACTGGGGCTCCACCTTGTACGGTGAGGTGCGCGGAGCTTCGGATTATAGGCGCAACCTTTCAGGCATGCTTTGGGCGATAATTATCACCACAGTTGGAGCAGTGATCTTCTTCCTTCTGATTGGAAAAACGATCGGCTGGGACTTTTACAATAAAGCCAACGGAGCATTCTGGAACTGGGGCTTTGGATACACCACTACCCAGCCCCCTCTGCCAATCTGGCCTTACCCGGCTCTGTTCGCCGCTTTCATGGTCAAGAGTCCCGCCCTCATGTTCATAATTGTGCTCTTGATGAGCCTGTGGTGGTTTGGATGGTCCGGGACGCTCTTCCTGAGCTCCACCCGCGTCATCTTTGCTGCCGCCATCGACCGCATGCTGCCGGAGTGGGTCTCGAAGATTGAGTCGCGAACCAAGACCCCCATCAATGCATTGCTGTTGATGGTCATCCCTTCGGCGATCATTTCGTACCTGTATGCATTTAAGGTCTTTAACTTCCAGACCCTTGCGCTGGACGCCACAGTCGTGATCGCCATCACCTTCCTCGGCTCCACGATCGCGGGGATAGTCATGCCTTGGCAGGCAAAGGATATGTTTGACGGGTCGCCGATTGCCAAATACAAGGTTCCCGCCTGGCTGGGTTGGATCGTCTCGGTTGTATTTGGTGTATTTGCAGTCTACTTGATCTACATATCCTTCAAGTATGCCTGGACGATTATCAGTGGGCTGGGGTCGTTGAGTCCGAGTGGTCTCACCTGGCTGGTGGTGATCGTGCTTGGGCTGCTCACCATATTCAATGCAGTGGTCCTGCTTTGGATTCTATACTCGGTGGTCAAGGGAACCATGAGCAGTAAAGCCATGCCTCTCGTCACCATGGCAGGCCTTGTATTCCTGGGCTTTCTCGACTGGCTGCTGGTCGTGTGGTTCTGGGACCCGAATGTACTTCCGTCGGCGCTGCCTGCCGTTGGTACCTACAACATTGGCTGGTCCAATGTAAGCTCGATGGTTTTCATGATGATCAACTACCTGGTAGCTGCGGCAATCTACTTCGGATTCAGTGCCTATCGAAGGCGCCAGGGAATTGCCATAGAAAAGGTTTATCAGGAAATCCCTGTCGAGTAATTAATTGCGCAGTGTTTTCTTTTTGGAAGGAGGAGGGCTGACTTTCTTTTTCTGAGTCAAAACTCCTCCTTGTCACATCGTTGTTAATGTTTGAGAATTAGGATAGCAAAAAGCAATCTAAGCCCGCCTCCTCCTTAACTTTTTGGGAAGGGGAAATGAAGCAGAGGGAAAATGAAGCAGATTGACTCCGACCCTTGAGAATGCTACAATGAACTGGTAATTTAAACTGGAGGTGCCTCGACAAGATCCGACAGGAAGATCCTTTCATTCTAAGCATTTCCATTTGTAAAGCATCTATTAAACAAAGGAGAGAAGTAGAATATGCAAACCAAGAAGTTTATGTTCAGTTTAATCTCCATTATGGTTGCCACGGTATTCGTGCTTTCTGCCTGTGGTGGTGCTGCAGCAGTTCCTGATGTTGCCGCAGGCTACACTGGCTCGGTAGTTGCGAGCGTGCCGCAAGCTCTCGTGACCGCATGCAAGTCGGAAGGCATGCTGACCATTATTGCCACGCCGCCAGATTGGGCGAACTATGGCGAGATTTTCTCGGACTTTGAGTTGACCTCCGGTGTTAAGATTAATTCCCTCGACCCGAATGCCGGCTCCGCTGACGAACTTGCAGCAATCGAGGCCAATAAAGGCAATACAGGCCCGCAGGCTCCCGATGTCGTAGATGTCGGCTATGCTTACGGTGCCACTGGTATTGCTGCCGGTGATTACCAGGCCTACAAGGTTTCAACTTGGGACAAAATTCCTGATACTGTTCTGGGCATTCCTGCGAAGGATCCGAACGGTATGTGGACCGGTGGATATTACGGTGTGATGGCCATGGCAGTTAATACTGCTGTTGTCCAGAATGTTCCGACCAATTGGGCGGATTTGCTCAAGCCCGAATACAAGGGACAGGTCGCTTTGTCTGGTGATCCGCGCAGTTCGAACCAGGCTATTCAGTCTGTCTTTGCTGCCACCTTGGCCAATGGTGGCTCCCTGGATAATGCCCAGCCGGGTCTCGATTGGTTCAATCAATTGAACCAGGCCGGTAACTTCGTCCCGGTGATAGCCAAGCCGGGTACTATTTCTCAAGGTGCAACCCCCATCGTGTTCACCTGGGACTACCTGGGCTTTGGTTATAAGGACAGCTTCGCTGGAAATCCTCCTCTGACCATCATCTATCCTTCCCCCACCATCGCCAGCATGTACGTCCAGGCGATCAGCGCTTATGCCCCCCACCCCAATTGCGCCAAATTGTGGATGGAAGTCCTCCACTCTGACGAAGGCCAGTTGGCTTGGATGAAGGGTTACGCCCATGGCGTTCAGCAGGCTGACTTGGAATCCCGCGGCGTAATCCCGGCCGACCTGAAAGCCAAATTGCCCGCTTCCAGCGCTTTCTCCTCAGCGGTCTCCCCCACACCTGATCAACTCAGCGCTGCGCTGACTCTGATCAAGGCTGGTTGGATGACTACTGTCGGTGTGGATATCCCGACCCCGGCTCCTTAGATCGTACATGACTACGTTTGATGAAAAGCGGGACGCGCCAGAGGCGCGTCCCGCTCGCCGCAAAATGTCCTGGGCATGGCTTGGCGTGATGCCTTTCTTTCTATTTGCCTTCCTGTTTCTTCTCTATCCATCTTCGACGATTGTTGTACGCAGTTTTGAAGATTCGCTTTCCCACTCATTTACCTTAAAAAATATTCTGGCGCTTTTCAATAGTCCCTATATTTTAGGAGCATATTGGATCAGCATCCAGATCAGCTTGGTCACCTCTCTGGGCGGTGGGATCTTTGGTTTCCTGCTGGCATATGCCGCCATCCGTGGTGGTTTACCGAAGTTCATGCGCTCCAGCTTGATGACCTTTTCCGGGGTGGCCTCCAATTTTGCCGGTGTCCCGCTGGCATTTGCTTTTATCGCGCTCCTGAGTCCCACGGGAATGCTTATCGGCTGGCTGAGAGACCTTGGCTATAATCCATATTTCCACGGTTTCACGCTTTATACATTTTGGGGGTTGAGTATCGTTTATATGTACTTCCAGTTTCCCCTGATGGTGTTGATCATTGCCCCGGCCATTGACGGGCTGCGCCGCGAGTGGCTGGAAGCCTCTGAAAATCTGGGCGCCAGTTCATTCCAATACTGGCGTTATGTGGCCTTTCCCATTCTTCTGCCTTCCATCATGGGGACGATGATCCTGCTCTTTGGCAACTCCTTTGGCGCTTTTGCAACTGCCCAGGCGCTGACCGGTGGGCAGATCAATCTTGTGACGATTGTTATTGGGTCCCAATTGCGCGGAGATGTGCTGGGCAATCCCGGCATTGGATATGCCATGGCGCTCGGCATGGTGGTTGTTATGGCTTTGGCGATTACAGGTTATACCCTCCTCCAAAGGCGGACAGAGAGGTGGTTGAAATGAGACGCGGCAATAAGGTTTGGTCGTGGTTAATAATGATTCTCGGCATCCTTTATTTCTTCC
>Ga0209540_10003793_pt1 | contig 10174 bp, 8 predicted proteins | sample BarGraIncu01121A_FD_184501 | JGI IMG/M metagenome (GOLD analysis project Ga0209540, IMG submission 184501) | Arctic peat soil microbial communities from Barrow, Alaska - Barrow Graham LP Incubations 011-21A (SPAdes) (version 2) | ecosystem: Environmental > Terrestrial > Soil > Wetlands > Peat... | reverse complement strand
GTGCGCCAGCCGCTGCGCGAGCTGGCCGTCGCGGTGCGCGACTCCGGCGCGCTCGAGCCGTACGTCGAGCTGATCCGGACCGAGCTCAACATCAAGCACGTGACCCTCGTCGACCTTGCTCAGGTGACGCAGGCCGACCTGGGCGTCACGACGCGCCTGTCGGTCAACGCCCGGGCGGCCGGGCCTCGGCTGGGTCGTGCGGTGCAGGACGTGATCCGGGCCGCCAAGGCGGGGCGGTGGACCACGGACGGGAACGGCGTCGTCGTGCAGACGGATGCCGGCCCGGTCGCCCTGGTACCCGCCGAGTACGAGCTGGCGACGGTGGTGGCCGACGACGCCTCGGAGGGCCAGGTGGCCGCCGTGCTGGCCGATGACGGCGTGGTGCTCCTTGACACCAGCCTTGACGACGCCCTGCTGGCCGAGGGCTACGCACGCGACGTCGTGCGCGCGGTGCAGGACGAGCGCAAGGCGACCGGCCTGCAGGTCTCCGACCGCATCTCGCTGCATCTCGTGGTGCCCGCCGAGCGGGTGGCGGCAGTCGAGGCGCACCGCGACCTGATCGCTGCCGAGACGCTTGCAGTGGACCTCGCGGTCGTCGCGGGAGACACCACCGAGCCGGTCGTCACCGCCCGGCGGGTGCAGAGCCCGGCCGGCGGAGTACCGAGCACAGCAAGTTGACCACCTGGCGTCAGTTGATGGGGCCGCAGCACGGGCTGCCGCGCCGGTGAAGCACAATGGCGTCATGACACTCTCCGACCTGGTGCCGTCGCGCTCGACGCACAGCGTGGCCCGGCGGTGACCGAGGAGGCCCAGGCCGCCGAAGCGCTGCGGGCGGTCTACGCCGGGATACTCGAGCGTGCTCCCGAGCACGACTTCTCCCCGACGCTCGATCGCGTCCAGCAGGTGTGCGAGCTGCTGGGTGACCCGCAGCTCGCCTACCGCGTGGTGCACGTCACCGGGACGAACGGCAAGACGTCGACGGCGCGGATGATCGAGCGCCTGGTCCGCGAGCACGGCCTGCGGACCGGCCGGTTCACCAGCCCGCACCTGACCAGCGTCACGGAGCGGATCGCGATCGACGGCGAGCCGATCAGCGCCGAGCGCTTCGTGGAGGTGTGGCAGGACGTCGCGCCCTACATCCACCTGGTGGACCAGCGCTCGTTGGCCGCCGGTGGGCCCCGGATGAGCTTCTTCGAGGTGCTCACGGTGATGGCCTTCGCCGCCTTCGCCGATGCCCCGGTGGATGTCGCGGTGATCGAGGTCGGCATGGGTGGCAGCTGGGACGCGACCAACGTCGTGCAGCCCGACGTCACAGTCATCACGCCGGTCGCGATGGACCACGAGCGGTGGCTCGGCCATGACCTGGTGGACATCGCGGGGGAGAAGGCCGGCATCATCAAGGAGGGCGCGCCCCTTGTCCTGGCGGAGCAGGAGCCGGATGCCGACGGCGTGATCCTCGCGGCGGCGGCCGAGCGGGGCGTCCGGGTGCTCCGCGAAGGCGTTGACCTGGAGGTCGCGGCGAGAGAGGTCGCCGTCGGCGGGCAGGTGATCAGCCTGCGCACGGGTGGCGGGCTCTACACGGAGGTGTTCCTGCCGCTGCACGGCCTGCACCAGGCGCGCAACGCCCTGCTGGCGCTCGCCGCGACCGAGCTGCTGATGCGCGGTGGCTCCGCGCTCGCCGGCGACGTCGTCGAGGTGGCGATGGCCGACGTCGACTCACCGGGCCGGCTCGAGGTGGTGCGCCGCTCGCCGACGGTCCTGGTGGACGCCGCGCACAACCCGGCGGGTGCCGAGGCCCTGGTCGCGGCCATGGAGGAGGCATTCGCGTTCGAGCGGCTGGTCGGCGTCGTCGGGATCCTTGAGGACAAGAACGCCGAGCACATCCTTTCGGTGCTCGAGCCGCTGCTGGACGAGATCGTGGTGACCCGGTCGAGCTCGGTCCGGGCGCTGGACGTGTCGGTACTCGGCGAGCTCGCGGTGGAGGTGTTCGGCGAGGACCGGGTGTACGTCGCCGAGCGGCTGGACGACGCGCTCACGCAAGCGGTCGACCTTGCGGAGTCCGCAGTCCTCGGTTCGCCGACCGGCGCCGGCGTGCTGGTGACCGGGTCGATCACCGTGGTGGCGGAGGCCCGGATACTGATCGGTCGGGCCAGGCGCGGCGCGTGACCACGGCACGTCACGAGGCCCTGGTCGTGCTCCCGGTGCTGCTGCACGCCCGGCCGGCCGCCCTTGTCGCGCGGGAGGTGGCGGCGCACCAGGCGTCGGTCACCATCGACGGGGTCGACGCGGCCAGCGTGCTGGAGCTCATGCGGCTGGGTGCCGTGCCCGGCCAGACCGTGCGCGTGGTGGCGAGCGGCCCCGGAGCGGCCGAGGCGCTGGACGCCGTCGTGCGCCTGGTCGGGACCGGACTCGGCCCTGCGCCGACCGCTGGACGGCACGGGTTGGCGTAAGCAGGCCGCGTTCCGCCCGGCGGCCGGATCGACCGCGAGCGGCGGGCCCGAGACGCGTCAGTCGACGCGCCCGACGGCCGCTAGGGTGACGGCCATGTCTGCTGCAACGGAGCGCACGCTGGTCCTGGTCAAGCCCGACGGAGTCCGTCGCGGTCTGGTCGGGGAGGTCCTTCGCCGGGTCGAGGACAAGGGCTACCGGATCACCGCCCTCCAGATGCGCACCGCAGGTCCCGAGCTGCTCGAGGAGCACTACGCGGAGCACGTCGGCAAGTCCTTCTTCGGTCCGTTGGTCGAGTTCATGTCGTCAGGACCGGTCGTGGCCGCAGTGGTGGAGGGCCAGCGCGTGATCGAGGCGTTCCGCGCGCTGGCCGGCGCGACGGACCCGACTGAGGCGGCTCCGGGCAGCATCCGCGGCGACCTGGGCCGGGACGAGGGGACCACGGTCACCCAGAACATCGTGCACGGCTCGGACTCCCTGGCCTCCGCCGAGCGCGAGATCACCCTGTGGTTCCCTGACCTGTGAGCGAGCCCTTCCGCCACCTGCCCCGCCGCACCTCCTAGGCTCAGCCCGTGCACCTTCGGACGATCACCCTGCGTGGGTTCAAGTCGTTCGCCTCGGCGACGACGTTGACCTTCGAGCCGGGCATCACCTGCGTCGTCGGTCCCAACGGTTCGGGCAAGTCCAACGTCGTGGACGCCCTGGCCTGGGTGATGGGTGAGCAGGGTGCCAAGTCGCTGCGCGGCGGCACCATGGAGGACGTCATCTTCGCCGGCACCGCCGCTCGCCCGCCCCTCGGCCGGGCGGAGGTCGCCCTGACCATCGACAACAGCGACGGCGCGCTGCCGATCGACTACACCGAGGTGACGATCTCCCGGACGTTGTTCCGCAGCGGCGGCTCGGAGTACGCGATCAACGGCTCCCCGTGCCGGCTGCTGGACATCCAGGAGCTGCTCTCGGACACCGGCATGGGCCGGGAGATGCACGTGATCGTCGGCCAGGGCCAGCTCGACACGGTGCTGCGCGCGACCCCGGAGGACCGTCGCGGGTTCATCGAGGAGGCCGCCGGGATCCTCAAGCACCGGCGGCGCAAGGAGAAGGCGCTGCGCAAGCTCGAGGCGATGCAGACCAACCTCACCCGGCTGACCGACCTCACGGCGGAGATCCGGCGCCAGCTCGGTCCGCTCGGCCGGCAGGCCGAGGTCGCCCGCAGGGCCCAGACCATCCAGGCGGACCTGCGTGACGCGAAGGCGCGTCTGCTGGCGGACGACCTCGCCCAGCTGACCTCGACCCTGGCGCAGGAGATCGCCGACGAGACCGAGCTGCGGCGTCGTCGGTCGGAGGTCGACGAGGGGCTGGCGACGTCCCGGGCGGCGATGGCGCGTCTGGAGGCGGCGGCGGCCACCGCGGCGCCCGAGCTGTCCGAGGCCGGCGAGGTCTGGTACCGGCTGTCGGCCGCACGGGAACGGCTGCGTGGCACGGCGACCCTTGCATCGGAGCGGGTGCGCCTGCTCGGCTCGGCCGAGGTCGACGCCGCCACCGGTCCGGACCCCGACGACCTGGACACCCAGGCGGCCCGGGCCCGTGCGGCCGAGGCCGAGCTGCGCACCGAGGTGGGCATCGCCCTTGACACCGTGCAGGGCGCTGTGGCCAGGCGGGAGCAGGCGGAGGGGCGCCTGCGCGACGCCGAGCGGCACCTGGCCGACCTGCACCGGGCCGTTGCGGACCGGCGCGAGGGCGTTGCCCGGCTGGCCGGCGACGTCGCCGCGCGCCGGAGCCGCTCCGAGGCCACCGAGGCCGAGATCGGCCGCCTGCGGGAGTCGCTGGCAGAGACCGAGCGGCGAGGGCACGAGGCCACCGTCTCCTTCGCCGCGCTGGAGTCGGAGGTCGCAGGGGTCGAGGCCGGTGAGGAAGGCCTGGACGCCGAGCACGAGGCCGCCGTTGCCGAGCTGGACCGAGCGACCGCCGCGCTGGCCGAGCTGCGTGAGCGGGAGCGCACCGCCGAACGTGACCGGGCGACCTGGCAGGCCAGGGTGGACGCGCTGCAGATGTCCCTGGTGCGCAAGGACGGCGCCGGCGTGCTGCTCGCCGGTGACCAGCCGGTGCTCGGTTCGGTTGCGGCGTTGCTCGACGTCGAGCCGGGGTACGAGGACGCGCTGGCCGCTGCCCTCGGTGCGCTCGCGGACGCAGTGGCCGTCGAGTCCGTCGACGTCGCGGTGGACGCGCTGCGCAGGTTGCGCGCCGACGACGCCGGGCGGGCCAACCTGCTGGTCGCGATCGGTGGACCCGTGCCGGCGCCGCCGTCCGACCTGCCGGACGGTGCGACGGCCGCGGCCGACCTGGTCCGGGCGCCGGGTCACGTCAAGGCGGCAGTCGCGCGGCTGCTTGACGGGGTCGTGGTGGTCGAGGACCTGGCTCACGCCCGTGCCCTGGTCGCCGCGCGTCCCGACCTGACGGCCGTGACCCGCGGTGGTGACCTGCTGGGTGCGGTCCGGGCGGCGGGTGGTTCGGCCGGCGCACCGAGCGCCATTGAGCTGCAGCGCGCGTACGACGACGCCACCGCCCGCGTCGCGGAGGCGGTCGCGCTGGGCGAGCGGACCCGCTTCGAGACGGTGACCGCCGAGCGGGCCGAGGCGGAGGCCAAGGTCCATCACGAGGCAACGCTCGAGCGGCTGCACGAGTCCGACGCCGCGCTGGCGGCCGTCGCCGAGCAGCTCGGGCACCTGGGTTCGGCGGCGCGCGCCGCTCGGGCGGAGGCGGACCGGGCGGCTGCGGCGCTCACGGCGGCCCAGCAGCGGCTGGAGACCGACCTGGCGGCGCTCGTCGAGCTGAACGATCGGCTGACCCGCGCCCAGGCCGATCCGACCGACGCCGCCGAGCAGATCGCCGAGGCGACGCAGGCGCAGGAGGCGGCCGCCGGGCAGGCCGCGCAGGCTCGTGCGGCGGAGACCGAGGCGCGGCTGGCGCTGCGGACGAGTGAGGAGCGGGCTCGGGCACTGGCCGGCCGGGCGCAGTCCTTGGAGGCCGCCGCGGAGTCCGAGCGCGCGGCCCGGGGCAGGGCGGCCGGGCGCGCGCGGCAGCGGGCGGAGCAGTCCACGCGGGCCGTTGCGGTGCGCGAGGGCGCCGAGCGTGCGCTCGTGGTGGTCGAGGAGTCGCTGCGTCTGGCCTACGCCGCTCGCGAGGCGGCCGAGGGCGGGCGGGCCGAACGCGACGCCCGGCTGGCCGCGCTGCGCCACGAGGTCGACACCTGGTCGACCGAGCTCGCCCAGCTGACCGACGTCGCGCACCGTGACGAGGTGGCCCGCGCCCAGCAGGAGCTGCGGGTGGAGCAGCTGACCGCCCGCGCGGTGGAGGAGCTGGGCCTTGACCCGCAGGTGCTGCTGGACGAGTACGGCCCGGACCGGCCGGTCCCGGTCGTCGACGTCACGGGTGGCGCGGACGGCGCGGACGGTGCCGACCAGCCGGACGGCGGGGCGAGCGTCCGGTACGTCCGTGCCGAGCAGGAGAAGCGGCTGCGCGTCGCGGAACGGGACCTCGCTGTGCTCGGCCGGGTCAACCCGCTGGCCCTGGAGGAGTTCGCCGCGCTCGAGGAGCGGCACGCCTTCCTGGCTGAGCAGCTCTCCGACCTGAAGTCCTCGCGGGCCGACCTGATGCAGATCGTGCGGGAGATCGACACCCGGGTCGAGCAGGTGTTCACCGAGGCGTACCGGGACACCGCCGAGCAGTTCGAGCAGGTGTTCGGCAGGCTCTTCCCCGGCGGCGAGGGTCGGCTGGTGCTCACCGACCCGGACGACCTGCTGGCCAGCGGTGTCGAGGTCGAGGCGCGGCCCGCCGGCAAGAAGGTCAAGCGGCTGTCCCTGCTCTCCGGTGGTGAGCGGTCGCTGACCGCCGTCGCGCTGCTGGTGGCCATCTTCAAGGCCCGGCCGAGCCCGTTCTACGTGCTGGACGAGGTCGAGGCATCCCTTGACGACGTCAACCTCGGCCGGCTGCTGGAGATCTTCACCGAGCTGCGCGCCGACAGCCAGCTCATCGTCGTGACCCACCAGAAGCGCACGATGGAGGTCGCGGACGCGCTCTACGGGGTCACGATGCGCGACGACGGGGTCAGCACCGTGATCAGCCAGCGGCTCCGGGAGGATGCTCCCGCCTGAGGTGTGGAGATCCTGTAGGGATCGGTGCGATCCGCCGCTCTGGGTGAGCCGCCCGCGATCCGCCGGGGGAGACTGCCCCTATGACACCCCTCGTATGGATCGTCGTCGCCTTCGTGACCGCCATCGTCGTGATGGTGGTCGCGGGATCGGCCACCGGTGCGAGGCCCGGTGTCCGTCAGTTCGTCACCGACCTGCGGGACGGCGTCCGGCGCTCGCCCGACGCCGGGGGCATCCGCCTGCTGGCCGACACCCGTCGGGAGCTGCACGCCATGGCCGAGACCGGCGACGACGGCGGTGTCGCAGACATCTTCCGGCTCGGGCAGCCGGCCGACCGCGCGTACGTCGACGCCGGCGAGCTCACCGCGCCGCTCGCCCGCGTCACCCGTCGCACGTTGCGCACGGTCGTCGGCCGCATCCGGGCCTGAGCCCACCGCCGCGGCCTGAGAGACTCCTGGTGTGAATCAGCTCCTCGACGTCCTGGTCTTCGCTGTCCCGGCGCTGGCGCTGCTGGGTATCGGCATCGCCGTCCTGCCGCGACGCCTGGCCCGACGGCGCGCCGCTGAGCAGCGACCCGACGTCCCCGAGGCCACCGGTCGCCCACCGGCCCCCGCGCCCGGCGCTGGGACCGTCGTCCTCGAGCCGGTCGAGCCCGAGCCGCTCGAGCCCGAGCCGCTCGAACCGCTCCGGGAGACCCCGGAACCGGTCGCCGGCCGGCTGGTGCGGCTGCGGGAGCGCCTGGCCCGCTCGGGGTCGCCGCTCGGCACCCGGCTGCTGACGGTCCTGTCCCGCGACCACCTGACCGAGGACGACTGGGACGAGATCGAGGAGGCCCTGCTGCTCGCGGACGTCGGCGCCGGGCCCTCTGCCGAGCTGGTGGAGCGGCTGCGGGAGCGGGTACGGGTGCTCGGCGTGCGGGACCCGGCCGCGGTCCGCGCCCTGCTGCGCGAGCAGCTGCTGGCCCTGGTCGGCACCGACCTGGACAGGTCCTTGGCCGTGGAGCCCCTGGTGAGCCAGGACGGCACCCGACGGCCGGCGGTGCTGCTCGTCGTCGGGGTGAACGGGACCGGCAAGACGACCACCGTCGGCAAGCTCGCCCGGGTCCTGGTGGCGCAGGGCCGCACCGTGCTGCTCGGTGCCGCCGACACCTTCCGCGCCGCAGCAGCCGACCAGCTGCAGACCTGGGGCTCGCGGGTGGGTGTGCCGACCGTTCGCGCGGACCGGGACGGCGCCGACCCGGCCGCTGTGGCCTTCGACGCGCTCCAGCGGGGCCAGGCCGACGGCGTCGACGTCGTGGTCGTCGACACCGCGGGCCGGCTGCAGAACAAGGCCGGACTGATGGACGAGCTCGGCAAGATCGTGCGGGTGCTGTCAAAGGGCGGCCCGCTGTCGGAGGTGCTGCTGGTCCTTGACGCGACGACCGGTCAGAACGGCCTGCGCCAGGGACAGGTCTTCGCGGAGGTCGCAGGGGTCACCGGGATCGTGCTCACCAAGCTGGACGGGACGGCAAAGGGCGGCATCGTGGTGGCCGTGCAGCGTCAGCTCGGGGTCCCGGTGAAGCTGGTCGGCATGGGTGAGGGGCCGGACGACCTGGCGCCCTTCGATCCCGAGGCGTTCGTCGACGGGCTGCTGCCCGCCTGACCGCCCGCGCGCCGGTCGGCTCCCCGGCGGCGCCCGCCGAAACATGAAGTTCACCTGCGGAGCCGTTCTGTCACGCCGCCGTAACGCGCGGGGCCCGACCTGGAAACAGCGACCCGCGACTGTTGTCCCGGACCAGCCACCCACGGCTGGCGAGGGAGAGGCGATCTCTATGCCATTCGCGCTGGACAGCGGGAACACCGCATGGATGCTGACAGCTTCTGCACTCGTGCTGCTGATGACGCCGGGCCTGGCGTTCTTCTACGGCGGCATGGTGCGCGGCAAGTCGGTCCTGAACATGATGATGATGAGCTTCGGGGCGATGGGCGTCGTCGGGGTCATCTGGATGCTGTACGGATACTCCGGGGCCTTCGGCCCCAACGCGCTCGGTGGCCTGATCGGTAACCCGCTGGAGTTCTTCGGCGTCAACACGATCACCGACCAGCAGAGCCTGATGGCCGCGGCCGGCGTCCCCGCACTCGTGGCGGTCGTCTTCCAGGCGACCTTCGCGATCATCACCGTTGCCCTGATCTCGGGCGCGGTCGCCGACCGGATGAAGTTCAGCGCCTGGATGGTCTTCGCCGGGATCTGGGCAACGCTCGTGTACATCCCGATGGCTCACATGGTCTGGGGCGGCGGCCTGCTCGGTCCCGACGGCATCACCTCAGGGATCTCCACCCCCATCGACTTCGCCGGTGGCACCGTCGTGCACATCAATGCGGGCATGGCGGGCCTGGTCCTGGCGATCATCCTTGGCAAGCGGAAGGGCTTCAACAAGGAGCCGATGCGGCCGCACAACCTGCCCTTCGTGATGCTGGGTGCCGCCCTGCTGTGGTTCGGCTGGTTCGGCTTCAACGCCGGTTCGGAGTTCGCAGCGGATGGCACGGCAGGCCGGGCGTGGCTCAACACGGTTCTTGCGACCTGTGTTGCGATGCTCGGCTGGCTCGCGACCGAGAAGGTTCGCGACGGCCGTCCCACCTCCCTCGGCGCAGCGTCCGGGGTCGTGGCGGGCCTCGTCGCGATCACCCCCGCCGCGGCGTCGGTCGACACCTTCGGTGCCATCGCCGTCGGTGGGATCGCCGGCGTGCTGTGCGCCCTTGCGGTCGGCCTGAAGTACAAGTTCGGCTACGACGACTCGCTCGACGTCGTCGGTGTGCACCTGGTCGGTGGTCTCACCGGCACGGTCCTGATCGGCTTCTTCGCCCACGTCGGCGGCGGCGTCAACGGCACCTGGTTCGCGGAGGGGTCGCGCAACGGCCTGTTCTACGGCGGCGGAGCGAACCAGCTGGTCACCCAGATCATCGTCGCGCTCTTCGCGGTGGTGTTCAGTGGGGTGATGACCACGATCATCGCGCTCGCGATCAAAGCCGCGATGGGCCTGCGGGCAACCGAGGAGGCCGAGGTCGGCGGTATCGACCTCGCGGTGCACGGCGAGACCGCCTACGAGTCCCTTGGTGGGGCTCGCGTGACTCAGGAGGTGAAGGCATGAAGCTGGTCACCGGAATCATCCAGCCGCACCGGCTGGACGAGGTGAAGGCGGCCCTTGAGGCGGCCGGCGTCCGCGGGATGACCGTGAGCGAGGCGAGCGGCTACGGCCGTCAGCGCGGTCACACCGAGGTCTACCGCGGCGCGGAGTACCAGGTGGACCTGATCCCCAAGGTGCGCGTCGAGGTGCTGGTCGCGGACGAGGACGCGGTGGCCGTCACCGACGCCATCGTCGGGGCGGCACAGTCCGGCAAGATCGGCGACGGCAAGGTGTGGACCGTCCCGGTGGAGGACGTCGCACGGGTCCGCACCGGCGAGCACGGCCCGAACGCTTTGTGACCGATGCACCGACCGACTGACGCGGAGGTCGGCGTGTCGCCGGAGGTCCCGCACCCCCAGCGTGGGGTGCGGGACCTCGTGGTCGACAGGCTGGACCTGGCCGCCCGGATGATCGG
>Ga0209540_10003791_pt1 | contig 10179 bp, 4 predicted proteins | sample BarGraIncu01121A_FD_184501 | JGI IMG/M metagenome (GOLD analysis project Ga0209540, IMG submission 184501) | Arctic peat soil microbial communities from Barrow, Alaska - Barrow Graham LP Incubations 011-21A (SPAdes) (version 2) | ecosystem: Environmental > Terrestrial > Soil > Wetlands > Peat... | reverse complement strand
TTAAACACCCAACGCATTTGTTTCTATCTATTTTTATTCTTTTCATAATTAGTTACTCCTCTTAAATTTTTTCTATATTTACGAATACTGTTTTATATGATGGTTCATTTGAATAAGAATCAAAAACTGATGGTGTTAATGAATTTGTTTCTATATAATGGATTGGTGCATATAGATGATCCTTCTTTACTTTATCAGTTATCTTAGCTATAAATTCACTATTAACACCATTACATGAAGCTATTCTAATTTTCTCGTTTTGCTCTATATTTAACTCCTTAGCTAACTTTGGATTTATATTAACATAAGCTTCTTTTGATGATATGGCACGAACAATATCCATTTCTCTTGTTCTCGTTTGAGTATGCCATTGGCCTACAGTTCCTCTACCTGTGTTAAACGTATAAGGGAACTCTACGGAAATTCCGATTGGACTTTCAATTGGATCTCCGAAGATAAACTTAGCCTTTTTAGAGGGTGTATAATACTTGTTATCTTCAAATAATCTTCTTTCATCTTCTTCTAGAAATTGTCCTTCTTTAAATGGCCATTGTATTCCTTTTGAACCATTTAAAAGCTCATAAGTAATTCCTGTAATATCACAGGGCATTCCCTTTGAACACTTTTTCATTAGTTCAAAAGCATCCTTAGGTGTTTTCCACTTATCAAGTAAACTTCCCATACCTAATTTCTTACCGATTTCTAACAATATTTCATAATCAGTTAATTCACCTTCTTCTTTTTTAAGTACAGGTAAAATTGCTGATACGCGACGCTCGGTATTTATCATCACTCCGGTTTTTTTAATCGCAGGTACCGATGGTAAAAATAAATCGCATATTTTTGCACTATCAGTATCCTCATATATATCTTGAACTACGAAGAAATCTAATTTAGCTACAGCTTTTTTAAACTCTTGATTATTTGTAAAGGAATGTCTTGGATTTGTACAAATTACCCATAAACCTTTTATTTCACCTTTGTTTATCTTCTCTATAATTACGTTATATGGTAATGTTGGTTTTGATGGTAATAAGCTTTCTTCAATTTCCAAGGTTTCTGCTATGATTTTCCTGCGTTCTACATTATTATAGTCGCCACCGCCATAAAGCCCTACAGTATTACTAAATGCTCTTGAACCCATTGCATTACATTGACCTGTTAATGAATTAGCACCAGTTCCTTCTCTACCAATGTTACCTGTCATTAATGCAAGGTTAATTATTGATTGTGCGGTTCTAACAGCTTCATATCCTTGATTAATGCCCATTGTCCACCAGAATGAAACTTTTTTTCCATTATGTATAATTTTCGCAAGGTTGAATACTCCTTCCTCTGATATTCCAGTAACCTCTTCCACATCTTTTAAAGTGAATTTACTAACATGAGACTTAAAAGCTTCAAACTCTTCTGTATAGTTTTCTATATAACTATTTTGTATCCAACCATTGTTAATTAATACATTAGCTAATGTATAGAAAAGTACTAAATCTGATTTGGGGTTTAAATCTATCCATATATCCGAATTCATTGCTGTTTCTGATTTTCTTGGATCAATTGTTATTATTTTAGCATTCTTGTTATTCTTTATGCGTTCCCAGAAAACTGGATGTGCAACAACAGGGTTTGCTCCAATAAGTATTATTGTATCCGAAAGCTCGGCATCATTTAACGTATAGGGTGGGGCATCAAAACCAAAACTTTGTTTATGAGCAACAACTGCAGTAGCCATACATAGCCTAGTGTTACCATCACCATTTATACCCATATAGTTTCTGCCTACATGTCCTAAAAGTGCCATTTCTTCCGTAGTCATTTGTCCTGTACTTATAAATGCGACACTTTCAGTTCCGTGAGCTTCTTGTATGCTAGTCATTTTTTTAACAAAAACTTCAAAACCTTCTTTCCAGGAAACCGCTATCATCTCATTTTTCTCATTTCTTAAAAGGGGTGATTTTCTACCCTTTATTTTTGTACATTGTTTATCTAAATTTAATCCTTTTATACAACAGAATCCTTTATTTACAGGATAACGCTCTGTTGGTGACACCTTTATAATGTTATTATTCTCTACATAAAAGTCTAAATTGCAGGCAAGTCCACAATAATTACAAGTTGATTGTATTTTTTTCATACCATAACATCTCCACTATTTTTTTATTTTATAAGAAAACCTTTTCATACTTATCAAAGAAAGTGAGTTCCACTGACCAAATTATAGATTTGGTCAGTGGAACTTATGTTTATTTTTTATTATTTTCAACATAAAAATCTAAATTAAATGCTAATGCACAATAATTACAAGTTGATTGTTTTACGTCCATATAATCTGTCATCTCCATACTTTAATAATCTTTTTAACGACATTTCAGAAGGAAAGTATCCCACTTCTATAAGGCGGATAGATAACAATTGAGAATTGTTATCTATCCCAGAGACCTACCCAGAGAATATATACTGTAACAAAAAGAAAACTTCAGTGGGTATCTAAATCTCCTTCTAAAGTCGTTAATACTACAGCGACCCAGGAGATGATTTAAAGGAAACTTCCCATATGAAAAATATACAGTAGATTATTCAGAAAGCCCATGAATCAAAAATGCAGGTGCTTAAATTATATCTATAAAAAATATATTATCATTAGTATACCTAAATGAAATTATTTAGATTTTGAGTTCTTTGACCCCATTTTAAATGAACATACAATTAAAAGTGAAATTACAGTTAATAATATAAATATTATAAATCCTTTTGAAAATCCACTTAAATTTTTACCTGTTTTATCTATAAAAGATGCCATTAAAGGTGGTATAACGAAACCTCCAAAAGCTCCTAATCCTCCAACCCATCCTGCGGCTCCTCCAATTGCATGAGGAATCTCTTTTGGAAGTATTTTAAATACAGCAGCATTTGTTACACCCATTCCAACAGCTAAAAGTAAAACTCCAACAACAGCTAAAGGGAGTGAGCTAGTAACGGTCATACAGACTGCTCCAGCAAGCATTATAATAAGTGCTATAATTGATGTAGATTCTCCTCCAATCTTGTCCGCTATCTTTCCACCATAAATCCTAGTAATAGATGTGGCAATAGAATACATAGCAGTTAACGCACCTGCCATTTTAAAATTTAATTTAAAGAAACTCATCCAGTATGTAGGCAACCAACCTGTTAGTGCTAAGAATCCTCCAAATGTAGTAAAATAAACCACAACAAGCGCCCAAGTTTTCCAGGTCTTTGCGGAAAGCATCAAGCTTTCACTAATTTTATTATTGGGAAATAATTCCTGGCCATACTTTGTTGAAGCTATTTTTCTTGCTTCATCTTTTTCTACTCCTGCATTAATTAATTGAAAATACCATGCATTTTTTCCTATAATAAAATAAGCTATAGTTCCTATTATTAAAAATATTAACCAAGCTAAATAAGAACCAGATAACCCTAGCAATGGAAGAGCCACATTTGGTAGCAACAGTGTAAATATCCCTGGTGCTAAGTTTCCAACTCCTCCATAGATACCTAAAGCCGCTCCCTGCTTACTTTGTGGGAACCAATAGGATGCTTGACTAACTCCAACAGAAAATGTAGCTATACCACAACCTGACAATGCTCCAAAAATTAATAGTAAAGAATAAAGCTCACTTAAATTTTGTCTAAAGAAAGCCATAACTATATACAAACCAGCCATACCGATTATTGAAAGAGAAAGCAAAGTGATAAAAGGTTTTCTTCCTCCATCGATATCTACCCAGGCTGCAAATGGAATCCTAAGTAAAGAGCCGGACAAGTTTGGTATTGCAATAAGTAGTGCTAATAGAATAGGGTTGAGAGTTGAAAAACTTTGTTTAAATACGGCGATTGTTGCTCCATAAAGAGCTACTGCAGCAAAGCCTACAAAAAAACCAGTAGTTGCTCCTGTTAGTCCTCGTCTTGAATTTCCTTTTATATTTACAATATTCATTATTTTTCCCCCTTTTATTATTAAAGTGTATTCGGAAACCCTTAGGCCCCATTTATCTTAATCCTGGAGGGTTCATTTTAATTTTTCCCTACAAGATTTTAAACAAAAACTAAAATAATCTTTATGTTTTCCCCAAAAACACTTGACAAAGTTAATAGAATTCAAACTAGCGATATGGAATCTGGAAATTATTTAAAATAGGTTTCTAAAAAAGAACACTATTTCCCATTTTCCTCTTGTTGGCTGTAAGTATATCACGCTATATTTTTTTGTTCCGTGATTTATATCACATTTTATGAATTTTTAATAATATTCAAAATACTCCTAATAAATAAATATTAAAGGAGTATCTTGATTTTGTGGGTGGTTGGCTGTATTTTTATTTCATAGCTTTAGCAGTACTTACTGATGATAGTTTAAATCTTCAAGACCTTATTAAGTATTAGTTAAAACTGGAGAGATGAGCGTAAAGGTCATGGAGGTATTAGATAAAGCTAATAGTGAGAAATATAACTCACCAATACCTACAAATAAGCACACCAGAAGATGATTTAAAACAAATATTAGGATGAAAATAATATATATATTAGAAATAATAAAGCTTAAAATTGTGAAAATAATTTTAAGCTTTATTATATGTATTTATTTCTCATTTTGAAATTCAGTATTAAATTTGACATTTACTTGTTTGTTACTGGGAGTATTCAAAAATATGTAACTGATAGATAATATTGCTACGAAGTACGTATATTTTTCATAGATCTATGCAAAATAACACTATTAATCTAATTTATTTTGGGAGGTAATTTGTAATGAAAGTTGCGATTATGGGAGCAGGTTTATCAGGTTTAGCGTGTGCTATAACCTTAGAAAATAATGGTGTAGAACCAACTATTTTCGAGAAAAGAAATATGGTAGGTGATCGGTTTGTTAATGCTGGATCTATGTTTAGTATCCTTGACAGACCTATTAATGATTCCATTGTTTACCTTTCAGATAAGTATAATATTAATTTAACACCTATTGATAAAACTAAAAAGTTAGTATTTCATTCTAAAGATGAAACCTCAAGTATTAATGGCGATCTTGGTTACAGTAATATTAGAGGTAGACATGAAAATTCCTTTGAACATCAGTTGCAAAAACAAGTTAAAGCTAAGATAAATTATAACTCAAAACATGAATATGAGATGTTATGTAAAGAGTTTGATTATGTAGTATTAGCAACAGGTGATGGAGAGTATTCTTCTCATCTAGGCAATTTTAGATGTGACCTTACCTGTACCTTAAAAGGAGCTACAGTGGTTGGTGACTTTATTACAAGCATTTCCCATGTATGGTTTAACTATGAGCTTTTACCTAAAGGATTTGCATATTTAATACCATTTTCAGAAAAGGAAGCAAATTTTGTTATTAACTACCCGGATTATCCGCAGACTATAAAACTGGATATAAATAACTTATGGCAACAGTTCTATAATAAAGCTTGTAAGGATTTTGATCAAAATTTAAGGATAACAGATAAATTTGAGGTAACAAAATACATGCTTGGATTATGTAATCATCCAAAAATTGAGAATACATATTTTGTTGGTAACTGTTTTAATTCAATTTCACCAGGACTTGGATTTGGACAATTGACTTCAATATTAACTGGTATATATTCAGCCTACGACTTGTGCGGAATAGCTAAATATGAAGAGCTTGTTAAACCCTTAGTTCAAAATTATAAGCACTCGCTAGTTTTAAGAAAGTATCTGGAAAATTTGGATGATAATAATTTAAATAAAATAGTTAAAAAATTAGATAATAATTTCCTAGAGGGATTTATTGATAGAGTAAGTAGTAGCCAAAGTAATATTAATTTACTTAAGGATTTAACTCCATTTATGAGATTGATAAATAATTTTAAAGAGAAGTAATTCTTAATCACGTATAAACACCAATTTTCAGATGTTAAAATAACTCAAAAGTATATATTTTTTTCTACTTTAGCAGGAAATTATATAGTGCTTATAGAAATACTTCTTTAAGTAGGAAAGTTAATAATTAATAATGAAATATTATTAATAGTGATATATTTGAGTTATGTTGTGAAGGTGCTGGTGAAACAAAATACAAAGCACTTGTAAAATTACAAAAAATGAATAAGAGGTGTTTTCATGAAAAAAAAGGTTGTTATCTCTTCTGTAATTGCAGTTTTTATTGTATGCTTATTATTTTTGCGTAACATAGTTCAATTTGTTATTAATATTGAGTGGTTTAATCAAGTGGGTTACCTTTCAGTATATTTAACAAAGATATTTACTATGATTAAGCTTATAATACCGGTTTTTATAATTAGTTACATTGGTATATGGTTATACTATAAGAGCATCAAAAAGAGTATCGTACAGTTTAAAAAAGTAGTTGAGGTAAATCCAAACAAAAGAGCTATTGAAAATAAAATTTTTATAGCTTGTGATTTAATTGTTTCATTTGTATTTTCATTTGCTTTTGCATCTACATATTGGGATATGCTTCTTCAATTCATAAATGCAGTTAGTTTTAATGTGAAAGATCCCATCTTTAATATAGATGTATCTTTTTATATTTTCAAACTTCCCTTAATTGAATCTTTATATGGAGTTATAATGACACTACTCGTATTCCTAGTTATTATTAAAGTAATAGTTTTCTTTGTAATTAAAACAAAGGATACTTTTTATGTAGGGAGAATACCAAATCCTATTGAAGACTTAAAAGAGCTCGCGAAGGGACTCATTTTATTTGCTGGAAGACAGCTTGCAATAATATCCTCATTAATAGCACTTTTTCTTTCACTTGGTTTTTTAATAAAGTCATTTAATTTAGTATACAGCCCTAGGGGGGTTGCATATGGAGCAAGCTATACGGATATTCATGTAACATTGCTTTTCTATAAAATATTGATTGTGGCGTGTATCCTTGCTGCAGTAGCAATATTTATAAGTGTTTTAAAATCAAAGATTAAGCCTATAATAATTTCGGTTGCTGCTATAGTTTTAATAAGTTTTGTAGAAGTAATATCAGCAGCCGTAGTCCAAAACAGTATTGTAATGCCAAATGAAAAGGAATTTGAAAAACCTTATATTCAAAATAATATTAATTTTACAAGGAAAGCCTTTAATATAGCAAATATTACTACAACATCTTTTAATGTGAAAAATGATTTGTTACAACAAGATATTTCAAATAATCAGAAGACAATAGATAACATTAGAATAAATTCAACTGCGCAGGCACTTGAATTTTATAATCAGGTTCAAATATTAAGATATTACTATAAATTTAGTGATATCGACGTGGATAGATATAAAATAAACAATAAATATAGTCAAGTATTTCTTGCAGCAAGAGAAATAGACTCAAAGTCACTCGCTCCAAGTACTTGGCAGAATACTCACATGATTTACACCCATGGTTTTGGTGTTGTAATGAGTAAAGTAAATGCGGTTACATCAGAAGGGCAACCTGAATTTGTAATTAAAGATATGCCTATTGCAAACAATACAAATATTAAATTAACTAATCCGAGAATTTATTTTGGTGAACAAACAAATCAGTATGCATTAGTAAATACTAATGTAAGCGAATTTGATTATCCTCAAGGTGGAGCAAATAAGATAACAAATTATGTTGGAAAAGCTGGAATCAAAATGAATTTAGGCAATAAGCTTTTGTTTGCAATAAATAACGGGGAATTGAATTTTCTACTATCAAGGGATATTAAGAGCACAAGTAAAATCCTTATTAATAGAAATATAGTAAAAAGAGCGCAGGCTATAGCTCCTTTTTTAACTTATGATAATGATCCATATGTTGTTATAAGTGGAGGAAAATTATACTATGTACTTGATGTTTACACTACATCTAACAAATATCCATACTCACAGCCTCAAAATGGAATAAACTATATTAGAAATTCAGTTAAGGTTGTAATTGATGCTTATGATGGAACACCAAATTTCTATATGGTAGATAAAACTGATCCAATTGTGCAAAGTTACGCAAAAACCTTCCCTAAGCTTTTTAAGGATATAGAAAAGGTACCTGATGACCTAAAAGCACATTTTAGATATCCATCTGATATATTTAATATTCAAAGCGTAGTATTCGGAAAATACCATGTAACTGATCCTGGTGTGTTTTATAATGGGGAAGATATTTGGGATGTTTCTAAGAATGCAAACGCGGTAGGTGGTGAATTGAAAACAACTGTTCCGCCATACATTGTAGAAAAATTACCAGGAAGCAGTAGTGAAGAGATGATATTGCAACAATATTTTAACATAAAAGGGAAAGATAACATGACAGCAATTTTAGGAGCTAGAATGGATATAGGAAGCTACGGTAAAATGTTCCTAAATAAATTTCCAGCAGAAACAACGATTTATAGTCCGTACCTCTTTAAGCAGAGGATAAGCCAGGACACTACAATTTCAGCACAGTTGTCTTTATGGAATACGGGTGGATCTCAAGTACAGTATGGAGACACTGTAATTCTACCAATAAAGAATTCATTGCTGTATATTGAACCTCTTTATTTAAGGGCCAGTGGGGCAAATAGTATTCCGGAAATGAAAAAGATAATAATTTCTTACGACAATAAGCTATTAATGGTTGAAAATATTGCAAGTGGTCTCGAACAGATATTTAATTATAAGGCACCAAATGCTATAACTCAAGGTGCGACGGGAAATACTGCTACATTAAGCCAAGCTAAAGTCAAACTAATTAAGCAGGCAAATGATTTATATACAAAAGCACTTGATGCTCAAAAAAGTTTAGATTGGGCAAAATATGGGGACTATATTAAGCAACTTGGCGCTATTCTAAAACAATTGGATAAATAAAAAAGTGAATAACAGATGTAATTTTGCATCTATTTTTCACTTTTAACATGTATAGTACTACCATGTAATTCTACAATCGACTTAACTAAACTTAAGCCTATACCTTCTAAAGATAGTGGTTTTAGACACCGCTAATGGATAGTAAATTTACGCTTTGGGGTTACTCCTCCTAACATATTTCAATCCCAAATATTTAACATATAACAATTAATAGTGTATAAAATGTTAAATTTAGAATAAATATTATTTTTATACTAAAATAAGGTATAATAAGTGGCAAATATATATTTTGAGGAGGAGTTACGTTGAAAAACATTAAAAATGGAACGGCATTTAAAAGTAGTTCATTAAAAACAAAGGTTGTTATAGCTACTGCTATAATGGGTATTGCATTGGTATCTGTAGGGGGTATCAATAATGCAAATTATAAAAGTAGTACAAGTACTATAGGTAAAAATGTAAAAGTATTTGGTGCTGTATACACAATACAATATGGGGTTACAAATGCAAGTACTTTAAGTGTAAGAAGTGGAGCAGGAACAAACTATCCTATATTAGGAAGTATGAAACGCGGAACAAAAATTACTATAACTGATAAAATAAATAATTTCTATAAAACAACTTACAATGGAAAAACAGGCTATATAAGTGCACAATATGTTAAAATAACAGCTAAGCCAGTTGTAGTAGTAGTTAAACCAACTACACCAACTATAGTATACAAAACACAATATGGAGTAACAACAGCAGGCGTAAGCATAAGAACAGGTGCATCAACTGCATATTCAATACAAGGATCGTTTGCCAATGCAACTAGTATTAACATTCTTGGAACAGCAGGTTCTTTTTACAAAGTAAGTTATGGTGGTAAAACAGGATATGTAAGTAATCAATATGTGAAAATAACAGCTAAGCCAGTTGTAGTAGTAGTTAAACCAACTACACCAACTATAGTATACAAAACACAATATGGAGTAACAACAGCAGGCGTAAGCATAAGAACAGGTGCATCAACTGCATATTCAATACAAGGATCATTTGCTAATGCAACAAATATAAACATTCTTGGAACAGCAGGTTCTTTTTACAAAGTAAGTTATGGTGGTAAAACAGGATATGTAAGTAATCAATATGTGAAAATAACAGTTAAGCCAGTTGTAGTAGTTAAACCAACTACACCAACTATAGTATACAAAACACAATATGGAGTAACAACGGCAGGCGTAAGCATAAGAACAGGTGCATCAACTGCATATTCAATACAAGGATCATTTGCTAATGCAACAAATATAAACATTCTTGGAACAGCAGGTTCTTTTTACAAAGTAAGTTATGGTGGTAAAA
>Ga0209540_10003787_pt1 | contig 10184 bp, 10 predicted proteins | sample BarGraIncu01121A_FD_184501 | JGI IMG/M metagenome (GOLD analysis project Ga0209540, IMG submission 184501) | Arctic peat soil microbial communities from Barrow, Alaska - Barrow Graham LP Incubations 011-21A (SPAdes) (version 2) | ecosystem: Environmental > Terrestrial > Soil > Wetlands > Peat... | reverse complement strand
AAATCAACAAAAGAAAATGGTGAAGCATGATTATACAAGAAATAAAGACGACCTTAAATAGTTTTGAATTATTTATTTTGTTTAAAGAAGAGCCTTACAGCTTTTTTCTGGACAGTGGCAGAGATCACGATACACTGGGACAATACTCTTTTATCGGTTTTGATCCTTTTTTGGTTTTCACCAGTAAAAATGACGCAGTAACAATTAAAACGAAAGCCGAAGAAAATGTATATAGGGGCGATCCCTTTGATGAATTACAAAAACTCCTTGAAAAACATAAAATGGATGTTGCATCAGAGTTTCCTTTTTTAGGAGGGGCTGTAGGTTATTTCGGCTATGATTTATGCCATCATCTGGAAGACCTTCCAAGAAGTGCTCAGGATGATATTCAAATTCCGGATTGTCATATGGGATTTTATGATGGCATTATTATTATTGATCACAAACGGAAAAAAACTTATATCGCAGCTCTGGGAGTAGAAGAAAAGCCGGAAGACATTATTAATCGAATAAAACAGAAAATTGAGCAAGATGTTAAAGTTGTCATGAGAGACGATTTTAAGATCAATGAAAAGCTGGAGTTCAAAAGTAATTTCACAAAAAAGGAGTATATGCATGCCCTTGATGCAATACATGATTATATTCGTGCTGGGGATATTTACCAGACAAACATGACACAGCGATTTAAATGCGAATTGCAATTGACTCCCCTGGAATTGTATGGCGAATTAAGAAAAATTAATCCGGCTCCTTTTGCCAGTTATTTAGACTTTGGTGAAGGCCAGATTGTGTGCAGTTCTCCTGAAAGATTCATCCAGATAAAAGACAGAAACATTGAAACACGACCCATAAAAGGAACCATGCCAAGAGGAAAAACACCTGAAGAAGATGAAGAAAACAGGAATACTTTAATCAATAGTGAAAAGGACAAGGCCGAATTATTGATGATTGTGGATTTAGAAAGAAATGATATCGGTAAAATATCCAAATCCGGAAGTGTTAAAGTTCCCGAATTGTATAAACTGGAAGAATATGAAACTGTTTTTCATTTGGTGGCAACCGTCACCGGAGAATTAAGAGATGATGTCGATGCCATTGACTGTGTTAAAGCAGCATTTCCAGGAGGATCCATTACCGGAGCCCCTAAAATCAGGGCCATGGAAATTATTGATGAATTAGAACCTACCCAGAGAAACATTTATACAGGGTCAATCGGATACATTGGATTCAATGGAGATTTAGACTTAAATATTGTGATCAGAACAATTCTCTGCAAAAATAAAAAAGCATACTTCCAGGTAGGTGGGGGAATTGTATGGGATTCGGATAATGAATCAGAATACGAAGAAACCTTTGATAAGGCAAGAGCTTTAATGGAAGCGTTAAAAAGATATTAAGAAGCATTAATATTATTAAGTTTCAGATAGGAGGAGAGAACTATTCAATACATATGTTGTAATGGCGAAATTTTAGAGGAATGTCTTATTCCGTTAGATCCAGGTTATCTGTACGGTTATGGTGTATTTGAAACATTAAATGTTTATGAAAGTAAAGTTATCTTTTTTCAGGAACACATGAAACGTTTAAAAAGCAGTTCTTCATTGATTGGTATTGAATTTGCTTTTGATGACACCCAAATTTTAAGTGATTGCAATAAAATGATTAAAGAAAACCGTTTTGATTGTGGTGCATTAAGAATTACCCATAGTAAAGGGAGTAAACACAACAATCTGATTATTACCGCCAGAGAAAATAATTATGGTCAAAAGATATTTCAAAATGGCGTAAGCATTAATATCAGTGATTATAAAAGAAATGAAAACTCATTATTGGTAACAGTTAAATCAAATAACTATTTAGAGAATCTGCTAATCCTCAATATGGGTATCAACAAGGGGTTTAACGAATCAATTTTTTTTAATACAAAAGAATATCTGGCAGAAGGTTGTATGAGTAATATCTTCTTTATAAAAGATGAAAAGGTTTATACTCCGGCAACAGACAACGGACTCTTAGCAGGGATTGTCAGAAATAAAGTAATCGAATTATTAAAAAAACATAAAATACCCGTTGAAGAAGGCTATTATCATAAAGAGTCATTATTGGATGCTGATGAAATATTTATTACGAATTCTTTAATGGAGATAATGCCTGTCAATAGGGTTGGACGTCATCCATTTTCTGTGGAAAATGAAGGGTTCACCAATCATTTAAAAACGTTGTATAAACAACACTACTATAAATAGGCAACTGCGAAAGTATCGTGAGCTTCGCTGTCTGTTTACATGAAACAATTTTTCCACTATACGTTATAAAATTGTTTATGAAAACTGACATCAAAGCAAATTACGGTTGTGTTTATGAATTTCGCAATTACCTAAAACACTAAAAATAAGGAGACCCAGCAATGAACAAAAATTTAAATCGGGAAGCCGCACTGACACTGTTAAGAGAATACAATGAAAGCGAAGCGCTTGTTAACCATGGATTAGCCGTATCCGGAGTGATGACTCATTTTGCAATCATAGAAAAAGAAGATCCTGAGTACTGGGGAATTGTAGGGCTTCTCCATGATCTGGATTATGGAAAATATCCCATGGATCATTGTGTTAAAGTGGTGGAAATATTAAAGGATCATGGTTATGACGATGACTTTATCCAAAGTGTGGTCAGTCATGGTTATGGCATTTGCTCTGAAGTGAAACCCAGCCATCAAATGGAAAAAATTCTTTATGCAATCGATGAATTAACAGGACTGATTACTGCATGCGCCTATATGCGCCCTTCTAAAAGTGTGAATGATTTAGAAGTGAAATCGGTGAAAAAGAAATTTAAAACTGCCAGTTTTGCAGCAGGGGTTGACCGTGAAGTTATTACCAGTGGCTCAGAAATAGCTGGTTATTCTTTGGATGATCTCATGAAAGAGACTATTTTAGGAATGCGGGCTGTTGCCGATGACATTGGTTTGGGAACCATGGAGAACTAATGAAGCTTCAACTACCGGATTCCATTCAAAAGGCTATTGAAATACTTAGGCGCTGCGGCTTCTGTGGATACCTTGTCGGAGGCTGCGTCCGTGACTATCTTATGGGAACCCCGCCTCTGGATTTTGATATGACCACCGATGCCACACCAACAGAAGTAATGCATTGTTTCAGGGATTATCCGGTTATAGAAACCGGCATTGCCCATGGCACCGTTACAGTGATTTCAGAGGGCCTTTCCATCGAGATCACCACTCATCGCACTGAAACCAGCTATTCGGATAAACGGCACCCAGATGCGGTCATATTCACTAAAAACATAGAAGATGACCTTGCCCGCCGGGATTTTACAATGAATGCCATGGCCTATCATCCCAGTCAAGGTCTAATCGATTTGTTTGGTGGGGAAAAAGACATTGAAAATCAGGTTATTCGATGTGTAGGAGACCCCAATCGACGTTTTAATGAGGATGCCCTTAGAATTATCCGGGGTTTACGCTTTGCTTCGGTTCTCGGGTTTGGACTTGAAAAAAACACCAGAATGGCACTTTTTGAAAATCGCAAGTTGTTAAAAGCTATTTCAGTTGAACGAATTTCAATAGAATTCACCAAGCTTTTGTGCGGCGAAAATGTAAAGACGGTTGTTATTAATGGTGTTACAGTACTAGGGGTCATAATCCCGGAGCTTTTGCTTATGGAAGATTTTGATCAAATGAACCCCCATCACTGTTATGATGTTCTCACGCATACAGTGGTAGCCCTGGAGAATATAAAACCCATTCCCCACTTGCGCTGGACCATTCTGTTTCACGACATGGGAAAACCGGAAACGTTTACCAAGGACGACAAGGGCATTGGTCATTTTCGCGGACATAGTCAGGTTTCAGAAAGAATTGCAAGATTGCGGTTGAGTGCTCTGAAAATGGATAAAAACACCATATCTCAGGTGTGTACCTTGGTAAAATACCATGATTACCCTTTAGAACCCAGTAAGAAAAGCATAAAACGTTGGCTTAACCGTTTGTCCAAGCCTTTATTTCTTGATTTATTGGCGGTAAAACGAGCAGATATTTCGGCCCAGGCACCAGATAACCCAGAACGATTGGAAACTCTGGAAGCTGTCCAATGCTTGATGGCAGAAATTATCTCTCAAAATGAATGCTTTTCACGGAAAGATCTGGCTGTGAACGGCAGGGATTTAATAGTAATGGGCATTAAAAATGGCCCGGAAGTTGGCCGGATTTTAGAAGTGCTTCTGGAAGAGGTTATTGATGAAAGAATTGAAAACACCCGGGAAATGCTCATGGAAAAAGCGAAGGAGTTGAATAAATGTTAATTGACAGTCATGCACACATCGATGAAGAAAAATACGATAATGATCGTGAAGAGGTTCTTGAAAATGCCAGAGCCGCAGGAGTTGAGCTTATTATTAACCCGGCTTCAGATGAAGAATCCAGTCGCCGGGCAGTGGCCCTAAGTGAAAAGTATCCCATGGTTTATGCGACAGTTGGTTTTCACCCTCATGATGCCAAATCCTATAATTGCAAAGAGCATGGACAAATGCTCAGGGAATGGGCGAAAAAAGATAAGGTAATTGCTATCGGAGAAATCGGTTTGGATTACCACTATGATTTATCACCTCGGGATATTCAACAGTCGGTTTTTGTGGATCAGTTAATGATTGCTAAAGAAATAGCGCTTCCCGTTGTTATTCATAATCGGGAATCCATGGAAGATATGTGGCGATTGTTAAAGGAACATTTTTCACCGGAGGTTGGCGGGGTAATGCATAGCTACAGCGGTTCAGTGGAAATGGCCAGAATATTTTTAGACATGGGATTTTACCTATCCATTTCAGGAACCCTTACCTTTAAAAATGCCCGGAAGCTTCCGGAAGTGGTGGCCATGATGCCATTGAATCGGCTTTTGGTTGAAACCGACAGCCCTTATATGACGCCAACACCTCATCGGGGAAAAAGAAATGAGCCGGCCTATGTGCGTTTTGTTGCTGAAGAAGTGGCAAGAATTCGGGGGATGAGCATTGAGGCCCTGGAAGAAATCACCACCGAAAATACAAAAAGGGTTTTCGGAATAAACTGAGAATCAGGTCTGTTGAGCAGAGCGGAGCTGGTGCAGTATTCCTGTAAACGTAAAGATGTTCTGTTTTTCTTGACAATGCAAAAGAGTTCGGGTAAAATGTTTATCGTACCTTAAGGCTGTGAAAATAATATAGGGGTATAGCCAAGCGGTAAGGCAATGGACTCTGACTCCATCACCGTAGGTTCAAATCCTGCTACCCCTGCCATTAAAAAAGAATAAACCCATTTTCTCAGACATTTGAGAAAATGGGTTTTTATTTTATTTGTAACGAAAAATGATTGAAAAGAAGTTCAATTTGTTGATATAAAAGAATTGCAATTTATTGATATAATGTTGCACAAACCAAGGGCACATGATATAATCTGAAACACAATAACAGAAAAAATTGCATCATTGGTGAGGCTCAAAATAATCGTATTATCTAAAGTGATGAACAGCTGATGGACGTTAATATTCATCAGCAATGAAGAAATCGTTTTCTATTTTCAGACAAGTCTTTGTTATGTTGAAAAAAGGGGAATAATCGATGAATGTTGATGAACAAGCCATTAGATTTATTAGAAATTTGGTTCAGCTTTATTTTAATAAGTGTGATCTTAGTGAACTTTCGAAAAAATTCAAAAAAGAAAAAGTTTCATGGATCGGTACAGGTGTCCATGAGATTGGGATGAACTATAATGAGGTATCACAACTGATTGAAATCGAAAGAGAATCATGGGAAGGATGCTATGATATTATAGAGCAATGGTATAAGGCTGTGCCCATTGGTGAAAACGGATGGGTTGTTTATGGCGAGCTTATATTCAGAGAGGTTGGGCTGAAAACCTTCCTTTTAGATATACATTCCCGATTTTCAATGGTTTGTGAGAAGACAAAAGAGGGAATGAAACTGATGCATGCTCATTTTTCAGAGTCTGATGTGGGACAGAATGAGAATGAGTTTGTACATAAAGCACTGGTTAAAGACTATGATCTGAAGCTGGAATCAGTATTAAAAGAACGGACGGAGCTACTTGTTAAAAATATTGAAGCATTACGAATTAGCCAAACGCGTTATGAAATTGCTATGGAGAATACGGATGTTATTATTTTCGACTATATTTTATCCACAAAACAAAGTATCTTTCCAGAATCAATAGGGATAAAATACGGAATCAATCATATCGTTGAGGATACCGTAGAAACCGCAATTAAGGCAGGGCTTGTTCATCCGAAAAGTATTCCCGGATTTCGGGAACTCTATGAAAAAATAGAAAAAGGAGAACACTTTGCTCAGGGTGTTTTTGCATTCATTGATAAGGATGGGAATGAAAGCATTAATGAGATTTTTTTTACAGGCATTTTTGATGTTAATGAAAATCCCGTTCATGCCATTGGTGTCATGCGAGACATCACAGAAGAAACAATTCTTAAAAGTGAAAAAGATTATCGAAAGTCCATGACCCAGGACAAAAAGTTTGCCTATGAGGTCAACATTAGTCAGAATAGTCTTACAACCCTGGATATGGACTGGTTTGAAATGTTGGGAATACCCCAGTGTTATAGCTTTTCTGATATGATTCATTATGTGGTGAAAAATAATGTTCATCCTGATTATATACTATTGTTTGAAAAATTTAACTGCAAAGAGTCTATTATCAGGGCTTTTGATAATGGACAAACGAAGGCATATATTCAATATCCTGCAAAGGATTTAAATCAGAATTACGTTTGGGTCCAGAATACCATGTGCATTATTCAGGATGACATTACAGGGGATATAAAAATTCGTTGCTATCTTAAAAACATCCATGAGAAAAAAGAAAAAGAAAAAGCACTCATTTATAAATCTGAGCATGATACGTTAACCAGGCTTTATAATAAAGGGACGACTGAAACTTTAATAAAAATGTATCTTGCATCTGAAAAAGGTGGCACTGGTAAGCATGGGTTTTTCATTGTTGATATTGACTATTTTAAAGACATTAACGACAGTTTTGGTCATGTGTTCGGAGATAGAGTGTTATCCGAAATATCAGAGAAAATAAAAGATGCATTTCGAGAGAATGATATCATCGGGCGTATAGGTGGGGACGAGTTTGTTGTTCTCATGAAAAATATTCCAACCGGGGAAGTTGCGATGTTAAAGGCAAAGCAGCTTTGCAATGCAATTAAAACAATTTACACCAAAAATGGTATTGAACAAGGGTTATCGGCCAGTATTGGTATTGCACTTTATCCGAATGATGGAAATAATTATAAAGCTTTATGTGACAATTCGGACAAGGCCTTATATGTGGGAAAGAAAAATGGCCGCAATCAGTATACCCTTTTTGAAAAAGAAAAAAGAGAAGACCTGGAGATTTTAGCCTAATGAATCAAAGAATGGAAAAAGGAGAATTTTATGGTTAACCATAAAATAAATGTTTTCGAAATATATGAACTTCTGCCACAAATCAATTGTAAAAATTGTGGTGAAAATAATTGCATGGCCTTTGCACAAAAACTAATTGATGGTGGAAAAACCATTGGAGGCTGTTCACCACTGAGGGAATCTATATATGGAAAAAAGCGTCTGGAATTAGAAAAAATTTTCAGATCAGGGGCTGCTGAAAAACAAAGTTAAACAAATTCATAATTTTAAAGCGACCACTGAAGTAGCATTTATTGCACTTTAATGGCCGCTTTTCAGTTTGGAAACCCTTCGGGGGTTCTACTCAAAGTCCATCAATTGATAATCACTTGCTTCAAGCCAGATACATCCAAATTCATTGGCTTCCAGTAAAATGTTTTCAGCTAACCTGGTCATAGCCTTGATTCTTAAAATTTCTATAGTATAATCGTAGATGAAATAGCAAAAAAACATGATTAGACTTTTACAATAAATTAAACATAAAAGTTAAAATCAATCTTTAAGGAGAAATACAATGGAAGAAAACGTAAAATTTAATTGCCCATTGGTCTATAGCATAAGCTTTAATCGTGAAAAAATTAGGTTGATTTATTGTTCCTATGAATGAATTTAAAACTCGAATTTTTATAGCAGATACCCTACCGTTACAAAATCCGCAGCTGTTGGATGACTGTTTAAACCAGGTAAGGGTACAACGGCAGGAAAAGATCCTAAGGATGAAATCAATTCAGGCCCAGGCCCTTTCTATTGGGGCGGAAATTCTTCTGGAAAAAGCATTATATGAAAGCTTTGGTACGCATAAAGAATTGGATATAAAAATTGGCTCTCATGGAAAACCAAGCTTGATCAATGATCCCGAAATCCACTATAATCTTTCCCATTCCGGAAATTATGTGGTTTGTGCATTGGCCAGTGACGAGGTAGGCGTGGATTTACAGAAAATGAAGCAACTCAACCTTAAACTGGCAAAGCGTTATTTTGCAGAAGAGGAAGTGAAGTGGTTATTTGATTTGCCGGCTGAAAAACAAAAGAGAGGTTTTTTTGATCTTTGGGCCATTAAAGAAAGTTACATGAAATTTACAGGCAAAGGATTTGCTCTTCCAATGAAAAGTTTTTCTGTCAGAATTGGAGAGGGATTTCCTGATCATAGTGAAGTGGCACTCTTTAAAGACAAAGAAAAAATCGCGGTTTTTTTTAAAAAATACGGTGGCCCGGAAGGCTATGTCCTATGGTGCTGCAGCAGCTCCTCAAATTTTGAGGAAGTCCTGGAATGGATGAGTATGGAAAAAGAGGTTTGATTTGAAAGAAACTGATAAACAAATAGAAAAGCTCAGGTCGTTATTTTTAACTTTTTTTAAGATTGGCATATTTACCTTTGGGGGAGGCTATGCCATGATTCCCCTCATTGAATATGAAACTGTAGAACGACACCAATGGATTGGAAGCAAGGAGCTCCTTGATGTTTTTGCCATTGCACAGGCAGCCCCAGGAGTTATTGCGGTGAATACAGCCACCTTTATTGGCTATAAAGTGGCTGGGTTCTGGGGCGCATTATTCGCAACGGTAGGGGTTATCCTGCCATCTTTTATGATCATCAGTATTATTTCATTATTTTTTATTCAGTTCCAAAAGATTGAGTGGGTAGCCTATGCCTTTAGTGGCATCCGGGTTGGGGTAATAGTGCTTATTTTAGGAGCAGTCGTAAATCTGGGAAAAAAGAATCAATATACTCCACTGACAGTGCTTGTTTTAGTGTTGGCCTTTTGTATGGCCGCTTTCACAAAGATTAATATTATATTTCTTATTATAGGTGGTGCACTTATTGGAATAGTTTACCAGGTGATATTAAAAAAAGGTCTTGTTTCAGATAAGAAAAGTGAGGACAAGTCATGATTTTTCTTGAGCTTTTCATCACCTTCTTTAAAATAGGCCTCTTTACCTTTGGCGGAGGTTATGCCATGATTCCTCTTATGCAACAGGAGGTAGTTGGTAACCAGTGGTTGACTTTGACAGAGCTTACAAATGTGATTGCGATTTCGCAATCAACACCAGGTCCATTCGCTGTGAACGTTGCCACTTTTGTGGGAATGGGTATGGGTGGATTGTTAGGCGCTTTGATCGCCGCTTTAGCAGTGGTTTTGCCTTCCTTTATTATTATCCTCATTATCGCAAAGGTTTTTACGAATTTTCAAAATAACAAATGGGTTCAGGGTGCTCTCTTTGGCATGCGTCCAGTAGTGATTGGGCTTATTGCCTCAGCGGTATTTCTGCTTATGTCCAATGAGCTTATTGTCCAGGGAGCTGAAATAACAAATTTGCAGGTTTTAATGAAGTCTCTTCAATACAAAGAAATCATTATTTTTGCCGGTTGTACCTTTATTTATTTTAAGTTTAAACTTCACCCCATACAATTGATTCTTATTTCCGGAGGATTGGGAATGCTTTTCTTTGGGGTTTTGCCTATGATATTTTAGAAAAGAAACACAGACACTTCACAAAGACGTCACAATGACATGTTAAAATATAGGAATATTAGCAGTGTGAGTAAGATACAATCGTGCCATATTAACATGTTAATATATAAAAAAGCCCAAGGAGTGTGGCAATATGATGCTTATGATCAATGTACTAACAGCATGGATCAGTGTATTTTTGGCCGTGTTATTATCCATTGTTTATTTGTTAAGGATCATTAATAAGGGTAAGAA
>Ga0209540_10003786_pt1 | contig 10184 bp, 7 predicted proteins | sample BarGraIncu01121A_FD_184501 | JGI IMG/M metagenome (GOLD analysis project Ga0209540, IMG submission 184501) | Arctic peat soil microbial communities from Barrow, Alaska - Barrow Graham LP Incubations 011-21A (SPAdes) (version 2) | ecosystem: Environmental > Terrestrial > Soil > Wetlands > Peat... | reverse complement strand
TGTTGTTGATGCAGACGATCTCATTGACGCAATGGTGGCCACAGCCAGAGAAACTTCAATGGAGCTTGGAAAATTGGAAAATATGACTGAAAATGAACAAAACCGACTCTTTGAAATGCTTGGTCTGGGTGCACTAAAATACTTTATCATAAAAGTAGACCCAAAAAAGACAATGCTTTTTGATCCAAAAGAGTCAATAGATTTCAATGGGAATACCGGTCCCTTCATTCAGTATACCCATGCTCGGATTAAGTCTATACTCAGAAAGGCAAAAGAACAGGGTCTGGAACCAACACTCGGCAATTCAGTATTAAATGAGAAGGAGATTGAAATAATTAAACTCCTGAATATCTTCCCGGAAAAAATTCTAGAGGGAGGGAAAGAACACTCCCCGGCAATTATCGCCAACTATGCATACGATTTAGCCAAAGATTTTAATCAGTATTATCACGAGGTCTCAATTTTAAAAGAAGAGAACAGCGGTATTCGTTCACTAAGGCTTGTATTAATTGATTCAATAGCAAAGGTATTATCAAAGGCTATGGGTATTTTGGGAATTACCTTGCCTGAGAGAATGTAAAATGGAGATAAAATCAGATAGCTTTATTCCTACTTCAAAAAAAGAAGTTGAGGCACTTGGCTGGGATTACATAGACGTAATCTTGTTTTCCGGTGATGCCTATGTAGATCACCCATCTTTTGGTACAGCAGTAATTGCCAGAGTTCTGGAGAAAGAGGGGTATAGAGTTGCCATTGTTCCTCAACCCAATTGGAGAGATGATTTAAGGGATTTCAAAAAACTTGGAACCCCGAGATTGTTTTTTGGGGTTAATGCAGGGGTAATGGATTCAATGGTAAATCATTATACTGCCAACAAACGTCTAAGGAGCAATGATGCTTACACTCCTGACGGAAGAGCATCCCAAAGGCCGGATTATGCTGTAAAGGTCTATTCAAATATATTAAAGGAGTTATATCCTTCAACCCCTGTAATTATTGGTGGAGTAGAGGCCTCTTTGAGGAGGCTTACCCATTACGACTATTGGCAAAACAGACTTATGCCTTCAATTCTTGTTGATTCTAAAGCAGATATTTTGGTGTATGGGATGGGGGAGAAGCCAATTATCGAGATAGCAAGATTGATTAATGTTGGGGTAACTCTGGAGGAAGTTAAGATATTGCCTCAGATCGCATACATTGTCGATTATGAAGATAATGGTGTGAAAGATAGAATATTGTTGCGCTCATATGAAGAGTGTTTAAAGGATAAAATAGCATTTGTAGAGAATTTTAACATAATTGAAAGAGAATCAAATTCATATGTTGCAAAGCATCTGATAGAGCCATATATGGACAAATATGTACATGTCAACCCTCCTTATGAGATTCCAACTACAAAAGAGTTGGACTCATATTACGATCTTCCTTTCACAAAACGTCCCCACCCTCGATATAAAGGAAAGCATATCTCCGCATACGAGATGATAAAATTCTCAATAAATACACACAGAGGATGCTTCGGATCTTGTAGCTTCTGCACAATTTCCGCACACCAAGGTAAGTTTGTTCAATCCCGATCAAAAGAATCAATATTAAAGGAGATCGGAAAGCTTTCTGAAATGGAAGAGTTTAAAGGATACATATCCGATGTAGGCGGGCCTACTGCAAATATGTACTCTATGAAGGGAAAGGTGATGGATATTTGTAAAAAGTGCAAAAAGGATAGCTGCATATTCCCAAAAATTTGTACAAACCTTAACAGTTCGCATGATGAATTGCTTGAATTGTACGAGAAAATTAAAAGTATACCAAAGGTGAAGAGTGCGTTTGTCGGCAGTGGTATTAGATTTGATCTCTTTTTGAACGAGAATGGCTATTTGGACGAATCAGGAAGAAGATACTTAAGAGAGGTAATTGTTAACCACACTTCCGGCAGGTTTAAAGTCGCGCCTGAACACACAGAGGAGCATGTATTGAAGGCAATGGGTAAGCCCTCATTCAAGTCCTTCACATTTTTAAAGGAGGAATTTGGAAGGATAAACAAAAAAGAAGGACTAAAATATCAGCTTGTCCCTTACTTTATATCAAGTCACCCCGGGTGCAAACTTTCTGACATGAAAGCTCTCTCTTTGAACACAAATTTAAAGGGAATTCTTCTGGAACAGGTGCAAGATTTTACACCCACTCCGCTGACCAGATCGTCTGTTGCTTTCCACTCCGGAATAGATCCTAAAACGATGAAACACATATTTGTAGAAACTAATCTTGTGAGTAAACAAAAACAAAAGCAATTTTTTTTCAATAAAAAATAAAAAAAGGTAAAGAATATAAAAAAATTGCATTATAATTGCAGCCCAAAATCAATTTCAGAACAGATTTTAGTTATGCAGAAGAAGACAAATACATCAAGAGAAAAAGTAACTACACCGCCTAATAAATCTAAACGTAGAGCAGTTATCAGTTATGTTAATCTAGGTCCGGAGCTTATGGCTGCTTTTAAGGAGAAGTATCCAAGAGGGTATGCAGACTATATGGGAGAGATCTTCAAAGTAGATAAACCGGATGGAACATTTTTTTATGCTATCTCGTTAGAGGTCCCGGACGCAATATATTTGGTAAAAATTGATGTGAAAATTGATGACTATGAGGATGCTGAACAAGGGTTGTTTGGAGGTGGAACAAGCGATGAAGAGGTAGAAGAACCGGATGAATTTCCAGAAGACGATACCGGACCTGCTTTTGCAGAAGAGGAAGAGTCTGACGAATAGTTACCATAAACATAAAAATTTATTTTGGCTGGGTTTTAATTCAGCCTTTTTTTGTACTTTCGCTATCCTATAACTTAGCAATGAGGAAATCAACGGAATATATATCGAAGTGGTTGAAGAGCCTACCAGAAAGCAGGATGTTGTTTTTCCTTTCGATTTTTGTCGGGTTAAGCAGCGGTGCTGCAGCGGTTATACTCAAACATGCAATTCATTATTTCGCCTGGTTCCTGAAAAGCTGGCTCAACACTCCGGCAGAAAGTTTCATGTATCTCTTGTATCCGGGTATCGGCATGTTGCTTTCGCTGCTTTTTGTAAAGTATGTCATTAAAGACAACATCAGCCATGGAGTCACAAAAGTACTGCTGGCCATTGCTAAAAATGACTCAAAGATTAAAAAACATAACATTTGGTCCTCCATTGCAACCAGCTCGGTGACAATTGGGTTTGGAGGTTCTGTTGGAGCGGAAGCACCTATTGTTTATACCGGTGCAGCAATCGGATCAAATTTGGCAAGAGGATTAGGATTATCATACAAGCATATGACAATCCTGCTGGGATGCGGAGCTGCAGGAGCTATAGCCGGTATTTTCAAAGCTCCTTTAGCCGGAATTCTGTTTACTCTGGAAATTCTGATGTTCAATATCTCAATGACATCTATCATCCCCCTGTTGGTTTCTTCTGTAACAGCAGCATCCGTATCATATTTCTTTCTTGGAGATGCTGTGGTCTTCACAAACAGCATTGAGCAGTTCAAGGTAGGTAACTTTACATATTACATTTTGCTTGGTGTAGTTTGCGGTTTCATTTCTCTCTATTTTACGAGAACAACCTTAAAGTTCGAGGACAAGTTAGCCAGAATTGTGAATCCATATAAAAGGTGGTTACTTTCTGCGCTTTCTCTGGGGATTTTGATATTCCTGTTTCCGCCTTTATATGGAGAGGGATACGAGTCATTGACAGCACTACTTAACAATGATATCAATGGAGCAGTCGGAACATCAATTTTTTCCGGTCTGTTTGCTAATCCATGGTCTATTCCTATTTTCTTTCTGATAATCGCTTTAATCAAGGTTTTTGCGATGTCCTTCACAAATGCGGGGGGAGGAGTAGGTGGTACTTTTGGACCGACTCTGGTTGTCGGAGGAATTATAGGATTTGTAGTAGGCAGGGTTATCAACCTTACGGGAATTCACATCGTCCCTGAAGCAAATTTTGCTCTGGTAGGTATGGCCGGACTTATGGCAGGTGTTATGCAGGCACCTCTCACTGCTATATTCCTTATCGCCGAAATATCAGGGGGATATGTACTTTTAATGCCATTGATAATTACCTCGGTTGTTTCTTTTGCTACCATCAGGACATTTGAGACATATTCCATATACACAAAAAGAATTGCAAATCAGGGAGATCTTCTCACCCATGACAGTGATCAGGCAGTACTTACTCTGCTTAAAACATCAGACCTTATAGAGAGTGACTTTGTATGTATAGAACCCGATAAACATTTAGGAGACCTGATTGAAGTAATATCTCATTCCAAACGTAATATTTTCCCAGTTGTAGACAAATCCGGCAAATTGCAAGGAATTATTTTACTCGACGACATCCGTCATATAATGTTTGATAAGGAAAAATATCATACCATACAAGTGTCCACACTGTTGAAAGAACCACTGGACCTTGTTTACGAAGAAGAAAAGATGTCATCGGTAATGAAAAAATTTGAAAAGAGCGAAGCTTGGAACTTACCGGTTCTGGATAGTACCGGTAAATACAAAGGTTTTGTATCAAAATCCAAAATATTCTCCGCATACAGAGTACAATTACAACAAGTATCACATGAATAAACTTTACATCGACTTTATCAGTAATCATCTTGGAGTTTCTGCCTGGCAGGTAGAGCATTGTATTGAACTATTTGAAGATGGTTCAACCATACCTTTTGTTTCCAGATACAGAAAAGAGAGAACAGGAGGCCTTGACGAAGTTCAGGTAACCGAAATAAAACATTATCATCAAAAATTCGAAGAGCTTGAGAAAAGGAAAATTGCAATTATAAAGAGCATAGAAGAACAGGAAAAGTTGACCGAAGAGATAAGGCGGGAGATTGAATTTTGTCTGGATACCAACAAACTGGAAGATATATACCTGCCTTATAAACCGAAAAGAAGAACAAAAGCAAGTATAGCAAAAGAGAAGGGACTTGAACCACTGGCAGAAAAAATATACAAGCTTTCTTTGAATAATTGTGAGAACGAAGCTGCTTCATTTGTTAATGAAGATGTTAAAAGTATAGATGAAGCTCTGTCAGGAGCAAGGGACATTATTGCTGAATGGATCAGTGAAACGCCAAAAATCAGAGAGGACCTCAGATATGAGTACCTGAAAAGAGCAAAAGTGATTTCTAAGCAGCAAAAAGGAATTTCTGAGGAGGATCAAAGCAAGTATATTAATTATTTTGATTTCTCCGGAAACATAAGCAACATTCCTTCACACAGATTATTGGCAATACTCAGAGGGGCAAAGGAAGGGCACTTATCCATAAAATTAGAAGCAGATACCGAGTATTCAACAGAATTAATAAGAAAACGTGTTCTTCCAAGAGGGGTAAACGTGAGTAAAAGCAATCATGAACAAATTGAACTTGCCATTCAGGATTCCTATAAGAGACTGTTGAACCCTTCTATTGAAAATGAAACTTTTAGTATTGCAAAAGAGAGAGCCGATCTTGAATCAGTAAAGGTGTTTGGAGAAAATCTTACCGCGCTGTTGTTAGCTCCGCCAATTGGACAAAAACGCGTACTGGCATTGGATCCGGGATTCAGAACCGGGTGCAAGGTTGTATGTCTGGATGCTCAGGGAGCTCTCTTACATAATGATACAATATTTCCACATCCTCCTGCCAATGACAAGATAAACTCAATGAAAAAAATTTCAAATCTTGTAGAGTCGTACAAAATTGAGGTTATTGCCATAGGTGATGGTACTGCAAGCAGAGAGACTGAGGCATTCATTAAAAAAATCCCATTGCCAAAAGGCATTCTTGTATTCTCGGTCAGCGAAGACGGAGCTTCTATTTACTCGGCATCACCTATAGCCAGGGAAGAATTTCCAAACCACGATGTTACTGTCAGGGGCGCAATTTCAATCGGCAGAAGAGTAATGGATCCTCTTGCAGAACTTGTAAAGATAGACCCTAAATCTCTTGGTGTAGGACAATATCAGCATGATATAGACCAGACTCTGTTAAAGGAGATGCTGGACAATACTGTTGTAAGCTGCGTGAACAAAGTTGGTGTTAACCTTAATACGGCCAGCAAACACTTGCTTAGCTATGTTTCGGGCATTGGTCCGGCAGTGGCGCAAAATATTGTTGATTATCGCAATGAAAAAGGGGTTTTCAAATCCCGTCAGGAACTGCTTAAGGTAAAAAGACTTGGCGGTAAGGCTTTCGAACAGTGTGCCGGTTTTCTCAGGATTCCTGATGCCATTAACCCGCTTGACAATTCTGCAGTCCATCCTGAGAGATATGAACTGGTAGAAAAGATGGCAAAAGACATAAACAGATCACTTACAGATCTTATTAAGGATGAGGCTACAAGGAAGGCACTTGATATTAAGAAATATGTTTCAAAGGATGTAGGTTTGCCTACACTGAATGACATAATGGAAGAACTTGCAAAACCGGGTCGTGATCCACGCCAAACGGCAAAAGTCATGGAGTTTGCTGCCGATGTTCAAACGATAGATGATCTTAAGATTGGAATGGTAATCCCGGGAATAGTAACCAACATAACAAACTTTGGAGCGTTTGTAGATATAGGTATAAAGCAGGATGGATTGATTCATATTTCTCAAATGGCAGACAAATATATCTCTAATCCATCTGAAGTTGTTAAATTACAGCAACATGTGAATGTGAGAGTAATTGATGTAGACCTTAAGAGAGGGAGGGTGCAGCTAAGTCTTAAACTCGGATAATGATTCTCAGCAAATCACTTTAGCTTTTTTTTTGCCTCTGAGCGATAATTACTCCGACAACAACAATTACAATCCCAACTATTTTCCTGATGCTCATTCCTTCTTGACCTAACATAAATGCACCAAATGCAGATATTACGGGCACAAGAGTGGTGAAAATATTTGATCTTGCTATTCCTAGTGCTTTTATGGAGTTAATAAATAGGATAAAGGCCAGAGAAGAACAAAGTGCTGCCAAAAAGAGCAGTGGTTTGAGGATATCTGCGTTTATCAGACTATTAAACGAAAATGCATTAGATTCGTGATACAGAAAAAACGGTAAAAAGAAAATTGCTCCCAACAGGTGCTGGTATGTTACTATAGTGTAACTATTGTACTTTAAAGCGAGTTGTTTTACAACAACTGAAAAGCCAACAGCAGCTAAAACAGCAACCAGTAGTAGTAAAATTCCGAGCGAGTGAGAGAAGTCTATGCCTCCTTTTTCAAATACAATCATCAGTATTCCGGGAATTGTAATGGATATACCAAAGATGTTAAAACCGGTAATTTTTTCATTATAAAAAATTTTTCCGGCAATAAGAGCAAATATTGGTATAGTGGATATAATTATTGAACTTAAAGTCGGTGAATTTACAATTTTCAGTCCGAAAGTTTCACCAATAAAATATATAAAGGGCTCAAGGAAAACGAGAAACAAAAACCATCCCCAATCCTTTTTTGCCACTCTTTCCAATTTTTTGGCAGCAATAGAAATTGTAAGCAGAATTATTGATGCAAAACTCATTCTAAAAAACACCAATGAGAAGACAGGAAAGTTCTGCTGAAGTAGAGAATTTGTCCAGATAAATGAGAATCCCCAAAGTATAACAGCTGTAGAAACAGATAGGTATATTAAAAACGATGGACTATTTTTCATAGTTGAAGAGAAGTTTCATTCCGCCTTTTTTGCCAGTGAGTATTCCATCTTTTACAACCTGGACACCATTTACGAAAGTATGAATTGGAGTAGAACTAAAGGCCCGATCACTGAATGGAGACCATCCACAATAATATGCAGGGTTTTTGGTGGTCTTGTCATCAGTTTTATTAGGATTAAAAATCAGTATATCTGCATAATATCCCTCTTTAAGATATCCCCTGTCAATGATTTTGAAATTATTTGCAGGAGAATGGGACATTCTGTCTACTACATCATATTGCGAAAAATAACCCTTTTTATGAAGATCCCACATTATTTGGAAACTATGTTGTATCAATGGTAGTCCGGAAGGAGTATTTTTATAGTTTTGGTTCTTCTCCTCAAATGTATGGGGTGCATGGTCTGTTGCAACGACTCGTATAACACCCTCTTTAACTGCGTTGATTATTGCTTCTTTGTCACTTTTCTCTTTAATCGAAGGATTACACTTCATTTTGCCTCCCATTATTGGATATGAGTCACTATCTAATAACATGTAATGCACGCAAACCTCTCCGGTGATATTGGAATTAACCTTTTGAACTTCACGGATAAGTTCAATCTCCTCTGCAGTGCTTATGTGTAGAATGTGTAATCTGGCATTGTATTTAATGGCCAAATTTAACGCCTTTTTTGTGGAGAGCACACATGCCTCCCTGCTTCTGATATTTTTGTGTTCTTCAAATGGAATATCATCACCATATTTCTCAACGGCCTTTGCTAAATTTTTTTGAATTACAGACTCTTCTTCGCAATGTGTGGCAATTAAAAGAGGCGATTCAGAAAATATTTTCTCAAGAGAATCAGGGTTATCTACAAGCAAGTTTCCGGTAGAGGAACCCATAAATACTTTTAATCCGCATATTTCATGTGGATTTGCATCCACGTATTCACTATAGTTGTCATTATTTGCACCCAAATAAAAGGACCAGTTGGCGTAAGAGGTTTCCCGGGCTATGCTGTTCTTATTCTCCAACGCACTTTTTGTTGTGGCAGGAGGTATATTATTTGGCATATCCATATATGACGTAACTCCCCCAAGAACAGCTGCTGCACTTTCACTTTTAATGTTGCCCTTGTATGTACTCCCGGGCTCCCTAAAATGAACCTGATCATCAATAATCCCCGGAACAACAATGAGACCGGTTGCATCAATAGTTTCGTCTGCGAGTGGAAGTTGATTATTCTCTCTGTAAATACCCGAAATTCTGTCATTAACCAGAAAGAGGCTACCTATAAATGATAGCCCCTCATTAATGATCATGCCATTTTTAATAAGTATAGACATATGTTATCTTGGTGTGATTTTTCTGAATTTCATTTTAAGAACACCCCAGAAAGCTTCTCCGAATATGCTGCTGCTCATTTTAGATGTTCCCTCTTTTCTATCCACAAATATTATAGGGACCTCCATTATTTTATATCCCAACTTATAAGTATTATATTTCATCTCTATCTGAAAACCATACCCTTTCATTTGTATTTTAGACAAATTAATTCTCTCTAATATCTCTCTTTTATAACATTTAAACCCGGATGTTGTATCGAAAACCTTCATTCGCAACACCTTTCTTACAAACAGCGATGCATAATAAGACATTATTACCCTTCCGATTGGCCAGTTTATTACACTTATCCCGTTGCAATACCTTGAGCCAATAGCTAAATCTGCTCCTTCAAAACAAACTTTATACAATCTTGGTAAATCAATCGGATTATGAGAGAAATCTGCATCCATCTCAAAGATATAGTCATATTTGTGCTCGATTGACCAATAAAAACCTGCAATATAAGCTGTTCCAAGACCAAGTTTCCCCCTTCTTTGTAGGAGGAAGAGTGAATCAGGGTATCTCTCTTGTAATCCTTTAACAATCTCGGCAGTCCCATCAGGCGAACCATCATCTACGACAAGAATATGAAAACTCTCCGAAAGCGCAAAAATTGCAGAAACTATATTTTGTATGTTCTCCTTCTCATTGTAGGTAGGTATGATTACTATCTTATTTGACACCATCTTGATTGTATAATTAAACTGCAAATTTATAAATAATTATTCAATATTATCAGCTCTTTTGATTATTACTATTTGCTCATTTTTATTGAAAATATTTTTGGATTGAAGGATATAATAAATACCTTCACATCCCCACAAACGAAAGTGTTTTGAAATATTAAGTTTTTTTTAACAGATAATTTGTTAATTAAAAAAAGATAACTATCTTTGTGCTTCCCAAACGAGCAAGGGCTTTCGAAAGCCTTTTTTTTATCGGGAATAGATCTTTGAAAAATTTGGAAGATAAGTACAATTTAAGTAGTACAATAAAGAGTAAAGCGTTAATTTCTTTTAGGAATTAAATAAAGAGTAACAGGACAGACAAACATTTTAATTTTATACAATGAAGAGTTTGATCCTGGCTCAGGATGAACGCTAGCGGCAGGCTTAACACATGCAAGTCGAGGGGCATCGCGTGTAGCAA
>Ga0209540_10003785_pt1 | contig 10188 bp, 5 predicted proteins | sample BarGraIncu01121A_FD_184501 | JGI IMG/M metagenome (GOLD analysis project Ga0209540, IMG submission 184501) | Arctic peat soil microbial communities from Barrow, Alaska - Barrow Graham LP Incubations 011-21A (SPAdes) (version 2) | ecosystem: Environmental > Terrestrial > Soil > Wetlands > Peat... | reverse complement strand
CGCAGATTATCGGCGGCGGCAAGGTCACACACCCGTTCATCGGCCTCGTCGGCGTCACCATCGACTCGCAGGTGGCCGCGACCAAGAAGCTCCCCGTGAAGCAAGGCGCGCTTGCCGAGCAGATCGTGCCCGGATCCGGCGCAGCCAAGGCGGGCCTCAAAGCCGGTGACATCGTGACGGCCGTGGACGGCAAGTCGATCGCGACCTTCAACGATTTGGTGCTCTTCATCCGCCGACATGCGGTGGGTGAGACCGCGACGCTGACCGTGTTGCGCAACGGCCAGACGATGCAGGTCAAAGTCGTCGTCGGTGACCGGCCAGCGAGCATGGGAAGCTCGGTTCCGTCAACACCGACCACGACCCCCTAGCGAGTGCACCCCTGAATCGCTTGGACCACGCCGAACACGGCGCGTCGAATAGGAGCGTACTGAGCTAGACGAAAGACAGAGAGAGGAGGCCCCGCATCTCGCGGGGCCTCCTCGTCGTTGCGGTCGATCGATGGTGCGGCGGAGCGTCTACTCGTCGACGTCCTCGGCAGCTGAAGCCTCGCTGGGCTCATGCGCGTCATCGGTCTCGTCGCCCGAGACGTTCTCCTCGGAGGCCGGAGTCGGCCCCTTCTTGGAGCGCCTGCCTGCGGGAGGCTTGCTTCCGCTCTTCATTGAGCGGTTGCCGAGCATCACGAACAACACGATCAGTCCGATGCTCAGGAGCGTGCCGAAGATCGCGATGACGAGCGGCGTCAGCGGGGAAGTCGCAACATCTGCGAGGAGCAGGGCGTTGGCCTTCTTCTGGCCAGCGACCGACGCGTAGACGGGCTGCTCGGCCTCGGCCATCACGGTGGTCGGATTCTTGGCGCCGGCCTTGGCGGCCATCGCTTCAGGGGCCGAGCGATAGAGCAGCTGCGCTCGCAGCTTGCCGTATTCGATGCCCTCAGGGAAGACGATCTTGTAGCTGGAAACCGACGTGCCCATCGGCGGGATGCGGTCGTCGGACTGTACGCCGGTAGCCGTCCACATCTCGGCGGGGTACTTGCCGGCAGCGTCCTTGAGCACCGTGCCGTACTGGTGTCGGCCGAGAGAGGTCTCCTTGCCGTCCGAGCCCACAAGCGTGACCTGGAGCCACATCTCGCGGATCTCAGTGATCCCGGTCGGCAGATTGTGGCCGGCGCCGATGTTAGTGACTGTCACGGTTGCAGATGTGATCTTGGAGCCCTCGAGAACGCCCGGCGCCACGAGATTCAGAGTCGCGGCGTTCTTCAGCATGCCCTCGGCGAGAGGGCCGTTGCCAAGGCCGACCTGGGCACCCATGAAGCTCATCTGGTAGACCTTGCGCAGGGGGCCGCCGCCAGCGTCCCATCCGACCGCCGGCCCGATCGCGCCCGGAGCTGCGCTCATGTGACAGTCCTGGCACTGCGTTCCGGCCTTGGCCTGCGGACTGGCGAGCCACTCGGTGTAGGTCGCTTCGATGGGCAGACCGTTGCCGGGATGGCTCACGTTGTGGCACGAGCCGCAGATCGCCGACGTCGCGTGGAACGCCGAGTACGCCACCGCATGTGGAGCCGTGGGGGTCGCGATCTGAGCGCGGTAGACACCCGAGGGGTCGACCAGAAGCGACACGTTATTGGTGGGGGCGGTGGCGCCGGTGGTCTGGTGGCAGAACGTGCAGCCGATTCCCTGCGCCGCTGCCGAACTGGCGTTGGCACTGCCGAGCTGACCGGTCATGGTGGCCACGGGCCCGTGGCACTTGTAGCAGAAGGGCCCGATCTGGCCGTTCGTGGCCGCATTGCCTTGCGCGACCTTCAACTTGAAGAGCGGGTCGGTGAGCGCCTTGGCGTGCATCGACTGCTGCCACTCATCGATGAAGTTCGAGTGGCAGTTGCAGTTCTGCGCTGGCGGGAACCCCCCCGCAGGAGCGTTGTTGGCGGCGACCGGTACCGATGCCGCAAACGCCGAACCCGCGACCGCGAACACGAACAAAGCCGTGACCGCAGCAGCGCACAAGGCGCCCTTGAACTTCGTCATCCCTTTTCCTCCTGGCTGGAATCCCCCCGCGGCACGCCTGCGCGTCGCGGTTATCGTTCATATCCTAACCGACTGATGCGCTAGACCCGAATTCGCACAGCGACCGCTCCGCTTCTCTCGGGTACGAATACTCACACCCATGTCGTACAGTGTTCCCCCCCCCTATGAAAGGAGTCCCGATGGTCGAGATGTACCGTTGCAGCAGCTGTGGCTACTTCCACGTGGGTCCCGCGCCCGAGCACTGCCCCGTGTGCGGCGCCCCTCAGTCAGCCTTCAAGGCCTACGAGGGTCCCGGCGATCTGACCGGCACCAAGACGCTGGATAACCTCAAGGCGGCATTCGCTGGCGAGTCGCAGGCCAACCGCCGCTACACGCTGTGGAAGCGCGTCGCTGAACTCGAAGGCGCTCCCCAGTCGGCCGTCGACGCGTTCGACCGCGCTGGTCGCGAAGAGACCGCGCACGCGCTGGGCCACCTCGCCTACATGGGCGGCACCGGCACGACGGCCACCAACCTCAAAGCCGCCGCCGAAGGCGAGACGTTCGAGTGCACCGAGATGTACCCCTCGTTCGCCGAGACCGCAGAGGCCGAGGGCTTGGGCGACATCGCCCAATACTTCCGTCGCGTGGGCGAGTACGAGAACGAGCATCGTGCCCAGTACGTCAAAGCACTTGAGGAGCTTGATCAGCAGTAATGGCAAGAGGGACAGACGTCGCAGGAATCAAAGCACTCGACCGGGCGGGACTCGAGAGACTGGTCGCCGATCTGGGACAGCCTCGGTTCCGCTCGGGTCAGCTCGAGCGCTGGCTCTACGGCCGTGGCGTCCGTTCATATGCCGAGATGACGAACCTGCCAGCCGGTCTGCGCGATGAACTCGCGGACCGGCTGGCACTTCCCTCGGCGACGGTCGTCAAGCGACAGCAGTCCGCCGACGGCACGCGCAAGTACCTTGTGGAGTTGGCCGGTGGCTCGACGGTCGAGGTCGTCGGCCTTCCCTCCGGAGAGCGCCTGACCGTGTGCTTCTCAACACAGGTCGGCTGCGCCATGCGCTGTTCCTTCTGCGCCACAGGTATCGGCGGGCTCGTTCGCGATCTGGGCCCCGGGGAGATGGTCGACCAGATTCGTCTCGTCGCCGACGACTTCGGACGCCGGGTCACCAACGCCGTCGCGATGGGCCAAGGCGAGCCCTTCGCGAACTACGACGCCGTTCTCGGCGCACTTCGATTCATCAACGCTCCCGACGGACTCGGCATGGGCGCTCGCCACATCACCGTCTCCACCTGCGGACTCACCAACGAGATCGCGCGATTCTCCCGGGAGCCCGAGCAGTTCACGCTCGCCGTCTCACTGCACTCCGCGGTTCAGTCGACGAGGGACGTGCTCATGCCCGGCGTCAAGGCGATCGGGCTTCCGGCGCTGCGCAAGGCGCTCATCTCGTATGCCGACATCAGCGGCCGACGTCCTTCACTCGAATACGCGCTCATCGCCGGCGTCAACGACACCGATGCCGAGCTCGACGCGCTCGTCGTCTTCTGCCGAAACATCCTCGTGCACGTGAACCTGATTCCGATCAACCCGATCGCCGAGAGCACCTTCGCGCGTTCGACCGCCGATAGGATCCGGCACTTCGCCGACAGGCTGCACTTCGCGGGAGTCGAGGTCTCAGTAAGAGCCGAGCGCGGCGCTGACATCGACGCCGCCTGCGGCCAGCTAAGGCAGCGGCAGGCTCAGTAGGCCCCAATTGCCCACGCTCACCCGGAGCGGCGCTCTCCTTGGCTGCAGAGGCCTTGGGGGACATCGCACAACGCGCACTCCTCCCCCGACGGCGTCGGCTCGAACGACGAGGCCTCCATCTCACCGTATCGCCACGCCAGCTCGCCCTCGATGCGGACGGCGTCCTCGGCTACGTAGTCGAAGGAGACTCGCTGCATACACCCCGCATCGTCAGACACCTCCGGCCGAACGAACTCGACGTGCACGGCGGTGCGTCCGTCGCGTAGCGCAGCCAGTGCGTAGCAGTCGGATTGGAGTCGGTAGCGTGTCTCGAGGTCCGCGCCCTCGCCCGCCCCGCCCGACTTGTAGTCGACTATCGTAGCGCTCTCCCCGCTTCGGGCGTACAGGTCGATTGAGCCCGTGAGCTTGAACCGTCCGCCAATCGGAAGCACGAACGGTGTCTCCCACCCAATGGTCGCGGCCTGTGTGAGGGCGCTCGCGACGTCTGATTCGGCGTATCGCTTGACGGCGACGCGTAGACGCTCCGTTTCCTCGCGGTCGAGCTCGAAGAAGTGCGCGATTGCGAGCAGCTGCAGGTCCGGCAGCATCTCCGCGCCATGACCCAGCAGCCTCAGCGCACCGTGGAGAGCCGTGCCGAAACGCAGCGGGTCGGTCTGCCCCGGCGCCTGGAAGCGTACAGAACGCACGCCAAGCACCCGGCGGCTCCAGAACCTGCGGGGGCAGTGCTCGAACTCGCTCAGCTGCGTGTACGACAGCCGGTCGGGCAGCCGGTCTCCCGTCTGCGGCAATGCCAGCGCCTCGCCGAAAGCCGGGGGACTCGCATCCGGATTGAGCGGAGGCTTCGACGTGTCGGGTGCCTCCTCGGCGCCAGGCCGAGCCACCCGGAGCCTGCATCGGACGTCTCCGGCGAACAACACCTCGCTGTCGGACTCGTCTGCGATGGGTATCCCCACCCCGAACATGCGGGCCAAGCGCACCAGATCGTTCTTGGCCTGCGTGCCACTTTTCGGCCGCAGTCCCATAGACCCGCTGGCGATCAGCATCTGCTGGGCCCGGGTGAAGGCCACGTAGAGCACCCGGTCGTCCTCTTCCGCCGATGCGCGAGCCGCCTTCTCCGCGAAAGCGGCAGACCACGTCGAATCGTTGCTCGCCTTCTGGACATCGGGAAGTGCGGGGAACTTGAGGGCGACTTCCAGCCTGTTGTCAGCGCGATTCGTGCGAACGTACGACGTTTCCGACCTGCCCGTTGCTGCGAGTTCGGGTACGACGACGACTGGGAACTCCAGACCCTTTGACGCGTGGATGCTCATGATTCGCACCGCATCGGAGCCGTCGTCGGCGAGGCTGGCCGGCGTTTCATTGTCGCCGAGCCGTTCCCGCGTTTCGAGATGCGTGACGAAGGCGGCAGCACCGGAGCCCGCCGACGCCTCGAATGCCGCAGCCTGTCGCGCGAACTTGAGCACGTTGGAGAAGGCGTCCCGGCCGACGTTCCCTCCAGCCAGCAGCCGAAGGTCCCACCCCGACTCTTCTACCGCCTTGAGAAGGACGTTGGCCAGCGACTCCCGCCCCGCTCTTCCCCGTGCCCTTTCAATCACCTGGACCAAGCGCCGAACCGCCTCCCCATCAGCGTCCGCGAGCTGCTCGGAGTGCTCAACCAGTGCGGGCCACAAGGGGCCTTTGTCATGAGTCCCAGACGAGAGGCGCATGGAAACGATCGCGTCGGGTGAGACCGGAACAAAATCCGAGCTGAGCAGCAGTCCGAGCGCTGCGCCGTCCAACGCGTTGGCGACCACACGTGTAAGCGCACGCATCACGGCTATCTCGGGCAGCGCAAAGAACCGGCTCCCACCGACAATGACCGCGCGAAGCCCTGCGGCGCCAAGCGCGCTGGCGAACACGTGAGCGTAGCGATACCGACGCAGAAGGATCGCCATGGAGCCCGCAGGGACTCCCGCCGACTGAAGCTCTGCAAGGCGCTCCGCAATCAGCCGGGCCTCGCACTCCCTGGCGATTGGCCCACCCGAGTCCGTTGAGTCGACCATCAGCATCTCGATACGCGGAGCGGAGTCGAAGGCGGCCTCCCCCATCTCGCTGACGTCACCCTCCGGCGCCGAAAGCCGCAGCAACTTCGGCCCGAAGTAGAGCTCCGACGAGAACACGCCGTTCACGAAGCCGAGAATGTCGGGGTGCGACCGGTAGTTGACCCCCAGCTCAGCCACCAGAGCGCCTTGCTCTCGCATGCTCGCACGGTGCCGTCGGTACACCTCGACATCGGCGCCCCTGAATCGGTAGATCGACTGGTTCTCGTCCCCGACGGTACAGAGATCGCCGTCCGAAAGCGCCTCGACAAGCCTCAGCTGAAGCGCGTCGGTATCCTGAAACTCGTCGATCATGACCACTCGGAAGTGCTCGCGATAGCGCGCCGCCAGTGCGGGATGGTCCTCCAGGAGCTTGACGGTCATCACCTGCAGATCGTCGAAGTCGAGCAGACCCGAAGCGCGCTTGAGTTCGGAGTACCTGCCCGCATAGCCACAGACAACCTGCTTGAGCGCCTCCCCGAGAGGCGCGACCAGCGCCGAGACGATCTCGCCGAGCAGTCTCTCTCGCTCGACGGCGAGCTGCGACGAGATGTCCTCGAGGCCCTTGAGGCTCCTGAGAGGCTTGTATCCCACAAGCAGGCGCAACAGCTCCTCGAGAACACCCGCATCGGTCAGAGTCGCGGCAATCAATCCGCACCGGTCCAGCAACTCGCGGCAGCTCTGAGCGTGCTGCGCGGGCGCCGCACTCTTGCCCGAGTAGTCGAGGTCGCAGGTCAGAGTTCCCCGAGACAGCAGCAACTCGACGTCTTCGCGCAGTTCTCCGACGGTCCTTGAGGGCTCAAGCGCGATCTGAGACACCTGCATCCCCGCCACGGCGAGCTCACCCGTGATGCCTTTGGTCGCAGCGAAGATGTCGCCGAAGGCGTACGTCGCGAAGAGGGCTTGGACCCTCGGATCCCGTTCGATGAACTCGCCCGCGGTTTCCTCGAAGGCCCTCTCGCGCAGCGAGCTCGCGCCCAGGGTGTCGGCTACGGAGAAGCGCGGGTCGACTCTCGCGTCAAAAGCATGGCGACGGAGCAGTCGACTGCACAGGCCGTGAATCGTGGATATCCACGCCTCCCCGATCTGACGAGAGACCTCGGGTCCTGCGGCAGACCTCAACTCGAGGCGTACCCGCTCGGCGATCTCGCCGGCCGCCTTCTCTGCGAAGGTGATCGCCACGACCTCGTCGATTGCCGCCGGCTCCCAACCCTCGATCGCGCCCGGGAGCACCGCGTTGACGAAGCGCTCGGTGAGCATTCGGGTCTTGCCCGAACCGGCCCCGGCGGTGACAAGCACGGGGCGGTCAAGGCACGCAGCGGCTTTCTCTTGTTCGGCGTTGAGCTGCGGTTTCATTGGCTGGCCTCGCAGTTTGAGGCGATGCCACAGAACCTGCACGTGTCTTTGCTGTACGGGCGGCGCGGAATCCTCCCAGAACGGATTCCGCCAATTGCCGCCGACACGAGAGCCTCGGTCTCGCACACAAGCTGCTCGAATGCCCGCTCGTCAAGCTCATCGTCCGCGCAGCCGCCCTGTCTGACGGCTCCGACAAGTTCTCGCCTCCAGAAGCCTCGAAGCGTCCTGCCCTTCAATGAGCGATACACCGAACCGGCAACCGGTACGCCAAGGATCTCAGCGGCGGCCGAACCGTACAACACGCCCTGAATGAGTCGCCTGCTCTCGAACTTTGCCGCACCCCAAACCTCACGGGAGGACTTGTAGTCGGTGACGACCAAGGCGTCGGCACTCCGGTCTATCCGGTCCACGCTCCCACGGAAGCGCGCGCCCGCGAACGTGAACGGCTCGTCGTACCCGAATCTCCACTCAACGGCAGCCGGCTCAAAGCCGGGCATCAGTGCGGCGTCATCAACGACTACTTGGCGTGCCCACTCCTTGGCCTGCGTGGCGGCGACTCTCTCGGCCAGGCTACTCGGGATCGTCATGGTCTCGGCCTCGCGCTCTGCCACCCGATCGAAGAGCGCCAGAGCCGACTCGAGGCCGGATTCGGTGACCCGTCGGCATGCAAGGACTTCCGGCATCTGTCGGTAGAAAGCCGCCAGCAGTCGGTGCGCACGGCTCCCGAGTTCCGCTGCCCCAAACTCGGCGTCGATTTCCTGCGGCCGAAGAACGTGGGCGAAGAACCATCTGTACGGGCACTGCAGGTAGGACTCGATTTCGGTCGCCGAGAACCCATCGAGCGTACTCAAGCTAGACAGCGCCCCATCCGTCGTCACCACATCGGGAGCTACCACACGAAGGTCCACTGTCCCCGCGGCCCCACGAAGCGCGCGTCGTCCGACCGTAAAGACCGGGGCGGCCTCTCCGATTTCGGACCTCGGGAGCTGGAAACTGACGCCGGCCGAAGCTGCAGGGCGCTCTCCGCGACCGCTTGGCTCATACGCGTCCACGACTTCTTCCCAGAGAATCGAGGGCCGCGTCGCGGTGCCGGCATCGTCCGCTTCCTGCCGCACAAGGCAGAGCCGGTGTCGGGTACTGCTCACGAGCGTGTAGAACAGGGTCCTCGCCTCTCCGTCTCGGTGAGCGCGTTCTTCCTTGCCGAGCAACGGCCCGAGTTCGTCTTCGAGGATCTCGGCACCGGAGACCGGCATCTCGTCGGCGTTCATGCCGCCGACGATCATCACGTCGAACCTCCTTGCACCAACCGCGGCCAGATCCGCCACCTGGACACAGCCGGTCGTCTCACGTGAGGTGCGCCTCGACGACAACGTCGGCAGCCCTGCGAGAAGCTCGCGCGCACCAAAGGGGTGGCCGGGAACATCCGCCATCTCGCCGATGGCCCCGACTATCGCGTTGTGAGCCGCGATATCGTCCGCCGTTCTGCCCGCACGGTCCGACTCAGCCGCGTTCAGAGCCACCGCGAGCATGCTGCTAGCGATATCCTGCCATTTCTTTCCATATTCTGTATCAATCGGGTGCTCTCCCGCGTTCTGCGCCAGCCTCGCCACGCGTCCAGCGACGCCGCCGATCCTCGAGACATCTCTGAGCACCTGGTGCGGCTTAGCGGGACGTCGTTCTCTCCAGATGCGGTCTAGCTCCATGGCCGGGTCAGCGGCGGTATCGGTGAAGGGCCCGAGAAGCAGCGTCATCGCCTCTGAACGACCGCCGCTGCCGGTTGCGAGCGCCAGCACTGCAGCGAACGCTCGGCCGAAGTCGCTGTGCATCGCCCGCTGCGTCATATCAAACTCATAGTCCAGCGCCTGAGCGTCGAGTGCCGGACCGAGCAAGTCCGCGCGACGCGCGAGCTGACGAAAGGCCACCAGCACGCGCTCCGGCCGATAGCCGTCGTCAAGCGCCCTGCGCGCCATGCGCGCCGCCAGCGCGCACTCCGCTTCAGAACCGGAAGCAAGACCAAACAGCACCTCACCCGAAGGCTTGAGCATGCGCGGTGGGCCGTAGAGCGCGGAAGCGAGTGCTTCCAGTTCGCCCTGCTCCGGTCGAGACGGCACGCACACGTGTTCTGCCCCGAACTCGAGCAGTCGCGCTACGGCCGCGGCGTTCCCCTCGGTCGCCGGAAGACCCGCCTCCCACGTGAGGGCAACCGTCACCAGGTTCAGGGCGGACAGTCCCGCTAGGAGCCCGGCATCCGCCGACGGCAATGCGCTGAAGCGAATCAGCCCGAGCGGCCCCTGCAACGAGATCTCGCCCGAGCGCAGCAGGCTTGGAATCCACGCCGGTTCTATGTACGCCAGCTCGGTCAGTATCTCCCGGTAGCGGTCCACGATCGATGCGATCGCCGACATCGCCGGCGCCCCGGCAATCGGCATCGGAACCGGATGAGCAGCCGACCCAACGACGGTGTCGAGGATGAATCGAGCGAACCCCGGACTCGCGAGGACCCCCGTGAGGGGCGCCGCATGCGTCTCGGCCAACACCCTCGCAACAAGGGCCTGCCTGACTGCGCCGCCGACAAGACGCCTGCCGTCTCCGTACAGGGACCACAACTCTGTCGCGAAGGAGCGCATCGTGGAGACCCTGACGCCCATAGGTGCCCTGCCGGAAAGCTCGTCCTCCAGCCGGCGGACGTCCGCGCGCGTGGGAGCGAGGAGCGTAGGAGACTCTCCCCTGCCCAACGCAGTAAGGGCGGCGTCAAGCACAAGGCCTGTCTTCCCGCTGTTCGCCCTGCCCGTTACCAGTCTCAGCGCCACTCGCCGCCCCCATTCACCGGAACAGCGTGTCGCATCGGTCTGACATCACCCCTGGGCTTGCGTGTACCGCTGGACGCCCTCCCGAATCTCGCGCACCTTGCGCCAAGCGGCCTCCTCGTCGCGGCCCAAATAGTGATCCACGCGCCCGCCGAGAGCCTCGGCGGCGTTCTCGGCTTGATCGGCCAGCGCCC